>ERZ1026960.2-NODE-2-length-364408-cov-12.340667_pt1 | contig 364408 bp, 271 predicted proteins | sample MGYA00519458_ERZ1026960 | MGnify/ENA primary metagenome ERZ1026960 (study PRJEB26926, sample SAMN06164516) | human gut metagenome | biome: ENVO:00009003; feature: ENVO:2100002; material: ENVO:00002003 | host: Homo sapiens | place: USA | collected 2012 ...
AATCACAAGACCAACATATCCCATATAACAGAGGAAAAACTATCCTTACTGACGGGATTGGATGAACGAACCATACGACGGAGCATTAAACGCTTAAAAGACGCAGGTTATCTGACCGTGCAGACTACCATTAAAGAAGATGCAGACAGAGGTTTTATAAAGCGAAATTCCTATTATATAAAGCCAGAAAAGAGCAACTATTTCTTCCTCGATAACAGTTACTTTAAGAGGAACTATCCCGCCAAGATTGCAGGCTTTCTGCTCTTATTAAAGGCAATCTGCCTTAATAATACGGATACCATTCAATGAAGTATATCCCAAATTGCAAAGGGTATCGGATTATCGAGAAATACGACCACTGCATTATTAAATGAATGCCTGCAATTAAGGCTTATAAAGCCTATTTCTAACGGCTATGAACTGACAGCAGGTTGTTTTATCAATTCAGCAGTTAGAAAGACGGATGCAGGGATTTATAAGGAGATATGCGATTTCTGCAAGGCGAAAGGTGTTGCCATTCCTAACTGGGATAAACGGGCTATGTCCGTACTGCTTACCAAGTATAATGCAATAGGCTTATCGAGAACAGAGCCAATAAGCATTACCTACCAACTCGATAAACGATGCAAAAACCTGCCCGAAAAGGTTTCATTGCCCTACTTTATAAAGGTGCTCGATATGCAGGAACAATATAATGCAGTCATAGAACAGGTAGAGCAAAACAAACTCGATAAGGAAGATTTCAAAGGTTTTGCATTTGAATAGCAACCAGCAAATAAAGAATCCATATACAGCCCTCATGCTAACGCATGCAGGGCTTTTTCCATTTAATAAGAGAATGACATATTTTACGGATTGTTCTATTTATTGGAACTTATGAAATTGTATCTGAAAAAGTAGAATTTAATAGTGTCTCCTTATCTTTTATCGAATAAACCTCTATCTTTGTAGAACAGTCTAATATCTAACTTTATGGCTTTTGACACGAATTTATTAGCAACCAAATTAAAAAGGTGTCGGAATAATTTGGAATTAACTCTCAACGAAGTCTCGGCATCTTCTGGAATATCAATATCAAAACTTCAGGATATTGAGACTGGTAAAGTCGAGCCGTATGGAGATGAAATTTTAATATTAGCTGATGTTTATCAAGAGGATTTCAAATACTTCATTAGCAATGATAAATTATCTGCATCTGAACAAGTTGAAGAATTATATAGAGTAAATGGGAAAACTTTCTCCAAGGCTGATAAACATGCAATTCAGACGTTTATAAACCTTTGCGATAATGAGCAATTTGTTTGGGACTGTTTAAGGCTTCAAATCAATCAATTCAAAACTCCTCATATAGATCAAAATTATATCAAAAAGAGTGATGGAATCCATGTTGCAAATATGTTACGGTTGCATATGGGATATACTGATTTAAAGGCTTATCAAAATTTATATCAGGAATTAAGGAAGATAGGAATACATATTTTTAGGATGGAATTGAACAATTCGGGCATTTCTGGTTTGTTTATTCGCCATCCCAGGGCAGGAAAATGCGTATTGATCAATGCGGATGAAAACATATATAGACAGAATTTTACTTTAGCTCATGAAATAGGCCATGCTTTAATGGATGGTATAGATTTCAATGTTTCACTTTCTACCGAGGATGAAAGTTCTCCGTTTAGAGAATATAGAGCAGATGCCTTTGCAAGCAATTTTCTTTTGCCGAAAAATATTATTAGCAAGATTCCTAAATCATCTATAAATGCTGAATTTATAAAAACGCAATCTGATCGATTCAGGGTTAATGTTATAGCTTTTCTTATAGCCTTAAAAGAAGCTCGGATCATCTCTGATTATGAGTTTGACAAGTATAAGCAAATCAAAATTCCCAAAGCTGAACAGCGGGATTATGAATTTGAGGATTTAACAGAAAGAATAACATTAAGTTATCAAACTGCTATAAAGAGAGGATTAACTCCTACTTATATAAAGTATTCTCATAAAGCATATTATGATGGGCATATATCTGTCGAACGTTTGGCCGAGATGTTACTGACAGATATTTATGATTTACCCAATTTGTTAGACCAATTTAAATTGAAATTATAGATATATGATTGATTTCGATTTTTCCACAATCCATAAATGCTCTGTAATAGATACGTGTGCAATATTGAATCTACTGTCTTCATCACGTTTTTATACCGCAACAATTAATGAGACCTTTTTTTGGTGTTATACTTCTTTTGTTGAATATGAAGTATTTTATAAACCCGTGAAAAAAGAGACGCCGATTATAATTAAGCAGCGCCAGCGTTTAAAAGAAGAAACGAGAAAGAAAAGGTTTAGATGTGAACATTTGTCAATTAGTGATTTGCAAGAAATAGAGATATTGGAGAACCGTAAAAAATTAGGTAAGGGAGAGTTATCAAGCATTGCATTTGCCAGAAAAACACAGCTGGCATTCATGACTGATGATATAAAAGCCAGAAAATTAGGTGAGGCTGTTTTAGGTATATCCAAAACGCTTACAACTCCTCGTTTGTTGGGATGGCTCTACTTTAATCGAATCTTAACTGATTCTGACCATAAAACAATAATTGAAGAACATGAAACTCAAGGGAGAGGAATGTCTGAATATTACCAAGAAATTTATGAAGAGGCAATGAGAAGATTATGTACCTGCAAAATAGGTATTTAATGTTGATTTGCGTTTCCTATGCGTATACCGCCCACGAACAAATACCCCAATTAACACCCCTCCCCCTATTTGGTTTGGAAAACGAAATTCGGGGAGGGATTTTTTATAACAGATTATCGAGAAAAATTGCAGACTGAATACAAAAGCCACAGACAGGATGATTAGTTTAATCATTTACTAATCATCTAATTTGTAGAGTTATGCAATTACGACAATCCATGCGTCGGGCGGCCAAGATGCGGCTCGCTCTGGCGGGAGCTTCGGGGTCGGGCAAGACCTATTCGTCGCTTCTTATCGCTTACGGAATGACGGGCGACTGGTCAAAAATCGCCGTCATCGATTCCGAGAACTGCTCGGCTGACCTTTATGCCCATCTGGGCAGTTATCAAGTCCTCACCCTCGAAAACTATGCTCCCGAAACCTACATCGAGGCCATCGGCATTTGCGAGCAGGCAGGAGCCGAGGTAATCATCATCGACAGCATTTCCCATTGCTGGGACTACCTGCTCGATTTCCACGCCAACCTGCAAGGCAACTCCTTTGCCAACTGGGCCAAGGTCACACCCCGTCAGAACGCCTTTATCCAGCGTATCCTTACCTCGCCCGCTCATGTGATCTGCACCATGCGTTCCAAGCAGGATTATGTGCTCTCGGACAAGAACGGCAAGATGGTTCCAGAGAAGGTGGGCTTGAAAGCCGTACAGCGTGATAACGTGGATTACGAGTTTACTGCGGTTTTGGATATAGCCATGAACCACAAGGCTACCACATCCAAAGACCGCACGGGGCTGTTCACAGGGCGTCCCGAATTCCTCATCACGCCCGCTGTCGGTCAGGCCATCCTCAAATGGTGCAATATGACACAGCCTGCACAACCGAGTATTCAACCTCAAACTCCCTACCACCATGTGCCCAGCGTTTCAGCCTAATGCAGAATTTGCCGTCGGTCTGAACTCCGACAGCCCTTTCCTCGATAACCCTGCCGCTGAAGTAGCAACGATTGTAGAGGAACAACCAGCCCAATCAGCAACAACGGGTGTGGTCGTTCCTTTAGGTGTGCGACACAACCGCCACTTTATCGAGGCCAACACCAAGCCCGTCGATATAGCCCACTTGAGAGCGGATTGCGTCGTTCCCGTATTCAGCAAGGACAACGAGGTGACCATCTCCCACCAGAGCTTTATCGAAACGGTGCTGGGGGCTGCACACCGTATGTTCCCGCAGGAGGTAATCGACGCTCCCGATATAGTCGTGTCCCATATCATCAAGGGGCGGATTCCCGAAGCCATCCACAAGCCCGTGAACCAGCTCTTGGAAACCGATAAGACCATCTATTACGAACGGATGGCTTTCTGTTTCGAGATACCCACGATTTACGAGGATGTGGCAGGGAACAGACTGAACCTCTCGATTGGAGGAGTAAGGGCCTATAACCACGAGAATCTCTATTCCAAGAAGACGGTGGAGAAATTCAAGGTCTTCATCGGTTTCAAGAACCTCGTGTGCTGTAACCTCTGCGTATCGACCGACGGATTCAAGAGTGAACTGCGGGTGATGGGTGTACAGGACTTGTTCGATGCTACCTTACACCTGTTTCGAGAATACGATGCCGAACGCCATGTAAAGCGGATGGCCGCGATGCAGGAACGAACTCTTACTGAACACCAGTTCGCCCAACTCATCGGCAAGACGCGGTTGTATCAATACCTGCCCACGGCCGAGAAACGACAGCTTCCTGCTATGGAGTTTACAGACTGCCATATCAACGCGGTTGCAAAGGCGTATTACGCTGACGAGAACTTTTCCAGAGGGGACAATCCAGAGATCGACCTTTGGAGGGTTTACAACCTCTTTACGGGAGCCAACAAGTCGAGCTACATAGATACGTTCCTCGACCGTTCGCTGAACGCTACCGAACTTATCACAGGTATAGGCAGAGCTATCGAGGGCGATGCAGAATACAGGTGGTTTGTGGAATAATTTGATAAAACCCCGTCATTGCATTAGTCGTATGACGGGGTTTTTGTATATTTGTAATAAACCATTTTAAATTATTCGTATTATGACACTACCTGAACCTCTGACCGTGACTTTTTCTGGGCTAATAGGAGATATTGAAAAAGGATTAATAAAAATTCCCCAATTCCAAAGAGATTTTGTATGGGATATAGAAAAATCTGCCAATTTAATAGATAGTATCATAAAAGGATATCCAATAGGTACTTTTATTTTTTGGAAAACGAAAGAGCGTTTACGCTCTATTCGGAATATTGGAGGCATTGTTCTTCCAAACCCAGAGAATGGTGATTTCGTCAATTTTGTGTTAGATGGCCAACAACGGTTAACAAGTTTATTTGCTAGTTTAAGAGGTGCGCAAATAAACCAAGAGCATTTGACAGTTGATTATTCAAATATATTCATTAATCTAGAGGCTTTAGACGACGAGCAAATTGTTGTATGCGATGTTCAGAACCTAACGGAAGGGCAATATATTAAACTTACTGATTTAATATATGGTGGACTTGCTCATCTTTCACAATATGATTTAAAATATCATACAAAATTAGATGAATATAAAAACAGAATAGGAAGCTACTTGTTTTCAATAATTACACTAAAAGACGCATCTCTAGATGTTGCAACTGAAGTTTTTACTCGAATAAATGTTAGCGGACAACCTTTATCCTTATTCGAAATTATGGTAGCTAAAACTTTTGATGCAGAAAAAGATTTTGACCTATCAGAGAAATTTAACAATTTTATAGATTCTATTCGACCTCTAAATTATGATACGATACCAGATATTACGGTTTTGCAAACCATATCTATATTATTGTCTAAAGAATGTACACGGAAGCAAATATTAAAATTAGATAAAAATAAATTTATTGCCTGTTGGGATAAGGGAATTGATGCTATTGAACGAGCAATAGAGTATTTTCGAAATTCATACCGAATTCCAGTTAGTCATTTACTTCCATACAATGCGTTAATAGTTCCCTTTGCCTATTTCTTTTATCAGCACCCTGAAAAGCCAATTGGAAATATGCAACGATATTTGCAAGATTATTTTTGGAGATGTGCATTATCTGGCCGATTTTCATCATCAGTGGAAACAAAATTAGCTCAAGATATAAAGAAAATCGATTTAATAATTAATAATCAGCTACCAACATACGACTGGGTTATAGACATTAGCACTCAATATATTGAAAGTCAAGGATGGTTTAGTGTAAGTCGGAGTTATATAAAATCATTATTATGTATCCTTGCATATCATCAACCAAAATCATTTAATGATAACTCAATTGTAAGAATTAGCAATGATTGGTTAAAACAAGCTAATAGCAAAAACTATCACCATTTTTTTCCTAAGGCGTATCTATCTAAGCATGGTATCGAAGATTTTTATGCAAATCATATTGCTAATATTACAATTGTAGATGATTACTTAAATAAAAGAGTTATTGGAGCAAAAGCTCCAAGTCAATATATGAGAACTTTTGCAAAGCATAATGAATGTTTAAGTGAAACAATGAAAACTCATCTAATAGTTGATTTAGATAAATTTGGAATATGGACAAACGATTATTTTGCATTTTTTAAAGCTCGTATTACTGTATTCCACAAAGAACTTAAAAAGCGTATATGTACAACAGATAATGTTATTATTAATCAGGAATAAATTATGAAATACCCTTGCTGTTTCACGACGGCAGGGGTATTCTCTTTTACGGAAGAACAAAGCGGATAGATACTTAATAAGTTCGATAAGTGCCTGGAATAACGACTATTGTGTTCTGTAATGTCATCACTCTTGTAGAAATATGAACTTTATGCAGACAGGAACTCAATAATCGTTTGTATTTGACTGATATAACGTACATTTTGAGGGCTTATGCAGGCTTAAAGCCGAGAACAAAGCCTACTATCCCAATAAGCAAAGAACAAAGTTTACTTTCCAGTCGTATCGCCGTTGGATTGCAATTTTGTTTTGGCGAAATTTGTATCTGCAACAACCTCGAAAAAAGAGGTGCAAAGCCGTTGCATTTCCGACGATTGTTTTCTACTTTTGTGGGAGACATATTGAATTACGGAAGTGTAACTTTATTCTCGTGTGACGAACGTAGGAAATTCCAAGCACAATAGAGAGAATAAGTGGCATTGCCCTCCCGTCGTATCTTCACGATACAGGCGCGGGGTTGTTGCTTATTTTATCTATTGGGTTTCCTACGACCTGTCGCACTAAAATAAGTCATCAGCCCTGCGCTTTCTTTTATTTACCTGTCGTTGGGGGTTGAACGACAAGTTTTGTGTATGCCCCAGTATCTACACAGGCAAATGATTAATGCGATTTTATCTGTTTCGGAGGTCGCTTTAACTGCCCGAGAGATTGCAGACCGTATTATCTTGCAGTTTGGCCATCAGATAACTGCAAGGCAAGTTTATGATTGCATATATCATATTCCTAAGAATCTTTGCTTGATTGAAATCGTGGGGGATTCTCCCAAACGATACAAACTATACGATAAATATTAATCAAACACTCATAACAAATGAAACGAGTTATCCTCCTCACACTATCATTACTGCTTAGCATAAGTTCTCATTCTCAAACGGAGAGGGGAATGCAAACCACCCATCCATCCATTGTTTTAACTATTACTACTGCATGGATTAAGGGGCAAGATTACTCAGAATTATATAAAAATAGGAATCAAACTATAACTCTATCTTGCACAACAGATGGATTATATTTAACTAATAAAGGCACTGACGGAGAGTCTTTTGGGGCATTATCTGACATATCACTCCAAAATACTGCATTCTCCTATGTTTTGACTGCAAAATGGCATTATCAGAACTCTTACGATCCAAATACTGGAATAGTAGAAATCCGATTAATGGTTTTTCACTCTGATAAGACTTTTTCATTATCATACAATTCAGATGATGTAACCTTTGGTGTAACTTTATTTAAAGGATACGCTTTAACCAATAATATGAAAGCAATAGAAGATCACTTGACAAGTCTTACTACTACCGCTGATATAATGCCCTCTTTTCAAGGTGGAGATATTAATACTTTTCGTCAATGGATTGCTGAAAATGTGAAATACCCACAAGAAGCATTAGAAAATGGAGTATCAGGTCGTGTTGTTGCATCATTTGTAATCAATGCAGACGGCAAACTTTCCGATATAGAGATTATTCAATCTCCCGATATAATCTTATCGACCGAGGTTATTCGTGTTTTGAGATTAGCCCCAAAATGGACACCTGGATTTCAAAATGGGAGACCCGTGAAAGTTAAATTTACCACACCTTGTGACTTTAATATATCAGATGAATATGGAACACCTACTATTAATAATTCTGAAAAGAATGTAAAAACTACAGCCAATTTTGATAGAGGTGTGAATTATTATCAACAAGGCGATTATGACCATGCAATTACATATTTACAATTATCATTACAAGGCGAAAAACATGAAATAGGTCTTGTTTACACTTATCTCTCTTATTCGTATTACAAACTAAATAAAATAAATGACGCCTATACATATGCGACAAAAGCCGTTGATTATTTTACTCCAGTCTCCGCATATTTAGAGAATAACAAAGAGTCACTATTAAGTCTGCTAATTTTCAAAGCAAATTTTGATTTTAATTATAGTCAGGAACGTGAGGATTGGAAGCCATACGCGACATCCGCAATAAATATATATACAACAATAATTGACTCTTTTACAGATAGTCTAAACATTACAGATTATCAAGAAATGAACGCTCGTTGCGGTGTGCTTAAATATATGCTTGGACAGTCCGATTATAAAGGCTATCTCCAAAATGGCGGAACGAAAGGATATGAAATTTTGCAAGAGATAGATAAAAAGCGCCATCAATCAACGACGGCAAATAGGCAAAAGCCAAAACAACTTGTTAAAGATAAAAACTTTAAAATAGAATAATTTTATGAAAACTCTAAATTCTTTTGTGGCTATCGGTTGCATCCTGATTCTATCGGCTTGCTCTATTAAAAATACGATTCAAAATGCAGAAAAAGCCGTATTTACGGTTTATACATATGATAAATTTGGTGCTCCAAGTGGTACAGGAACGGGATTCTTTATAGATAAAACAGGAGCAGCTTTTACTAATTATCACGTTTTAGACGGAGCGGTAAAGGCATATGTCGAAACAATAGACGGGCACTCTTATGAAATTAAAGATATTTTAATGTCCGACAAAAACAAAGATATTGTCAAATTTACGATAAACAACCCCGATAATGTAGATTTACCTAATTTATCCTTACATCGAGGCAATTACGAGAAAGGAGATGAAATTATTGTGATAGGTAGCCCCCTTGATCTAACCAATTCAGTAACGACGGGCATTATATCCGCATTACGAACCGACAGGGCTCATGGAGATGTTATTCAAATTTCAGCACCTATTTCGCCAGGAAATAGCGGAAGTCCTGTCCTTACAAAGAAAGGTAAAGTTATTGGCATTGCAACATTTAATCGAGTGGGTGGACAAAATTTAAATTTTGCAGTTGCGACAAAAGATGTTAATGATCTTGCGTCCAACGATTTTGAAAAAGATAACAGAAAATTCAATTTAAAGGATGATTTCATAATACTCAATCTTCCAAGCGATAATGGTTCTGACATTATTTTGAATGCTATTGAATTTGGGAAGAACCAAACAACAGCATATTTTACATATATAAACATGAACCTTATATATGGGGAGTCAATGATGATTTGGAATGAATTACATAAAGACGATAATGATTATGGATTTTGCATTACAGATCAAGAACGGAATAAGCAATATTATATAGTTTCATCATCCATTGGGTCTGATAAAAATAGCGGAACAGAGGTAAACCTATGCGATTCCTATCAATTCCAAGTTTATTTTCCTGCAATAAAATCCAAACTTGAGAAAATAGATATTGCAAATGGTACAGATTCTCGGTCTTGGAAATTCACAGATATAGATTTGAATTACTACCGAAATAATTTGTCTGTTGATATGAATTTATATAGAAAGCTATATGCTATGTCCCAAACGAAAGAAGGTGAATTAGGAGGAGCGTATCAAATATTTCAAGATATTTTGAGTGAAAACCCAACAGATGTTGAGTGTTTAAATGGTTTAGGGCTTATTTCATATATTACCGACAACCAATTAGATGCTATGAGCTATTTTAATACAGCAATAGAAGAGAATCCACTTAATGTCCTATCATACTTAAATCGGTGCGCTATTTATGATGCAAAAGAAGATTATAAATCAGCATTAGCAGATATCACAAAAGCTATAGAAATAGACCCTGCACAACCCGATTATTACTATCATCGGGCATTAACATATTGCAAAATCAACGATTATAAATCAGCCTTAACAGATATGGATCAACTTATATCTTCTAATGATTTTAAAAAAGAGGCGTATGCTTATTATGTTAGGGCCATGATTCATATCGAAATGAATAATAAAAAAGCAGCCAGCAAAGATATTTACACAAGTTTTCAATTATCAGATGACGAGGAGTTAGAAAAAGAATTACAAAAAATGTGGCAATATTGCGGCAATTAAAATTTTTCCATATGATTGAGATATTATTAATATTCTAAAACTATCACACGAAAAAAGGACAGACTTGTGCAGGCGGTCTATATTATACCGTTCTGCCCAAGTTTGTCCTTTTTATATTACTTGCATATTTCACAAATTTTTCGTATATTTACATCATAATCAAAGATTTAATCACAACATAAATTTTAGCTAAAATGAAAAGAAAAACACCAAGCATTAATTGAAAAACGGGCACAGAGACTATCGACGATGTTCAAGTTTCGTATATCTCCAAAGGGGTATCTTATGATAATGACCACGGTATTTGTCTGTTTGTAGGGCGTAGAACTGATGATCCTACACCACGAGAATTTCACTATATCTTTGAACTCGACATCGACCCTGCAAAAGATATGACCATCTGTTTTCAGAAACGAGGTCGTTATATGGCAGGATTTTCCTATCTGCTAAATCCAAAAGCCGTAGAGGAGGGTTATCTCGCCATTGTATTGCCCAACATGGTAGATATTCCCAAGTCCAACTGCAAACTCAATCTTTTAGAAGCCCATATAAAGAGCGATACGGTCATATTCGACTATACGACAAAAGAGGGCAAACAGAACGTATTTCAATTCCCGCTGACTGGATTCAACGAGAAATATTTAGAGCAGTTCATATAAAAGATATATCCTCGGCCATACGGTCGAGGATTTTTTGTTTGAATAGAATTCTTCGCCGCTAAATATGCTATAATTAAGCCTAATATTCGCATAAAGAATAGCTGTATTTATAATAAATTAGAACCTAATTAAATAACAGCTATTTATGAACGTAGAAAGGCTCAATCTCATAACCTATATATCGCTAATTATCATAGTAATTGCATTCTTTTTTTGCCTGTTCTATGTTAGCAGGCAAAGAAAGTTAGGGACACTTATTGTCAAACGACGTTGGATTGAGCAATTACCCTCTATGATTTCCACTTTGGGAGTTCTTGGTACATTTGCAGGTATTACAATAGGTCTTCTTTATTTTGATACAAAAAATCTTGATGATAGTATTCCGAAACTTCTTAGTGGCTTAAAGACGGCTTTTTTTACCTCATTAGCAGGTATGATTGGATCCTTATTTTTATCTAAGCAGGTTAATTCGGCATTAGATGAAAAAGATGGTGGTATGTCGGATATAGATATGGCCGCAGGTCAAATTTGCAAAGCCGTAGATGCGATGAATACTACAACAAAAGAAGCTTTTGAAGAACTGAGGAATCAAAATAAACAGCAATTGGAGGTTCAATTGCATTTTTACCGAACAATAAGTGAGACGGTTTCTTCTTTAACAGCTAATATTGGAGAATTGAAAGGATTCTCCAAAAAGTTCGATAATGTCGATGCCGTTACAACCTCAATCAATAGCTTTGTTGGTGAATGTCTTGAAATTACAAGTGGTATTGCAGGTGCTCAAAATGAAATATCGGATGAAATTAAAAATTTCAGTATGGTGTTGCGTAGCGAAGTAGACGAGATTGAAGAAAAGATGAAAGAAACGAATAACCTGCTTGTTGGAAAATTTGATGAATTTTCGGAACTCCTTAAAAAGAGTAATACGGAAGCCCTTGTGGATGTAATGAAAAGCGTTACCGAAGAATTCCAAAAGCAGATGAATTCGCTTATAAATAAATTGATTCAGGAAAATTTCGATCAACTCAATAAAAGCGTGGAAAGTCTGAATGTTTGGCAACAGGAGAATAAAGAAATGATAAGCTCCTTAACTAAACAATATAAAGAGATGACTGCCAATTTTGAGCAAACATCTACAACGTTGACCAAAGTATCTGGTGATACTCGTTTGCTTGTGAGCGATGGTGGCAAATTGAGGCAATTGATTGAAGCGCTCAATCAAGTTATTATTGAAGATCAAAAATTCGTTAAGATCGTTGCTCAAATCGAAGAGACGGCTACATTGAGTAAAGACAATATGTTGCAGTTTGAGGAATCGACAAAATCGCTTAATGAATGGGTTCGTAAACAGCGAAATTTCGTTGATGGGGTACAAATACTCATTCAGAAGTTAGAGGAACTCAATAAATTGCGCGACTATAACGAACAATTTTGGCAAAATACTAAACGCAGTTTAGAAGAGGGCGTGGGATTCATTACACAGGGTTCGAGAACACTCAACACACAACTTACGGCATTGGACAAACAATTTTATGCTCGATTGAGTACCACGCTGGCTGAACTGGATGCTTGTATTCAAGCAATGATTAGAAAGAACTGATTATGGCTAAATCCAATGTGTGGATGTCGGTTTCTGACCTGATGACGGGGCTGATGATTATTTTCCTCTTCATTGCCATTGCATATATTAGTCGTGTGCAACAGAATCAGACTGTGCTTACAGATTATGTCGAGACAAAGAATAAATTGTACGACAAATTAGTTTCTGAATTTAAGCAAGATACCGTTAAATGGCAAATAGCAATCGGGAGGGACTTATCCATGAAATTTAATAATCCGACAGTTCTGTTTGCACAAGGTAGCGCATATTTGACTCCACAGTTCAAATCAATTCTCGATGAATTTTTACCGAGGTATTTCGATATTTTGCTTAACGATAATTTAAGGAGCAAAATTCAGGAAATTCGTATAGAGGGTCATACAGATAACGTCCCATATCCTAAAAAACATGCAGATCCCTATGTTGCAAATGTTATTCTTTCTCAGGAACGGGCGCTAAATGTGTTAATATATCTTAGGCAGATGCCCATATTTCAACGATATACAAAAGAGCAGAAAGAATTGTTGGAATTTTGGTTCACGGCCAATGGTCTTTCGTATGGAAAATCGCTGGACAGCAATGGTGAATATACCTATAAAACGAAGAATGAGATTGATCCGACAGCATCCCGTCGTGTGGAATTCCGCATTGTGACCAGCGGAGAGGAAGTGCTTGAAAATTTTGTAAATAAAAATGCTGAATGCGATGGCCAATGACGAACCTATTTACAAATTTGAAAGGTTGAAGTCCTTGCTAAAATCAATGGGGTATCGCATTGATAAAGCCATTGGCTATAAACCCTTAAAAATTGAGGACGTTGATATAAATGATATTCGTAAAAATATCAAATTTACAGACAAAGGCATTTTTGTAATTGACGAGGAGGATAATCAAGAGCGTCAGATTTTTCTGTATAAACGAAATTATCGTTTGACAAAATACGGGAAACCACGTTTTCATATTCGAGAGTGCCAGACAATTCAAGATTTCATAAATTCAGGAACATTAAAATCTGAATATCGGCGAGCCAATACGGACCCAGTTTCGGTTAAAGATATGGATAATAACATGCAAGAGGTAGAGATTCGTAATCTTCCTCTTTGCAAATACTGTATGAATATGGCTTTAGGGGAATACTCTGCAAATATGACATCTGCTGATTTTGTTGAAATATTGAAGCGGGCAGATGATTCATACGAGGAGGCCCAAAATAAAGATATAGAGGTTGATATATTTGGTTATACCAAAGATTGGACAAAAATTAGTCTTGCCTACCGAGAGTTGCATGAATACACCTGTGAGAAGTGTGGATTGCATATAACAAATCCATTCGACCAATTATTTATGCAAACACATCATAAAAATGGAAATAAGGTAGATAATAGACAGTCTAATTTGCAATGTTTGTGTATTCGTTGTCATGCAAATATAGACGCCCGACATAAAGCTAATTTTGCCAGAGGAGGCAATCGAATTACTCTGGAAGATTTTAACACAAAGTATCCTCAATAAAACAAAAGCAACATACACTCTCTTAAAAGGAGAGAGCAGGGAGGAGGGGAAAATTTTCTCGCGCGTTTTTCTCAACAGATACGAGGACAGACTTTGCAAAGGGGTCTTAAATATCCCCCCTTTGCAATGTTTGTCCTCTCTTTTTAGAATAAATGTCGGGGTCTATGAACATCTAAAAATCATCACAAATAACTAAAAACGAATCAATTATGACAAACCACAAGGGTAAAACACATTGAGCAATGTAGAGCCATGCTCTTAATTAAATGACAATTAACAAATTACAACTTTATTTTATTCACTTGCAGTTGGCAGAAGGCTCTCCATAGGGTACACATTAAAGGGAAAATCAATCACATTATCATTCGTAACTATCTGATTTAACGATTGATGCCTCTTTAGCTCAGTTGGTAGAGCACGACACTCTTAATGTTGGGATCCAGGGTTCGAGCCCCTGAGGGGGTACAAAGCAAAAGACCGATAATCAATGATTATCGGTCTTTTGCTTCGCAGGGCCAGATGCCGGAGCGGCATCTCGGATACGCATGGCCCCCGATGGGCGATTCCGGCTACTGCTCGCCCCGGGAGTCAGAGCTGTCGGAACCTTTGCGGCCGGCCTTTTTCAGAGGAAGCCGCGGGAAAAGTTTTCTGAACCGCACGAGGTAAACCGCTACCCGATTTCCCGCAACGATCAGGCTCACGGCAATGATAATCAACAGGATGCCGCAACATATCCTCAGCGTGAGGGTCTCCCCGAAGATCATCACCCCGAAGAAGACCGCCGTGACAGGTTCCAAGGCACCGAGGATTGCCGTCGGTGTCGAACCGATGTATTGGATGGCGCTGGTTGTACACAAAAACGAGATCGCCGTCGGGAAAACGGCCAGTGCAAGCAGGTTCCCCCACAGGTACCATTTATCGGGCACATGGACTGCCATGCCGAAATCCAGCCGGACAACGTAAAGCAGCAACCCGAAAAGCAGGACGTAGAATGTCACCTTGAGCGTCGCAACGGATTTCAGCACCGGACGGTTCACGCCGACGATATAAATTGCATAGGACAAAGCCGAAACCATCACCAGAACCGTCCCCGTGATATTGAGTGTCGAACCGTCACTGCCTTTGAACAACAGCCCGATACCGGCCAATGCCAGCAAGATGCACAATGCAGTCTGCGGGGAGAGCTTCTCCCGGAAGCCGAAGGCCATGATCAACGCTACGAAAATAGGATATACGAACAGCAGCGTCGAGGCGATGCCGGCATCCATGTAATTGTAGCTCAGGAACAAGGACAGGGACGAAAGGGCGACCAGCAATCCCAGGAGTACCAGCGGCACGATCTCACGGCGGTGCAGCCTGAAATCCCGGCCGCGGGCCTTGAGCATGATGCCCAACAGCGGGATGGCGAAAAGGTAGCGGAAAAACAATACCGAATCGGGATCCATCCCTGCCTTGTAGAGCGGGAGGGCAAAGAGCGGGTTCATGCCGTAAGTAGCTGCGGCGACAGCACCCAGAAGGTAACCTTTGGCTTTCGTATTCATAGATCGGATTTTGCGGCAAAAATAGCATTTATTTCGTCTATAGATGCTGGCCGGGCAAAATTATCATGTGATTGTCGCCCGGGAGCGCACCCATCCCGCACCGGCACGCCCATTCCTGCCGGGGAAGCCCGCCGAACATTGCCGCCCGCCCGATGCGGAAACGATCCTACCGGGGCAAGGCGGCCGGCACGACTTCCCTGCGGATCAAAGCCGCACGGACGAAATACTCGGGGATGCAAGCCTCGTCGAGCAGCCATTTGGGTGTGGCCGATTCGTCTTTCTTCCCCGACCAGTCGTTGTAAAACAGCCCGGCGGCATCCCGTGCGTTCCGACGCGCCCAATCCATCCAGCGGATGAATATATCCACGTATTTCGGATCGCCGTCGAGGTCGTAGAGAGCCTGGTAACCCCGCAACAACACCAGATAGAACCATGGCAAATCACGGTTCGCGGCCGCGCCGTCCTCCGTCTCCGGCAAATAGAATTTCCGGGCTCCTTCGGCCAGCCGGCGGGCATTGTCCAGATAAACCCGATCGCCGGTATATCCATACAACGCGACGGCACCCTGCAACAGCAACCCCGTATTATAGGAATAGACCGCCTTGTCCAGACGCGCTTCGGGCTGCGTGAGCCAGGAATTCCAGACGATATCCAGTTCCGGATCGTGCAGGTAGGCCTCCATCCAGTCGTAGAAATGGCGCCCGGCTGTCAGGTAATAGGGGTCTCCCGTTGCCCCGTACAGGTTGAGCGCCAGCAGCATCGCCTTACCGTTGGCGCACCCCGGCTTCTGGTTCTCTACCCCTTCGAGCCACGACACGGCGCCGTCGTGGTCGGGGCGCCAGCCGCTCAGGATGAAGGTCATCACCTGCTTGGCTTTTTCCAGGTGCGCGGGATTGCGGGTCACGCCGTAGGCCGCGACGTAGGCCAGTCCGACCAGCCCGTTGTCGTCGTAATAACGGTCGACCTTGCCCATCCTGACAGGATAGGCCTGATACCCGGCGGGCATGCGCCCGTCGTCGTAATACTGCTCGACAGCCATCACCATCGAATCAACATAGCAGCCGTATTTCACCGGATCGACTTCGGCCAGCGCGACCGCCGAGGTGAACACCCCGTCCATGGGCCACAGGAAGGAAACCTCCTGCGTGCTTTTCGCCCCGTCGTCGAAATAGTTTACATCGGGACGGTAGCTATTGGGGTAATATTCCGAAAACAGGCCGTATTCCGGCACCCGGTACATGTCCCACACCTTGCGGAACATCTCTTCGGCAAATGCATAATGCTCCCCCGTTGCGGGGGTCGCTGCCTCCTGACGGCATCCCGACAGGCAACACGCAGCACCGAAGAATGCGGCAAAAAATACATTTTTCATCTTATCGTTACATTTGAATCAGTCCCTGCCGGAACAACCTCCTCAGAATTCGAGCCGCACGACGACCGGGAAATGATCCGACGGCGTCCGCGCCTCATAGCTGTGCAACGACACCTCCTTGGGGAATGCTCCGGACTTGATCTCCTCGTCGCTGCGGGTGGTCTGCGAACGGTAGGTGTCCGTCAGCACCCCGTAATCGTGCACACGCACCGAAGGCGACACGAAAATATGGTCGATACGGCTGTCGGTTTTCAGCGTGGGGTTGAAATTGTTGAACGTCCCGTTCGGGGCATAGCGCCTGGCCGCGGTTTGATACGAATCGGCCAGTATCCCCGAGGTGGTGAAGGTCGTATAGATGGGGTTGTTCTGGTCGACGTTGAAATCGCCCGTGAGGATCACGAACTCCCTGGGGCCGCACATTTCGCGGATCTTCGCGACGACCAGTTTGGCGCTCTCCTCCCGTGCCCGGACACCGACGTGATCCATATGCAGGTTGAAGAACCAGAAACGGCGCCTGGTCTGCTTGTCCAGGAAATGCCCCCATGTGCAGATGCGGGGCAGCGCGGCGTCCCATCCCTTGTTGGGACGGTCGGTGACTTCCGAGAGCCAGAAATGGCCTTCGTCCAGCAACCGGAAACGCTCCTTTTTATAGAATATGGGGGAATATTCGCCTTTGGCCTTGCCGTCATCGCGCCCCACGCCGATATAGGCATAGCCGGGAAGCTGCGCCAGCATATCGTGCAACTGCCCGTCGAGCACCTCCTGGCTGCCGAAAATATCGAACCCCTGGAATTCGATCAGCCCGCATACCCAGGGGCAGCGGCGTTCCCAGCCGTTGCCGCGTTCGGCGTCGCCCTTATTGGCGTTACGGATATTGTAGGTGGCCACGGTCAGCTCCTGCGCAACGGCAGGGAGCATCAGCACGGCGAACAGGGCAAGGGTCAGCAATCTTTTCATAGTAATGTTTTCGGGTTAACGGAACTGGTTATTTCGGGATACAAAGATATAAAAACGGAACTGAAATTCCTCAGTCCGGATCGGGGGTATGGCAATCCGGCAGGGACAGGATACCATCGACCCGGCAGCCACCCTCCCCGAGCCGGGGGGGGCGATTCCGGAATACGGCGCCCGGCTGCAGCGCGGCAAACTCACACCGAATTTCCCGGGGCCGGGCACTACCGTGCCGTAAAGGTAATAAAAACACCCGGAAAACAGCAAGGTTAACAGCCGGAAAAACAGCCGGCAGGCACAAAGGCCCGGATATTCGCGCCCGCAATATAAAAAATCGCACCTGACATGCATACTTTCAGGCCGCAGGCCGCATCGTTCGGTTATTTTTACTATCTTTGCTGAGCTAAATACCGGTACCGAATGCAACCAGTGAACCGAACCTCCGACCCCCAGGGGCAGCCCGTCAGCACGGGCCTGTCCGCAACCGGATTCCGGGAGCCGGGGTTCCTCAGCCGGGCGCAACGCAGGATCGGGAAGGGGCTCGCGCCGCAGCAACAACGCGCACCGCACGGCCGATCCCTGCGCAGACAAAATGCTGAAACCAACAAATAAATAGCAACCATGTACAGATACGACAACCGGGTGGTCATCACTCTCGATGCCGGAGGTACGAACCTCGTGTTCGGAGCCATGCAGGCCAACAAATTCATCGTCGAACCCATCACCAAGCCGTCGAACGCGGACAACCTCGACAAATGCCTCGCTACGATGGTCGAAGGATTCCAGGCAGTCATCGACCAGCTGGAAGAGAAACCCGTCGCCATCAGCTTCGCATTCCCGGGCCCGGCCGATTATCCCAACGGCATCATCGGCGGTTACCTGCCCAATTTCCCCTCGTTCCGCGAAGGCGTGGCGCTGGGGCCTTTCCTCGAATACAAATTCGGCATCCCGGTGTTCATCAACAACGACGGCGACCTGTTCGCCTACGGCGAGGCATTGGGCGGCGCCCTTCCCGAAGTAAACGCCAAGCTCGAAGCCCTGGGCTGCCCGAAACGCTACAAGAACCTGGTGGGCTACACCTTCGGCACAGGCCTCGGCGTCGGCATCGTAGTGAACAACCAACTCAACCGCGGAGACAACTCGTGCGTCGAAACCTTCTGCCTGAAACACAAGAAGATGCCGGACATCATCGTCGAGGACGGCGCTGCCATCCGCGCCGTGAAACGCGTCTACGGAGAACTGACGGGCAATCCGAACCACGGGCTCGAGCCGAAGGAGCTCTGCGACATTGCGGACGGCAAACGCGAAGGCGACGCCGAGGCCGCCCGCAAAGCCTTCGCCGAAATGGGCGAGATCGCCGGCGATGCGATGGCAACGACCATCACGCTCATCGACGGGCTCATCGTCATCGGCGGCGGAATCACGGGAGCCCGCAAATGGATCATGCCCAGCCTGCTGAAAGAGCTGCGCGGCAAGATGCACACCATCACGGGCGAGGAGCTGAACCGCGTGCAGATGAAGGTCTACGACCTGGACGACGAGGACGAGTTCAAGGAGTTCGCCAAGGGCGACCAGCGTGCGCTGAAGGTTTACGGCACGGATCGTTACGTGGCATACGACCCCCAGAAACGCATCGGAGTCATGATCTCGAAACTCGGGGCGAGCAATGCCATCTCGGTGGGCGCCTATGCATTTGCCCTGGGCCAGCTCGACGCACAGAAACAACAGTAATAATTCAGTGCCGCAGTTATGAAAAAGATCGTATTATATGTCCACATCGCCCTGTTACTCACAGCGGCGGGGGCGCTGTCATACATCTATTTCGCAAACGACGGCAAAACCGATACGCTCATTCAGATCACGTTCTGGCTGGTAGTGGTATCCTCTGCCCTGGGAATAATCAATTATCGGCAGACAGTTAAATAAACGAGAAAAAAATATGTATAAGTTCCAACCCATCCTCAAATCGACAATCTGGGGCGGCGAGAAGATCGTCCCCTACAAACACATCGCCTCCGACCAGAAGCAGGTCGGCGAAAGCTGGGAGCTTTCGGGCGTCAAGGGCAGCGAATCGGTCGTAGCGGGAGGCCCCGAGGCGGGCACCACCCTGCCCGGGCTGATCGCACGCCACGGCGCAGCATTGCTCGGCAAGGCCAATGCAGAACGCTTCGGACAGGAGTTCCCGCTGCTGATCAAATTCATCGACGCACGTCAGGATCTCTCGATCCAGGTACACCCGAACGATGCACTGGCATGGGAGCGCCACAAATCGAAAGGCAAGACCGAGATGTGGTACGTCGTGGACGCCGACGAAGGCGCACGCCTGCGCTCGGGATTCGCCAAGCAGGTGACGCCCGCCCAGTACGAAGCCAGCGTCGAGGACAACACCATCACCGACCTGCTCGCCGAATATGAAATCCACCCCGGCGACCTCTTTTTCCTGCCGGCCGGACGCGTCCACAGCATCGGGGCCGGGGCGTTTATCGCCGAGATACAGCAGACCTCGGACATCACCTACCGCATCTACGATTTCAACCGCAAGGATGCCAACGGCAACACCCGCGAACTGCACACCGAACTGGCGAAGGACGCCATCGACTACACCGTACTGCCCGATTACCGGACGCATTACCAGAAGGCGCAGGATCGTGAAGTGGAACTGGTGTCGTGCCCTTATTTCACCACCTCGCTCTACGACCTGACCGAAGCGCTGACCATCGACTATTCGGCTTTGGATTCGTTCGTCGTCGTGATCTGTGTCGAAGGCAAGGGAACGATCTGCGACGACTCGGGCAACGAAATGCCGATCCACCAGGGGGAGACCGTGCTGCTCCCCGCCACGGTGAAATCGCTCCGCGCGGTTCCGGGCGGGAGCCTAAAAATGCTGACCAGCTATATCAAATAAACGGGCAACTCCCATCGTCGAAAAATCCCCGGCAACTAATTATTGCCGGGGATTTTATTTTCGACCAAGCGACATGTCGGTAAATTCAATAACGAACAAAACATCCGATCGTAAAAATACTTACCAAAACCCTTGTTAAAAGAAAAAAGTTTTATTTTTACGCGATTCCGTTGCAGGACTGCGTTCTTTTTAGTACCTTTGGGGTGTGCAACCGTTATAGCGCGGAAAACGCAGAAAACCGTACGCCATGAAGGAGAATTTAAGAGAGATCGCATCGAATTTCGCCTTGGAAGGCCCCATCGCGGCCATCGACTCACTGGGCGAAGGATTCATCAACGACACGTTCATCGTCCGCACCGAAGCAGATGCCCCCGACTACATCCTCCAACGCAAGAACAAGGCCGTTTTCCCCGACGTGCCGGCCATGATGGACAACATCCGCCGGGTCACGGAACACATCCGCCGCGGCGTCATTGCGGCCGGAGGCGACCCGCGGCGCGAGGTGATGACCGTCGTCCCGGCAAAGGACGGGCACTTGTACCACGTCGACGCGGAAGGCGAATACTGGGCCGCGACGGTCTTCATCGACGACACGGTTGCCTACAACAAGGCCGACTCCCCGGAACTGGCCCGCAAGGGCGGCGAAGGCATCGGGAAATTCCAGTCCCAGCTGGACGATTTCACCGAACCGCTGGCGGAGACGATCAAAGGGTTCCATAACATCCGCCACCGTTTCGGACAATGGGACGCCGCCCTGGCCCGCGATGCCGCAGGGCGCAAAATGCACCTCGCGGGGGAGATCGGCTGGATCGAGTCGCGGCGCGCCGAGATGCTCTCTTTCTGGTCGAAGGTCGAGGACGGTACGATCCCTACCCGCGTGACGCACAACGACACGAAGATCAACAACATCCTGTTCGACAAACAGGGCGAGGTGCTCTGCGCCATCGACCTCGACACGGTGATGGCCTCCACGTCGCTCAACGATTTCGGCGATGCGATCCGCTCTTATGCCAATACGGGCGACGAGGACGACCGCGACCTGTCGCGCGTCGGCATTTCGCTCGAAATGTTCAGCGCCTACACCGACGGATACCTCTCGCAGCGTGCGGCGCAGCTCACCGACACGGAAATCGACCACCTGGCCTTTTCGGCGCGGTACATCACGTTCGAACAGGTTTTGCGCTTCCTGATGGACTACATCGACGGCGACACCTATTACAAGATAAAATACCCCGACCACAACCTCGTACGCACCCACGCCCAGTACCGCCTGCTGCAAAGCATGGAGGAACACTACGGCCAAATGTGCCGCATCGTGGCCGGGATCGCGGAGCACTACCGCAACGCATAAACCTGCAAAGACGATGCGGCAAGAGAAGGAGGGGGAAAGGATCATGGAGATACGGAAAATAACAGGCATCGTCCCGGCCGACAAACGGGCCGTCGAGACCGCTTTCGGCAGCATCGAACCGCAGCCGGTAGCTTGCTGCAACTGGCCGGAGCAATATCCCTACGCACCCGAGGTTTCGTTCCGCATGTTCCACACGGGCGCCTATCTGATGCTGCGCTTCGACGTCAGGGAACAATGGACGATGGCCCGCGTCACGGAGGACAACGGGGAAGTTTGGACTGATTCGTGCGTGGAGTTCTTCATCGCCCCCGACGACAGCGGCTACTACTACAATTTCGAATGCACCTGCATCGGGCGTCTGCTCGTGGGGTTCCGCAGAGAGCGCGAACACGCCACACATGCCACGCCCCGGGTCATGGAAAGCATCCTGCGCAACCCGAGCCTCGGGTCGCGTCCCTTCCCCGAACACGAAGGCGACAACCGCTGGTCGGTGGTGCTGGCCATCCCGCCGCAGGCGTTGTTCATGCACTCGCTGACGGACTGGAGCGGACTGAAAGCGAAGGTGAACCTCTACAAATGCGGGGACAAACTCTCGCAGCCCCATTTCCTGTCATGGAAGCCGATCTCGGCCCCGAAGCCCGACTTCCACCTGCCGGAATTTTTCGAACAAATTAAATTTTCAAAGATATGAACAACAAATATTCACTTCCCAAAGACGGGGGCCTGATCGAAGTATCGGCTCCGCGCGACATCATCCACCGTTACGAAAAGATCCACACGACGGTTTATGAAAACGAATATCTGGGCGTGCAGTACGTCGCCGACACCATCGTGAAGGCAATCCGTACATATAACGAAATCCACTGCTCGAACGAGGTTTACGAGGAGTCGCAGCCGTTCGTGCTGGGGCTCACGACCGGGCGCACCCCGCTCGGGCTGTACCGCGAACTGGTCAAACGCCACGAGGAGGGGATCGTCAGCTTCCGCAACGTGGCGGTATTCAGCCTCGACGAGTTCTACCCGATCCGCTCGACCGAACAGCAGAGCCGCAATTTCCGCATCCACGAGGATTTCCTCAACCATATCGACATCCTGCCCGAAAATATCCACATCCCCGACGGCACGGTACCCGAAGCCAGGATTTCCGAATACTGCGCATCGTACGACCACTCGGTGCGCAAGATCGACCTGATGATCATCGGCGTCGGCGAGGACGGGCAGATCGGCTTCAACGAACCGGGATCGTATGCCAAATCGCGCACACGGCTGGTTCAGCTGACCCACAACACGCGCAAAATCCAGTCCGGGGCGTTCTTCGGCCTGGAAAACACGCCGAAGATGGCCATCACGATGGGTATCGACACGATCATGCGCGCCGAGAAGATCATCCTGATGGCGTGGGGCGAGGAGAAAGCCAAGATCGTCCAGAAGGTCGTCGAAGGCGAAGTCACCAGCCAGGTGCCTGCCTCGAACCTGCAGATGCACCCCAATATCGAGGTGGTGATCGACGAAAATGCCGCGCAGATGCTTACGCGCGAGCAGACACCGTGGCTGGTAGGCCCCTGCAAATGGACGCCCAAGTTCACCCGCAAGGCCGTGGTATGGCTGTGCGGCGTGGTACAGAAACCGATCCTGAAACTCACCTACAAGGATTATATCGAAAACTCGCTGGGCGAGCTGCTCGAACAGGGACGCGCCTACGACCAGATCAACATCGACGTGTTCAACGACCTGCAGCACACCATCACGGGCTGGCCGGGCGGCAAGCCCAACGCCGACGATTCGACACGCCCCGTACCGTCGGAACCGTTCCCCAAGCGCGTGGTGGTATTCTCGCCCCACCCCGACGACGACGTCATCTCGATGGGCGGTACCTTTATCCGCCTCGTGCAGCAGGGACACGACGTACACGTAGCCTACGAAACTTCGGGCAACGTGGCCGTACACGACGACGTCGTGCTGCAGAACATCGACACGGCCCGCGAACTGGGCTTCGGAGACCACTACGCCGAGGTCGAGAAGATCATCGCCGGCAAGAAGAAGGGCGAACCCGAACCGCGTCCGCTGCTCGACCTCAAGGGTGCCATCCGCCGCGCCGAGGCACGCGCCGCCGTCCGCTCGTTCGGCCTGAACCCCGACACGAACGCCCACTTCCTCAACCTGCCGTTCTACGAAACGGGCGGTATCAAGAAGGGACAGCTTACGGAGAAGGACATCGACATCATCGTCAAGCTGCTGCGCGAGGTGAAACCCCACCAGATTTATGCCGCAGGCGACCTGGCCGACCCGCACGGGACACACCGCACGGCCATGGAGGCCGTACTCGGCGCCCTGGACGTAGTCAGGGACGACGAATGGCTCAAGGAATGCCACCTGTGGCTCTACCGCGGTGCATGGATGGAATGGGATCTGGGCATGGTCGACATGGCGGTGCCGCTGTCGCCCGACGAGCTGATCATGAAGCGCCACGCCATTTACCGCCACCTCTCACAGAAGGACATCATGCCCTTCCCGGGCAGCGACCCGCGCGAGTTCTGGCAGCGCGCCGAAGAGCGTACGCAGAACACGGCGCAGCTTTACGACAAGCTCGGCATGGCCGAATACCAGGCGATCGAGGTGTTCGTCAAGATGTTCTGACGCCCCGTCCGAATGAAGAATGAACAGACAAACCGATAAACCGAAAAATTTATGCGACTCATTATCGAAGACACACAGGAAAATGCCGGCCGTTGGGCGGCGCATTACATCGTCGGGCAGATCAACAAGAAGCAGGCTGCCGGAGGCACGTTCGTGCTGGGCCTGCCGACGGGTTCGACCCCTCTGACGACGTACAAGGAGCTGATCGCCCTGAACAAAGCCGGAAAGGTATCGTTCAAGGATGTCGTCACGTTCAACATGGACGAATACGTCGGGCTCCCGGAAGAGCATCCCGAAAGCTACCATTCGTTCATGTGGAATACCTTTTTCAACCACGTGGACATCACCCCGGCCAATGTCAACATCCTCAACGGCAACGCCCCCGACCTGCAGAAGGAGTGCGACGAATACGAGGAGAAGATCCGCCGCGCAGGGGGCATCGACCTCTTCCTGGGCGGTGTCGGCGAAGACGGCCATCTGGCCTTCAACGAGCCGTTCTCGTCGCTCAACTCGCGCACCCGCGTCAAGACGCTGACCTACGACACGCTGGTCGTGAACTCGCGCTTCTTCGACAACGACGTGAACAAGGTGCCCAAGCAGGCCATGTCGGTAGGCGTAGCCACCGTGCTCGATGCGAAACAGGTATTGATCCTCGCCCTCGGGCATAAGAAAGCCCGTGCCCTGCAACAGTGTGTGGAAGGCCCTTACTCGCACGTCTGCACGATCTCGGCCATGCAGGTACACCCCCACGGGATCGTCGTATGCGACGAACCCGCGACCGCGGAACTGAAGGTCGGCACCTACCGTTATTTCAAGGACATCGAAAAAGACAACCTGATCTGAATCCGGACTGACTCTGAATAACGAATCCCCGCGGGCATCGGCCTGCGGGGATTTTTTTCGGATCCGGACGGCGGCCCCGGCCTGCTGCTATTGCGCCGGACGTTCCCCGGCAACCGCCAGGCCGACAAGCACCCGGACAGCAAGCACCGGTCCGGTAACAGCCCACCGAACAACAGTTCCGGCCGGCAACCGCCCGGTCAGCAAACACCCGTCCGGCAATCGCCCCGGCCGAAATCAGACACCGGCGAAGCGGCAAAAAATTCCCCGCACGGCAGGCAGGCCGTGCGGGGAATTGCCAGAGCCATACTAATCTCCAAATAGCCGGGCCCGAATTACATGGCATCGGGTTTCAGCAACCCGATCTCGTCGATACAGAAGTAGGTCGGATCAGCCTGATAGTCGCAAACCGCCTTGAATACCAGCTTGTCCACCGCACCGAACGACGACAGGTCGACTTTGCGCCATCCGCTCAGCTTCGATTTCCCGGCGACGAGCGTTTCCGTGATGCTCCCCTTTTCCACACCGCCGAGCGACCCCGTGATTTTCACCTGGAAACTGTCGGTATCCGCCCCCGTGAAATAATTGTATACCCAGGTCGAATTGGCGATGTATAGGTGGGCGACGATGCGCGGTTCCACCAGGTCGATGGTCGGATAGCCCGACTCACTCAGGTATTCGGGATACATTTCCGTCGGCGAGTTGGAATCGTAAAATACGGCATAGGTTTCCGTTGCGTTGGCTCCGCCTTCCGCCCACACGGAGAACTGCTGCTTGCTGGAGGGAGCGGCCGCATTCCGGTCGGGCATTTGCGAAAGCCCGATACCGCCCCACCCGTCGTATAGCGATGAATAATAGGCGTTGAAAATGAGATTCTGGTCGGCAGTGGAAAAGAGCATGCCGTCGAAATCCGCCTCCACAGCGTATTGCTTCGCACAAAAAGCGTTCGCATAGGTATAATTCCCCATTCCCATCAGGGACATCGTAACGGGGCCGAGCTTCACGTCGTTGCCGGTCATGGCGTCGAGCAGATGTTCGGAGGCCTCGAACGATACGACTTCGCCGTCAAACGGTTTCTCACGCGGGCCGTCGTCGTCCGAGCAGGCTACAAAGGCAAATGCAGCCGCAATAATCCAAAAAATATTTTTCATCTCAAAATAGTTATTCGGTATAAGCGAAATCATCAATACAGAAATAAGTCGGCGCCATCACATCATCGCACTCAACAGAGAAAACAATTTTGGTCACGGCTCCCAATTTATCCAGCCCTACGATCTTCCAATCAGCTACGACCTTGTTGTCCGATGCCAACGGCACCTCAATCGTCCCCGTTTCGGTTTCACCGTTGAAACCGATAATCGCAACACTGAAGTCGCTGTATTTAGTAGCGGTGAGGTAAAGATATGTCCACGTATTATTGGCAATACGAAGCGACACGGGAGTAACAACCGTCGAAAACTCGATGGCCGGGTTAAACGTATAGCCCGGGCCCATACCTTTCATGTCGTATGCAACGGCGAACTTGTTCTGGCCGTCATCAGCCGTCGTATAAACGCTGAACTGGTTATCCGTCCCGAAAGTCGTTTTGTCATGACAGGCAGACATCGCGAATTTGCACCACGTGTCCCAGACACCGCCGAAATCCGAGAAATACGAGAGGAACGAAGCACTTCCTTCTTTGTAAATCACGCCTTCGAACTCCAACGAGCCGTCTACATCCGTTGCCAGAGTTTTACCCCACAGGTATCCGTCGGAACCAAGTTCCACCTCACTGAAAGATATTGTTTCGAGCTGGGGGGGGGTCGGCATCTTATTGTCGTCCGAGCAGGCGGCAAAAGCAAAAGCGGCAAAGGCCAACAGTAAAAGTTTTTTCATCTTTCGTTTGTTTTATGTGCATAAAATAAAAAAATCCGGTTCCGAACTCCCGGAATCGAATCCCCCATTTCATGCAACCGGACGCACACCTATAAATAAAGCCGCCCTCCTGCAACAAACGCCGACACTGCCGTGTCTCCGTCCGAAGCGCTCCGTTCTCCGCAGAGCTTGCCCGAAAATAAGGATCCTCCCACCGGGAGATGCAAGGCAGGTCTTCTGGCTCGTTCCAGCCGCAACGCCTTCCCAGTCCAAAGACCAGTGGCTAAAAGAGTGTTGCGGCAATCGACGGAACATACAGCAGCGGGAACTGCTGCCGAATTACACGGCATTCCCATTTAATCACACGGGGCCTTGCCCGGCCCTTTGTGAACCATTGCGGTGCAAAGTTAAAAAATAAATTCTTATCTTTGCCGACGCTAACAAAAATTCAGCAAAAATATGAAGCACGCATACGTATTTCCCGGACAGGGTGCACAGGCGGTCGGTATGGGCAAAGACCTTTACGACAACGTCCCCGAAGCAAAGGAGCTTTTCGAAAAAGCCAATGATATCCTCGGTTTCCGTATCACGGACATCATGTTCGCCGGCACGGACGACGAGCTCAAGCAAACCAAAGTGACGCAGCCCGCCGTATTCCTTCACTCGGTAATCATGGCCAAGGCGCTCGGCGTGAAACCCGACGCTGCCGCAGGACACTCTCTGGGTGAGTTCTCGGCCCTGGTCGTGGCCGGTGCCCTCTCGTTCGAAGACGGCCTGAAGCTCGTCTCGAAGCGTGCCATGGCCATGCAGGCCGCCTGCGAGGCACAGCCCGGTACGATGGCCGCCATCCTCGGCCTGGAAGACCACGTAGTCGAAGAAATCTGCGCATCGGTCGACGGCATCGTCGTAGCGGCCAATTACAACTGCCCCGGCCAGCTCGTGATCTCGGGTGCCGTGGAAGCCGTCGACGCAGCCTGCGAAAAAGCCAAGGCCGCCGGTGCGCGCCGCGCCCTGCGCCTGCCCGTAGGCGGCGCATTCCACTCGCCGCTGATGGAGCCTGCCAAGCAGGAACTGGAAAAGGCGATCAGCGAGGCTCCGTTCCAGACGCCCGTATGCCCGATCTACCAGAATGTCGACGCGAAGCCCTACACGGATCCCGCACAGATCAAGGCCAACCTGATCGCACAGCTGACCGCCCCGGTACGCTGGACATACATCGTAAAGAACATGCTCGCCGACGGCGTGACGGAATTCACCGAGCTCGGCCCCGGCACTGTATTACAGGGCCTTATCAGGAAGGTAAACCCCGAAGCCGTCGTAGAATCGAAATCGACGTTATAGTCTAAAAAGTCTCAAAACAAAAAGGAACGGACTGATTTTCAGTCCGTTCCTTTTATTATATTGTGTTTTGAAACAAAATTTATTAAATTTTATTAATAACATGTTGCATTTTTTAAATATACTTATTATATTTGCAAAGGTTTAGTTAAAAATGAGACAGGACGGATGACATCACTCACCGAATTTTTCAACAAACACGAAGACGATGCCCTGAAGGGTATTTCGCACAAGAACAGTATCATCAAGCGCAACATCATCGCCTACATGGCGGTGAACGGCGAATGTACGCTCTCGGAACTGACCAAAGAGCTGCATATCAGTGTCCCGACCATCACCAAGCTGGTGCAGGAACTGGTCGATGAGAACATCGTAACGGATCTGGGCAAGGTGGAAACCCCGGGCGGACGCAGGCCGAACATATTCGGCCTGGCCAATTCGGCGATCTATTTCGCAGGTGTCAACGTCGGGCGCGACAACATGACATTCCTGATCACCGACCTGCAGAACAACATCATCAAGGAAGAGTACGACTACACCTTCGAGTTGCAGGATCGCCCGCAGTGTTTCGAACGCATCTGTTCCAACATAGAGAACTTCATCGCCACATGCGGCATCGACCGGGGCAAAATCCTCGGGCTGGGAGTCTGCATGACGGGACGCGTGAATCCCGACACGGGCCGCAGCTACAAGTATTTCACCTCCAGCGAACAGTCGCTGCGCGAAGTGCTCGAAGAGCGCGTCGGGCTGCGCGTGCTGCTCGAAAACGACACCCGCGCCCGCTGCTATGCGGAATACACGTGCGGCAAGTCGAAGGACGAGAGCAACGTGCTCTACCTGCACATGGGGCGCGGCGTGGCAATCGGAATCGTCGTGGACGGGCAGCTCTACTACGGGAAAAGCGGGTTCGCCGGTGAGTTCGGACACATCCCGTTTTTCGACAACGAGATCATCTGCTCGTGCGGCAAGAAAGGCTGCCTCGAAACCGAGGTTTCGGGTATCGCCATCGAGGACAAGATGTGCCACCTGATCGAGAAGGGCGTCAATACGATCCTTAAGGAGAAGTATGACCAGCAGAAGAGCATCCATATCGACGACATCATCGCCGCGGCGAAGAACGACGACAACCTCTCGATCGAGCTGATCGAGGAGGCCGGCGAAAAAGTCGGCAAGGCCGTGGCCTTCCTTATCAACACGTTCAATCCCGAGACGGTCATCGTCGGCGGCAACATGGCCGCCGCAGGCGACTACATCATGCTGCCCCTCAAGTCGGCGACCAACAAATACTCGCTCAACCTCGTATACAAGGACACCAAATTCCGCGTATCGAAGATGACCGAGAACGCGAACGCATGGGGTGTGGCAATGCTCATCCGCAACAAGATCATCGGCATCTGATGAACCTCGAAGGCCGGACAACACGGCTTCGCGCCCTCGAACCGGGAGATATCGAACTGATGTACGCCTGGGAAAACGACACGGAGATATGGGGCGTCAGCGGTACGCTGGCGCCTTTTTCCCGCCATACGTTGGAACGGTTCATCGAAGAGCAGCAGTTCGACATTTTCCAAACCCGCCAGCAGCGGCTTATCATCGAAACCCCGGAAGGCCTCCCCGTCGGGGCGCTCGACCTGTTCGACCTGGATCCGGTGAATCTCCGTGCGGGCGTCGGCATCCTGATCCACGATACGGCACAACGGGGCAAAGGCTATGCCGCCGATGCGGTGGAGACCGTATGCAGCTATGCCCGCGACATGCTGCACCTGCACCAGTTATGGTGCAGCGTCGAAGCCGGAAATGCGGCAAGCCTCGCACTTTTCCGCCACGCCGGATTCTCCGAAACGGGGATCAGGAAAGAGTGGCTGCGGCTTGCCGACGGATTCCACGACGAGGTTTTCCTGCAAAAAATATTATGACCTGCGCCGGTTAGCACAACGCCACAAAACTAATCCGCCGCCGATAAGCCCAAACAGCTCCGGGAGGAAGGGGCCTCCGGGAGAAAGCTTCGAGAGAGGGCTTCGGGATGGCGCTTCGAAGCCATTCCCCGGCAGCCGATATGCCCAATGCGCACTTTTCTAACCCAAGACACGGATAGCGCCCAGCCCGAGGACTCACACTTCACCCGGATCGCATCCCCGATAGCATGATGGGAATGCGCATCGTATCCGACACGCCTGTTCGCATCGCGGATTTCAGGATACAACATCCCGTACAGCCGATAGGTTTCCACCAGGGAATGCCAACGCTTCGGTTCGGCATTGCGGTGGATAATTCAAAATCGGCCGGATCGCAAAGATCCGGCCGATCATACAACGGGGTATCGCGGGATGCCCCTGAAAACTCCCCGCAGGGCATACGCCGCAACAAGAACAACCGCACGGGTTTTCCGCCCGCGGGGAATGCGGCTACCTGCGAAACTTCCCCATAATAATTATTCCAAACGGCGCGAACCGTCCGAAATCACGACCTCGTACACCTTGGGTTCATGGCCGTACTTCTCGTTGAACCTCTTTTTCGCCGTGGCGATGAAGTTGTCGTAAAGTTCGTCCTTCACCAGGTTGATCGTACAGCCGCCGAAACCGCCGCCCATGATGCGCGAACCCGTCACGCCGCACGCCTCGGCAACTTCGGCCAGGAAGTCCAGTTCCTCGCACGACACTTCGTAATCCTTCGACATGCCCCAGTGGGTTTCGTACATCCGCTTGCCGACCGTTTCGTAGTCACCCTTTTCGAGCGCATCGCAGACATCGAGCACACGCTTCTCCTCGCCGATCACATAGCGGGCACGCTTGTAGTCCTCCTCCGAGATCTTATCCTTGATGGCATCGAGCTGCTCCATCGTGGCGCCGCGCAGGAACTCCTGCCCGAGCATCTTCGCCACCCGCTCGCACGAAGCCCGGCGGTCGTTGTAGGGCGAACCCACCAGCTCGTGCTTCACGCGCGAATCGAGCAGGACGAGTTTGTAACCCTTGGGGTCGAACGGGAAATAGGCATACTCGAGCGAACGGCAGTCCAGACGGATCAGGTTGCCCTTCTTGCCGAAAACCGAAGCGAACTGATCCATGATGCCGCAGTTCACGCCGCAATAGTTATGCTCGGTGGACTGGCCGATCTTCGCCAGTTCGAATTTGTCGATGCCCAGCGAATAGAGGTCGTTCAGCGCAAAGGCATAGGTCGACTCCAGCGCTGCCGACGACGACATGCCGGCACCCAGCGGCACGTCGCCCGCGAATACCGTATCGAAACCGCCGATCTTACCGCCCCGCTTCTGCACCTCGCGGCATACGCCGAAGATATAGCGCGCCCAGCTCTCGGCGGGTTTATCTTCCTCGTTAAGCCCGAACTCCGAGCTTTCCCCAAGGTCGAGCGCATAGGCCCGCACCTTGTCCGTACCGTTGAGTTTGATGGCCGCCACGATTCCTTTGTCAACCGCCCCCGGGAAAACGAAGCCCCCGTTATAGTCGGTATGTTCCCCGATGAGGTTGATACGCCCCGGCGAGGCGAACATGACAGCCCCGGAGCCATAAATCTCCTGGAACTTTTTGCTGACTTTTTCTTTCATGGTCTATTCTGGTTTTAAGTTAAGGATTCCATTTCCACATCATACGAAGATAGGAAAAAATCCCGAAACTCCGATACATTTCGCAGAGAAATTGCACATACCGCTCCGCCCCCGTGTTTCGTTTCAAAATCACAGATGACTCCCTCACGATGACATTACCCTAAAAAAACACCTTTTGCACCCCGCCGGACTTGTTATTCCGGAAATGTTTACTAACTTTGTTGAAGTTTCGATTTATAAGCGCTCAACCAACATTTCAAACGATATGACAAAAAAGCTCATCTTCGCCGCCACCCTGCTCTTCGCAGGAACTGCCGCGGCTTTCGCTCAGCCCAAGGTTATCGCGCACCGCGGCTACTGGACGGCGCCCAATTCGGCGCAGAACTCCCTGGCTTCGTTCTCCAAAGCCGATTCGGTCGGGGCCTTCGGCTCGGAAATGGACGTATGGCTGACTGCCGACGACAAGCTGATCGTAAACCACGACCGTATATACAAAGGTACCGAGATCGACATGGAGAAAAGCACGCTGAAGGAGATCACCTCGATCGTACTCCCCAACGGCGAGAACATCCCGACGCTGGACGCCTATCTGCGCCTGGTGGCCGGCAAACCCGACACCCGGCTGGTGCTGGAAATGAAATCGCTCTCCGACCTCAAGCGCGAAGACCTCGCGGCCGAGAAGATCGTCAAGGCGTTGCGCAAGTACAACCTGCTCGACCGCACCGACATCATCGCCTTCTCGATCAATGCCTGCCTGGCGTTCAAGAAACTGCTGCCCGACGGGCGTATCTTCTACCTGAACGGAGACCTCTCCCCGCGCAGCATCAAGGGGCTCGGCCTGACCGGCATCGACTACTCGATGCGCGTGCTGCGCAAGCACCCCGAATGGGTGGAACAGGCAAAAAAACTGGGACTGGAGGTGAACGTATGGACGGTCGACAAGGAAGAGGACATGCGCTATTTCATCGACCTGGGCGTGGATTACATCACGACGGATTACCCCGAGCGGTTGCAGGCTTTGCTGAAATAAACATACCGGGACAAAATATGATGGGCGGGCTGTGGATCACAGCCCGCCCGTTTTCATCAGGCAGCACGTCATGCGTCGACGACGATCACCTCGATGCCGCGCTCGCGCAGCCGGTCGAGGTAAAGGGGCTGGATGCCATTGTCGGTGATGATGCGGTCGACAGCCTCCAGGTCGCAGATCTTGCTGAAGCCGCGGCGTCCGAATTTCGAACTGTCGGCCAGTACGATGACCTTCTGCGCAGCGTTCATCATCACACGGTTCAGCGCCGCTTCGAGCATGTTGGTCGTCGTAAGCCCGAATTCGAGGTCGATGCCATCGACCCCGACGAACAGTTTGCTGCAGTTGAAGTTGCCGAGCATCTGTTCGGCAAAGGGCCCCACGACCGACACCGAACTGCTGCGGGTAATGCCCCCTAACTGGATCACGTCGACATTGGTGTCCTGCGAAAGGATTGATGTCACGGGAACGGCCGCCGTGATGACCGTCAGGTGTCCGACGGGCTTGATTTCGCGCGCGAGGAAGGCCATGGTCGTGCCCGACGCGATGATGATCGAATCGTCCTGCGCGACAAGGCTTGCGGCCTTGGCCCCGATGGCCCGTTTCTCCGCCACGTTTTTCTTCTCCTTCTCGTTGACGTGGCGGTCGCTGATATAGGGGCTGATAAGGATCGCACTGCCGTGCGTGCGGTAGAGTTTCTTCTGTTGTTCGAGGAAAGAGAGGTCTTTGCGGATCGTGACCTCCGAAACCTTGAACAACTCGGCCAGCTGCACGACGGATATGGAGCCGTTTTGCTGCAACAGTGCCAGTATCCGGTTATGACGCTCCGGAAGGCTCAAAATAGTCTCTTCGCCGGATTTATTCATAGGTCGATTAAAAATTTGGTTTTATAATGCAAGATACGAAAATAATCCGAAATTAGATCGAAACCTTCCGGAGAAATATTTTTTTCGGCAATATATTGTGCTCCGAAACGAAATATTATGAAATAAAACATATTTTATTTTGAAATACAAAAAATCATATGTAATTTTGTTGCGAAACGAAATTCATGTATTTATGGAAAGACTTGCACAGATCAAAAAACTATCCGAGAAAGACAAGGTTTGGGATATCGTAGTGGTAGGCGGAGGCGCCACGGGCCTCGGCGTGGCGGTCGACGCGGCGACCCGCGGGCTGAGCGTAGCGCTACTCGAAAAGACCGACTTCGCCAAATGCACATCGAGCCGCAGTACGAAGCTCGTGCACGGCGGCGTCCGCTACCTGCAGAAAGGCGACGTCATGCTGGTACTCGAAGCCCTGCGCGAACGCGGCCGCATGAAAGCCAACGCCCCGCACCTGGTCAAAGACCAGGCATTCGTGATCTCGAATTACAGTTACTGGGATAATTTCCTCTATTTTTGCGGTCTGACCTTCTACGACATGCTCTCGTTCGGCTTCGGTTACGGCCGATCGAAATTCATTTCGGCAAAGAAAGTGATGAAATACATCCCCACTTCGGTCGAAAAGGGGCTCAAGGGCGGCGTCGTATACCACGACGGGCAGTTCGACGACTCGCGCATGGCGATCAACCTCGCACAGACATGCATCGAGAACGGCGGCACGGTCGTGAACCAGGCGAGCGTTACGGGGATCATACACGACGATGCGGGACGTGCGGCCGGCGTGAAATTCGTGGACAACCTCACGGGCGAAGAGTACACAATCAAGGCCCGCAGCGTGGTGAACGCCGCAGGGTGCTTCGTGGACGACATCATGCACATGGACAGCCCTACGCACCGCAAGATGGTCACCCCGAGCCAGGGCGTGCACCTGGTGCTCGACATGAAATTCCTGCAGAGCGACTACGCCATCATGGTACCCAAGACCTCGGACGGCCGCGTGCTGTTCGCCGTGCCCTGGCACGACAAGGTCGTGGTCGGCACCACGGACATCGTACGTCCCAAGGCCGAGGAAGACCCGCGCCCGCTCAAGGAGGAGATCGACTTCATCCTCGGCACGGCAGGGCTCTACATGAACCCCGCACCGACCTACAAGGACATCCTTTCGGTCTTCGCAGGGCAGCGTCCGCTGGCGGCGCCCAAAAAGGAGGGCAAAAACACCAAGGAAATTTCGCGCAGCCACAAGATCATCGTTTCGGACAACGGGCTGGTGACGATCACGGGCGGCAAATGGACGTCCTACCGTCTGATGGCCGAAGATACGGTGGACAAGGCGATCGAGGTCGCCAAGTTGCCCGTCCGCAAGTGCGTGACCAAGAAACTGCGCATCCACGGCTACCGCAAGAACCCCAACCTGGCGGATCACATGTACGTCTACGGCAGCGACGAGCCCAAGATCCTCGACCTTATCAAGCAGCAGCCCGAGCTGGGCGAGAAACTCTCGCCCAAATACGGCTATACCTATGCCGAGGTGCTGTGGGCCGTACGCGAGGAGATGGCCATGACGGTCGAGGACGTGCTTTCGCGCCGTGTGCGCCTGCTCTTCGTCGATGCCCGCGAAGCCATCGCGGCGGCGCCGAAGGTAGCCGCGATGATGGCCAGAGAACTGGGACACGACCAGGCCTGGGTCGATACACAGGTAAAGGATTTCACGGATTTGGCGAAAACGTATATCTTTGAACAAAACTGATCGCTGAACCATGTGGAAAATACTACGCCCCCCTAAACACAAGCCGCCCGTCGCTGCGGAAAAAATAGACAAAGAGTACAAGCGGCTGCGGTTGCAGGTATTCATCGGCATCTTCATCGGATATGCCGGTTACTACCTTGTCCGCAAGAATTTCACGCTGGCCATGCCCCACCTTGTCGAAATGGGTTTCGACAAGGGTGACCTGGGCATCGCGCTCTCGGCGAACGCCATTGCCTACGGGCTTTCGAAGTTCCTGATGGGCGGCGTTTCCGACCGCAGCAACGCCCGTGTCTTCCTGCCGCTGGGACTGGTGTTGTCGGCGCTGGTGACGATGTTCCTCGGGACATCGGCCGGTATCTCGTCGATCATCATGATGTTCATCACGCAGTTCCTCATCGGCTGGTTCCAGGGTATGGGCTGGCCCCCGTGCGGACGCGTCATGACCCACTGGTTCTCGCAGAACGAACGCGGCACGAAGATGTCGGTCTGGAACGTGGCCCACAACGTCGGCGGCGGCATGATCGGCCCGATGGCGGCCTACGGACTGTTGTGGTTCGGGTCGTGGCAGATCGGTACGTTCTGGTTCCCCGCCGTGGTGGCCATCGTGGTCGCAATGCTGGCATTCCTGCTGATCCGCGACACGCCCCAGTCGACCGGGCTCCCGCCCATCGAGAAATACCGCAACGACTACCCCAAAAATTACAGCGAGAAGTCGGAACAGGAGCTTACGACGAAGGAAATCTTCTTCAAATACGTACTCAACAACAAGATACTCTGGTATATAGCCTTTGCCAATGCATTCGTGTATCTGGTGCGTTACGGCGTACTGGACTGGGCGCCGACCTACCTGAAGGACATCAAGGGTTATGACATCAAGGATGTGGGCTGGGCCTACTCGGCATACGAATGGGCAGCCATCCCCGGCACGATCATCTGCGGATGGTTGTCGGACAAGGTCTTCAAAGGACGCCGGGCCATCACGACCATGATCTACATGGCACTCGTCGCGGTCTTCGTCGTGATCTACTGGAAAAACATGGACAGCGTACTGCTGGACAACATATCGCTGATCGCCATCGGATTCCTGATCTACGGCCCCGTGATGCTGATCGGCGTACAGGCCCTCGACCTCGCACCCAAGAAGGCCGCCGGGACAGCCGCCGGACTGACCGGATTCTTCGGATACTTCTTCGGCACGGCCATCCTCGCCAACATCGCCATGGGTTCGATCGTACAGCACCTGGGCTGGGACTGGGGATTCATCATGCTGCTCGCGGCGTGCGCACTGGCCTTCCTCTTCATCAGCTTCACATACCGGGAAGAACAATATTTGGTTAAACAACGGAAATAGCGAGGCTTCACGGCAGCCCGAACGGCCGCCGCGGAGCGGATGGTTCCCTTTAATAGGATTGTTATGTTTGGGTGGGGCGTCAGCCCCGAATCGAAAAAGCCTTTAACTCCCGGTTAAGGGCTTTTTCATTGCCCCCGACCAGACGGTCGACCAACGCATGGAACTTCGGGGAATGGTCGTGGTGGACGGTATGGCACAGCTCGTGGACGATGACGAAATCGCGCAGGTGTTCGGGAAGCACCATCAGGAAAAGGCTCAGCGAAATGTTGTTCGTCCCGGTACAGCTACCCCACTTCGTACGCGAGACACGGATCGTCAGTTTGTTGTACTTCAGCCCCGTAATGCGGGAGATCCGCCCGATACGGTCGGGCAGGTCGGCCTTGGCGGCGCGCCGCAGCTCTTCGATGCGGGCTTTCTGCTCGGCAGGCGGCAACTGCGGCGGCAGTGCGGCACGCCGCTGCGCAAGCCGTGCCCGGGCCGCCTCGACCCATCCGGCTTTGCGTTCGAGAAATTCCATCGCCCGCCGCGCGGAACCCCCGTAAGGGAATGACAGGCGGACACACCCCGTCCCGCGCACGCTGATCGAAATGCGGCGTGCGCGGCGCGATTGGGAGAGGACGACCTCACCCAGCCGGGGATGTTCGAGGGTCGTAAGCATGCCTAACGGGCCATAATGGCCGAGATATCCACATCGTCGAGGCGAAGCGCAGAATCCCGCCGTTCGATGCTCATACTGGAAAACAGGATCAACAACTCTTCATCCGAATAGGTCAGAAGTTCATCGGCAGCGTTCTCCAGCTCAGAGGGCAGGGGATAATCCCCCTTGCCCGCACGCCGCAATTGCCGCTGCAACAGGGCGGATGCGGAAATCGCGAATTCGGGGCGTTCCGTGCCGAAGTCGATCCGCAGCGTATCGTCCGCGAACCGGTAATACGGCCTGCGGCTCCGGTCGTAACGATTGTACGAAAGGTTGGCATACAGCACCCGATACCCTTGGGCAAGGTCGATGCGTCGCACCCCGTCCGGGTACACCGACACCCAGTTGTCGTTGGTACGGTAATCGTAGCCGTAGACCACATAATCGCGGAACAGATCCGGCACGGCCTCGCGGACTTTGCCGATCTCCACCCCGAACCGGGCGAAGGCCAGCGTATCATGGTCGGCAACATAGTCGAGCGCCTCGTAAAGGCGGCGGTAATCCCGGCGCAGCAGGGTGTCGGGGACAAAGGCGTCCAGTTGCAGCCGGCCCTCGCCGTCGAGCATGTTAAGCTGTTTTGCCACACGGACAGCACGGCGCACCTGCGAGCCGGTCGCTATGCGCTGCGGTTCGAGCACAGGCAGGTAGGCCAAAGCCGCAAAACAGACGAACCCCGCCAGGCCGACGTACAGGTAGCGCCCGGTACGGCGCGAGAGGAACAACAGCACGCAGAGCGTCATCAGCCCGCCGCAGACAAGCAGGTATACGCGCGGTTCGGTAAGCCCGTATTCGTTCGTACGACGCAGGACACCGATCCAGAACAGCAACTGCGTAGGCAACGACACCAGGCTGAAGCGGTCAAAGAACCAGTCGTACATGCGTTTCTGCAACAACGGCTGCAACGCCTTGACCGCGATGGCCAGCAGTGTGAACCCGAATACCAGATAGGCCACCCCACCCTCGGGCAAAGACCACGTAACGAGGATCTTGACCATGTAAAGGCAGAGTATGGCGGTGTAGATCAGCAGTGCGGGCGTCACGATATAGTTCAGCAACACGTCGAGGATGCGAGTGCCGCGGCATTCGGCACCGGCCCAACGGTCGTACATCATCAGGAAAAGCACCGGGCCGACGAAGGTCTCGAAAAGGATCAGCGCATATATCCAGACATGCTCGATCCAACTCCCTTCGAGCCCGAAGATATAGGCCGTGGAGAAGAGGATGGCAGAGAACAACCCCAGCGCCACATTGGCGAAGAGCGCAGCGAGGATGCCCGAACGCAGCCACACCATGATGTCGTCGACGAACCGCTTGTTGCACACGGCACGGCGGCAGAGCAGCAGCGCCAGGGGCGCCAGAATGCCGAAGGTGATGAACGACGGCTCGCTGGCGAGCCACTCTTCCAGACCTCCCCAGAGCGCGAACGGCACGAAAGGTGCCCAGCATATCCAGTAGACTTTCCGCCACGGCCCCGGCCCCGCAAGGTTATTGAAGGCCAGCGCAACAGCGAAGGCCAGCGGCACGAGCGCCAGCCTGACCAGAGTGTCGTCGCTGTCCGTCTCGTAGGCGACGAGGCAGCCGATACAGCCGAGGGCAATCAATCCCGCCTCCACAGGGTGCAGGCGCAGCATTTGCAGAAACCCCTCCCGAAGCCACTGCACGTAATGTCCGAGTTTCGCTTTCATGGTTTTCGTTTATTGTCCGATACGCTGGCGCACGACCTCGAAAAGCATCACGGCCGCTGCGGCCGAGACGTTCAGCGATTCGATATGCCCGATCAGGGGGATTGCCAGCTGTTCGTCGCAGAGTTTGAGCACCTCTTTCGAGATGCCCGTATCCTCGGCACCCATCACCAGGGCCGTAGGCTTGCGGAAATCGGCGTCGTAGAGCAGTTTGCGGCTCTTCTCGGTTGCGGCGACGATCTGAAACCCTTCGGTCTGGAGCAGTTTTATCGTATTGCGGACCGACCCCACACGGCAGACCGGGATCGTCGCCAGCGCCCCGGCCGACGAGCGGATCGCCTCGGCATTCACGGGGGCCGAGTTCTTCAGCGGCGTCACCAGGCCGTGCGCCCCGGCGCACTCGGCCGAGCGGGCGATGGCGCCGAAATTGCGGACGTCGGTCACCCCGTCGAAGATCACCACCAGCGGCGTCTCGTCCTCGGGCACCCGTTCCAGGATGTCGGCCAACTCGACATATTCGATGGCCGAAATCTGCGCCACGACGCCCTGGTGGTTGCCGCGCGTGAGGCGGTTGAGCTTTTCGACCGGCACCTCCTGCATCCGCACGCGGTGACGGATGCAGAGGTCTTTCAGCTCCGTCATCAGCTGTCCTTCGGCACCTTTGCGGATGTAAAGTTTCTCGATCTGGCGTCCAGCCTCGATGGCTTCGGCCACGGGACGTATCCCGAAAATAATGTTGTCCATAGCAGCTTATTTTTCATTTGCCCCGGGGCGGGCGGCACAAGGTTCAGCCGGGTTTCCCGGAAATCACTGTTCCTCGGTTAATTCGAGTTCGTACGATGCCTTCTCCCACTCGTGCATCTGGTGGTCGTAACGGGCTTTCAGGTCGTTGTAGGCCTTGTAGTCGGCTTCGTCGTAGGTGGTCGCCACAGCGAATTTCGCATCGTAGGCGGCGATCTGTTTTTCGATCGCGGCAAGTTCCGCCTCGATTCCCTCGACCGCCCGGCGCAGTTTGCGCAGCTGTTTCTCCTGCTCCTTGCGCTGCTCGTAGGTGAGTTTGCCGGAAACGGCGGCCCCGGGGTTCGGGGCTGCCTGCACGGCGGGTTTCTGCGGGGCCTCCCTGCGTTCGATCTCCCGGAGCGACTCCAACTTCCGCTTTTCGAGGAAATAGTAGATCCCTCCGAGGTACTCCTTCACCCCGCCATCGCGGAACTCGTAGACCTTCTGCACCATGCCGTCGAGGAATTCGCGGTCGTGCGACACGACGACGACCGTGCCGTCGTACTTCATGATGGCATTCTTGAGGATGTCCTTCGAACGCATGTCCATGTGGTTGGTCGGCTCGTCCAGTACCAGCAGGTTGCGCGGTTCGAGCATCATGCGGGCCATGGCCAGACGTGCCCGCTCGCCGCCCGAAAGCACCTTGACTTTCTTGTCGATATCCTCGCCGCGGAACAGGAACGCCCCGAGGATATCGCGCAGGCGGGTACGGATGTCCCCCACCGCCACGCGGTCGAGCGTATCGTACACCGTGAATTCGCCGTCCATCAGGTCGTCCTGGTTCTGGGCATAGTAGCCGATATTGACGTTGGCACCGAGCCGCACCGAACCTTCGGTCGGCGTCAGTTGCCCGACTAGCATCCGCGCCAGCGTGGTCTTGCCTTCGCCGTTACGGCCGACGAGGGCGATCTTGTCGCCCTTCCCGATGATGAAATTCGCGCCGCTGAAGACATGCTTCGCCCCGAACGACATCCCGGCTTCGTCGATCTCGGCCACGATCTGTCCCGAGCGGGGTGCGGGCGGGAACTTGATATTGAGCGTCGCCAGGTCTTCCTCCTCGACCTCGAGCCGTTCGAGGCGTTCGAGCTGCTTGATGCGCGACTGCACCTGGTTCGACTTGGTGGGTTTGTAGCGGAACTTCTCGATGAACTCCTCGGTCTTTTCGATCATGCGCTGCTGGTTTTCATAGGCAGCCATCTGCTGCGCCCTGCGTTCGGCGCGCAGCACGACGTATTTCGAATAGGAAACCTTGTAATCGGTCGCTTTGCCCAGCGAGAGTTCGATCGTGCGGTTGGTGACGTTGTCGAGGAAAGCTCGGTCGTGAGAGATCAGCAGCACGGCGCCGCTGTAATTCTTCAGGTAATCCTCGAGCCACTGGATCGACTCGATGTCGAGGTGGTTCGTCGGCTCGTCGAGCAGGAAGATCGAGGGACGGCGCAACAGTAGTTTCGCCAGCTCGATACGCATGCGCCAGCCGCCCGAGAATTCGCTCGTCGGGCGTCCGAAATCCCCGCGTTTGAACCCGAGCCCCAGCAGCGTCTTTTCGATATCCGCTTCGCGGGTCTCGCCGCCGAGGATATGGTAGTGATCCTGCGCATCGTTCAGGCGGTGCAACAGCTGCGCATAACCGTCGCTTTCGTAGTCGGTACGCTCCGCGATCTCGCGCGTCAGGTGCTCGATCTCGGCCTCGAGGCGCAGCACCTCCTCGAACGCCTTGGCGGTCTCCTCGACGAGCGTCGTCGTATCGGCCACGCGCATGGTCTGCGGCAGGTAGCCGATCGTACAGTCGCCGTTCAGGGTCACGCTGCCCGAGGTCGGTTGCTGCTCGCCCGTAATGATGCGCAGCAACGTGGTTTTGCCCGCCCCGTTCCGGCCGACGAGGCCGATGCGGTCTTTGGGGTTTATCAGGAACGATATGTTGTCGAAGAGCGTCCAGCCCCCGTAACTTACTGTAAGGTTGTCAAGAGATATCATGGTCTGTCTAAAATCACGGCAAAGTTAGTGATTTAATCCGACATATCGTATCTTTGGACTCCGAAACGAACATTGTTATAGTATGGAGAAGTTGGAACGCTACCTGCGGTTCATCCGCGAGGCCGAACGGCTGAAAGACGTCCTGCGCACGGCACACACCTCGACCGGGAGGCACGAAAGCACGGCCGAACACTCTTGGCGGCTGGCCCTGCTGGCCGCCGTCCTCACCGGCGAACGCCCCCGGCTGGACATGCAACGGGTATTGTTGATGTGCCTCGTCCACGACCTCGGCGAAGCGTACGACGGGGACATTCCGGCCGTGGCACATATGGCCGACGGCACCAAGGAGGCTTCGGAACTGGCCGCAATGGACAAACTGACGCGCCTGCTCCCGCCCGCGGCCGGAACGGCGATCCGGGAGATATGGGAAGAATACGAGGCATGCCAGACGCCCGAGGCGCGGTGGGTGAAAGCCCTCGACAAGGCCGAGACCATCATCCAGCATAACCAGGGTGCCAATCCCGCCGATTTCGACTACGGGTTCAACCTGACTTACGGCGCCGGTTATTTCCGCGACGATGAGTTATTGCGCGACCTGCGCCGCCTGCTGGACGACCAAACCCGGCGGCACCTCGTCCCCTGAGCCGCTGCGGAATGCAATACGGGCGCGACACCCCGGCAAACCCCGGAACACGAAACGTCCGGAAACCCTGAAAATCCAGGCCGCCCCGCCCCCGGAATGTCCGCCTCACCGGATGGTCAGACGTTGAGCATCCGCACGATCTCGGCCTGCGGGTCTTCGGCGCCGAAAACGGCATTCCCGGCAACCAGCACGTCGGCCCCCGCCTCGTAGACCTCGCGGGAGTTGTGCGACGAGATGCCGCCGTCGACCTCGATGATCGTCTGCAAGCCCAGCTCCCGGGCCATCGCCCGCAGGGCTTCGATCTTCCCGATCGAAGCCGGGATGAACGACTGCCCGCCGAAACCGGGTTCGACGCTCATCACCAGCACCAGGTCGACCAGCGGGAGGATATCGCGCAGCACCTCGACCGAAGTGGCCGGCTTGATCGACACCCCGGCCTTCGCACCGGCCTTGCGGATCATTTCGATGCACCCCCTGGGATCGTACGTGGCTTCGTAGTGGAAGGTCACGATGTCGGCGCCCGCCTCGGCGAAACGCGCTACGTAACGCTCCGGCTCGACGATCATCAGGTGCACGTCGAGGCACTTTGCGGTCACCTTGCGGATGGCCTTCAGCACAGGAAAACCGAAGGAGATATTGGGGACGAACACGCCGTCCATCACGTCGATATGTACCCACTCGGCCGCACTGCGGTCGACCATCTGCGTGTCGCGTTCCAGGTGGCCGAAATCGGCCGAAAGCATCGAAGGTGCTACGATTCTGTTCATGGTTTGAATATTACTTACGACAAATATAGTCATTTCCCGGCAGTTTCCCACGCTTCGGAGCGGGATTCCGTCCCCGCAAACCCGGGTTTTGGGGTTCGGGGTTGCAGTTCGGGATTCCGAATGCCGGTTCCCTGTCGCACGGTCTTTCCGGGGATTCCGTCCCGAAAGAACTGCCGGTCAGGATCTTTTCCGGTTCAGGGTGTCGATCCTCCGGCGTATCGCAATGCCGTTGGACAGCGAAAGCAGCAATGCAAGCCCTATGCCGCATGCCCATGTAACGCCGACCCCGGAGGGGGCATACCCCTCCTGCAATGCCGCCAGTTCGGGCAGGTACCACATACGCACCAGCCACGACAGCACCACGGCCGCGACGAGGACACCCAGGTTGAGCCACAGGGTCAGCAACCAATACGGCCGTGCCACACGCCCCGGTGCATAACCCAGCAGAAGCAGGGTCTCCAGTTTCGCGCTGTTCTTCTGCAAAAGCAGGAAAATGCTCAGCATCAGAATGTAGAAAGACATCACGCTGAACACCAGCCCCACCCCTCCGAGTCCTCCGGCCGCAAGCTGCAGGAAATAGGCAGCCTTCCCGTCGTCACGGCGGTCGCCTTCGGCCTCATAGCCCTTGCCGTCGAGGTAAGCCGAAATCGCGGCATCCACAGGACGGTCGGTCTCGACGATGACCCGTGATGCCTGTTTCTCCCCGCCCTGGCCGAACCGCCCGTTCGACCAACGGATGAAAGACTCCGGAACGAGGATCGTATTGAGGCGGTTCGACAACCCGACGATACGACCCCGGAACTGTTCAGTCCGCCCGTTGCCGGCGACCTCGATGCCGAGCGAAACCCGCTGGAATATCCCCTCCGAAATCTGCGGCAGCCCCTGCGACTTGGCAAACCCGTAATTGTAGAGGTTCAGATAATTGCGCGGGATGATGATGGGGATGTCCCCGTCGCCGGGTTCGTATTTCCACTTCCCGGAGGCGACATCGAGGAAGCGGTCGGGCACTGCCTCGAAAAACAGGTAGGTCGAGAGCTGCACGCCGCCCATGCCCACCGTACCCTTCACCCGGTAGTCCGCCGGCGTGAAAGCCCCGACATCCCGGACGAAAGGCTGTCCGCCCAGCTCCTCCAGCTCCCCGGGGGTAAAGTCGCTGCTCCCCAGCCCGATCGTCTGGAGCGCGCCGACCCGTTTCGAAAGCACCAGGTAATCGCCCCGCATGAACGAATCGGGGGCATCGAAGACCGGCATGACATCGCGGTAAGCCTGCACCGAGGTGAGCACGATGGTCATGCCCACGACCCCGGCGAGGGCGAAACCTACGGTCTGCGCGACACTCAGATGGCTGCGCAGCAATTTCCAGAGCAACGTCATAGCGTAAGGGTTTTATGGTAGGGAAGCCCGAGCCGGCTGCCCACCGAGGTGACGACGATGCCCGCCCCCTGCGCCTGCGCCTCTTCCAGCAACATCCCGGAGAGCAACTCCCCGTTAGCGGCATCGAGGTGGCTGACGGGCTCGTCGAGCAGGATGAAATCGAACGGCTGGCACATGCAGCGAATGAAGGCCACGCGCTGCTGCTGTCCGAAGGAGAGCTTTTCGACCGGGGTATCCCGTTTATCGGCGATACCCGCAGCCTCGAGCATTCGCCCGATCTGCTCCTGCGTTTTGAAATGCGTGAGCTCGTTTTTCAGGCCGATATTCTCCGCGACGGTCAATTCGCCGAAAAGACGCAGATCCTGGAAAAGCATACTCAGCGACCTGCGGCGCAGGCCGCTCCACGCCGCGGCGGAAAAGCCGCGGCAATCCGCCCCGTCGAAGAGTATCTTCCCCGTGTAATCCTCCCGGATGCCGTAGAGGAAGTGGCACAGCGAAGTTTTTCCCGTCCCCGAAGCCGCCTCGAGCAGGCAGTACTCCCCCTTGCGGAAGGTTACCTCCTGCGACCAGACCCCCGAATCCCGCGGGGCAGCCTCCCCCGCGAACACGCAGGGCAGCACCCGTTGCAAAGTTATCGATTCCATACGTTCTTTATTTCAAGGGAAACGGCCGTTCGAATCCCGGACGGCCGTTTCCCATAAACCCCGGAGGTTATTACAGATTTGCCTCCGGCACGTACAGGCGGATCAGCTCGCCGATTTTGTCGCAGATGGTCTTAAAGGAGTTCTGCTCCTTGTCCGTCATATTGACTACGGCAGTTCCGCCCTTCATCGTACCATAGGCTTCCAAGTCTTCGAACATGGCCAGCACGGAGAGCGCGGCCTCGACCTGCAGGTCGACATTCCCGCCGACAAGCTGTGCGGTCAGCGCGTTCACACCCTCGAAATCGACGTAGAAGCTTCCCGACTGGCCCTTGAATATCTTGCTCATCGAAGCCAGCGATTCGATATCCGCACCGTCGAGCGCCGATTTCACAACCGCATCGGTCGTACAGTAGAGCACGTCGCCCTTCACGCCGAACATCACCGTGACGCCGCCCATGCTGATCGTATACTCGCCTTCGCCCGCCTTCTGGATGGGCATGCCGGAGAGGTTGGAGACAATCGTCTGCAACACGGCGGGATCCTTCACCTGGGCCAGCAGCGATGCCACGGGATACCGGTCGGGAGTAATTCCCGAGAACGAAATCACGCAGTCGCCGCTGAAGGCATCCATCACCTGCTTGACCATCGGATTGGCCATCAGCATACCGTAACCGGGCATTGCGGAGAACACCGAATACATCTTCTCGCCGTCGAGGCCGTAGGCCATCGCACCGACCGTATTCCGGGGCACGTAGCGCAACAGGGCACCCGTTTGGGGCTTCACGTATGCGTAGAAATCCATCAGCTTCTGCTCGCTCTCCTTGTCCTTGTACGACATGGCGGCATCGCAAACGATCCGGCCCTTCTCGAAATTGACGGAACTTACCAGCGTAGCGCCTTTGAGGGCATCCATCATCGGCATCGAGCTTATCATCGGGTTGCTGTCCATTATCGACATCAGCGCCGAATAGACCATCACCATGTTGATGTCGTTCTTCTTGGAGAGCTGCCCGGCAACGACTTTGTCGCCCATCAGGCTTTCGCCGCCCTTCTGGGCAAACAGCTTCTTAACGGCATCGAGCGCATCCTCTGACGAACCCTGCACGAAATAGAGCATGAAAGCCACATCGTTGTAGGCACACAAACCGCTCACGGAACTGTCTTCGCCCAACGCGATGACCGAGATGCCGCCCTCCTTCCGGGGTACAATACCGCTTTTCTCGCCGATGCGGGCAAGCAGGGCATCCAGCTTCGCCTTGTCGCCGACGGGCAGCAGCATACCGCCCCGGACATTCGGGGACTGCATCGCGCCATCCATCGACATGAAGAAGAACAGGTCTTTTTTCAGGTCGACACCCGATTCACAGGGGTTCTTCAGCAGGGCGAGCAGGTATTCCTTCTCCTCGGCGGTGATGCCCTCGGCTTTGTCGAGCTCGGCCTTGAGCCGGATGAAGAGCGGATGCTGCCCGATGTCGCCGGCATCGCTCTTCTGCAGAAGCGAAGCGGGATTGACCGACATCGTCATAAAGGAATCGGCAGGCAGGAGGTTGCGGTAATCGGCACCTCCGCCGCAGGAAACAACCAGCATGGACACCGCTGCAAGGCAGGCCAGCTTCAAGGATCGTAGCGTTTTTTTCATATTCGAATTATTTGAGTCCGTATTTGGAACAAGCAAAGCTATAAAAAATTGCGGAACAACCTGCGACATAGGGGGTAAAAATTGCGTTGCGGGGCTAAATTATCGCGCATGTCCCGGGACGGGATGTTTTTCCGGGAATAAATTGCTATTTTTGCATGGAAACAGACACAAAAACACGCGATGACTCCTACCACCCTTTTCATATTGGCCGCTACATGCAGCCTGGCAGTGCCCGTCGCACTGTTCCTCGTACTGTGGCGCCGGGACGCCCGACGGCTTGCCGCTGATAACCAAGCCTCCGAAGCCCGCGAGCGCGATGCCTCTTCGCGGCTGGCGGTGGCCGAAGCCCGGCTGGCCGCCGCGGAACAGGCCTTGTCCGCGGAAAAAGAGCTGCGGCAGCGCTACGAAGGACAGGTGCAGGCGCTGACCGAGCAGCGGACACGCACCGAAGCGGAACTGGCGGCACTCCGCGCCTCGTCCCAGACCGAGATCGCATCGCTGCGCGCGAAAAACGCCGAGGATCGCGCGGCCGAAAAAGCCGAGCGCGAAAAACTGGAGGAGACCTTCCGGGCCCAGTTCCGCAACCTTGCGACCGAGATACTGGGCGAACAGTCCAAACATTTCAAGGAGACCAACAAGGAGTCGCTCGACGTGTTGCTCAAACCCTTCCGCGACAACATCGCCGAATTCCGAAAGCGCGTCGAGGACATCTACACCACCCAGACGGCACAGCGCGGCGAACTGAAGGCCGAGCTGAAAAACCTGATGGAACTCAACCGGCGCATCACGACCGAGACCACGAACCTGACGAACGCACTGAAAGGCAATTCGAAAGTGCAGGGCGACTGGGGCGAAATGCTGCTGGAAACGATCCTGGACAGTTCGGCGCTCATCAAGGGCATCCACTACGAAACGCAATACAACATCAAGGACGCCGAGGGACACAACCTGCGCCCCGACGTCGTGCTGCACCTGCCCGAGAAGAAAGACATCGTCATCGACTCGAAAGTTTCGCTCACGGCTTTCGTAGGCTACACCTCGGCCGAAACCGAAGAGGAGCGCCGCCGCTACCTCGCTGCCCACACGGCCTCCGTCCGCCAGCACGTCAACGAACTGGGACGCAAGGAGTACCAGCGCCTGCTCAACTCGCCCGACTTCGTCATCATGTTCATCCCCAACGAGCCGGCCTTCCTCGCCGCATTGCAAAACGACGCGGCCATCTGGTCGGACGCCTACGACAAGAAGGTCATCATCTCGTCGCCGACGAACCTTTTCGCCCTGCTCAAATTGGTCGCCGACCTGTGGAAATACAACGACCAGGACAAGAACACCAGGGACATCGCCGCATGCGGGCTGAAACTCTACGAACAGCTGGTGGCCTTCACCGGTTCGCTCGAAGGGGTCGGCACGGCGCTGGACAAGGCACGCGACGCCTATGACGACGCCTACAAACGGCTCTGCACGGGCAACGATAACATCATCCGCGTCGGGGAACGGCTGCGCAGGACGGCACGCCTGCAAACCAAGAAACAGCACTCCGCGCGCACGCTCGAAGCCGCCGGGGAGGACGACCTCCCGGGCATCCCCGCCACCGAAGCCGGGGGCGGGAATCCGGTTCCCGGAGCCGGAGGCGAAGAATAACCGAACTGCCCGGCGCACCAGCCCGGGAACACGAGAAGCGAGAAACAGAGGAACGCCGGAACAAAGGAATCCGGGAACAAAGGAATCCGGGAACGGTAGAAACCGGGAACGGTAGAAACCGGGAACGGTAGAAACCGGGAACAGAGGAACCGGGAACAGAGGAACCGGGCACCGGAGCTCAGAGGAACATGGAAACCTGGAAAATATGGGCCGGGCAAAGCCCCCTGTAACATGTAAAAGCCCGCCGATGTTCGGCGGGCTTTTACATTTCCCGGCAGGAGATTTCCCATGTCGTGCGCAAAACCCGACTCACGGCCTGCTGGATTCCTTCCAGCTTTTGCGCATCCGCACTTCGATCCCCGGCGTTGCGTCGTGCGCCATCGTCTCCACAAGGTCGTCCCACACCTCCTGAACCCAGCCGACACGCTGCCGGCAATGCTTCAGCACCTCGACCGCCCAAATCTTCACGGCGACCTTCGCCCCCGGATCGACCGCCCACCGGGCGGCAGCCTCGGCAATCCGCTCCAGATCCCGCACCTGAGGCGTGAAACGCCCCAGCAGGTCGGCCATGACCTTTGCAAAATGGCGCCGGGCGCTGGGATCGGCGCAGGCAGGGAAATCCGTCCGGCAAAACAGGCCGGCATAGGGCATGAACGAATCCGGGGCGTCGAAATAGATCTTTTCGAGCACATACGCACCCCGGAAAGCCACCTTGTGCTTCACGGCACGCGGCAACCCCTCGCAGCGGGAGGTCACCACCTCATACAGCAACCCCACGGCATCCGCATCGCGCACGCGCCGGGCCACCGTGTCGGCAAAATCGGAATAAAACCGCTCCGACAGGCATTTTATCAACTCCGCTTCCGTCATACCGATACACTCCCGCCGAAACCCCGATTCTGTGGGTTCGCCGTACAGCAACCCCGAAAAGCCCCGGGTCTTACGGCCATGCCGGACGCCACAGCATGAAAAACGCCGTCAGAACAACTTTTTCTTCGACGTCGTAACGACAAAATCCTTCAGGTAGAAAGGTTCGAAATAGGCGATATCTTCCGTGCATCCCGCATCGAGCGCACGCTGGGCCAGCCGCGCAAGCCCGCGTGCGGAAGGGGCTACCTCGACAAGCACGGCGTCGGGCAGTATCCCGGCGCATTTGCGGGCCCCGCTGCCGAAGATCACGAACGGCCTCCCCTGCGCACGGAAGTGCGCAAAACTCTCCCCGTCGACGACCTCGGCCGAAACCTCGTTAAGGGGCTTTCCGGCCGTATCGAATACCTGCGCATAGACCTCCATGCGGCGGGCATCGACCATCGGGCAGAGGTAGGCATGTTCCCAGTCGGGGACGGAAAGAATTCCGGCTTCATAATCTTCGAGCGCCACTTCGGCCAGCGCATCGAGCGACCCGACGGCCACCAGCGGCTTACGCACCCCGTAGCACAGCCCCTTGGCGAACGAAACGCCGATCCGCAGCCCCGTATAGGAGCCGGGGCCCTTGCCCACGGCCACAGCATCCAGTTCGTCAGGCGCAATGCCCGTTTCGCGCAAAAGCTCGTCGACGAACACGCCGACCTTGCGGGCGTGGTCGCGCCCTTCGTCGCTCTCGCGCAGCGAAAGCAACTCCCCGTCCTTTGCAATACCGACCGAACAAACGTCCGTACCGGTCTCGACACATAGAATCAAGCTCATATCTTCGATAAATTCAAACTCAATCGTCCAAAATACCCAGATGCCCCAGCGCCCGGGCAATGCCGTCCTCGTCGACCGGGGCGGTCACGTAATCGGCAGCGTTCAGCGCCTCCTCGCAGGCATTGCCCATGGCAACCCCCACCCCCGCGGCCGACAGCATCGCCACGTCGTTGCCGCCGTCGCCGAAGGCCGCTACTTCCGAAGCCCGGTACCCGTAGGCGGACATAAATTCCCTCATGCCCGTGGCCTTGTCGATGCCTGCGACATTGATGTCGGCAAAAATCGGACACCATCGGCTCGCCGCAAGCCCGGGCAACTGCGCCATGACGCGCCGTTCGGCCTCCGTATCCAGATAGAAACACATCTGGCAGCACTCGCTCCGGTCGAAAAGCGCACGGAGGTCGGTCTGCTCGGGCACGGGATGCGCGACCATATGCGCCAGCCGTTCCACCTCGGGCGTCACTCGGTTGACGAATACGCCGCGCTCCAGTTCCAGCGCCAGCGGGAATCCCATCTGCGAGGAGAGTTCCATGGCGCGTTCGAAATCGGCCCGCGGAATCAAGTGCTGGCTTACGACACGCCCGTCGGCAGCCACACACCGTGCGCCGTTGAGCGACACCACGCCGTCGTAGGGAATCCCCTCGAGCGGAGCGAGGTCGTTCGCCGCACGCCCCGTAGCGATAAAGAGCCTGATGCCCTGCGCATGCGCCCGCACCAGCGCATCGCGTGCCGAGGCGGGTATTTCATGGGTCCTGAAACTGATCAGCGTACCGTCTACATCGAGGAAAATAGCTCGTATCATCGTTTGTAATTTTTCATCGCATTGTCGATCTCACGCTTGGCATCGTTTTCCTTCAGGTATTCGCGCTTGTCATAGGTCTTCCGGCCCCGGGCAAGCCCGACCACGACTTTCGCCAGCCCCCGCTCGTTCAGGAACAGGCGCAGCCCCACGATCGTGAGGCCCTTGTCCTGCCCCGCGCGCTGGAGCTTGTCCAGCTCGCGGCGGTTGAGCAGCAGTTTCCGGTCGCGGCGCGGCGCATGGTTGTTGCAGGTGCCCCACCCGTATTCGGCGATGTTGACACCCCGTATCCACAGCTCACCCTTGTCGAAATAACAGAACGAATCGGTCAGCGAAGCCTTGCCCGCACGGATGGACTTAATCTCGGTACCGACGAGCACGATGCCCGCAACGTACTCTTCCAGAATCTCATAGTCGAACGTCGCGCGCTTGTTACGGATATTTATCTTTTTCTGTTCACTCATATATTCGGAATCGGCACAATAATTGCCTATTTATTCGCAGGGGTGGGAATCGGTCAAGGTAACTAATTCTTTTATCTTTGATATGTTTTACACATCTTTCTGTTTATTTTCTGTTTGCACACGGTATGCGTAGTGATACGTGTACGACCCGAGACCCGCCCCTTTTTTCTTTTAATATTCAAACCCCGGCATATCCCCGCCCGGCACTCCGCCGGGCGCGGGTCATAATATCAACCGCTGCAATTTCTTTGCAATCGTCACTTTCACCTTGTTGAACCCGGCCAGCCGCTGGATCACCTCGCCGACCTGCTCGTCCGTCAGGCTCTCGTCCGCGAGCTTGGCCTGCCACTCCTTGATATAGCTTTCGATCACCTTTGACTTGTAGAGCGTCACGGCCTTCGGCACCCCTACGGCCAGCATCTCGGCATCGCTTTCGACATGGATGTCCTTGCGCCGCCACAGCTGACTGGCCACGTAATTGTCGTCCGACGTAAGGATGTCGACCGAGGCATTGCACACCTCCGGGTCGGGATGGTTCAGGAAAAAGTGCGCCGGGACTTCCACCCCCGTACCGAGAATCTTCCACTGCTCACGGTAAGTAGCCAAAATACTGTTGTATAACGGATTGCGGAACGCGAGCCCGTCGCTGTCCAGCTCCAGGAAGATCACCTCCGCGACGTTGCAGGGCACCATCGTGCGCCCCTCCTTGAATTCGAACGAACAATGGCCGTATTTGAGCAGGTATTTCACCAGTTCGCGTTCGAGCGCCTCGCTGCTGCTCCCGGCCTCGACCTGCTTCACGAATTCCACCTCGGGCTGCGGAGCCTCTGCATGCCGCAATGCCGTCTGGCGGCGTACGAACTCGTCGGCCTCGCGGTCGCCGGTCGTCGCCATGCGCTTGCGCGCTACTTCCGAGATCAGGATGTTCTCGTCGATGTCCATGATCCGCGCGCACTCCTTGATGTAGACCGACCGCTGGATCGGATCGGGAATCTGCGCGATCGACTGCACCATGTCGGCGATCAGCGCCGCCTTCCGGATCGGGTCGCCCTGGGCGGCCTCCAACAGCAATTTTGCTTTGAAGGCCAGGAAATCCTGCTCGTTGGCCCGGATATATTCCTGCACCTCGGCCGCAGTGTGCGCCCGGGCGAAGGAGTCGGGATCCTCGGGTTCGGGCAGCAGCACCACGCGCACGTTCATCCCCTCCCGGAGGATCATGTCGATCCCGCGCAGCGAAGCGTGGATACCCGCCGAGTCTCCGTCGTAAATGACCGTGATGTTTTTCGTAAAACGGTTCAGCAGGCGTATCTGCTCGGTCGTGAGCGATGTCCCGGACGACGACACGACGTTCTCGACACCCGCCTGGTGCATCGAAATGACATCGGTATAGCCTTCGACCATGATGGCGAAATCGAGCTGCTGGATCGCCTTCTTGGCGAAATAGAGGCCGTACAGCTCACGTTTCTTGCTGTATATCTCGCTCTCGGGCGAATTCTGGTATTTGGCAACGGCCTTGTCGGTGCGCAGCGTACGGCCGCCGAAAGCGACGACGCGCCCCGAAATGTTATGTACGGGGAAAATCACCCGGTCGCGGAACCGGTCGTAGAGCGAACCGTCGCTCTCGCGTTCGAGCGAAAGGCCGGTAGAGACGAGGAACTCCTTTTTATATCCCGCCGCCAGCGCATCCTTCGACATCCGGTCGCCGCGCGCGGGGCAGAACCCGAGGCCGAACTTCTTGATCGTGGCGTCGGTCATGCCGCGTTTCTGGCGGAAGTAAGCCATGCCCACGCTCATCCCCTCGGTCTCGTGATGGAGGTAGTTGGCAAAATAATCGGCCGCCCAGCCGTTGAGTGCGAACATCGACTCGCGGTCGTCGTTGCGGCGCACCTCTTCCTCGGACATCTCCTTCTCCTTGACTTCGATGCCATAGCGTTTGGCCACCATCTTCAGGGCTTCGGGATAGGTGATGTTCTCGTGCTCCATCAGGAACGTGACAGCATTGCCGCCTTTGCCGCAGCCGAAGCATTTATATACCCCCTTCGAGGGCGACACGACGAACGACGGGGTTTTCTCGTTGTGGAACGGGCAGCAGGCCTGGTAGTTCACGCCCTTGCGCTTGAGCGTGACGTACTCGCCGATAATATCCACGATATTGGCGGCTGCATAAATACGGTCTACTGTTTCCCTGTCGATCATGTCTGCAAAGATAGCAATAATTCCCCAACCCTTGGCGGGGTGCAAAAAGATTTTGCCCGGCGGAGAGGGTCAGTACCCGGCATTGCGGACGATGTCCAGTTCGGCACATATGGTATCGTTCATATCGCGGAACATCATCAGGTAGGCGGGAATCGAGCCGCGGGTTACGAGCCCCGCGCAGAGCGTATCCCCCATCAGGCAGCGGAAGCGGTATTCCAATGTTTCGTGCAGCGACGTCCCCCGGTAACTCCAGTCGAGCCTGCCGCTCTCGTACAGGTGCTGTTTTGCGCCCACGATATTGGTTGCCATCTTGTCCTGCTGCCGCCAGAAGGTCGTGATGACATTGCCGATTTTCGTGACCGATTCGACGACTTCGGGTTCATGCACAGCGCCCAGCGCCCCCGAAACCTCGAGCACCTTCATCCCGACGGGCGAATAGATATCCCCGCGCACGGAGAAAAACAGGCCTAAAGCACAACGAAGCGTGTCTTCGGGAATTTCCGCCAATCTCTTCCTGCCGTATGCGACGGCACATTTCCGCAGGGCGCTTATCCCGGCCGTATAACTGTCGAGCAGGCCCTCCGAAATTTTGAGGTGCCGTTCTACGTCGGTCTTGAACACTCCGACGATCTCCCGGGCATCCTGCCGTTTCTGGTAGTTCGTAATAAGCCGCTCGCCCCCGAACGTGATGACGATACCCAGGATCACGGCCAGAAAATTGGGCCAGAACGACTTCCAGCCTTCGCTTTTAAATAGCTTCATACGTTACAGACGATTTACCGGCACAAAGATATACAATATTACCGAATTACTGAAGATATGGCGTGGCGGGACAATTTTAACTGTCCCCGGTACGTTTCCGAAACAGACGCACCGTCCCCGGCCAAACCGGGGCGGTATTTCACCATACCGTTTTTTTTACCTACTTTTGCACCATGGATTTCAAGTTGGTATCGGATTACGCCCCGATGGGCGACCAGCCGGAAGCGATCGCACAGCTCGTCGGCTCGATCCGGCACGGCTCCAAACATAACACCCTGCTGGGGGTGACAGGCTCGGGAAAGACCTTCACCGTGGCCAACGTCATCGCGCAGCTGAACCGCCCGACGCTCGTCCTGAGCCACAACAAGACGCTCGCGGCGCAGCTTTACGGCGAGTTCCGCAATTTCTTCCCGGAGAACGCCGTGGAGTATTTCGTCTCCTACTACGACTATTACCAGCCGGAGGCCTACCTCCCCTCGACGGACACCTTCATCGAAAAAGACCTTTCGATCAACGCCGAGATCGAGAAACTGCGCCTGCGCACCGTAGCCACGCTGCTGTCGGGGCGCCGCGACGTGATCGTCGTATCGAGCGTATCGTGCCTCTACGGCGCAGGCAACCCGGCGGATTTCCATGCCACTGCCATCAACATCCGGGTCGGGCAGGTCGTCAGCTACAAGCATTTCCTCTACAAGCTGGTCGAAGCGCTCTACACCCGCACCGAACGCGACCTGGAACCGGCGACGTTCCGCGTCAACGGCGACACGGTAGACATCATGGCGGCCTTCGGCGAGTTCGGCAGCCAGTGCTTCCGCGTAATGTTCTACGACAACGAGGTCGAGGCCATCCAGACCATCGACCCCGCGACGGGGCAGCGTATCCACACGCTCGACAACCTGACGCTCTACCCCACGAGCCTCTTCGTAACCACCAAGGAGCGCATCAACTGCGCCGTACAACATATATACCTGGATCTGGGCAGGCAGATCGAATTCTTCGAGCGTGCCGGACGCACGACGGAGGCGCAGCGCATCAAACAGCGCGTGGAATACGACGTCGAGATGATCAAGGAGCTGGGGTACTGCCCCGGCATCGAAAACTACTCACGTTATTTCGACGGCCGCGCCGAGGGCACGCGCCCCTTCTGCCTGATCGACTATTTCCCGAAGGATTACATGCTCGTCGTAGACGAAAGCCACGTCACGCTGCCGCAGGTACATGCCATGTACGGCGGCGACCGCGCCCGCAAGGAAAACCTCGTGGAATACGGATTCCGTCTCCCGGCGGCCAAGGACAACCGTCCGGTGACCTTCGCCGAGTTCGAGCAGTTGCAGGGCACGTCGATCTACGTGAGCGCCACGCCCGCCGACTACGAACTGATGAAGAGCGAAGGCGTGATCGTCGAGCAGCTGATCCGCCCCACGGGGCTGGTCGACCCGCCGCTCGAGGTGCGCGTTACAGCCAACCAGATCGACGACCTGCTGGAGGAGATCGACAAGCGCGTGAAAGACGACGACAAGGTGCTCGTGACGACCATCACCAAACGCATGGCCGAGGAACTTTCGAAATACTTCGACCGGGTGGGTGTACGCAACCGTTACATCCACTCGGACGTGGATACGCTGGAACGCATCCAGATTCTGGAAGACCTGCGGGCCGGAATGTTCGACGTGCTGGTGGGCGTGAACCTGCTGCGCGAAGGCCTCGACCTGCCCGAAGTGGCGCTGGTGGCGATCCTCGACGCCGACAAGGAGGGCTTCCTGCGCAACGTGCGGTCGCTGACGCAGATCGCGGGACGTGCCGCACGCCATTCGCAGGGTAACGTGATCCTCTATGCCGACACCTGCACCGACTCCATGCGCTTCGCCATCGAGCAAAGCAACCGCCGGCGCGAGAAACAGGTGCGCTACAACATGGAGCACGGCATGCTGCCGCGCCGGGCGCAAAAAAGCGGCACGGGGCAAAGCACCCTGCTGTCTGCGCGCACCGACGTCCCGGAGATAGCGGCGGCCTACCCGCTCGCCGAAGACCACTACATGGCCGCCGCGGACGTACAGAAGACCTATGTCGCAAGCGAGAACATCGACACGCTGATCGACAAGGCGCGCGAGGACATGGAACGTGCGGCCAAATCGCTCGACTTCCTCGCCGCCGCGAAATTCCGCGACAGGATGTACGAACTGCAGAAACTCAAGGAGGAGAACCGGAAAGGCTGACACGCCCGGCCCCGCGGTTATTCGCGGACGGCGTTGCGGAAGGTGAAATACTTGGCGGCCAGGTAGCTGTACACCATCGTCCCCAGCGAAGCCATCATCTGCGACGGCGTCGCCCAGAACCCGCATAACTCGACAAAAAATTTCAGGAAGACATAATTGACCACCACCGAGCCGGCGACGGAGAGGAGGTAGCGGAAGAGCTGCGTTCCCCTGGCGAGCGGCGAGCGGCGGAACGCCACATGCCGGTTCAGCCAGAACCCGGTAAAGAAGGTCAGCGGAAAAACGATCAGCATCGCCGCGACATGCGGGGAAACCGCGACGAACCCGAGGTCGAGCAGTTCCTTGTCGAGCACGAAATTATAGAGCAGGAAATAGCATCCCCAGCCGAAAACCACGTTCGCGCCGCCGCAAACGACATAACGGAACGTCTGGCGCGGCAATAGCGCAGAAACAGGCCGGCGGTAGAACCAGTCGATGAAACGGATTATCAGCTCGGAAAGACGCATCAACGGGCAGTGTAAGTCCACAGCCCGGGGAAACGGTCGCTATAATTACGGATGAACAACGTACATGCCTCCGCATCGGGCGCCTCGAAAGGTGAAACCATGAATTTATTGCCGAAACGGTAGACCCCGCAGCGTACCGATGCATCCCTGGCTTCGGCATCCGCGGCGGCACGGGCCGCATTTTCCGGCGTACTGAAAACCCCCAGCACGACATACCGGTGTCCCGAAACAAGCGATGCAGGCTCCGTGGAGACCCGTGGCGCCGACCCGGGACGCTGTCCGGCAGGTTTGGCATCCGCACGGGTTACAGCTGCATCCGCACGGTCACCGGCGCTGTCCGCCGTCCCGGCCGCACCCGCAGCACTGCTCCCGGCAACGTCGGTTTCCGCAGCCTTCGTTCCCGCAACTGCCATCGCAGTCCCGTCGTCCGTCACACCGGCCGTCGCGGACGAATCGGCGGGAATCCCCGCATCCGCGGCGGGCAAGGTGCGCGCAACTTCGGCGGCCGCACCGGGTTCCGGAATATCGGAAGAATTGATGCGCAGGAATTCGGCGCCGCCGAAACCCGCCGCAATCACGATCGCCGCGATGCCGACCCACAGCGCCCAGTCCAACCGGCGGGCAGGCTTGATCCGCACGGGCTCGTGCCCCTGCGGGTTTAGCAGCCTGTCGAACGCGGGTGCAAGCGTAAAATTCTTGAATTTGAGCACGCCGACGCCCTCTATGGTCAGCACGTCGCCCTCGCGCGTGCGGGAGAGCCAGCGGTCGTAAATGTCCTGTGCCCCGGCGGCATCGCACTGTACGGTACGTGCCAGTTCATCCACAAGCGACATCCCCCGCTGCTGCGAGGAGAAGGATACCACGCGGGCAGGAGGCAGGACAGTGCGTTTGGAAAGCCGCCTGGCACCGCGCCGCTCGACAAAGAGCGAACCCACGCTGGGCAGGAACACCCCGCTGCCGCCGGCAAGCAGGTTGCCGACAAGGCGATTCACTTCATCGACCATCAGATAACTGCTCATCGTTTCTTCTTTTTAGGGGTTGCGGCCGGGGCTTTCGGCACCGGGGCGGGGGTAACTTCGGGCTCGGACAGCCCCCGGTAAATCATGTAAATACCCAGCACGATAAACGGGATGCTCAGCCATTGCCCCATGTCAAGCACCCATCCCTGTTCGAACGCCTCCTGCTCGGTCTTGATGAACTCGATGAAGAAGCGCGTCAGGAAAATCCCGATCAGCCCGATGCCGAACAGGATGCCCGGACGGCGCCGCGCGATGTCCTTCGCATAATAGAGCCAGCAAAGGATGCCGAAGGTGATCAGGTAGCAAAGCGCCTCGTAAATCTGGGTCGGGTGTACCGCCGCGGGGGCGAACTCGTTCACCCACTTGGCCGAACGGACGAATTCGAAGCCCCACGGCAGGGTCGTGGCCATGCCGAAGATCTCCGAATTGAAAAGGTTGCCCAGCCGTACGACGGCACCGCCGATGCCCACCGCGATCATGATGCGGTCGAGCGACCAGATATAGGGCAGCTTGTTCTTGCGCGAGAACAGCCAAAGGCCGATCAAGAGGCCGATGGCGGCGCCGTGGCTGGCCATGCCGCCGTCCCGGAAACCCGTGATGATCGTCCACGGCTTGCTGAGGTATTCCATCGGGTCGTAGAAGAGGCAGTGCCCCAGCCGCGCCCCGATGATCGTCGCCAGCGTACCGTAGATGAAAATCGACTCGGAGACCTTCGACGGGAGCCCCTCGCGCTTGCAGAAATTATCGAAAAACTTGGCGCCGATCAGGATTGCCAGCGCCCACATCAATCCGTAATAGCGGATGTCGAGCGATCCGATGGAGAAGAACACCGGGTCGAAATTCCAAACGATGCTTAACGGTCGTATCATTTATTCAGTTCTTGCAGGTTGACTTTTTTGAGCGTGAACGAGAAGGTGCTCCCCACGCCGGGTTCGCTGCGCACGCTGATGCGTTCGCCGTGCGCTTCGATGATATGCTTCACGATCGCCAGGCCGAGGCCGGTACCGCCCTGCTCGCGCGAACGTCCCTTGTCGGTGCGGTAGAAACGCTCGAAGACACGCGGCAGATCCTCCTTACTGATCCCCAGCCCGTTGTCCTCTACCTCGACAAGTATCTTGTCAAGCATGTCACGGAAATGGACGCGTGTCTGCCCGCCTTCCTTTCCGTAGCGGATCGAGTTGATGAGGAGGTTCACGATGACCTGTCCGATGTAATGTTTGTCGGCCAGCACCCAGAACGGCGAGGGAAGGTTGTCGGCGCCCTTGATCGAAATCCGGATGCCTTTTTTGTCGGCCTCCATCTCGGCCTGCTCGGCGATCTCCTTCGTCAGCGCTACGATATCGAACTTCTCCATTTCGAGGCGGTTCATATTGCTCTCCAGCTTGGAGATGGTATCCAGGTCGTTGACGATATTGATCAGGCGGTCGATGCTCTTCTCGGCCCGTTCGAGGTATTTGTGGTTGATCAGCTCGTCCTCCAGCCCCCCGTCGAGCAGTGTCGAGATATACCCCTGTATATTGAAGATCGGGGTTTTGAGCTCGTGCGCCACGTTGCCCAGGTACTGTTTGCGGAACTGCTCGGTCTCCTTGAGGCGGGCGATCTCCTTGTCGTTCGTATCCGCCCACGCCGTGAGTTCCTCGCCGATATTCTCGACGTGCTTGTCCTTCAGCTCGGAGAAAATCTCGTGCGTATGCACGTCGCGCGAAAGCACGATGGAATAGATCGGTTTGAGCTTGTAAGCCACATACTTGCGGATGATGAACAGCGCCACGAGCGCCACGACGACAAAGACGGCGCCGCAGACGCACAGCGTCACCCACCACACCGCATCGAGCAGCGTCATCGTCCCGGCCACAATGGCCGTTGCGAGGAGCGCGATCCACAGCGATGCGCCCTCTTTTGTTTTGATGTATACCATAAGGCTTACTTCGTATAATTTTGCATGAGACGGGCGATGTACTTGCCCACGATGTCGAATTCGAGGTTCACGACCGAACCCACGCCGATGCGGCAGAAATTCGTATGCTCGAACGTATAGGGAATGATCGCCACGCGGAACGACGACTCCTTCGAGTCGCAGACCGTCAGGCTCACGCCGTTGACCGTCACCGACCCTTTCTCCACGGTACAGAGCCCACCGCCCTGCGGTTCGTAGGCGAACGTATAGTACCAGCTGCCGTCGGCGTCCTCGCGGGCCGTGCATACGGCCGTCTGGTCGACATGCCCCTGGACGATATGCCCGTCGAGCAGCGCATCGGGTTTCATCGAGCGTTCGAGGTTCACCAGATCGCCCACAGCCAGCAGGCCGAGGTTGCTCCTGTCGAGCGTCTCCTTCATCGCCGTGACCGTATACGTATCATCGCGGATGTCCACAACTGTCAAACATACGCCGTTATGTGCTATGCTCTGGTCGATTTTCAACTCGCGGCAAAAGTCCGCGCGCAGCGTAAAATCCTTATTCTGACGGTCGGTACGGATGTCCACGACCTCCGCCATGCGTTCCACGATCCCTGAAAACATATTCTCAACTGTTTATTATCAATTTGCCTTTAACTTTATATACCGAGCTTATATCACTGACATTCAGAATTATGTCATCGTAATTCTCCCGGTCGCCGGCCACCAGGCGGAGTTTATCCTCCCCGTCGGCGAGCCGAACTATTCGCAAAGTTACAATTTTTCGGCTGACAATCACATATTCTCCCCCGGGAATAATTGCATCCCGGTCGACAGCCTTCAGCAAGACCACCGCCCCCGGCGGCAGGGCGTCCCCCATGGCACGTCCCATGTAACACATGGCGAGATCGCACTCGCCCGCCTGAGGGATGACCAGGCTGCTCTCGGCCTCGAGGTGGGCGACGTGCGCGATGGCCTGTTCGGCATCCACATTATAAAAAGGTATCTGGGCGCCGCGCAGTTTCTCGTCCGCAAACATCTGCCCTTCTCCCGTCAGCAGCCACAATTTATCCACCTGCGGGAATTTGGAGACGATGCGGTCGGCCACATCGAGCGAAATGCCGTTATTACCGCGTTTAATCTGGTAGAGGTTTTCGCCGCGTGCAAGCCCGATATGACGGGCGAAGTAGTTGGTCGACATGTTCGCCCATTTGATTACGGCTTCGATCCTCTGCCAATTATTCTGCTTTTCTCGCATTTTATTAGTAAAAATTAAAAAAAATTTGCATCTTTGCACTCCCGGTCCCGTAGTTCAATGGATAGAATATAAGATTCCGGTTCTTACGATATGGGTTCGATTCCCGTCGGGACTACAAAGGCACAAGCGCACAGATTGCTGCGCTTGTGCTTTTTTGTTAGCGTCAATTCACAATCATTTATTCAACAAAAATAAGAACAAATTTTCATTAGTCAATAAAAAATAGCACAATTAAGCCACAAAATAATACATTCGGACATAATACCGGAAAGTCCGTACCCGAAGCGATACGGACTTTACCAAGACGTATTTCACGCCCCCGGGGACGTGCAGGTATGATATATCAGCTGAGCGTCAGAATGAAAGGCGTACTCCGAGGCGGAGGGTCAGCGACAAGGAAGAATCGGTGCGCGAAGTGCGCAGGGTGGTTTCCGTAAAGTAGTGCGAAACCTCGGGCTCGAAGTAAAGCCCGACATAATTGCCGAGGCGGTACTGTGCCCCGACGGCCCCGGCCACCGACCACTGGACTTTGGGTTCGTCGACGGATTTGGTGCCGAACTTGGCGGACACGCATTTCTCGAGCATACCGCCCGCGCCCACGTACATCGAGAAACGCCCGGTTTCGAGGAACTGCCAGTTCAGGCGCAGGGGAACCCCGATGAAGTGGAGCTTCTGGCTGATATCCTCGCCGCCGGACTGCATGCTCACGTCCGACCATAACAACGTATAGTTCACACCGCTTTCGAGCGACAACCCGTACGCGAACTCCTTGCGCACCGAAAGGCCGAAGCTGAGCGGCTGGTGGTGGCGGAACGAATAATCCTCGTAATTGTATTTCAGCTGCGCCATCGTACCGTTGGTGCCGCCGACCAATACGTCGGACATCACCAGGTGGGAACCGACGCCGCCCGACGCCCCCGATGAGCCGGTCACGCCGCCTGCGGCGAAGAGCGAAACCGAAGTCCTGCGCCGGGGCCGCCTGTGTTCCTGCATGTCATCGGCCAGGTAATCGTACGTGCCCGGGTATTTGCGGGACTGTACGGTCTGCCCCGCACCGTCCTTACCCCAGGTTCCGTCCGTGGCGGACGCCTGCCCTGCGACAGCCGCACGCACGGCCGACCGTGTGCCGGCCGAAGCGGCATCCCCGGCTCCGGCAGCCGCTGCGGAACCGTTTCCGGCGGCCTCGTTCCCTGCCACTGCATTTTCCGCGGCCACACTACCGGCAGCCGCATTTTCAACAGCCGCATTCCCGGCGGGCGCAGCTCCGGACGTCAAAGCCGCGGCGCGGCCGTCCTCGAAGCCCCGCATATCGGCGGCGGCAAGGGCATCCCGTCCCGGTGCAATCCCGGGAGCCGTCCCCGCACCGGGCTCCTCGCCCGGCAGCGCCGCAGCCCGCACGGCCTCTTCGGTCGGAACGGCTGCGCGGAGCGTCCCCGCGAGAGTCCCGTCACCGGCTCCCGCCGGTGTCCCTTCGACCTGTGTCATGTCCGCAGCAGAGCTGCCGCTGTCCGTCGCTGTTGCAATAACAAACCCTTTATCCCCTAAATCCCGGTTTTCATGCAGCAGGTACCCCCCGCCACCCAGGAAAATCAGCACAGCGGCGGCAGCGGCAGCAATCCGCGGCCACTGGCTACGCAACACGGAGATACGCGGAGCAGGCCCGAGCTCGCGCTCCAGACGCGCCCAGCCGTCGGCCGGGGGTGTCACCTCGGCGTCCCGGAGCGCACTCCGCATTACGTCTGTCCAGTCTTTATTTCGTTTCATAATTCAATGTGTCTCCATATAGGCCCCTATTCTGCGGGCCAGCAGTGCCCGCGCGCGGAATAACTGCGACGAGGAACTCTTTTCGTTGATCCCCAGCATCTGCGCGATGTCACGGTGCGAATAGCCTTCGATACAGTAGAGGTTGAACACCGTACGGTAACCGTCAGGCAATTCGCTGACGAACCCCATCAATACGTCGCGCGGAACGCGTGCCAGCTCCGACGGGTCGGGCTCCGGGATGTCGGGCAACTGCCGCCCTTCGTCGAGCGCCGTCATGCTCAGTTTGTTCCGGCTGCGGAGCCATTCGAGCGCCACGTTCACCGTGATCCGTTCCATCCAGGCACGCAGGGAACCGGGGCCGCGGTAGGAAAAACGGTCGAAAGCACCGTAAATCTTCAGGAACGCATCGTGCATCAGGTCTTCGGCGGTAGAACGGTCGCCCGAATAACGGAGGCAGACGGCCAGCAGACGGCCTGCATAGCGGTCATACAGCTCACGACGGGCCACATCATCCCCTTTTCTGCACCCCTCGGCCAGTATCTGCTCCTCCATTCCCATATTTGCGTTCATCTTATAAACGGTGTAGCCATCAAAAGACTGCACGGCACCCGAAAATTTTTATGCCCGTGCAGTATTCCGCCCCGCTCTGCATTTAATCAGTGAAGATAACGCAAAAATAATTATAAATATGAAAAGATTCGGATTATTTCTTCTCATGACCATGGCTGCGGCCATTTTCACCTCCTGTAACGATTCGGACGGGGACTACCCCAGGCTTTCGGCTTTCGCTTCGGTAAAGCCGCTCGAAAATAACGATTTCTATGTCGTTCTCGACGACGGCAAGACGGTGTACCCGGGCGACAAAAGCCGCATCGGCAGCTACAAGGCCGAGGAAGGCCAGCGCGTCGTCATCTATTTCAACCTGTTGAATAACAAAGTGGAAGGATACGATTACAACATGGCGCTCTATTACATACAGGACATCTACTCGGGCGGCACGAAAGTCGTGACCACCCAGGAAGAACTCGACCAGTTGAAGGACGATAACACCAGTTTCATGGGGGCACGTCTCAACAGCAACTTCCTCACCGTCGGGGTCGGGTTCAACGCCACCGACCTCACGAAACACACCTTCCTGCTGGTGCGCAACGACGTGACGGAGATCGCCCCGGAATACACGGAAGAAGGATACCTGAACCTCGAACTGCGCCGCGACGCCAACGGCGACGAAGGCGGATACAACTACGACCGCTATGTCTCGTTCAAGCTGGATTCCTTCAAGGAGGATCTCGAAGGCAAGAAAGGTATCATCCTGCGTGTGAACACCCGCATGAACGGAGTGAAATACATAAAGATCGAGCTGCCGCGTGAGCAATAGCCGGAGCTTCCGGCAGCGACCCCGGCCCGCATATCCTGCGGGCCGGATTTTTTTTCGCCCCGCCGCGGCAAAGTAGCACAAAATCGTTATCTTTGCAACATGTCAATCGTACGCAACACAGAGAGCGATCTCGAATTCGAAAACAAGATACGTCCGCAGGAGTTGGAAACCTTCTCCGGGCAGGACAAGATCGTCGACAACCTCCATATTTTCATCAAGGCGGCGCTCATGCGCGGCGATTCGCTCGACCACGTACTGCTGCACGGCCCCCCGGGACTGGGCAAGACGACCCTTGCCAACATCATCGCCAACGAAATGCACGCGCAGCTGCGCGTCACATCGGGCCCCGTGCTGGACAAGCCGGGCGACCTGGCCGGGCTGCTGACCAACCTCAACCCCGGCGACGTGCTTTTCATCGACGAGATACACCGCCTGAGCCCAATCGTCGAGGAGTACCTCTACTCGGCGATGGAGGACTACAAGATCGACATCGTACTCGACAAAGGCCCTTCGGCACGTTCGATCCAGATCGAGCTGGCGCCTTTCACGCTGATCGGCGCCACGACCCGCAGCGGGCTGCTCACATCGCCCCTGCGCGCGCGCTTCGGCATCCAGTGCCATCTGGAATATTACGACGCCCCGGTACTGGCCGGCATCGTCAGGCGTTCGGCACGCATCCTCGACGTCTCGATCGACGACGATGCGGCGCACGAGGTGGCCCTGCGCTCGCGCGGCACGCCCCGCATCGCCAACGCCCTGCTGCGCCGCGTGCGCGACTTCGCAATGGTCAAGGGCGAAGGGCACATCGACCTGGAGATCACCAGAATCGGGCTTTCGGCGCTCAACATCGACTCGCGCGGCCTCGACCAGATGGACAACAAGATACTCGGCACCATCATCGAGAAGTTCGGCGGGGGCCCCGTCGGGCTGAATACCATCGCCACGGCCGTCGGCGAAGACGCCGGCACGATCGAGGAGGTCTACGAACCGTTCCTCATCAAGGAAGGGTTCCTCAAACGCACGCCCCGCGGCCGCGAAGCCACCGAGCTCGCATACAAGCACCTGGGCTTCACGCCGCCAGGCGGCACCGAAACCCTGCTGTTCTGAGGCATATGCCCGAACCGGCCGCCGGCCGATACCGCCGCATTTCCCGATTCCGAACCCGACATTTTTAAAATTCAAAATATGACCCGCATTCGTCCATACCTGCTCACGTGCTGTTGTACCGCATTGCTGTTACTGGCTTCCGGCAGGGCCATGCAACTCAGGGCGGACACGCCCGGGGCGGAATCCGCGGCACAGGAAGCTACTTGCGCTGCATTGGGCGGCCCGCTCGCCGCCGTCCCCGGAGAAAAGGCACCATCGGCCGGGAAGCAAACCGCGCAGCCGGGCAGGGCGCAGTCCCTCCGGGCACAGCACCTCGCCCCGCGCGACCGTCCGCAGCACACGTTCTTTGCCAACGCGGCGTATACGGCCGTCATCTCGACGCTTTACCTGGCCGAAAGCTCCTCCGGCTCGCTGAACGAAGGCTACGACATCAGTGCCGGGTACAACTGGACGTCGCGCCGGGGCTTCGGCGCCGGAATCGTCTACTCGGGCGGATTCATCTCGGCCGAACGCAACGGGATCCGGCGTACGAGCCGCATCCACTACATCGCACCGGAGTTCGTCGCCCGGCAGCGGGCCGGGCGCAGATGGCTCTTCCGGGAAAGCGCGGGCATCGGCTACGGCCGCTACATCCGCAGCTACGGCGATACGTCGGGCAGCAGGGGCGGCGTCGGCATCCATGAATCGGCCTCCGTGGAGTTCATGTTGGGACGCCACATCGGCCTGGGCGCGGGGATCAGCGGGCAATGGCTGATCGTCGACTCGCCGGATGTCGACGATGGGGCGGAGCTGAACCTGCTCGGCGGCATCTTCCGCTTCCAGTTCGGGGGAGGGCTGCGGGTTTATTTTTAACTCCGCCCCGTACGATGCCCGTTCCGGGACGGAAGGGCGCAATAATTGCAGGATTTTTCACGTTGTGTCTCTTAGACACAAGCAAAACAGTTAGGATAATGAGAAAAGGTAAAATGAATCAGGAGGCTCTGCGCTATCACAGCGAAGGCCGCCCAGGGAAAATCGCGGTCGTGCCGACGAAGCCCTATCACACGCAGCACGACCTGTCGCTGGCCTATTCGCCCGGCGTCGCAGCACCGTGCCGCGAAATCGAAGCTAACCCCGAAGAGGTTTACCGTTACACGAACAAAGGCAATCTGGTAGCAGTCATTTCGAACGGCACGGCCGTCCTGGGACTGGGCAATATCGGAGCTCTGGCAGGCAAGCCCGTCATGGAAGGTAAAAGCATGCTCTTCAAGACTTTCGCCGACATCGACGCTTTCGACATCGAAGTCGACGAAACCGATCCCGAGGCATTCATCCGCACGGTGAAGGCGATAGCCCCGACGTTCGGGGGCATCAACCTCGAGGACATCAAGGCGCCCGAATGCTTCGAGATCGACCGCCGGCTGAGCGAGGAACTGGACATCCCGGTGATGCACGACGACCAGCATGGCACGGCCGTCATCTCGACCGCCGCGATGCTCAACGCCGTAAAAATCGCCGACAAGACGCTCGACAAACTCCGCGTGGTGGTCAACGGCGCCGGGGCAGCGGCCATCGCCTGCGCACGGTTGTTCATCGCCGTAGGCGTCCGCCGCGAGAATATGGTCTTCTGCGATAGCCGCGGCGTAGTCACGACTTACCGTACCGACATCAACGAGATAAAACGCGAATTCGCAACCACGCGCCGCATCACCACGCTGGCCGAGGCGCTGCACGGCGCCGACCTCTTCCTCGGAGTTTCGACGTCCGACGTGCTGACGCCCGAGATGCTGCGCACGATGTCGACCGACCCGATCGTCATGGCGCTGGCCAACCCCGATCCCGAAATCGCCTACGACAAAGCCGTCGTATCGCGTCCGGACATCATCTTCGCCACGGGGCGCTCGGACTACCCCAACCAGGTCAATAACGTGCTTGGCTTCCCCTATATCTTTCGCGGGGCGCTCGACGTACGGGCCACGAAGATCAACGAGGCGATGAAACTCGCCGCGGCACATGCGCTCGCCGAGCTGGCACAAGAGCCCGTACCGACGATGGTATTGCGTACCTATGCGCTCGAGAAACTCGAATTCGGCCGTGATTACCTGATCCCCAAACCTTTCGACCCGCGGTTGCTCTGCACCGTAACGCCGGCCGTGGCACGTGCCGCAATCGAATCGGGCGTCGCACGGCACCCCATCACCGACTGGGACGCCTATGTCGAGAAGCTCCGGACACTGACCGAAGTGTAGGCGCCTTATGCTATCCCCATAAAAAACACCCTGCTTTCGGCAGGGTGTTTTTATTGCAATATGTTACCGGTTCCGTCCGCGTTACGCAAACAGCGCCGCGAACTCGTCGTGCGACATCCGGCGCACGTCGCAGTCGCCGATACCGACCGGCACCACGATACGCAGCATACCGTCCTCGTTCTTCTTGTCCTTGTCCACCTCTTTGAGCAGCCGCTTCACATCGACAGGGAGCGTAAGGTCGAAGCCCAGGTTCTTCAGCACATTGACAATCCGGTCGCGGTCGCCCGCCGTCAGTACGCCGAGTTTCACCGAGGCATCGGCGATCAGCGCCATACCCACCGCCACGGCCTCACCGTGGTTCAGGCGGTTGGTGCATTTCTCAATGGCGTGCGCCAGCGTATGCCCGAGGTTGAGCTTGCGGCGGTCACCCGACTCGCGCTCGTCGCGTTCGACAATGTCGGCCTTCACGCGGATCGACGCCGAGACGGCATCCGTAAGCAGGTCGGTATTGGAACGCAGGTCGTCGAAAGTCGTCGCTTCGATACGCGAGAAGAGGTCGGCATCGGCAATGATGGCCGCCTTGACGACTTCGGCCAGCCCTGCGCGGAACTCCCGGTCGGAGAGCGTGCGCAGCATCTCGGGGTCGCAGATCACGAACTTGGGCTGCGTGAACGTCCCCGCCATATTCTTGTAGCCGTCGACATTCACGCCGTTTTTGCCGCCCACGCTGGCATCGACCTGCCCCAGCAGGGTCGTCGAGACGAACCCGAACCCGATACCGCGCATGTAGGTCGAAGCGGCGAACCCCGCCACGTCGGTAACGATACCGCCCCCGATGGCCAGCACGAACGTCGACCGGTCTACGCCCAGTTCGATGAAACGGCGGTAGATCGATTCGACGGTCTGCAAGGTCTTGATACTCTCCCCGAGGCCGATGAGCACCGTATCGTAGGGAGCCAGCATCGAATGGTAAAGGCGGTCTATCGTAGCGTCGGAAACGACGACCACGCGGCCCTCGGGCAGTACTCCCGACAAGATGTCGGACGTAGGCCCGATGTAAATCTCACTCTCCTGCCGGACGTTGAAGGTGGGTTCCATAATATTAAACATTTTTAACAAGACAACAAATTTAGTATATTTTCCCGAGAAATTGTTACCTTTGCACCACAAATTCTTTTCACATGCAAAAACTACGCAATATTGCAATTATTGCACACGTGGACCACGGCAAAACCACGCTCGTAGACAAGATGATCCTGGCCGGCAACATCCTGCGCGACAACGCCAAGCAAACCGGCGAGCTGATCCTCGACAACAACGACCTCGAACGCGAACGCGGTATCACGATCCTCTCGAAGAACGTCTCGGTAATTTACAAGGATTATAAAATCAACATCATCGACACCCCGGGCCACGCCGACTTCGGCGGCGAGGTCGAGCGCGTGCTGAACATGTGCGACGGCGTACTGCTGCTGGTCGATGCCTTCGAAGGCACCATGCCCCAGACCCGGTTCGTGCTGCAAAAGGCGCTGGCGCTGGGCAAGAAGCCCATCGTGGTGATCAACAAGGTCGACAAGCCCAACTGCCGTCCCGAAGTGGTCAACGAGCAGGTTTTCGACCTGATGTTCACGCTCGACGCCACCGAGGAGCAGCTCGACTACAAGACCATCTACGGCTCGGCCAAACAGGGCTGGATGTCGCACAAATGGAACGAGCCGACCGACTCGCTCGTCCCGCTGCTGGACGCCATCATCGACGAGATACCCGAACCGGCCGTGGTAGAAGGCACGCCCCAGATGCTCATCACCTCGCTCGAATACTCCTCCTACACGGGCCGTATCGCCGTGGGCAAGGTGACGCGCGGCTCGCTCAGGGCGGGACAGAACGTCACGCTGGCCAAGCGCGACGGTGCAACGATGCAGAAGACCAGGATCAAAGACCTGATGGTCTTCGAAGGTCTCGGCAAAAAGAAGGTCGACGAAGTGCCGTGCGGCGAGATTTGCGCCATCCTAGGCATCGAAGGGTTCGAGATCGGCGACACGATATGCGACTACGAGAACCCCGAACCGCTGCCCCCCATCGCCATCGACGAACCGACCATGTCGATGCTCTTCACGATCAACAACTCGCCCTTCTTCGGCAAGGACGGCAAATACGTCACCTCACGCCACATCAAGGAGCGCCTCGACCGCGAACTGGAGAAAAACCTCGCGCTGCGCGTGACGCCCGGCCCTTCGGCCGACAGTTTCAACGTATTCGGCCGCGGCGTGCTGCACCTTTCGGTGCTGATCGAGACCATGCGCCGCGAAGGATACGAATTGCAGGTCGGACAGCCCCGCGTGATCGTCAAGGAGATCGACGGCAAGAAATGCGAACCGGTCGAGGAACTGACCGTCGACTGCCCCGAAACCTGCTCGGGCACGGTGATCGAACTGGCCACCAAGCGCAAAGGCACGCTCAGGAACATGACGTCGAACGGCGACCGCGTGCGGCTGGAGTTCGACATCCCCTCGCGCGGCATCATCGGCCTGAGGTCGAACATGCTGACGGCAACGGCCGGCGAGGCGATCATGACGCACCGCCTGAAGGATTTCGAACCGTGGGTCGGCGAAATCGAGATGCGCACCAACGGCTCGATCATCTCGGGCGAGACCGGCACGGCCTTCGCCTATTCGATCGACAAGCTGCAGGATCGCGGACGCTTCTTCATCAACCCGATGGATCAGGTCTACGAGGGGCAGGTGATCGGCGAGCACACGCGCCAGAACGACATCACGGTCAACGTCACCAAGGCCAAGCAGCTCACCAACATGCGCGCTTCGGGGTCGGATGACAAAACCTCGATCGCCCCGCCGAAGGTCTTTACGCTCGAAGAGGCGTTGGAATACATCCAGGCGGACGAATACGTCGAAGTTACGCCCCACGCCATGCGCTTGCGCAAGATATTGCTGCACGAGGTAGACCGCAAACGCGCTTCGAAGTAAACGGCCACCGCATAACGCATAAACCGAACCCGGAAAATGGATCATTTCACCTTATCGCTGGCCGTCGGCGCCGTCGCAGGGACGCTGGACATCATCCCGATGATTTTCCAGCGGTTGCCGATGCGTTCGTGCCTGTCGGCATTCTTCATCTATTTCTTTGCGGCCGTCATCGTCTTTTACAGCGACCTGCCCTACCTGCCTTGGTGGGCGGACGGCATGGCCGTCACGCTGATGCTGATGATCCCCGTGCTCTTCACCTTCTCGGGCAGGGAGCGCAAAGCCATCCCGGTGGTGCTGTTCAACGCGTTGCTGTTCGGGTTCCTGATCAGCGCCGCGGAAAAATACCTGGCCTGAAGCATCCGGCCGAAAAAAAACGGGACGGCATCCGTTTTTTTACCTATAGCATGCAGTATCAGGCAATTTCTCCGTTTATAAAAAGGAAACGAACGGAAAAACGACAGAGATGAAAAGATATATACTGACGCTCCTGCTGGCGGCCTGCGTATGCACGGCCTGCGATAAGGACGACGAATATGAAATCCGCGAATGGACGGTCGCCTCGCAACTGGGCATCGCCCACGGGGCGAGTACGTTGCAGCCCGTACTGCTCGTCAAGGCCAACGACGACACGTCGTGGCGTGCCGTATATCAGGGCATCGAGGGATTCGATTTCGAGGCGGGTTACGAATACCGGCTCCGCATAAAAGCCGAACAACTGCCCGATCCGCCCCAGGACGGCTCTTCGATCCGCTACACCCTGCTGGAGCAAATTTCGAAGACCCCGGCGACCTCGGTCATCCCCGACCAGTTCTTCCCGGTCTTCACGATGGAGGTCGCCCCGCAGCCGATGAATTACCGGGGACAGCGATTCCTGGGCGTACGGTTCCCCGAGTCCGGACTGAACGAATGGCAGCCGTGGCCGTTCCGCATCGAAGGGTTCGAATACGAACCGGGATACGTCTACCGGCTCCGCATCGGGACTTCGGTAATCCCGGCTCCGGACAGCCCCGAGGGCTATTACACCGTCTGCTACTCGATGCTCGACATGGACAGGCAGCCTGCAGAGGATTAAAATGCGGAGAAACGTCCTGAAAACAAAAACGACCCTTTCGGGTCGTTTTTTCATGGCAGGCAAACGGTCTCTCCCCGCGGAGCCCCGCCTCCGGACGTTGCCGTCCCGCGGCCGGGGTTATTCCCCTTCGGGGTCTTCCTGCACCGGCACCCCCTTTTTCAGGGTGGCGAACGAAAGGATATGCCACGTCACGCCAATGGCGACGGCAAGCAGGGCCGCCTGCGCCCACCACCAGGCGGTAAGCAGCGCGAAAATGCAGTAGAGCATCGTCCCCCACATGAGCGTCAGGGAAATGATCTTGGCACGGAGCGGTATGGCGCGATTTTCGCGGAAGTTCCGTACATACTCGCCGAAACAGGGGTGTGCGAGCAGCCAACCGTAAAGCCGGGGCGAAGAACGCACCCAAAGGGCCGCCGATAGCAACAGGAACGGCGTGGTAGGCAGCAGGGGGACGAATATGCCGACGATGCCCAGCACGCACGAGATGCATCCCAATACGACGAGAAGAATTTTCATGGGGCAAAAATAGCACAAATTCGGGAGCCGGAAGCACGGCGACGGTTATTTTTCCTTATATTTGTAGAATAGAAACCGTATACGATACAAAACCAAAATACGATGAATAAAATAGGTATTGCCAGCGACCACGCAGGCTATGAAATGAAAGAATTCCTGGTAGGTTACCTCGACGCCATGGGTTACGAGGTGCTCGATTTCGGCACGCATTCGCCCGACAGCGTCGACTATGCAGACTTCGCGCATCCGCTGGCCGAGGCGATCGAAAACGGCGAACTGGAACGCGGCATCGCCCTCTGCGGCTCGGGCGAAGGGATGACGATGACCCTCAACAAGCACCAGGGCATCCGCGCCGGCCTTGCCTGGGAGCCCGAAATCGCGTCGCTCATCCGCCGCCACAACAACGCCAACATCATCGTCTTCCCGGCGCGCTTCATCTCCAACGACGAAGCCGTGGCGATGCTCGACGCCTATTTCTCTGCCCAGTTCGAAGGCGGACGCCACGAGCACCGCATCGAAAAGATGGCGATCCCCTGCTGCACAGCCGGAGAAACGGCAAAATAAGGGACAAAACCTGCGGGCGCGGCCATTCCGCACGGCAGGCAACCTGCCGGTCTCATACGGCATCACCGGGGTACTGCTGCCACCGATCCCGACCGTGGGATGCTGCATCTTTTACGCAATCCCGACAGCAGTATAACAGAACGAATATGCCCAAACACCAACTCTGCCGCAACTGCGGCTACGAAATCGACCATAATTACTGTCCGGCATGCGGACAACGCACGACGACCGACCGGCTGACCTGGGCGTCGCTGGCGGAGAGCGTCAGCTCGACCTTCATCGGCGACGAAGCGTACGGCCTGCGGGGCATCAACATGCGCAAGGGCGCCGTGATGACATGGCTGGCGATCCTGATACACCCCTATGCCTCGGTCTCGGAGTTCATCCTGGGGCACCGCCGCAAATATTTCAACCCGGTGGCGATCCTGCTCATGCTCTCCACTTTTTACGCCGTCGTGTTCGCCCTCGTGGGCAAGGAGTTCACCCCTACGGCCCGGGCCGACTACCCCTTGTTCCGGTGGCTTATCTGTTCCTACTACGACTACGCCACGCTGCACCCGGCGGCCAACATGCTGCTGATGCTGCCGTTCTATGCATTGGCGATGAAAACCGTGTTCCGCAGGCGCTCCGACCTCAAATATGTGGAATACCTCTACATAGGCATCTTTCTGTCAGTGTTCGAAATCACGCTGATGATCCTCGCGCTGCCCGCCGAACTGTTCATCCCGTGGTACAGTTCCTTCTACATGCAGATGCTGCCCGTTTTCATCTATACGGGATTCGTATTCTGGAAACTGTTCGGACTGAAGAAGAAAGGCGCCGTCCTGCGCACGCTGCTGGTCGACATGCTGCAATATGTCTATGCCTTTTTCGCAGCCCTGGGCCTGTTGACGCTGTCGCTGGGCATCTATTATCTGGTCGCCCCCGAAAAGTTCAAGGAGGAGCTCAATATCCGCAACGGGGATGCCAGGACAGAACAGGTCGAAGGAGCGCAGCCGGAAGAAGGCGCGCTGAACGACATCCTGGACGGGATCATGGATGTGTTTTCGGTCGACTCGGAGGATCGCAAAGGCGAAGCGGACGCCACGCCCGATGAAGAGGAAAACGCAACAGCCCCGGCAGCGGGACAACCCGAAAGGCAATAAAGGCGCCGCCCGTCGTTCGGGGTATGCGGCCGATTCCGAAAATATAATTTATACCGCTTTTGCCTGTGCGTATCGGGCAAGGGCGGACAGACACGCAAGAGATGAATTCACCCGAAACGTCCCGCACCTGCCTTAACTGCGGCACACAGGTAGACGGCCGATACTGCCCCCGCTGCGGGCAGGAATACGGCTCGACACGGATCACCTGGCGGTCACTCTACGACGAGGCCGTATCGATCTTTATCGGCGACAGCATTTTCAGCGAGAAGGACGCCGTCGTGCGTTACGGCATCCTGCGCACCCTGTGGAGCATTTTGATCCGCCCCACGACCACCGTCAGGGAATACCTGGCCGGCAAGCAGTGCAAATACGTCCCGCCGCTCACGCTGCTGATGCTCGTCTGCACGATCTGCCTGCTGCTGCTGAACTGGTTCCAGGTCAAACTGCTGGATTTTTCCTTTTCGACCGAAGACGACGATCCCATATCGCAGCACATAAGCGAATTCCTGGATTACTACTTCAACAACCACCTCGAGCTGCTTGCCATGCTGAAGGTTCCCTACATGGCCCTGGCCTGCAAATGGATTTTCCGCAAATGCTCGTCGCTGCGCTATATGGAGTATTTCTACATCGGGCTTTACCTGGCTTCGCTGCACACCATACTGCTTTCCGGCGGCACCATCCTGGCACAGGTGTGCGCACTCCCCCCGGACGGCCTGACCGCGAACATCCTGTCGCGTATCGCCATGGTCACGCTTTCGGTCTACAACATCGTCATCCTGCGCAACCTGTTCCGCATAAGCTGGGCCGGGGCGTCCGTCAGGTATATTCTCTGCATGGCGATTACCACCGTATGCATCGTATCGACGCTGGTAGCGACCGTGGTCGGGATGGCGATCTTCGACGAATTATTCTGACAAGCGGCGCTATAAAGCGAAAACATAGGGGAACCGCGGGCGCAGCCGTCCGGCATCGGCCCCGACAAAAAGTCCGAACACGGCCGAGCCGCTGCCCGACATCGAGGCATAGACCGCTCCGGCCGCAAGCAGGCTGTCGCGGGCTTCGCGGATGGCAGGATGCGCCGCGAAGATATGCGGTTCGAAATCGTTGGTCACCAAACCCTGCCACTCCGCCACAGGCCGCCGCAAGCGCTCCGCGAGGGGTATTTCGGGCACATGCGGACGAACCCCTGCGTAAGCCTCGCGCGTCGAAACGCCCACGTCGGGTTTCACGACAACGAGCGTCATTCCCGCCAGACAGAGCGGGTAAGGCTCCATGATCTCGCCCCTCCCGGTGCAAAGCTGCGGGGTGTTGCGCACGAAAAAAGCCGTGTCGCTACCCAGCTCGGCGGCAAGGGCGACCAGCTCCGCCTCGGCAAGCCGCAGGCCGAAAAGCCCGTCGAGCGCCAGCAGTACGGCGGTGCCGTCGGACGAACCGCCCCCGAGCCCGGCACCGAAAGGCACCCGTTTGTCGAGGCGTATCTCCACGCCGTCCACGCCGTAGCGCTCCCGCATCAGCTGGAATGCCTTGACGCAGATGTTCTCCCCGGGGGCGCAATCCACCGCCAGCCCTTCGGAGAGGAACCACACGCCGGGCACGGCCGTGCGCGTCACCCCGACCACGTCGTACAGTCCCCGCACGGGGAACATCACGGTCGACAACTCGTGGTAGCCGTCCTCACGGCGGCGCAGGACATCCAGCCCCAGATTTATTTTGCAGTTTGCATGCAGGATCATACGGCAAAGATATAAAATTTGTACTTTTGCCCTATGAAATTCCGCACCGAAATCGACATTGCGCCCCTCGGGGTGAAAATCGGATACGGGAACCGCATCCTGGCCCTCGGTTCCTGCTTCGCCGAACACATCGCGGGACGGCTCGCCGAAGCCCGGTTCCGCATCGTCACAAACCCCACGGGCATCCTGTTCAACCCGCTCTCCATCGCCGCCGCGCTGCGCAGCTATGCGGACGAGGCGCCCGTACAGCATTCCGAGCTGGACTTCGACGGCGAACTGTGGTTCCACTACGGGTTCCACGGCTCTCTCTCGGCCGCGTCGCCCGACGAGGCGCTGGCTGCGATGAACGCCGCCCGCAAGGCAGGCGCCGAAGCCCTGCGCCGTGCCGACCGGGTATTGCTGACCCTGGGCACGGCATGGGTCTACGAACACAACGGGCAGGTGGTGGCCAACTGCCACCGGCAGCCCGCGACCGAATTCGTACGGCGCAGGCTGGGCGTCGCAGAGATCACCGGGACATTTTCAGCCCTGCTCGCCGGACCGCTCGCCGGGAAAGAGGTCATCCTCACGGTCAGCCCCGTACGGCACCTCGGCGACGGGCTGGAGGGCAACTCCGTAAGCAAGGCCACGCTCCGCCTGGCGGCCGAAGAGCTGGCCGCGGCGCACGCCGCCGTCCACTACTTCCCGGCCTACGAAGTGCTCAACGACGACCTGCGCGACTACCGTTTCTACGCCGATGACCTGATGCACCCTTCGGCGCAGGCCATACAATACGTCTGGGAAAAATTCATCCCCGCAGTGCTCTCGGACGAGGCACGACGCCTGCTCCCCGACGTGCGGCACATCGTCGTCGCAGCGGCCCACCGGCCCCGCAATCCCCGCAGCGAAGCCTACCGGGAGTTCTGCCGCCGCAGGATAAGCGAGATCGCGGCACTGCCGCAGGTCGATTTTCAGGCCGAGGAGGAATATTTCCGCAGATGTATCGAAATAAATTCGTAAATTTGCGGCCAATCATACACACGCAATGAAGCACAGGATCATTTTACTTGCCATAGCCGCCCTGGCGGCATTCGAAGCCGCGGCGGCACGCCCCCGCCTGGTCGTCAACATCGTCGTAGGCTCGATGCGCGCCGAAGACCTCGGCCGGTATGCCGACAACTACGGCGAAGGCGGGCTCAGGCGCCTGCTGGACGGGGGCACGGTCTTCGCCGACAGCCGCTACGACTACCAGCAGACCACGACGCCCGTATCGCTCGCCACGCTCACCACGGGCGCCATGCCTTCGACGCACGGCGTAATCGGCGCCCGCTGGCGCGACTACGTCGAAAACGACGCCGTGGAACTGATCGCCGGGCGCAAGGGCCCGGGGCCCTACAACCTGATAGCCCCGACGCTCGCCGAGGCGCTCCTGCAACACGAGCCCGGAGCCAAAGCCGTCTCGGTTGCCACCGAGGCGATGTCGGCGGTCATCATGGCCGGGCACGGCGGCGAAGCCTTCTGGCTCGATTCGGCGCGCTGCGACTGGGAAACGTCGCCCTATTACGCCCCCGAAGTACCCGAATGGGTCGCCCGCAGCAACCGCGAACGCTACAACCTCTCGTACATCGCCCCCGAGTGGCGCACGCTCTACGAAAAGGGACGCTACCTCAACACCCGCAACTGGGACATCGTTCTCACGGGCAAAAGCAGGAAAGACAAAGACGAGCCGGGCGAAGGGCGCCTGAAACTCACGTCGGACTACGACAAAATGCTCTACACCCCGGCGGGCAACACCGCCGTGCTGGGCTTTGCCAAGCAGGCTATCGCCCAGTTCAAACTCGGCGACGACGCGACGCCCGACCTGCTGAACATCTGCCTCGACACGCCGCGCCGCATCAGCGAGGCCTACGGCCCCGAGTCGGTCGAGGTCGAGGACATGTACTACCGCCTGGATCGCGACCTGGCCGATTTTCTGACCTTCGTCTTCGCCCAGGTCAGAAACGGTGAGGTGCTCGTCGTCTTCACCTCCGACCACGGCACCAGCCCTTCTTTCGACACGGGGCACGAAGAGAGCGACCGGTTCAACACCCGCCAGTTCGAGGTGATCGTCAACGGCTTCCTCAACGTCCGCTACGGCATGGGCGATTGGGTGCTGGAGTACGAGGACAAATGCGTCTACCTGAACCACAACCTGATCTACGAGCGGGGGCTCGACCTGGCCGAGGTACAGAACGAGGTGGCGATCTTCGCCATGCAGTTCCGGGGCGTATCGCACGCCCTCTCGGCGACGGCCATGCGTACGAGCTACTTCGGGAGCGGCTATGCCCGCAAGATGCAGAACAGCTTCTACCCCCGCCGTTCGGGCGACGTCATCCTGAACCTGATGCCCGGCTGGATCGAGGAACAGGAGCGCTGCTGGTCGTCGTCGGGGTCGATGTACGGCTACGACACGCAGGTGCCGCTGGTATTCTACGGCGTCGGCGTCGGGCCGCAGCGCATAAAGCGCCGCGTGGACATGACAGCCGTGGCTCCGACCGTGGCACGTATGCTGGAGATCACCGAGCCTGCGGCATCGGAAGGCGAAGTACTGCCGGAAATAATAGATTTGTAAGGTTTTAAAGCAAAAGATATGGACAAGATACAGGAGGAGATCATCGGGGAGTTCTCGGTATTCGACGACTGGCTCGACAAATACGACTACCTCATCGGCCTGAGCGACTCGCTCCCGGCCATCGCAGCCGAGCACCGCACGGAACAATACCTGATCGACGGCTGCCAGTCGCGCGTGTGGGTAGACGCACGCCTGGAGGACGGCAAGGTCTACTATGCCGCCGACAGCGACGCCATAATAACCAAGGGCATCATCGCGTTATTGATACGCGTGCTGAACGGGCGCACGCCGCAGGAGATCCTCGACACCGACCTCTATTTCATCGACGCCATCGGCCTGAGCGCCAACCTCTCGCCCACGCGCTCGAACGGCCTGCTGTCGATGGTCAAACAGATGCGGCTCTATGCGCTCGCGTTCGCAAGCAAAAGCGAAAAATAACAGACAGCCATGACACCCGAAGACATACTGAAGGTAGAGAAGGACATAGTCCTTACGCTCAAGAATATATACGATCCCGAAATCCCGGTCAACATCTACGACCTGGGACTGATCTACGAAATAGACTACACGCCCGACGGCGTGGCGAACATCCGCATGACCCTCACGGCGCCCAACTGCCCCATGGCCGACATGCTCGTGGAGGATGTCAACCAGCAGGTTGCCAAGGTCGACGGCGTAAAGGCGGTGAATGTCATCCTCACGTTCGACCCCGTATGGGACAAGAGCATGATGTCGGAGGAGGCGCTGCTCGAACTCAACATGTTCTGACATGGGCGCGGAGCAGGAGCATCGGATGCTGAACCGGCTGCAGGCCGGGGCCGGGACGTACGCCTGCGGCGGGTACCTCGCCGGGCTGAGCTCCCTCCAGCGCAGCGAAATATGCACGGCACTGCTCTTCAGCCGGTTGGAACGCAAGATGCGCATGGTCGACGCCCTGCGGGAAGAGGCTTCCGAGAACTGGAACCAGACCTTCTACCTGCTCTATTTCCGCACGCTGGGCGACCGCCGGAACCAGGAAGCGTACCTCTCGCTGGCACGCCGCGTCCCCTACAAGGTCGTCCTGCGCGAACGGCTGGCGCCGCGGGCCGTCGAAGCCATGTTCTTCGGGGCTTCGGGGCTGCTGACGCTCTATCCGCACGACGCGTACACGCTCGACCTGGCGCGCGACTTCGAATACCTGGCGGCCAAATACGACATCGAACCGCTCGATGCCGGGGTCTGGGAACTGGACGAGATACGCCCCGCCAACCATCCCGTACTGCGTCTGGCACAGGCGGCCGAGTTCTTCATACAGGACGAATTCGTAATGGAACGCGCCATGTCATGCCGCACGGAAGAGGACATCCGGCGGCTGTTCTGCATCGAAGCGTCGGACTACTGGCGCACGCACCACATCCCGGGGATCGCAAGCGACGAACACCCCAAGCGGCTGGGCGCGTTCAAGGCCAATATCATCGGCATCAACCTCGTTTCCGTCCTGCAATTCGCCTACGGCAGCGTCACCGGGCGCGAAACACTGCGCGACAGCGCCCTCACGCTGCTCGAACGCCTGCCAGCCGAGGACAACCGTTACATGCGCAACTGGCGCAACACGGGCGTTATGATCCGCAACGCGTTCGAATCGCAGGCGCTGCTGCAACTCGCCACGGAATACTGTCCTGCAAAACGCTGTACGGCATGCCCCGTCGGACGGCGCATCCTGCAAAGCATAAGTTCAACCGAATAACAGGCAACGATGGAAAAGCAATCCCCCCTCATAAGCGTCATCATGCCGCTCTACAACGCAGAGCGATTCGTCGGCGAAAGCATCGGCAACATCCTCGGACAAACCGTCGGGGATTTCGAGCTGATCGTTATCGACGACGCCTCGACGGACTCCTCGTACGACATCGCAAGCCGTTATGCCGCGCAAGACGCACGGATCGTCCTGATGCGCAACGACGCGAACCACGGCGCCGCCTATACCCGCAACCGGGGGCTGGAGACAGCGCGCGGGAGTTTCATTACGTTCATGGATGCCGACGACCGCTGTTCGCCGGAACGTTTCGCCCGCCAGACAGCATTCTTCGGACAGCACCCGCAGATCGACCTGTGCGGCAGTTACTATACGATGTTCGGGCCGGACGATGCCCGGGAACAGAAGATCCAGGATCCCACCACGCACGAAGGAATCCGGATACAGATGCTTTTCGGCTGCCCGTTCGCAATGTCGGGGGTCATGATGCGCCGCGAGGCCTTCCTGCGCTCGGGCGTCCGGTTCCGGGCGACCATGGCGGAAGACTACCTGTTCTGGGCGGAACTTTCCGGGCACATGCGCATGGCCAACATCCCGGAACACCTCTCGTTCTACCGCAGGTGGGAAAACCAACTTTCGACCAGCCAGTTAGACCGGCAAACCCTCAGCGCGCAAGCTATCCAGCGGGATCTGCTGCGCACAACCCTCGGCATGACGCTCACCGACGAGGAATCGCGGATATACACGCAGATGAACCTCCGGGTCGGGACACTGCGGCGCGACGAACTTACGACCTACCGCGGCCTGCTCAAACGACTCTACCGCGCAAACTCCGAACGCAGGGCCTACGATCCGAAACTGCTGCGCAAACGGCTGGTTTACCGTTACAAGCTCGCCTGCAAATGTTTCTATCCCTCTTGGATCGTAAAAATCAGGAAACGCCTGCTGTGGCTCGAACTCCGGTGATATGAAAAAAGTCAGCATCATAATCCCGTTGTACAACCTCGAAAAACTGATCGGGAAATGTATTGCCTCGGCCCTTGCGCAGGATTTATCTCCCGAGGAGTACGAAATTCTGGTCATCGACGACGGGTCGACGGACGGGTCGCTCGCGGCCGCCGAAAAGGCGGCGCAGGGGCACCCCAACGTACATGTATATACCAAACCCAACGAGGGGCTGAGCCGCACGCGCAACTACGGCACCGACCGCGCCGCGGGCAGGTACGTCATGTATCTCGACGCAGACGATTACCTCGAACCGGATGTCCTCGGGCGCCTGGTGAAAACCATGGAGTGCGGAGGGCTCGACATGTTGTGTTTCGAAATAGCGGGAATCGACGAAAACGGCAACGACGTCCCACTCTGGAGCGACGGGATTTCCGCAGGCAACGGCTCCGACGTGCAGCGCGGAGTCGATTTCCTGCAACGCGACCGGTTCCTGCCGATGGTATACGCCTACCTCTACTCGCGGGAGATGCTCGACGCCAACTCGCTGCGGATGACCCCGATCTGGCACGAGGACGAAGAGTTCACACCCCGCGCGTTGTATTACGCACGGCGGATCCAATACCTCCCCGTCCGGGTTTACAACTACCTGCAACGCAGCGACTCGTTCATGGGCAATTACAAGCCGCAAAGTCGCTTAGACCTCGTACGCGCAATGAAAAGCCTGACCTGTTTCGCCTCCCGCATCGGGGCGGAAGACCCCTCAGGCGCCCGTCTGATGCGCCTGCATGTGGGCAAGACCATGAGCCTGGCATGCAAACAGACCGTGGTGAGGCAACTCGGCAACGCCCGCGAAATGCTCCGGGAAGCCCGCCGGCAAGGCATCATGCCGCTCGAATTCCGCCGCCGGGACTTCCGGCATTTCCTGATAAACCGCCTGCCGGGCCTGTACGTTCTCTACTACAAGTTACACAAAAAGCGGAAATAGGCGGTCGCGCCAATTATCATCCGGAATCATTCGTTCGCCGCCCGGGGTGCGTCGGGCATATAGCGGCGCAGGACGTTTTCCAGCTCCGCGCCCCGCAAATTCCAGCCTTTTTCGAGAATGCGCCCGTCGGGGCCGAGAAGCAACAGCGTCGGGAAAAAAGTAATCCCGTAAGGGTTTCGCCGCACCTTCCCGTTATCACGGTCGGCGATCACCGTCCACGGCATCGCATACTTATCCATAAAGCCGCGCAATTCGGCTGCGGTATTGTCCGCGACGCCGACGATCTCGAATCCGCAATCCCTGAAACGGGCATAAATATCCGGGTAATAATTACGGATTTCATACACACAGGGGCCGCACGACAATGCCCAAAAATCCAGCAGTACATACTTTCCGGCGAAATCACCGGGGAAATGCACCGTCCGGCCCGCCATATCGACGGCCGTGAAAGCATAGGGCCGGAAGCCTACCTGCAGGCTTCCCGGCCTTCGGCATCGGGAACGCACTCCAGACGCAGGTAACGTCCGTCGGGCGCCAGGCTGTCGAGCAGGTACCACGCATCACCCAAACGGGCATATTCTTTCAAGTCATACTCCGCACTTCCGTTCCGGGTCGCGATCTTAATTGTGCATAAATGCCGGTCGTACGAACCCTCAGGCACGATCGTACATGCGTACTCCACACCGTCGAGCGAGAACCGGCCTTGCGTCGTCTCCCACATCAACAGGTTACGCTCCCCGAACTGATCCGAAAGTTCCACCCAGGTTATATCCGGCACGATTTTCTTGTTTACGACGCGTTCGTAAGCCATCCTTACCAGCGGGGGCTGCTCCCCAAGCCGGTAATCGGTTTCGTCCGAAAAATCGTAGTCGCCGTCGGTATCGAACATCACATGTTCCACCCCCGAACCGTCGCGGCCGAATGCAACCATCAGAAATATCCGCACGGGGTACGGCGAATAATCCGTCGTATCCCGCTGCCATGCCTCGAATTTCCGCATGCAGGTCTGCTCATCGACCTTCCCGGCACAAAAACCCTGATAGAGAGCCTGCGGGAAGTCGTCCGTCACGGAATAAGCCTTCCACCCGTCAGGCAATCCGGTCGCCCGGGGACGGAGTTCGGCCAAAGGTACGGTATCGTCCTCAAGCGGGAATGCCCATATGGTTGACTTTACGGCCGGTTTCTGTTTTTCGAGATGTACCTCGATGACCCGGGACTGGGCATGACAACAAAACGCACAGGCGAGGAAAAGGATTGCCAGGGAATACCGGGCCGGAAGAAGTTTAGGTTCCATGAACGACAGATTAGTGGGGTTAACGCAAATTGTTAACAAATATAAGGGTTTTGCAGGGAAATCAGGAATTTACGGGCAAATATATTTTTTTGCGGCAAACGGGGACTCCTCCCCGCAATATTTTGTGGTTTTGAAAGAAATCATTACTTTTGTAAGATTTACGGACACAACCCCGAAATAACTGAAATCACATATGGAAATAGTTGCAAGTTTAATCAAACTTTTCTTCGGCTCGAAAGCCGACAAAGACCGCAAGCAGATCGAGCCTTACCTCGAGAAGATCAAGGCGGTATACCCTTCGATAGAAGCCCTTTCGAACGACGAGCTGCGCGCCCGGAGCGAGGCGCTGAAGAAGCAGATCGCCGATTTCATCGCCCGGGACGAGGCCGACATCGTGGAACTGAAGGCCAAGCTTGAACTGCCCGAAACCTCGCTGGAGGAGAAGGAGCGTATCTCGAAGGAGATCGACGAGACGACCAAACGCATCGACGAGAAGATCGAGGAGAAGCTCGACGAGATACTGCCCGAAGCCTTCGCCATCATGAAGGATACGGCACGCCGCTTCGCACAGAACGACGAGGTGGTCGTCACGGCCAACGATTTCGACCGGGATCTGGCCGCCGAGAAGGACTTCGTCCGTATCGAGGGCGACAAGGCCGTCTATGCCAACCACTGGATGGCGGGCGGCAACGACCTGAAATGGGACATGATCCATTACGACGTACAGCTGTTCGGCGGCGTGGTGCTCCACAAGGGCAAGATCGCCGAGATGGCGACGGGTGAAGGAAAGACACTCGTAGCGACGCTCCCCGTATTCCTCAACGCGCTGGCCAAGAAGGGCGTGCACCTGGTCACGGTGAACAACTACCTGGCCAAGCGAGACTCGGAGTGGATGGGCCCGATGTACCAGTTCCACGGGCTTTCGGTAGCCTGCATCGACGACACGCAGCCCAACTCCGACGCCCGCCGCAAGGCATACATGGCCGACATCACCTTCGGTACGAACAACGAATACGGCTTCGATTACCTGCGTGACAACATGGCCTCGTCGCCGGCCGACCTGGTGCAGCGCAAGCACCACTTCGCCATCGTCGACGAGGTCGACTCGGTGCTGATCGACGACGCCCGTACGCCGCTCATCATCTCCGGCCCGGTACCCAAAGGCGACGACCAGCTCTTCGAGCAGTACTGCCCGGCCATCGACCATCTCTACAACCTGCAGAAAAACCTCGTGACGGGCCTGCTGGCCGAGGCACGCCGGCTTATCTCGGAGGGCAAGAACGACGAGGGCGGCGTGAAGCTCTACCGTGCCCACAAGGGCCTGCCCAAGTACAAGCCGCTGATCAAATACCTCTCGGAAACGGGCGTCAAGGCGCTGATGCAGAAGACCGAGAACACCTACATGCAGGACAACAACCGCCGCATGCCGGAAATCACCGACGACCTGTTCTTCGTCATCGACGAAAAACTCAACTCGGTGGAACTGACCGACAAGGGACACGAGGTGCTGTCGAAATATTTCAACGAGGACGGGTTCTTCGTGCTGCCCGACATCGGCGCCGAGGTGGCCGAGCTGGAAAAGAGCAACCTCTCGGACGAGGAGCGTGCGCAGAAGCGCGACCAGGTGGTCAACGACTATTCGATCAAGTCGGAGCGCGTGCACACGATCCACCAGCTGCTGAAAGCCTACGCCATGTTCGAGAAAGACGTCGAATACGTGGTGATGGACAACAAGGTGAAGATCGTCGACGAACAGACGGGGCGTATCCTCGACGGGCGCCGCTATTCGGACGGCCTGCACCAGGCCATCGAGGCCAAGGAGCATGTGAAGGTCGAGGCTGCGACGCAGACCTTCGCGACGATCACGCTGCAAAACTATTTCCGCATGTACCACAAGCTGGCCGGTATGACCGGTACGGCCGAAACCGAGGCTTCGGAGTTCTGGAGCATCTACAAACTCGACGTGGTGGTGATCCCGACGAACCGCCCGGTGATCCGCGACGACCGCCAGGATTTGATTTACAAGACCAAGCGTGAGAAATACAACGCCGTGATCGAGGAGATCGTGAAGCTGGTCGAGGCGGGACGCCCCGTACTGGTGGGTACTACCTCGGTCGAGATTTCGGAGTTGCTGAGCCGTATGCTCAAGCTCCGCGGCATCAAGCATAACGTCCTCAATGCCAAGCAACACCAGCTGGAGGCGCAGGTCGTGGCCGAGGCAGGCCGCTCGGGACAGGTGACCATCGCCACCAACATGGCCGGCCGCGGTACCGACATCAAGCTGACGCCCGAGGTCAAGGCAGCCGGAGGTCTTGCGATCATCGGCACCGAACGCCACGAAAGCCGCCGCGTCGACCGCCAGCTGCGCGGACGTGCCGGACGTCAGGGCGACCCCGGATCGTCGCAGTTCTTCGTATCGCTCGAAGACGACCTGATGCGCCTGTTCGGGTCGGGCCGCATCGCCTCGATGATGGACCGCATGGGGCTGAAAGAGGGCGAGGTGATTCAGGCCGGCATGATGACGCGAGCCATCGAGCGCGCCCAGAAGAAGGTCGAGGAGAACAACTTCGGCATCCGCAAACGCCTGCTGGAATACGACGACGTGATGAACTCGCAGCGCGAGGTGATCTACACGCGCCGCCGCCACGCGCTCTACGGCGAGCGGATCGAAATCGACCTGAATAACATCATGTACGACTACGCGGACAACTTCGTGGAGGTCAACCGCGGCATCGAATTCGAGGATTTCCGGTTCGAGCTGATCCGCGAGGTCGCCATCGAGCCCTCGTTCGACGAGGCGACCTACGGCTCCGCAAAACCTGCCGAACTGGCCGAACTGATCGTAAAAGACCTCAAGGATGCCTATGCACGCCGCGCGAAATCCGTGGCCGACACGGTACGCCCCGTGATGGAGCGCATCTACGAGGATCGAAAAGACCAGCTGGATTCGAACATCTATTTCCCGATCACCGACGGCCACCTGGGTTACAACGTCCCGGTAAACCTGCTGAAATGCAAGAATTCGGACGGGGCGGAGATCTTCAGGGTATTCTCGAAGGTGGTGATGTTCACCTCGATCGACGACGCTTGGCGCGAGCACCTGCGCGAGATGGACGACCTGCGCCAAAGCGTGCAGAATGCCACCTACGAGCAGAAAGACCCGCTGCTGATCTACAAGTTCGAATCGTTCGGGCTGTTCTCGAAGATGATCGTCAAGGTCAACCGCGACGTGCTGGCCATCCTCAACAAAGCCTACATCCCGGTGCGCGACCAGAACGCCGAGGCCGTACAGCGGGAGCGTCAGGAGCGTGCCAAAGTCGACGTCAACAAGTTGCAGGCCTCGCGCATGCAGGCTGCGGCTCAGGCCGGGCAGCAGGACAAACAGAAACCGATGCCCGTGCATGTCGAGAAGAAGGTCGGCCGCAACGACCCGTGCCCCTGCGGAAGCGGCAAGAAATACAAGCAGTGCCACGGAAAAGGAATTTAACCGAATTTAACCACCTGCAAACAAGTTCTTCCGTACGGTGAAAACCCTGGTAAAATACAGCATAACGGCCGCGGCATTCTGCCTTGCCTGCGGGGCGGGCCGCGCAGCTGCGCAGCAACAAGGCAAAGCCCCGAAGCAATACGACGTGGCGGCCTATGTCTACCCCGCCTATGCGTCGGACGACCCGCGCCTGCGGCCTTTCTGGCCGATGGGGATCGGGGAATGGGAAACCGTCATGACCATGCAGCAACGCAATCCGGGGCACTACTGGGATCGCAAACCGCTGTGGGGCTATGTCAACGAAGCCGATCCGGCAGTGATGTCGATGGAGATCGACCAGGCGACCCGTCACGGGGTGAACGTCTTTATTTTCGACTGGTACTGGTACGACGGACGGCCTTTCATGGAGACCACGCTCGACAACGGGTTCCTGAAGGCCGGCAACGTGGACAAAATGCGGTTTTACCTCATGTGGGCCAACCACGACGTACTCAACCACTGGGATACGCGCCTGGCGCGGGTACACGAGCAGAATGTGATCTGGACGGGAAAGGTCGACCGCGAGGAGTTCGAAAAGATATGCCGGCGGAACATCGAAAAGTATTTCAAGCACCCGCAATACTACAAGATCGACGGCAAGCCGGTCTTCATGGTCTACGACCTGCCGCAACTGATCGCGGGACTGGGCGGCGTGGAGCAGACGGCCGATGCCCTGAAATGGTTCAAGAAGGAGGTGAAGAAAGCCGGGTTCCCGGGGCTGGAACTCCAGTTTGCCATGTGGTCGATCAATCTCAACTACAGCGGGTTCGATGGCGGCAAAACGGAAAACCCGACAAACGATTTCATCGGCACGCTGGGATTCACCGGCACCACGCACTACCAGTTCGCGCATTTCGCCAACGTCGACCAGGACTACCTGGCCATCCTGGAGCAGGTGCGCGACGAATGGGCGAGGATCGACGCCACGTACGATTTCACCTACTACCCGCATATCAGCGTCGGCTGGGACAACAGCCCCCGCACGGGGCACAGCGCCGTCGTGAAGAACAACACGCCGGAAAATTTCGCCAAGGGGCTCCGCATGGCGCGTGAGTACATCGACGCACATCCCGACCGGGCACCGCTGATTACGGTCAACAGCTGGAACGAATGGACGGAGACCAGCTACCTGATGCCCTGCAACGTATTCAGGTACGGGTATCTCGAAGCCGTCAAAAAGGTATTCATCGACATGCAATAAGCCTCCCGCACGGAGGAGGACAACGGATTATGGGTTACAACGAGGAAAAACAACGCCAGCTGGACATGCGTTACCTGCGCATGGCCCGCATCTGGGCTGAAAATTCGTACTGCGTACGACGCAAGGTCGGGGCGCTGATCGTCAAGGACAAGATGATCATTTCCGACGGTTACAACGGCACGCCCTCGGGCTTCGAGAATGTCTGCGAGGACGAGACCGGCAAGACCAAGCCCTATGTACTCCATGCCGAAGCGAACGCCATCACGAAGGTCGCCAAAAGCGCCAATAACTGCGACGGCTCGACGCTCTACATCACCGCAGCGCCCTGCATCGAATGTTCGAAACTCATCATCCAGGCCGGTATCAAGCGGGTGGTTTACTGCGAGGAATACCGCTCTGAAGAGGGGCTCGACCTGCTGCGCAAGGTCGGCATCGAATGCGTACAGCGCGAAATCGACGAACGCTGACATCCGGCCTGTGAGACGGATACCCCTGTTGCTCACCGCCCTGCTCTGCATATCCGGCGGGCTCGTCTCCTCGCGGGGACAGGAGCCTTCGGCCCTGCACCCTGCAAGCATCGAGGCCGCGATACCGGCCTATCTCTACTGCGAAATCATCGGCAGCCACCTGCCCTCCTACCGGGGCGACGGCGTACTTTTCGACTTCGGGCAAAAGACCGAAGCATGGGCATACAACTGGCTGACGGACGCCGAGGGACACAAACTGGTCTTCGGGTCGGTCGTCGAGGCACTCAACTACATGGTCAGCCGGGGTTGGGAATTCGTACAGGCTTACGTCTCGGGGAATGAGCACCAAACCACGCATTTCCTGCTGCGACGTGCCTCCTCATGCCTGTCCGACACGGAAAAACGGCTGTTGCTTGCTGAACCCCGCACGCATAAGGAGGCGCCCGAAAAGAGAAAAAAGGGAAAACGACAGGAAAAAGAGCCGTGAACCGGCTCTTTTTTTACTTCCTCCTTTCCCGGATGCGTATCGGTAAGTTATTTGCATTTCCCGAATAAAGCCCTTATCTTTAAGAGGTGAATCATCAAAAACCGACCGGTATGAAACGTATCGTCATCATAGGCGCCACATCGGGCATAGGGCTCGAAGTGGCGACGCTGTGCATCCGCGAAGGATGGCGCGTAGGCGCAGCAGGAAGGCGTGAAGAGGCGCTCGAAGCGCTCCGCGCCACAGCTCCCGAACAGGTTGAGACCGAACCGCTGGACATCACGCACGACGACGCACCCGGACAGCTCGCCCGCCTGATCGACAAGCTGGGCGGCATGGACATCTACCTGCATTGCTCGGGCATCGGCAAGCGGAACACCGGCCTGCTGCCGGAGATCGAACTCGACACCCTGCGCACCAACGGCGAAGGGTTCGTGCGCATGGTTACGGCGGCTTTCGGCTATTTCCGGGCCAACGGAGGCGGGCACCTGGCCGTCATCAGTTCGATCGCAGGCACGAAGGGGCTCGGCAGCGCCCCGGCCTACTCGGCTACCAAGCGCATGCAGAACACCTATATCGACGCGCTGGCGCAGCTCGCGCATATGGAGAAACTCGGCATCCGCTTCACGGACATCCGCCCGGGTTTCGTCGCCACCCCGTTGCTGGCAGGCGACGGGCACTACCCGATGCTGATGGAAACCGGAAAGGTTGCCGCACGCATCATGCGGGTATTGAAACGCCGGCGCCGCAGGGTGGTCATCGACCGCCGCTATGCCGTTCTGGTATTTTTCTGGAAGCTGATCCCCGAGTGGTTGTGGGAGCGCATGGCTGTCAGGACAAAAGGATAACCCTGTTCACACCGCAAAAGCCGCGCCCCCGAAAAAGGAGCGCGGCTTAATAGTAATATATTCGTCCGTCAGTCGCAGAGTGCGCCCAGCAGGAATAACGCGGGAGGCAGGTTGCAAAGCATGTGCGCGCCCAATGCCCATCCAAAGCCGAGATTCACGCGCAGATAGACAAAGACGCACCCGGAGAAAAAAAGCCCCAGCACATACAATAGCGCATAGGGCAGCAGGCCCCAGGTAAGCGCCGAAGCGGAAAGCAGATGTACAGAGGCAAAAACCACCGTCGAAGCCCACATCGCCGGGCGCAGCCACCGATCCCGTTTCGACAACCAGAACCCGTCCGTCGTAAACCCGTAAACCACCGCTGCAACGGCAATCCAGACCGGAAGCGCCCAGTAACGGGCATTCGCCACGTCGGCAAAAAACAGCATCCAATCGGCAAAAAAATAGGCCAACGCCCCTAATCCCGCAGCTATATGCCACCTCCGGAACGAAAGCCCCAGCCGGAAAGCACACTCTTCGACGAACGGTGCGAGCAATAGCACGTGCGGCACGGCGCGCCATCCCATTTCGGAAACCATCGATTCCGGCGTACGCGCACCGAGCATCCCCGCGGCATCGAGCCCCCAGCCCCATTCGTACAGAGCCGCGCCGGACTTTTGCAGCAGCATGGCGGCAATCCGCGTCACGATGAAGAACAGCGCGGCATAGAGCAATATTCCGCCCACACTTTTGGTGTTCCGCTCATCGGTACGGTTCAGGATAAAAGGCTTCATTCTGGATTCCATATTTCCCCGGTCGGGTTGCGGGTAAAAAATCGCCGCAGCGGAAGCACCTCACACGTGCCCGCTGCGGCGTAAAACATTCGAAAAGGACAACCGGCACCGCCGGGACGCCCGTGCTTTTTCCGCACCTCCCCGCCATGCCGCCGTCCGCACCTCACGGCATCAGAACGGCAGGTCGTCGGGATCGTCTGCCGGAACGGCCGGCGCGGCGGGTTGCTGCGCCGCCGGCTGCTGGGCTCCCCCCTGGGCAGGTTGTCCGTAAGCCGGGGCTTGCTGTTGCGAACCATACCCGGAAGGGGCTCCGTCCGAGGCCGGGTTGTCGCTGCGGCGTCCCAGCAGGTTCATCACATCGGCCAGTATCTCGGTCGTATAACGCTTGTTATTATCCTTGTCCATCCACTCGCGGGTGCGCAGGCGCCCCTCGACATAGATCTGGGTTCCCTTGCGGACATATTTGTCGACCACGTCGGCAAGGCCGCGCCACAGCGTGACCGTGTGCCACTCGGTATGCTCCTTGGCCTCGTTGGCCTGACGGTCGAACAAGCGTTCGGTCGTGGCCAGGCGGATGCGGGCGACCTTCACGCCGCTCTCGGTGGTGCGGACTTCGGGGTCTATACCCACGTTGCCCACCAGAATCACTTTGTTTACCATATCTTACAGCTGTTTTATCATACGTTTGAAGAGCACTTCCATCTTGATGCCGGCCTTCTTACCCTGCCGCTGCACATCCTCGTGGTCACCCACCTCGTCCGAAAGGCCGCAGTTGGTGATGACCGAGACGCCGAAGACCGGGATCGACATGTGGCGCGCCACGATCACCTCGGGCACGGTCGACATACCGGCCGCATCGCCGCCGATATTCTTGAAATAACGGTACTCGGCCTGCGTTTCGAACGTCGGGCCCGTGCCGCCGACATAAACGCCGTACTGGAGTTTGATGTTCTCCTCCTCGGCGATGGCCGTGGCCTTGGCGATCAGCGCCTTGTCGTAACAGTTGTGCATGTCCGGGAAGCGGGGCCCCAGCTCGGCGATGTTACGGCCGATCAGCGGGTTGGGCATCAGGTTGATATGGTCGGTGATGACCATCAGGTCGCCCACGCGGAACGAGGTATTGATCCCGCCCGAAGCGTTCGACACGAAGAGGTATTTGATGCCCAGCTGCTGCATGACGCGCACCGGGAAAGTCACCTGCTGCATCGTGTAGCCCTCGTAGTAGTGGAAACGCCCCTGCATGGCTACGACCTTGCGACCCTCGACCGTGCCGAAGATCATACGCCCCTTGTGCCCCTCGACGGTCGAAACGGGGAAACCCGGGATATCTTTGTATTCGATGGCGAATGCAGTGTCGATCTTATCGGCGAAACCGCCCAGGCCGGTGCCGAGGATGATGCCCACCTCCGGGGCGAAAGAACTCGTGGCGGCGTCGATAAAAGCCGCTGTTTTTTTAATTTCCTCTAACATCTTCTTCCAGTTTTTGCAGAAAATCCGTCGCCGAATCCTCTATGAATGAAATATTTATCGGTAAATAGTATATCCTGCGCTGTATCTCTTCGGGGATCTTCGCGCGGTTGGTCAGTTTTACGGCATCCTTTTCCGTGGTCACGATGACCGCCCCGGGGAACTTGTCCAGCAATTCGCGCAGGCGGTTCAGGTCGCGTACCTTGTAGACATGATGGTCGTCGAGCGTCATCTCGGCCACCACCCCGTAGTTCCCGCGCAACGCCGCGAGGAACGGCTTGGGACTCCCGATGCCCGAAAGCGCGATCACCTGCTGCCCCTGCAGGAGCGGTTCGCCAGGCGCGGCATCCGGGAAGAGCGGCTGCGGCATGAAACTCTCGAAACGGGTGAAATAGACCCGCTGGTAGGCAACCTGTATCAGCACCTTGCGCAGGATGCGCCGGTCGATGGGCGCCATCTTCTCCGGGCACTTCGTAACGACGAAATAGTGGGCGCGGTGCAGTTCTTCGGGCAGGTCGCGCAGGGTTCCGAGCGGCAGCATCCTGTCGTGCTGCACGGGGCGCGTGGCGTCGATCATCACGATGTTCACCTTCGGCTCTACATAGCGGTGCTGGAACCCGTCGTCCATGACGACGAGGTCGACGTCGGGGTGCTCGGCGCGGATGCGGCGGATCCCTTCGGCACGCTTCTCGCACACGGCCACCACCGTATCGGGGAATTTGAGTTTGATCTGCAGCGGCTCGTCGCCCACATCCCGGTAATGGGAGTCGGCCTTCACCTCCAGATACCCCTTGGTACGGCGGCCGTACCCGCGCGACAGCAGGGCGACGCGATGCATCTGCGACATATAGGCGATCACCATCTCGGCCATCGGGGTTTTGCCCGTACCGCCGACGGTGATGTTGCCGATGCAGATGACCGGGATGTCGAACTTCTCGCTTTTGAGGATACCCCAGTCGAAGAGACGGTGACGGAAAGTCACCCCCGCCTTATAGAGGAGAGCCGCAGGAGCAAGCAAGCATTTCAACATTTCGGGTCGGTTTATCCATACAATTTTTCAAAGGTAGCAATAAATCTCCGGAACACAAAACAAAAAAAGCAAATCTCGGGCCTGACCGACAAAGGAATAATAAAATTGGAGATTCCTGCGTTTTTTTCATATCTTTGCTTGCGTCTATGAGAAGTTTTAAATTACCGATATGCGCCCTGCTGCTCGTAGCCGCAGGGGCGTGCGACAGAACTACGCAACAGGCCGCGGCCGAAAAGGAAGAAGCCGCGCCGCAGAATATCGTTTACGGCATCAACGCCGACAACTACCGCACCGAAACGGGCGAGGTGGGCAGCGGCGAAACGCTGGGGAAAATCCTGAACGGGTACGGCGTTTCGGCCCTTACGATCGACAGGCTCGACAAAGCCTCGAAAGAGATTTTCCCGCTGCGCAACATCCGCGCCGGGCATAAATACACCGTCTTCATCCACGAGGATTCGCTCTATGCCCCCCACCTGGACTACCTGGTCTACGAACGCAACATGTCTCAATACGTGGTGTTCGGGTTCCATGAGGATTCGGTCAGCGTCCAGACGGGAGAAAAGGAATTCACGGTACGTCGCACCAAGAAGAGCGCCACGATCAATTCGTCGCTGTGGGGTGCGATCATGGAGGAGCACCTGCCCTATGCGCTGGCCGCGGAAATGGAGGACATTTACCAGTGGACGGTCGATTTCTTCGGCATCCAGAAGGGCGACAATTTCACGGTGATCTATGACGAGCGCTTCATCGACGACAGCATCTCGGCCGGCATCGGCCGCATTTGGGGCGCCAAATTCTGCCAGGGCGGCAAGGAGTACTACGCCATCCCCTTCCGGCAGGGCGGCAAAATCCAGTATTGGGAATACGACGGCGGAAGCCTGCGCAAGCAGATGCTCAAGGCGCCGCTGAAATACACACGCATCAGTTCGAAGTTCACCTATGCGCGCAAGCATCCGATCTACAAGGTATACCGGCCGCATACGGGCGTCGATTACGCGGCGCCGAAAGGCACGCCCGTACATGCCGTAGCCGACGGTGTGGTGACCTTCAAGGGCTGGGGCGGCGGCGGTGGCAACACGCTCAAAATCAAACATGCCGGCAACCTGATGACGGGTTACCTGCACCTGAGCGGCTATGCCAAGGGCATCTCGAAGGGCTCGCGCGTTTCGCAGGGGCAGCTGATCGGCTACGTCGGTTCGACGGGCGCCTCGACCGGCCCCCACCTCGACTACCGCATCTGGAAAAACGGCACGCCGATCAATCCGCTGAAAATCCCCCAGGAACCGGCCGAACCGATCTCGAACGAGAACCGCACGACATTCGAATTCGTGCGCGACCGTATCGTGGCCGAACTGAACGGCGAGGTGAAGGACGGGGAGCGCATCACGCAGCTCGATTCGCTCGTCATCCCGCAGCCGGCAGCACCGGAGGCGGCGAAATAACAGGGGAAAATGGCCGCAACGACAGGCAAGGGACATCTGCCGGCCGACATGCCGGAAAGCCGGGATCAGGAACCGTTCGATAACAGGCCCGGGGGCAGGACGAGGCCGGAAGCCATCCGGGAAACAGACAAGACACCCGGAAAAGCCGGGGAACAGACAGGAACGCCCCGGAAAAAGTCCGGTATACCGGAAAAAACCGGAAATCCGGAGGATACAGCGGAAAGCACCGGGGCGCAGGAAGCCAAACATAAAGCCGGCGTCGATGCGCGAATCGTACGGTTTCTGAAAAAACACCATGTGCTGACGCTGGCGACGAGCGGCGAGGGAGCGCCCTATTGCAGCAACGCATTTTACTGCTACGATCCGGAACGCAATTTGCTGATCTTCACGTCGGATATGGCGACACGCCACGCGCAGCAGATGGCTCGCAACCCGTGTGTCGCAGCCTCGGTAGTCCTCGAAACGAAGGTCGTGGGACGCGTCCAGGGGCTGCAATTGTGCGGTAAAGCCGAAAGGGCCGACGAGGCGGCGAGGCGGGCATACCTCAAACGGTTTCCCTATGCCGTACTGGCAGAACTGACCCTGTGGGCGATCGCGCCCGACTTTATGAAATTCACCGACAACACGCTCGGATTCGGAAAAAAACTGATATGGAACAACAGATAGGAGTCATCATCGTAGCAGGCGGGGGCGGAACCCGCATGGGAGGTTCGCGTCCCAAGCAATTCATGATGCTGGGCGGCCTGCCCGTCCTGGCCCATACGATCAACAATTTCGCCGGGGCGCTGCCCGGGGCGGAGATCGTCGTGGTGCTGCCCGCGGAGCACGCCGATTTCTGGAAGGACTTCGCAGCACGCTTCGACATCGCGGCACACACGGTTACGACGGGAGGCGACGAACGGTTCCATTCGGTGAAAAACGGGCTGAAAGCCCTAAAGCGCGATCCGGAACTGATCGCCGTACAGGACGGCGTACGACCGCTGGCCTCGCACGGCATGATCCGCCGTGCGGTGGCCGCAGCCGCCGAACACGGCACTGCGATCCCGGTCGTCGAAGCCGTGGATTCGTACCGTGAAACGGACGGCACGGCTTCACGCATCGCCGACCGCCGCCGCCTGCGCATCGTACAGACCCCGCAGGTATTCCGCGCCGACATACTGCGCCGCGCCTACGAGGCGGAGTACCGCCCCGAATTTACGGACGACGCATCGGTCGTGGAACAGGCCGGCGAGGCCGTATTTCTGTGCGAAGGCGAGCGTACGAACCTGAAGATCACGACCCCCGAAGATATGGTCATCGCCGAGGCGCTGCTGGCCGGGCGCGAAAAGACAGAGGAGGATACGGATGGAGAAAACCTATAAATACCGTTTCAGCCGCCGGGCGATCTACTGGACGCTGGTCTATCTGGTGGTCTTCGTACTGCTGGGCTGGTTGTTGTACCACCTCTATGAAGGGGGCTACCTCTCGGCCTGGTTCACCTCGTTCATCGTGGCGCTCATCGCCCTGATGTCGCTGTCGATCCCCCGCAGGATCGTGGTCACCGACGAGAAGGTCGAGGTGCGCTGCCTGCTGGACATCACCGAAATCCGCCGCGACGAAATCGCCTCGGTACGCCGGGTCGACCCTCGGCGGATGAAATGGTTCTTCCCGGTATTCGGGGGCTGCGGGTTCTTCGGTTATTACGGACATTTCCTCGACCTCAGGCGGTTCGAACGCGTGAAACTCTACGCCTCGGAGTGGAAAAACTTCGTGGAGATCACCGACATCTACGAAGACCGCCTGTACGTCTCGTGTTCGGATGCCGACCGCCTCGTGGAGGAGCTTATGCCCCCCGGAGGCAACCGCCCGGCGGAAGACGACGAAGAGGAAGAGCAGGCGCAATAGTATCGGGATCCGGCCAAAAAGTCGACAGAAGACGCCCGGGGATTGCGTATTTCCGGAAAATGATCTTATATTTGCAACCGAGGCCGGAACGGCCACGCGAAAACCGAAAAACAACAAACAACACATTAAAAACCAAAAGAAATGAAAAAGTACCGTTGCACCGTTTGCGAGTGGGTATACGATCCCGCAGTCGGCGATCCCGATGGAGGTATCGCCCCCGGAACGCAGTTCGAAGAGATTCCCGAAGACTGGGTTTGCCCCGTCTGCGGCGTCGGCAAAGACATGTTCGAAGAGGTTGCGGAATAATCCCGACTGCGAACGGAATCAGGCGCACCCCTAACGGGGTGCGCCTTTCGTTTGCCAGACCGCGGGAAACGCACCCGGCCCTGAAAAGCGCCCGCAAAACGCTCCCGGCACCGGAAGCACACGGATTCAAGCCGATTTTTACATGCCGGAAAGCGGATTTATCATATCTATTCGTACTTTTGCATGCAGCTTTGAAAGACGTATAGACAGGAACGAATGAATACCGGCGACATACTCTCATATACGAGCCGAGAGGAATTCAGGCAATGGCTCATGGAGCATCATGACAGCGCAAAGGAGTGCTGGGTTACGGTAAAGAAAGGGAAACCGTCATGCGGCGACGGATGCCTTTTTTATCTCGACGCCGTTGAAGAGGCTTTGTGTTTCGGCTGGATAGATTCAACCAACAAAACCCACGGCGGTCGTACCCTACAAAGATTTTCACCAAGGAAAAAGAGCAGCCCCTGGTCGGAGTTGAATTTAGAACGGTGCCGGCGGTTGGAAAAATTGCAGCTGATGACCGAATCGGGCAGAAAGGCTTTACCCGAAACACCGGACACCGGAACCTTCGCAATCGACCCCGACATCGTGCATGCATTCGGGAAAAACCCTGTCGCTTGGGAAAATTTCAGGAAATTCCCCGAACTGTACAGACGAATACGTATTGACACCATACAAAGGGATAAGAGCAAGGACATCGCGTTGTTCCGGAAAAGGGTCGAGCGTCTTATACAGAGATCCGAACAGGGGGAGATGTTCGGCGCGTGGAATGATTACGGCAGGCTATTGAACTACTGAACGATTTTCCGTATATTTGTAAACGAATTGATCCCACCCTAAACCACCGCGACGATGAAACATCTATTGCTTTTAGCCTCGCTCCTGACCTGCATGGGCGCCGGCGCCCAGCAGGCGACCTTCCGCAACCCGGTCATTGCGGGCGACATGGCCGACCCGACGGTCATCCGGGTAGACAACACCTATTATGCGACGGGCACCTCGTCGGAATGGGCCCCCTACTACCCGTTGTTCCGCTCCAAAGACCTGGTCAACTGGCGGCAGATCGGGCACCTGTTCGAACAGCAGCCCGCATGGACGAGGTCCTCGTTCTGGGCCCCGGAACTTTTCCACCGCAACGGCAAAACATACGCTTATTATACGGCACGCCGGAAAACCGACGGGACGTCGTATATCGGCGTCGCCACGGCCGACAAACCCGAAGGCCCCTATACCGACCACGGCCCGATCGTCGAGTACGGCACCGAGGCGATCGACGCATTCGTGCTGGAAAACGCCGGCGAGCTATATATCTCGTGGAAAGCCTACGGACTCGACCCAAGGCCGATCGAACTCCTGGCCTGCAAAATCTCGGACGACGGGCTGCGCATGGCGGGGGAACCCTTCACGCTGCTGCGCGACGACAAACGGCAGGGCATGGAAGGGCAGCACTGGCTGAAAATCGGCGATTACTATTACATCGTCTACTCCATAAACGGCTGCTGCGGCCCTGGGAGCGACTACGCCGTGGCGGTCGCCCGCTCGAAAAACCTGCGGGGCCCCTACGAGCGTTACGCCGGGAACCCGATCCTGCACGGCGGCGGCGATGTCCAGTCCATCGGGCACGGCACCATCACGACGACGCCCGACGGGAGGATGTTCTACCTCTGCCACGCCTATCTGGCCGGTGAGAATTTCTTTCTGGGACGCCAGCCGATGTTGCAGCAGATCGTCCTGGGCGATGACCTGTGGCTTCATTTCCGGGGCGGGGAAACAGCATCCCTGACGCAGCCGATGCCTTTTGCCGGCATGGCGCAGCAGCCCGTATTCGATTTCGCGGATGACTTCACGGCCGACCGGCTCCGGCCCGAATGGACGTGGAACTATCCTTACGCGACGCCCGAGATCGAGCTTGCCGACGGGCGCCTCTGCCTGGGCGGGCGGCCCAAAGAGGGCGTAAAAACCGGCACGGCGCTCTGCCTGAGGGCCGTAAGCCCCGACTATACGCTCGAAACGGCACTCTCCGACCGCAACGCAGGATGGAGCGGGCTCACGGTATACGGGGATGCAGCGAACCTCCTCGTATGGGGATTGCAGGGCGACGAGGTATTGTTGAAGCTCTACAAGGACGGCAGGGAAACGCTGCTGGGCAGCTCCGGGCAGATCGGGGCGCACCTGCCGGTCTACCTGCGCATCGAGGTACGGGGGAATGCCCCCGCAGCATTCGGGTACAGTACCGACGGACACACCTGGAAACAAGTGGAGAACCTGCCCGTAGGTGCCGAAGACCTGCTGCAATGGGATCGCGTAGCACGCCCGGGATTGTATTACCAGGGGCCGGAAGGCCAGGCAGCCGAATTCGAATACATGCGGATGACCAACCGCTGAGAGAAATTGCAGCCCCCTTCCGCAAGGCAAGCCCTCTGCGGAAGCACGGCAGAATCCCGGCCGGAACTTTCCGATAAAAAGAGCCGCCCCGAATTGTTCGGGGCGGCTTTCTCTTCCGGGACTGCGCCCGTCAATTGATATTGGGCAGGAAAGAATAGTTCTTCGAATAGCCGAGCATCTGCTCGACGTAGTTCGCCGGATAGGAAATTTTCACATCGACCACCCTGCCGTCCTTTTCGACAAGTTCGAACTCGGGGTTCACGAAGCCGCCGTAAGGTTCGATGCCGAGTGCATAGTAACGGTCGCGCACCTCCCGGTGCAGCTGGGGATCGACCTGGACGGCATACCGCTCGACAAGCGCCTTGCCGGCCTCGTAGTCGCCTTCGGACTTGATGCGCTGCACCTCGCGGAGCATGTCGCCGAACAGTCGGCGCAGTTTTTCGTAATCGTTGACCACGACATACGTTTTGCCGTTTTCCCGAACCATCTCGATCACGTTGTCGGCCTTGCCGCGCTCATAGCACCACTCGCAGATCAGCTTGCGGTTGCGCATATGCGACTCCTCGACGTTTTTGCCCGGCTCGATACGCGCCAGCTGGGTCATCATGCCGTTCAGGATATATTTCGCATAGCCGGCCTTCGCCACGTCGAACGAGGGCACCAGCCCCAGTTCCACCATCTTCGGGTCACCCAGGTAGTAGAGGCCGAAGAGGTCGGCGCGGGTCTCCTCGAGCGTCGAGCTGTAACTCTTCAGCTCGTTGCCCTTCACGCCCGGCGCCAACTGTCCCGAACCGTGCCCCAGACACTCGTGCAGGTCGGTATGCAGGTCGTCGGCCAGTTTGCCGTACTTGTCCATCACCTCGCGATCCCCGGCACGCAGCACGAACTCCTCGTTGAAGCCGTTGCCGTGGGCGGCCATGTCGTAGGCATAGGTGATGTTGTCGATCGTGACCGACTTCGAACCGTATTCCTTGCGGATCCAGTCGGCATTGGGAAGGTTAATGCCGATGGGCGTGGCGGGATAGCAGTCGCCGCCCAGCATCGCCACCGTGATGACCTTGGCCGAAACGCCCTTCACCTTCTCCTTGCGGTAGGCGGGAGCAACGGGCGAATGGTCTTCGAACCACTGCGCGTTATCCGAAATCACCTCCGTACGGTGGCAGGCCTCCTTGTCCATGAAATTCACGATGCCCTCCCACGAAGCCTTGCGGCCGAGCGGATCGCCGTAATCCTCGATAAAGCCGTTCACGAAGTCGACGTTCGACACGGTGTCCTTCACCCAGCCGATGTTATAGCGGTCGAACTCGCGCAGGTCGCCGGTCTTGTAATATTCGATCAGCGCTGCAATATTGCTTTTCTGCGGTTCGGCGGCTACGGCCTGCGCTTTTTCGAGCCAGTAGACGATCTTCTCGATGGCGGGCGAATACATGCCGCCGACCTTCCATACGCGCTCCTTTAGGACGCCGTTCTCCTTCACCAGCTTGGAGTTCAGGCCGTAGGAGATCGGTTCCGGGTCGTTGTGGTCGACCATGTCGGCGTAGAATTTCTCGACCTCGGCCTGCGTCACGCCCTCGTAGTAGTTGTTCGACGAGGTGGCGATCAGGTCTTCGCCCGCCGTCTGGTTCAGGCGCGTTTTATAGAGCGCCGGATCGAAGATAGCCTTGCAGACCTCGCCGCGCAGCGGGTTCAGGTCGCCGAACTTCTCCTCGGGGATCGTCTCTATCACGTCGAGCAGGTAACCTTCGGTGAACTCGGGGACGAACTTGTCGTTCGAATAGTGGTGATGAATGCCGTTGGCGAACCACACCTTTTTCAGGTATTTCTCCAAGGCCTTCCATTCGGCCGCCGAGCGGTCGCCCCGGTAGTTCTCGTAAACCGTTTCGAGCGTACGGCGCACGGCGAGGTTGTATTTGAAATTCTGGTCGAAAAGGATGTCCCGGCCGCACTTGGCAGCCTCGGCGAGGTAATAGACCAGTTCCTTCTCCGCAAGCGGAAGCTGCTCGAAACCGGGGACTTCGTAACGGATGACCTTGATGTCGTCGAAACGGTCGACGATCCACGGGGCTTCGCTCTTCGATGCCCCGCAGCACGAAGTCAGTGCAACAGCGGTAACAGTCATAGATGTCAGTGTAAATAAATTTTTCATGTCGTTCGGGTTTGAATTTCCCCGAAATATACGGTTTTTTTGCGAAAAAGCCGCATACGGACGAATATACGCATGGACACATATACAATATGTGCCGGCAAACGCACCTCCCCGCCGCACCCGGCAGCGCTTGCCATTCGGGCATTATTCTCAAAAAAACATACCAGTTCGTACCAGTATGACGAAATTTTATTTATATTTGTCCACAAAGCACGCACCATGCCGGAAAAATTCGGAAACAACATAAACCCACATTGATGAAACCTATCAAAACCGCACTTCTGGCCCTGCCGCTCCTGGCCGCAGGGTGCAACCGGGACTCCGGGACTGCAAAAATCCGGCCGCTGGAGGCCGGAAGCGTCCGGGTCGAAGACGCCTTCTGGGGCCCCCGCTATGAAAAATGGGAACACGTCACCGTCGGCGACATGCTCAACAAGTTCGAAGGAAACGACCCGGCGCATTTCGCGTGCGGCGTCGACGCTTTCGAAAATTTCGACCTCGTAGCATCGGGCGCCCGCGATATCGGCCGCCACGCGGGGCCGCCTTGGTACGACGGGCTGGTGTACGAGACGATCCGGGGGATATCCGACCTGCTGGCACAACGTCCCGACCCGGCGCTCAAAGCCCGTGTAGACGGTTACATCGCCCGCATCGAAGCGGCACAAAAGAGCGATCCGGACGGGTTCGTCGGCACCAACACCCAGCTAACGGAGGACAACCACCGCTGGGGCGCGAACGGCGGGTTTCTGCGCATGCAGCACGACGTCTACAACGCCGGCATGCTCATCGAAGCCGGGGTACACTATTACGAAGCCACGGGGGACGACAGGCTGCTGAAAGTCGCCACGCGCATGGCGGACTACATGGTGCGAACGATGGGGCCCGCCCCGAAAAAGAATATCGTCCCGGCGCACTCGGGCCCCGAGGAGGCCCTGGTAAAACTCTACAAGCTCTACCGCGACCGCCCCGGCCTGCGCGCGCAAACCGGGGCGCAGTCCGCAGCCGGCGACTACCTCCGGCTGGCCGAGTTCTGGATCGGCAACCGCGGCGTGCACTGCGGCTATCCGCTGTGGGGCACGTGGGGCAACGACAGCGCGGAGCGGTGGATCCACGAGGAGCTCTACACCACGGAATTCGGCCCCGAAGCACGGCCCGCATGGGGCGATTACGCGCAGGACTCGATCCGCGTATTCGACCAGCCCGCCATCGTCGGGCACGCCGTGAGGGCCACCCTGCTGGCGACGGGCATCGCCGCGGCGGCCTATGAGAACGGCAATGCGGACTACATCGCCACGGCGAAACGCTGGTGGGACGACATGGCCGGGAAAAAACTCTTCGTCACGGGCGGTGTCGGGGCAGTGCATTTCGACGAAAAGTTCGGCCACGACTACTACCTGCCCACCGACGCCTATCTGGAAACCTGCGCCGCCGTAGGCGTGGGGTTCTTCAGCCAGGCGATGAACCAGCTCACGGGCGACGCGAAATACATGGATGAATTCGAACGCGCGCTATACAACAACGTGCTGGCTGGCGTCGCCGCCTCGGGCAGGCAGTATACCTACCAGAACCCGCTCAATACCGACCGCAGCGAACGCTGGGAATGGCACCCCTGCCCCTGCTGCCCGCCGATGTTCCTCAAGATAGTCTCGGCGACCCCCGAATTCATTTACGCCCGGGACGACAGGACGGTCTATGTCAACCTGTTCATCGGCAGCGATGCCGACATCGCGCTCGGCGACACGCAGGTGCATGTCCGGCAGCAGACCCGATACCCCGTGGACGGAAAGGTCGTCCTCACGCTTACGCCCGAAAAGGCGGCACGCTTCACCGTGAAGGTACGTATCCCGGGCTGGGCCCGCGGCGAGGAAAACCCGTTCGGGTTGTACGTATCCGAAAGCCCGGCCGCGCCGGTGCTCTCGGTGAACGGCACCCCGGTCGAAATCCGCCTCGACAAAGGGTACGCCCTCCTCGACCGGGTCTGGAACCCCGCAGACCGCATCGTGCTGGAACTTCCCGTCGCGCCGCGCCTCGTCCGGGCACATAAAGCCGCCCGGGAGCTGGACGGCATGGCCGCCATCGCGGCCGGGCCGCTGGTATACTGCATCGAGCAGGCGGACAACGCGGATTACGCCCGGCTGAGGCTCGACACGGCCGGCAGCATGGAACTCGGATACCGCAGCGACCTGATGGACGGCACGCCGGTCATCACGGGAACGGCCATCGACGGCAAGGGCGCGAAGAGCACCTTCACGGCCATCCCCTACTACGCCTTCGGCAACCGGGGAAACGGCGGCTACCGCGTCTGGCTGCCGACCCGCTGACAACCCGAACAGCGCGGGCACAAAAAAGCACCGGAAAGGTTCGACGCCTTCCGGTGCTTTTTATTTCCGGCCGCCATCCGGCCGCCCGTTCCCGGGATCAGAAGTTGTAACCCAGCGAAACGAAGAAGCTGCCGTTCTTGGCCTTGACCTCGTCGGCATCCTTCAGGATGTTCAGCAGGCCCAGGTCATACCCGAGGCTGACATTGTAATGCTTTTTGAACGTCACGTTGGCACCGAAGCGCAGGCCCAGGTCGGAGCGTTTGAACATCGCTTCCTCCTCGGCGCCATCCCCCAGGTCGGTGGACTTGAACAGGTCGGCCTTCTCGCCCTTGAACTTCGCCTTGCCATGGATACCGAACCCATAGAAGACACCCGCCAGGGGCTGTATCGAAACGCTCCTGACATTGAAATGCCAGCTGACCACGACGGGCACCTGCAAATAGAGCATATTGAACTTCACCTTGCCGGACAACTCCTCGTCGAATCCCAGATCGAAATTGGAGGCATTGACCGATCCGCCGCGTCCCGTCAGGTAAAGGCCCGTTTCCAGGTAGAGCGGCAGCGTCCGCAGCAACGGCTGTTGGTAGGCAAAGCCCACATTGTACGACGCACGCGAGTCGAACGAGAAGCTGTTACTGCCCGCGCTCAGGTCGATACTGGTCACATTCAGTCCGGCGCGCACTCCCATCACGCGGCCCTGGCCGAATGCTGACATTCCGGCGGCAACGGCCAGCAAACAAAGAATAAATTTCTTCATAACTTTAAAATTGTGCCCCGGCTCCCGTGAGGCGTTTAAGTTTGGATTGCCGGAATAGGGAACCGCCGCGCCCGTTTCCATTCCGGAACGGGAAGCGGGTACCCCGCCATTGTTTCATCGGTTGTAAATATAGGCGCATTATGCGATATCCGGAAATAAAATCAATGAATGCCACCCTTTTTCACACGAAAGCCGCATTTTACAGAACCGCATCCGCCTCCGAGGCCGGAAAACCGGGATTTCGGAACGGCATGGTGCGCATAAGAAAAAGATACGGCTTATTTTTCCGACTTTTTTCTTCGTTATGTCTGATGGAATTTCTACCTTTGCCCGCACAACTCGCATCAAGAAAGGATGAAAGTATTTGAAAGTGTCAAGGAGCTCCGTGCAGAGCTGGACAAGGCGGAGCAGTCGGGAATCGGCTTCGTACCGACGATGGGTGCCCTGCATGCAGGACACCGCTCGCTCGTGGAGCGTGCCCGGCGGGAAAACGGCACCGTCATGGTGAGCGTCTTCGTAAACCCCACACAGTTCAACGACAAAAACGACCTGAAGCATTACCCCCGCACGCCGGAGGCCGATGCCCGCCTGCTGGAAGAGGCCGGGGCGGATTTCGTGCTGATGCCCACGGTCGAGGAGATATATCCCCAGCCCGACACCCGGCAGTTCGATTTCGGACTGATTGACAAGGTGATGGAGGGCGCCACGCGCCCCGGCCATTTCAACGGCGTAGCGCAGGTCGTCAGCCGCCTGTTCGACATCGTGCGCCCCGCACGCGCCTATTTCGGGGAAAAGGATTTCCAGCAGATCGCCGTCATCAAGTCGATGGTGGCCCAGCTGGCGCTCCCCATCGAGATCGTCGAATGCGCGATCGTCCGCGGCGAAGACGGGCTGGCCCTCTCGTCGCGCAACACGCTGCTCGATGCAGCGCACCGGGCCGCAGCGCCGCACATCTACGCCACGCTGCGCGCCGCAGTGGCCCAATCGCAGGAGATGGCTCCCGCACGACTCAAGGAGTGGGTCACGGCCGAGGTGGAACGCAACCCGTTGCTGAAGGTCATCTATTACCAGTCGGTCGACGCACGGACGATGCAGGAGGTCGCCGCCTGGGACGACTCCCCCCGCATCCAGGGCTGCATTGCAGTACAGGCAGGAGATATTCGTTTAATCGACAACATCCGTATCCGATAATGAAATTCCAGATTGAAGTCATCAAATCCAAAATCCACCGCGTGACGGTCACACAGGCCGACCTGAATTACGTGGGGAGCATCACCATCGACGAGGCGCTGTTGGAAGCCGCCAACATCATCGAGGGCGAGAAAGTCCAGATCATGGACATCAACAACGGAGAGCGTTTCGAAACCTATGTCATCAAGGGCGAACGCGCAAGCGGCTGTATCTGCCTCAACGGCGCCGCCGCACGCAAAGTACAGGTGGGCGACGTCATCATCATCGCATCCTATGCGCTGATGGATTTCGAGGATGCCAAGCAGTTCAAACCCTGGGTCATCTTCCCCGACACGGCTACCAACCATCTGATCGGATAACGCATCCGGAACCGCCGGCCGGAAAGGCCGGAAAAGTAAAAAATCTCCCCTAAAGGGAGATTTTTTTGCTATAAATGTTTATATTTGTCGATGTTAACGGTCTTTTTTATCCCGGATATATGGACATCGCGCTTTCCGTACTTGCATTCCTGTTCACGATCGTCGGCATCATCGGCTGTATCGTCCCCGCCCTGCCGGGCGTGGTGCTCAGTTACGCAGGGCTTCTGTGCGCCTATTTCACCTCCTATTCGCATATGTCGGCATCGGCCCTATGGATATGGCTGGCCATCACCGTGGCCGTCAGTGTGGCCGATTATTTCCTGCCTGCGTGGATGACCCGCAGATTCGGCGGCTCGCGGGCGGGCGCCATCGGGGCCACGGTCGGCGTATTCGCCGGATTTTTCATCTTCCCGCCCATAGGCATCATCCTGGGGCCGTTCGTCGGCGCCGTGGCGGGGGAATTGCTCAACGACCGCGGGGACTTCCCGAAGGCGATCCTCGTGGGTTTCGGTTCCTTCCTCTCGTTCATCGTCGGCACGGGGCTCAAGGTCGTAGCCGCCGTCGGAATGCTCATACATGTCACGGCGGACACATACCCCGCCGTGCGGGACTGGTTCGCAACTCTATTTTAACCCTTTCGATAATGAAAAAACTCTTACTCTTTGCGGTAGTCATCGCAGCGATGCTGGCCGCGGCTTGTTCCAAGTACAAGTACGAAACAGTGAAGGGCGACCCGTTGAACACCAAAATCTACACCCTGGACAACGGGCTGAAGGTCTACATGAGCGTCAACAAGGAGACGCCGCGTATCCAGACCTACATCGCCGTGAATGTGGGCGGCAAGAACGACCCGGCCGAGACCACCGGGCTGGCGCACTATTTCGAACACCTGATGTTCAAGGGCACGCAGCAGTTCGGCACATCGGATTTCGCAGCCGAGAAACCGATGCTCGACCAAATCGAAAACCTCTTCGAGGTTTACCGCAAGACGACCGACGAAGCCGAGCGCGCGGCGATCTACCACCGCATCGACTCGGTCAGCTACGAGGCTTCGAAGATCGCCATCCCCAACGAGTACGACAAACTGATGTCGGCCATCGGCGCCAACGGCACCAATGCCTTCACGTCGCAGGACATGACCGTATACGTCGAGGACATCCCTTCGAACGAGATCGACAACTGGGCCAAGATCCAGGCCGACCGTTTCAAGAACCCCGTGATCCGCGGCTTCCACACCGAGCTGGAGACCATCTACGAGGAGAAGAACATGTCGCTGACGCGCGACAGCCGCAAAGTCTGGGAGGCCATGGACGCCGCCCTGTTCCCCCACCATCCCTACGGCACGCAGACCGTACTGGGTACGCAGGAACACCTGAAGAACCCCTCGATCACCAATGTCAAGAATTACCACAAGACCTACTACGTGCCCAACAACATGGCCGTCTGCGTATCGGGAGACTTCGATCCCGACGAAATGGTCGCCACGATCGAAAAATACTTCGGCGACATGCAGCCGAACCCCAACCTGCCGAAACTGCACTTCGAGCCCGAACAGCCGATCACGACTCCCGTAGTGAAGGAGGTATACGGGCTGGAAGCCGCCAATGTGATGCTGGGATGGCGCCTGCCGGGTGCGACCGACCCGTCGACCGACGTGGCGAACATCGTGGGCTCGGTACTTTATAACGGCCAGGCCGGACTGATCGACCTCGACCTCAACCAGCAGCAGAAGGTGCTTTCGGCATACGGCTACGCATCGTCGCAGCCCGATTACGGGACGTTCCTGGTAGCAGGCCGCCCGAAGGCCGGGCAGTCGCTCGACGAAGTACGCGACATGCTGCTGTCCGAAGTGGCCAAGCTGCGCAACGGGGATTTCGACGAAAGCCTGATCGAGGCGACCATCAACAATTACAAGATGCAGATGATGCGTTCGTTCGAAGAGAACGAAAGCCGCGCGATGCTCTACGTCTACTCGTTCATCAACGGCGCAGACTGGGCCGACGAAGTGCAGCAGCTCGACCGCATGTCGAAAATCACCAAGCAGGACGTCGTGGACTGGGCCAACAAATACCTCGGCCCCGAAAGTTATGCCATCGTCTACAAGCGTGAAGGCAAAGACCCCAACGAGCAGAAGATCGCAGCCCCGAAGATCACGCCGATCGTGACCAACCGCGACTCGCAGAGCGAGTTCCTCACCGAGATACAGAACTCGAAGGTCGAGCCTATCGAGCCGGTATTCGTGGACTACAAGAAGGACATGTCGCAGTTCGAGGCGCAGAAGGGCGTCAACGTGCTGTATAAGAAAAACGAAACCAACGACATCTTCACGCTGATCTACGTATTCAACACGGGTACGGAGAACGACCCGGCACTCAACCTCGCCTTCGACTACCTGAGCTACCTCGGAACGGACAAGATGAGCGCCGAGCAGATCGCATCGGAGATGTACGCCATCGCCTGCTCGTTCGGCCTGAGCGCCGGAACCAACCAGAGCTGGATCGAGATATCGGGCCTGAGCGAGAACATGGGCAAGGCCATGGAGATCGTCGAAGGGCTGATCGCGGGGGCACAGCCCAACGAGGAGATCCTGCAAAACCTCAAGGGCGACATGATAAAGAGCCGTGCCGATGCCAAGCTCAACCAGAGCCGTTGCTTCGGGGCGCTCCAGCGCTACATGATCTACGGCAGCGATTTCATCCGCCGCACCACGCTCACCGACCCGGCATTGCAGGGGTTGACCTCGGAACAGCTGCTCGCAAAGATCGGCGACCTGATGGGCAAGCAGCACGAGGTGCTCTACTACGGCCCGCAGGACGAGGCCGAAGTGAAAGCCGCCCTGACCGCGCACCACAAGGTGGCAGCCGACCTCCAGCCGCTGGAAAAAAAGTTCAGCACGCTGCAACCCACCGATGAAAACAAGGTCATGCTTGCCCAGTACGACGCCAAGCAGCTCTACTACATGCAGTATTCGAACCGCGGCGAGAAATTCGACCTCGCAGCCGACCCGCAGATCACCCTCTACAACGAGTATTTCGGCGGGGGCATGAACACCATCGTCTTCCAGGAGATGCGCGAAGCCCGCGGCCTGGCTTACTCGGCATGGGCCAACCTCGCCATCCCGACCAACGCCAAGGGCGACTATTACTACATGGCCTTCATCGCCACGCAAAACGACAAGATGCAGAAGGCCATCGAGGCATTCGACGAGATCATCAACAACATGCCCGAATCGGAAAAGGCGTTCAGCATCGCCAAGGAGGCCCTTATCTCGCGCCTGCGCACCGAGCGCACGGTGAAGGACGGCGTACTGTGGAGCTACATCCGCATGCGCGACCTCGGCCTGACGGAGCCGCGCGGAAAGCAAATCTTCGAGAAGGCGCAGCAGATGACGCTCGCCGATGTCAAGGCCGCACAGGAAAAGTGGGTGAAAGGACGCAAATACGTCTACGGCATTCTGGGCGACATCCAGGATCTCGACCTGAACTACCTCAAGACCCTCGGCCCGATCCAGACCGTGACGCAGGAGGAGATTTTCGGGTACTAAACCGCCCCTGCTCCCGGATAACGAAAGCCGCCGGTTCCCCGGCGGCTTTTTCGTGCCCGCTCCCGGCCAAAGTACAAAACGGGCAGTCCGGCAAGCCGGCGGGAACGGAAAACGCCGGGAATGGAAAACGCCGGGAACGGAAAACGCCGGAAACGCAAGCCACTGGGAAAGGAAAACACCCCTGCCGAAGGTTTTTCCGACAGGGGTGGAATCGTAAAACAACAGGTCTTGACTTCCCGCCCGGCCAGAAACCGGACGGCCGCAGGAAACTTCCCGTTTCGCCGGGGACAGCCCCGAAGCCCACGGCAGCCTCCAGCCGTTAATAGCGGTAATGCTCGGCTTTGTAAGGGCCGTCGGGGTCTACGCCGATATAGTCGGCCTGTTTCCTGGTGAGGTGCGTGAGTTCCACGCCGAGGTTGTCCAGATGCAGGCGTGCCACCTCCTCGTCGAGGTGCTTGGGCAGGCGGTACACGCCCACTTCGAGGTTCTCCTGCCACAGCTCCATCTGCGCAAGGCACTGGTTCGTAAAGGAGTTCGACATCACGAACGAGGGGTGCCCCGTCGCACAGCCCAGGTTCACGAGGCGGCCTTCGGCCAGCACGAAGATCGAGTGTCCGTCGGGGAAGGTGAACTTGTCGACCTGCGGTTTGATATTGGTCTTGACGGCCCCCGATTTTTCGAGGCGCGCCATCTGGATTTCATTGTCGAAGTGGCCGATGTTGCAAACGATCGCCTGGTCGCGCATCTTCTCCATGTGCTCCAGCGTGATGATGTCGCAGTTGCCCGTGCAGGTGACGTAAATATTACCTTCGGGGAGTGCGCTCTCGACGGTCTTGACCTCGAAGCCTTCCATGGCGGCCTGCAGGGCGCAGATCGGGTCGATCTCGGTCACGATGACACGTGCGCCGTACGAACGCATCGAACGGGCACAGCCCTTGCCCACGTCGCCGTAGCCGCAGACCACGACCACCTTGCCGGCGATCATCACGTCCGTGGCGCGCTTGATGCCGTCGGCCAGCGACTCGCGGCAGCCGTAGAGGTTGTCGAACTTCGACTTGGTGCAGGAGTCGTTGACATTGATGGCCGGGACGAGCAGCTCGCCGGCCTCCTGCATCTGGTAGAGGCGGTGTACGCCCGTAGTGGTTTCCTCGCTCACACCCTTCCACTCGGCCACCGTGCGGTGCCATTTGTCCTTGTCTTCGGCAAGGATCGTCCTGAGCGTGCCGAGGATCACCTCCTCCTCGTAGGACGAAGGCTCGTAGTCGAGCGTCGAGGCATCGTTCTCGGCCTTGTACCCTTTGTGGATCAGCAGCGTGGCGTCGCCGCCGTCGTCCACGATCAGCTGCGGGCCCTTGCCGCCGGGGAAGGAAAGCGCCATGGCGGTGCACCACCAGTATTCGGGCAGGGTTTCGCCTTTCCAGGCGAAGACCGGAACCCCGGCCGCAGCGATGGCCGCGGCGGCATGATCCTGCGTCGAGAAGATGTTGCACGAGCACCAGCGCACATCGGCGCCCAGCTCGACGAGCGTCTCGATGAGCACGGCAGTCTGGATGGTCATGTGCAGCGACCCCATCACGCGCACGCCTTCCAGCGGCTTCTGCGGGCCGTATTTGCGGCGCACGGCCATCAGTCCCGGCATCTCGTGCTCGGCGATCTCGATCTCTTTACGACCCCACTCGGCCAGCGACATGTCGGCCACCTTGTAGGGCATTGTCAAATCCAAATACATAGTATTATCTTTTAATTCCAATATATATTCCTTGTCCCTGGCGATCTGCGCCCGCAGCTCCCCGATCGTCGCGAAACGACGTTCGTCACGGATCTTACGCACCAGTTCCACGCGCAGTGTACGGCCGTAGAGCGAACCTCCGAACCCGAAGATATGGGTTTCCAGATGGCGGACGGCTCCGCCGACCGAAGGGTTGCTGCCCAGGTTGGACATCGCATCGTAACGCGTCCCGTCCACCTCCACGCGGGAGTAATAGACCCCGTCCGCGGCCGTCACGGAATCAGGCACGGCCATGTTTGCCGTCGGGAATCCCAACTCGCGCCCGAGCCGGCGTCCGTGTTCCACTACGCCCTCTATCGTCACCCCGGCCATCAGATTTTCTCGGTCAGTTTACGCACCAGCCGGAACTGCGAGAAGAACTCCTTGGCAAAGACACGCAGTACGGTATAGGAAGGGATTGCCAGCAGCATGCCGAGGATTCCGGCCATCGACCCGGCGATGAGGATTACGAGGAAGATTTCGAGCGGATGGGCCTTGACACGCTCGGAATAGAGCGTCGGCTGCAACACGAAATCGTCGATCCCCTTGAGGATCAGCAGCGAACCTGCGATTACAAAAGCAGTATGCCCCACGGTCATCCCCCCGATCGGGGTTACGATACCCACGAAGACGGAAACGATACCGCCGATCAGCGGCCCGGCATAAGGCACCACGTTCATCACGCCCATCACAAGGCCGATGAACGCAGCGTCGGCCGCCTTCATGCCGAAGGCCATCATCGTGAGCGACACGGCGACCATCAGCATCAGGCTTTCCGAGAGGATACCCGTGAAGTAGCGGGCCAGCAGCAGCGTGACGGAATCGAGTGCGCGGGTGATATTCTCGTGGTAACGCTCGGGGAACATGGCCGTCACCATGGCATAGAACAACCCTTCGTCCCGGAGGAAAAAGAAGGTGATGAACGTAATGGAGAAAATGGCGATGACCGACGAGAGCACCACGTTGACGATCGAGGAGAACACCGAATTGAGCGATTCTATGTCGATAATCTGCTTGAGCGCCGATGCGAGCGCCTCCGAGAGGGAGAACGTGCTTTCGGGCACGGCGAAGAACTCATGCAGGTATCCCTGTGCCTGGGCTATCGGCTCCTCGATGCTTTGCACGACGGCGGCGAAATCGAGGTTCGACAGCTGGTAAATCTTATTGAACACAAGCGGCACGAACAGCGAGCACAGCGTGGCCAGCACCACCCAGATGACGATCAGCGTCACCAGCGCAGCCAGCCAGCGGGGTACCTTCCAGCCCTTGATATGCAGCGCCGCGAGGCGTTTCACGAGCGGATTGCCCATGACGGCCAGCACGGCGGATATGAGTATGTATACGACGATCGAACTGAAATACCAGACCAGAAAGAGGACGGCCGCAGCTACGGCCGCGCCCGCGATGAACTTCAGGAAGGTCTGGGGAGTCGTTTTCATCCTTCGAAAGAGGGGTTAAATCTTATGCAGGCGTGCGATGGGGGTCTGCGAACCCACGACCGGATCGCCGATCTCGACCAGCAGTTCGCTGTCCTTGGGTACCAGGACGTCGACGCGCGAGCCGAATTTGATGAAGCCGCAGACGCTGTTCTGCTCCACGGGCTCACCGACTTTCATGTAGGAGATGATGCGGCGTGCAATCAGGCCCGCAATCTGGCGGAAAAGCACCTTCCGGCCGGAGGCCATCCTCACGACGGTCGTCGTGCGTTCGTTCTCGGTCGACGACTTGGGATGCCATGCCACCAGAAAACGCCCCGGATGGTATTTGAAATACTCGACCGTGCCCCCGACCGGCACCCAGTTCATATGGACATTGGTCACGGACATGAAGATCGAGATCTGCAACATCTCCTCGTTCAGGTATTCGGTTTCCTTCACGACCTCCGTCACGACCACGCGGCCGTCGCAGGGGGAGAAAACCAGATCGGCATCGTGTATCCGCACACGGCGGGGTTCCCGGAAAAACGCGACGATAAAGAACCAGAACAACAGCAAAAGCACGGCGCTCACCCACAACAGCGAAATATTCGAATCGCTGACCAGCAGGTGATAGATCAGCCAAAATATAAATACACAGACGGCACCCGAGATACAGATAATCTTGTAGCCTTCCTTATTTATCCTCATAACTCTTTTTTAGGTTTGCAGTTACATCACAAAAAGCATATAGACGAATACGAACGGCGCCGAGAGCAGCATGGCGTCGAAACGGTCGAGCACCCCGCCGTGGCCGGGGATCAGCCGCCCCGAATCCTTTACGCCGGCAGCCCGCTTGAACATCGACTCCACCAGGTCGCCCAGCACGCCCGAAACGGCGGCGACCAGTGCCAGACCGGCCCAGACCCACATATTCCCGTCCAGCATCCGTGCAGCCACGATGCCCATGACGACGGCACCGGCGATCCCGCCGAAGAACCCCTCCCAGGATTTCTTGGGCGAAAGGCGTTCGCAAAGGCGGTGGCGTCCGACGGACATCCCCACCAGGTAGGCGAAGACGTCGTTGGCCCAGATGATGAAGATATAGGCGACCATGATCCACGGGTTCCAGGTATCGCTGCCGACGATCGGGATATAGCACATCAGCGACAGGGGCAATGCCACGTAGCAGATTCCCATGATCGTCGTGCCGATCCCGGAGGCCGGGTTTTCACCCCTGCGGTAGAGTTCGCAGATGAACATGGCGGGCAGGAGCAGCAACAGGAACGCCAGCCCGCAGCCGAAGGCCTGCCGGGCGTCGCCGAGAATCTCGATGTCGTCCGAGACGAACGCGAAATTGAGCACGAAAAGCACAACACCCGCAACAAGCCCTACGACTTTCTGCGGCGCATTGCCTTGTTTCCCGGCCAGCGCATAGAACTCGTACATGCCGCCCACGAGCAGCACCGCGAGCAGCGCACCGAAGCTCCACTGCGACCAGACGATCGCCCCCAGTACCACCGCTGCCAGGACAAGGCCGCTCAGCGTGCGTACCACGAGGTTCTTCATAGTTTCATTCATCAGTTAATGCGGGTTAGGTTCGTCTTATTCGGTCTTGGAAATCGCGGCGGCCGTATTGCCGTCGGCAGGGGCTTCGGGCGTCTCCGTCTGCGCAACCGCGGGGGCGGCCTCTTCCGGGGCGGGCTTCGCCGCCGGGGCTGCAGGAGCCTCGGGCTCTCCCTTCACGGCGGCCCCGTCAGCCTTGGCTTTGGCCTCGGCCTCCTTCTGCTCACGCAGGATGTCCTTCTTGCGGCGGCCGAAGATACGCTCCACGTCCTCGGTGAAGACCACTTCGCGCTCCAACAACAGTTCGGCCAGCTCTTTCAGGCCATCGGCATGCTCACGGAGTACTTTCTGGGCCATCTCGTAAGCCTTCCCGATGACGAGTTTGGCCTCGGCGTCGATCTGCTGCGCGGTCAGTTCCGAATAGGGCTTCGTGAACGCCATGTCGCTCTGCCCCGTGGAATCGTAATAGCTCAGCGTCCCGACGTTTTCGCTCATGCCATAATAGGCTACCATGGCATAGGCCTGCTTGGTGACACGTTCCAGGTCATTGAGCGCCCCGGTCGATATTTCGCCGAAGGTCAGCTGCTCCGAAACACGTCCGCCGAGCGTGGCGGCCAGCTCGTCCATCATCTGCTCGCGCGTGGTGATCTGCCGCTCTTCGGGCAGGTACCAGGCCGCGCCGAGCGCCTTGCCGCGCGGGATGATCGTCACCTTGATCAGCGGGCTGGCATTCTCGAGTATCCAGCTCACCGTGGCGTGGCCCGCCTCGTGGTAGGCGATCACACGCTTCTCCTCGTCGGTGATGATCTTATTCTTGCGTTCGAGGCCGCCCACGATGCGGTCGATGGCTGCCAGGAAGTCCTCCTTCGAAATGAATTTCTTGTTGTGGCGCGCAGCGATCAGCGCGGCTTCGTTGCAGACATTTGCAATGTCGGCACCCGAGAATCCGGGGGTCTGGCGGGCCAGGAACGACCGGTCGAGCTGAGGATCGAGCTTCAGCGGACGCAGGTGGACGTTGAAAATCTCCTCACGTTCCTTGACGTCGGGCAATCCCACCTCGATCTGGCGGTCGAAACGGCCGGCGCGCATCAGCGCCTTGTCGAGGATGTCGGCACGGTTCGTGGCCGCAAGGACGATCACGCCCGTATTGGTCTGGAAGCCGTCCATCTCCGTGAGGAGCTGGTTGAGCGTATTCTCCCGCTCATCGTTGCCCGAGAACCCGGCATTCTTGCCGCGGGCGCGGCCGATGGCGTCGATCTCGTCGATGAAGACGATGCACGGCGCCTTCTGCTTGGCCTGCTCGAAAAGGTCGCGGACACGCGAGGCGCCCACGCCGACAAACATCTCGACGAAGTCGGAACCCGAAATCGAGAGGAACGGCACGTTGGCCTCGCCTGCGACGGCCTTCGCCAGCAGGGTCTTACCCGTCCCCGGAGGGCCTACGAGCAGCGCCCCCTTGGGGATTTTGGCACCCAGTTCCTTATATTTGTCGGACTTCTTGAGGAAATCCACGATCTCCATGATCTCGACCTTGGCCTCCTCCAGCCCGGCCACATCCTTGAACGTGACGCGCTTGGAGTTATCCTTGTCGAACACCTGCGCCTTGGCCTTGCCCACATTCATGATGCCGCCGCCCGCACCGCCTCCGGCACCGCGCGACATCGACCGCATGATGAAGAACCACGCACCGATAATTACCACCCACGGCAGCAGGTTGATCAGCACGTTCGTCCAGTCGTTGGTCTCGTTTTTATAGGCCACGGGGACGACCTGCCCGGACTGCTGCTCGGCGGCTTTCAGGTCTTCACGGAACGAGTCGACCGACCCGATCGTGAAGAGGAGCTGCACGCCCGTTTCGGGCAACCGGCGGAAGCGTTCGTCCACCGTATCCCTGCGGTACTGCGCGATTGCCTCCTTTTTCAGGAATACCTGGGCCTGGTCGCGGTTGACGATCAGGATCTTCTCCACCTCGCCCTTTTCGACCATCTGCTCGACGGTAGTCCAGTCGCTGGACACGGGCGTGTCGTTGACATCCCCGAAGACGTAGTAGCCGATAATGAACGCGCCGATCAGACCGTAGAGCCAGAGCATCGACGGTCGCGACATGTTCATATTCATCTTATTATTGTTCTTACGTTGATTTGCCATATTAAAAATTACTCTTCGTATTCATATTTGGTCATCGGCGCATCGGCCCACAACTCTTCGAGCCGGTAAAACCCGCGCAGTTCGGTCTGGAAAATGTGCACCACCACGTCCACATAGTCCATGGCGATCCACACGGCATTCTGCTGCCCCTCAATACGCCAGACCTTTTCGCCCAGCACTTCGAGCACCTTCTCTTCGATACCCGCGGCGATGGCTCCCACCTGCGTCGTGGAATCGGCGTTGCACACAATGAAACGGGAGCATATCGCCCCGTCGAACCCCGAGAGGTCGAGCGATACAATATTCTTACCCTTTTTATCTTCAATCGCACCAACGATAGTTTCGATCAGTTTATCCATAAATAGTCAATAGGTGTCTATAACCTTGCAAAGGTACGAAAAGAGAATGATATTTGAAAATTACCAGTTGAAAATCGCACGCCGCCCGGCATATTGCCCGGACAACGATTCATTATTTCGTAATTTCTATTGCCGATTTCGTTTTTTTCGCTATATTTAAAATGTCACTAATCCATAAATTGATAGAATTATGAAAAAAATCTTCATGTTCTGCCTGGCCGGCGCACTCGCAACGGCCGCGGCCTCCTGCGACGATAAGGACGACAGGGGGGGGGTAATTCCGGTAAAATGACCGTCAACGGTCAGACCGAGGAAATCAAAAGCGCAATTTATGCCGAAGCACCGGCCGGTGAGTTCGGCGAAAACAGAGTCGGGCTCTACCTGTTCAAGGATGTCCTGACGGGAATGCCCGAGGAGGAACCCGATTTCGGCATCATGATCGTGATTACGGAGTCACTTTACGGCAAAACCATCGACCTGACCAAACCCGTCGCCCGAAGTTCCTATCTTCTCATCGCCGGGATGAATAAAAACCTCGATGTCAGCATCGAATACGACGACGGCACGATCGACACGACCGACGGAGGCAGTTCCCAAGGCCCTTCGGTCACAGACGGAACCCTGCTCCTGACCCGCAGCGGCGACAATTTCACCGTCGAATTATCCGTCACGCTCTCCGACGGCAGTTCGGTATCCGCCGACTGGAAGGGAACGGCGACGAAAATAGATATCCCCGAATAAAAACGACCTAAAACAGCGCGCCCGGCAGGAAAAACTGCCGGGCGCACTGTTTTAGGGCAGCGAGGGCTACGCCTTCGCCGCCGGGACGTTGGCCATGATCGTGTCGGTCAGGGCCTTGATGATCGAACTCTTGACGTACGTGCGGCGTACCGCCACGGCGATCTTACGCGACGTAGCGCCTTTGGCGAGCATCTTCAGCCGGTCGTGGTGATCCGCAGGGATGTACTCGATGGCCATTTCGGGGATGATCGTCAGGCACGACGTGCAGTCGACGATGCGCATCAGCGTATCAAGCGACCCCGACTCGAAGGAGTAGTGCGACGGCATGTCGCGCTTGGCCTGGCACAGCTCGATGATCTGGTCGCGCATACAGTTTCCGGCGCTCAGGATCACCAGGTCTTTCAGGTCGATGTCCTCGATGCGGATGTTCTGCCGTTCGTACAACGGGTTTTCGGGCGAAACATAGGCGAAAAACCGGTCGTTGAAAAGCTCCTGTTCGAGAATGCCGTCACCACACGTGCCGCTGGCGACCAGCGCCGCGTCGATCCGGTCGCGCTTGAGCGCCTCGACGATGTCCGAAGTGACCATCTCCGAGATTTCCAGCTCCACCTTCGGATAATCGCGCACGAAATCCGGGATGAACTTGTGCAACAGGTAGGGCGCAATGGTCGGGATGACGCCCAGACGCAGTTTACCCGAAGTTTCGCCCTTCAGTTCGGCGACCGACTCGCGGATATTGTTGTAGGCTCGCAGCGTTTCCCGGGCGCGATCCAGCACCACTTCGCCGGCCTCGGTCGGGATCACGGGTTTCTTCGAACGGTCGAGCAGCACGACGCCCAGCTCCTCTTCGAGCGCCTTCACCTGCATGCTCAGCGACGGCTGGGTCACGAAACAATGCTCTGCGGCCAGCGAAAAACTACCGCAGTTCGCCACCGCCAGGAGGTATTCAAGTTGAATTATAGTCATAGCAGCCGATTATTTCAACACACAAAAATATAAAATAAATCTATAACTGGCAACTTTATTAGGTCACCCGCGCGGTTTTTCGTAAGTTTGCCCACAAAATATATATAAAGTTTTATGGGAAAGATCATTCTTACCGGCGACCGTCCTACGGGCCGGCTCCACTTGGGACACTACGTCGGTTCCCTGCGCCGCCGCGTCGAACTGCAGGAATCGGGCGAATTCGAACGCATATTCATCATGATAGCCGACGCGCAGGCCCTGACGGACAACGCCGACAACCCCGAGAAGGTGCGCCAGAACATCATCGAAGTGGCACTCGACTACCTTTCGGTCGGCCTCGACCCGCAAAGGTCTACCCTTTTCATCCAGTCGCAAATCCCGGAGCTCTGCGAACTCTCGTTCTACTATATGAACCTGGTCACCGTACAGCGCCTGCAACGCAACCCGACCGTGAAGGCCGAGATCCAGTTGCGGGGCTTCGCCGAGAACGCCGCCGAAGGCGACACGCAGCAGAAGCAGGGCATCCCCGTAGGCTTCTTCACCTACCCCATCAGCCAGGCGGCCGACATCACGGCATTCAAGGCCACGACCGTCCCTGCGGGCGAAGACCAGGAACCGATGATCGAACAAACCCGCGAAATCGTCCACAAATTCAACACGGTATACGGCCCGGCACTCGTCGAGCCCGAGATCCTGCTGCCGGAGAATGCGGTCTGCATGCGCCTGCCGGGCACCGACGGCAAAGCCAAAATGTCGAAATCGCTCTGCAACTGCATCTACCTTTCGGACAGTGCCGACGAGGTGAAGAAGAAGGTCATGGGGATGTATACCGACCCCGACCATCTGCGCGTCGAAGACCCGGGCAAGGTGGAGGGCAACACGGTGTTCACTTACCTCGACGCTTTCAGCCGCCCCGAACATTTCCCGAAATACCTGCCCGACTACCCGTCGCTGGACGAACTGAAGGCACATTACCGCCGTGGCGGGCTGGGCGACGTGAAGGTCAAAAAATTCCTGATCGCCGTGCTCAACGAGACGCTGGAACCGTTCCGCGAGCGCCGCAAATACTACGAAGGGCGCATCGAAGAGGTCTACGGGATTCTCCGTGCAGGCTCGGAAGCGGCCCGGCAAATGGCCGCGCAGACGCTCGACGACGTGAAGCGGGCCATGAAGATCAACTATTTCGACGACAAACGGCTTATCGCCGAACAAGCCGAGCATTTCGCTCACAAACAATAGGATGCAGTTACGCACCGAGCATATCTACCGCGAGTTCCTCCGCCTGACCCGGCGGTTGAGCAACAGCCAGATCATGATGCTGCTGGCCGTCGTGGTCGGTATACTCGCCGGACTGGGTACCTATCTGTTCGAAATCCTGCTGCACGGCATCAAGAGCGGCCTGATACGCTGGTTCCCGGTGGACAGTGCGCATGTCCTGTTCCTGATCTACCCCGCCATCGGTATCATCCTCGCCACGCTGTTCGTCAAGTATATCGTGCGCGACAACATCTCGGAGGGCGTGACGCGTGTACTCTACGCCATGTCGAGCCGCAACTCGCGCATCCCCGGGCACAACTGTTGGACGTCGATCGTTGGCGGCGCCACGACCATCGGGTTCGGCGGTTCGGTGGGGCCCGAGGCCCCGATCGTACTGACGGGCGCGGCGATCGGCTCGAACGTCGGGCGGCTTGCGCGCCTCAATTACAAGCATACCACGCTGCTGCTCTGCTGCGGTGCCGGTGCGGCGCTGGCAGCCATCTTCAAGGCCCCGATCACGGGCGTGGTCTTCGTGCTGGAGATCCTGATGCTCGACATTACGGCCGGTTCGGTGATCCCGCTGCTGATCGCCTCGATCACAGCCACGACGATGGCCTTCATGCTGCGCGGCTTCGACCCCATCCTGGCCGTGACACTCCAGCCGCAGGACGCCTTCGAATTATGGCAGATACCGCTCTTCATCCTGCTGGGTGTATGCTGCGGGCTGATGTCTTGGTATTTCACCTCGACCAACCTGCGCGTGGGCAACTTCTTCCGGAAGATCGACAGCCAGTACAAGAAATGGATCATCGGGGGTGCCGTGCTGGGCATCCTGATCTTCGTCTTCCCGCCGCTCTACGGCGAAGGTTACGAAGGGTTCATGTCGCTGATGCACGGGCGCGCACAGGAACTGTTCGACAACTCGCTCTTCTACCGCTTCCGGGAGATCGACTGGGTGGTCATACTATTCGTCATTGCCACGATGTTCTTCAAAGTCATCGCCATGGCCTCGACCAACGCCGCGGGCGGCGTGGGCGGAACCTTCGCGCCGTCGTTGTTCGTGGGCGCGTTCACGGGTGCCTCGATCGCCCTGCTGTGCAATGCATTCTTCGACTGGGATGTCTCGGTCGTCTCGTTCACGCTGGTGGGCATGGCCGGTGTGATGTCGGGCGTGATGAAGGCGCCGCTGACCTCGATCTTCCTCATCGCGGAGCTTTCGAACGGCTACGGACTGTTCATCCCGCTGATGATCACGGCCTGCATATCGTTCGCCGTAGACTATTACCTCGACCCCGACTCGATCTACACCAAGCAGCTGCGCCAGCGGGGCGAACTGCTCACGCACGACAAAGACCAATCGGTATTCGTCTTCCTGAAGCTCGACGACCTGATGGAGACCGATTTCCTGCGTATCAAGGAGAATTTCACGCTGGGCGACATCGTGCATATCATCTCGACCGCGCGCCGCAACATCTTCCCCGTGATCGACAATTTCGGGCACCTGCTGGGCATCGTACAGCTGGACGACCTGCGTGAAGACATGTTCAAGCACGAAAAATACGGGCAGCCGATCTCCGACTACATGATCCAGCCCCCGGACAAAATCCTCGAACACGAGTCGATACAGGGTGTCATGGAGAAATTCGACGACAAGCACACCTGGATGCTGCCCGTAGTCGACAAGCAGAACCGCTATATGGGGTTCATTTCCAAATCGCGCATCTTGAACGCCTATCGCGAACAGCTGGTGAAGATACAGCAGTAAACCGGGGTTTACCTCCGCATCTTCGCTGCAATGCCCATAATCACTCCGAACCTCCCGTTGAAAAGGGAGGCTTTCCCCGACGATAAACCTACGGCAATATGACGACAGAAAATCCCTATCCCTGGGCCGACGGCATGAACTGCGCGGTTACGGTATGCGACACCGGGGGCACGATCCTCTACATGAACGACAAGGCGCGCACGACCTTCGCCCGGCACGGCGACATGATCGGCAAAAACCTCTTCGACTGCCACAGCGAACGGTCGCGCGGAATTATCCGGCGCCTGCTCGCCGACGGGGGCACGAATGCCTACACGATCGAGAAAAACGGCGTCCGCAAAATGATCTGCCAGACAGCCTGGCGCGTGGACGGCGTCGTGGGCGGGCTGGCAGAGATCTCGATGGAGATTCCCGCCGATATGCCGCATTACATCCGGGGCTGACCCGACGGCAAACCCGATCCGGCACAGCAGCGATGGCCGGTCACCGGCGCCAAGCATCGAGCGGCCGATGACAGGCGCCCGGGCCCGGTGTGTATGTACCGATACCAGCACCCGGTATCCGGATCCGGCATCCGGGGGAAGGCGGAAAAGCAGTTTGCGGAAATCCGGTTCAGGAACACAACCTGCGAACGGTCAACAACAGGCAGTGAAGACCAAACCGCGAATACCCGGCTGTGAACAATAAGCAGCGAACAGAAGCCGGTAAACAGAATGCAAGGACAGGAAAACGCGAACCGGTGACACCGGGCCGAATCCGGATTGAGCCGATGAATTCCCGGGAATTGCGGACAAGATTTTTAGAGGGCCTTAAGGCCCTCTAATTTTTTAGCGTTCAAAAATTTTGTCGTGTTTACTTGCCAAAATGCAAAATAAACTTTACATTTGTATTAGTCAAACCACTAAAACGATTACCGTATGCCTAAAAACCTTTTATTGCCGCACCGATGCAAACACCTCGCATCAATCCTGCTGATCGTCGCCCTGGCTTTCATTCTCATAATGGTCCTCCGGCCGGTCGAAGAGGAGCGAACCGACACATGGCTCCTGTCGGCCGCAACGATCGCCATGATCGCTCTGCCGATAATCGCCCTCTCCCGTGAACGGATCGAAGACGAGTACATCTCTTCGCTGCGCGGACAAACCCTGGTCGCCGTCATCTACCTGTTCTTCATTGTCAACCTGCTCCGGATTCCTTTCTTCTACGTCGGAACCCGGATATTAACTTTGGGTGAGATCGTCCGAATCAAGGCATGGACGGACTGGCTTTCCAATCCGGTATTTATCTGCACCGTATACGTAATCATTTTCAATCTGCGCTTGTGGCGGCTCCGATGCCGCACACCGGAAGCGGATGAAAATGCCTGACGGATCCTGTATCTGCAAAAACAAATAAAAAACTGCATTATGAAAAAAGACTATTTACTGCCCGTCGGTTTCAAGAAAATCGGATGGATATTGCTGCTTCCCTCCGTCCTGCTCGGCTGTTACATGCTTTTCCTGCAGGACAAACTGAACTGGCTCGACAGCCTGAACGAGCACCTGCTCAATAACACGGCCCTTATCGGCACGGCCATCGGCCTGATCTTCATAGGCTTCGCCCGCGAACGCAACGAAGACGAAATGATTACTTCGCTGCGGCTGAACAGCCTGTTCATCTCCGTATACGCCAACTACATATTACTGATCCTGCTGGCACTGTGTTTCTACGACTTCGAGTTCCTGACCTGCATGTTCGTACTGCTGTACACCATCCCGGCCATCTACTACCTACTTTTCCGCATGGCCATGTACCGGCTTAACAAAACGCTCCGCGATGAAGAATAGGATTCGAGTCGAACGCGCCGAAGTACGCATGACCCAACAGCAGTTGGCCGATGCCATCGGCGTAAGCCGCCAGACCGTAAACGCCATCGAGGCCGGGCGCTTCGTCCCCTCGACGGTACTGGCACTGAAGATCGCCCGGATCTTCGGCAAACCCGTCGAACAGGTTTTCCAGCTCGAAGAGGGGGACTGACCCCGCGGAGGCATACCGTGGCAGACAAGACACAAGGGGGGGGGTACCATGATACCGCCCCCCCCCTTGTGTTTTCACGGCGGGCACGCCGTCCCGCATACGCAGCCCGTACAGGCGGCGTGACGCAGCAGCGAAAGCCCTATAATTTGATGTCGTAAATCTGAATCACGCCCTGCAATTTCCCGGCATCGTCCGTGACGAGCAGCGACGTGACCTTGTTCCGGGTCATCATCTTCTCGGCCTCGATCAGTTTCTTATCCGCGGAGATGGTTTTCGGGCTGGGCGTGGCGATATCGGCGGCCTTGATATTGAAGAACTCGGCGCGGCGGCGCTCCATCGCACGGCGCACGTCGCCGTCGGTCACGATGCCCTCGATCCGGTCGCCCTCGCAGATGATGATAAGCCCCAGCCCGCCCTTGCTGATGGCGTGGATCATATCCGTCGCCGAGCAGTCGGGCGCCACGACCGGAAGGTCGTGCGAACGCATCACGTTGCCCACGGTCATCAGCAGGCGACGCCCGAGGCTGCCGCCCGGATGCAGGCGTGCGAAATCGACGCTCGTGAAGCCCCGCATCTGCATGAGCGACACGGCCAGCGCATCGCCCATGGCGATCTGCGCCGTGGTCGAGGTCGTCGGCGCGAGGTGCAGGATGCAGGCTTCCTCTTCGACGCTCACGTCGAGATGGATATCGGAATTCTTCGCCAGCGCCGATTCGGGGTTGCCCGTCATCGACACCAGCTTGTTGCCGTTGGAGTGGATGAAAGGCACGATCTTCAGGATTTCGTCGGTCTCGCCCGAATAGGAGAGCGCCAGCACGACGTCGTCCTTCGAGATCATCCCCAGATCGCCGTGGAAGGCCTCGCCGGGATGCAGGAAGAAACTCGGGGTTCCGGTCGAGGCCAGCGTCGCGGCGATCTTGCGCCCGACGAGCCCCGACTTGCCCATGCCGGTGACGATGCATTTGCCGCTGCATGCGAGGATCAGCTCCACGGCATCGGCGAAATTGTCACCCAAGGTCTCCTTCATGTGCTTGAGCGCCAGCATCTCGGTATTGATGGCCTTGCGGGCCAGGTCGAGGATCTGCGCTTTGGTGGTATCGGTCATTATAGCAAGGTTTTAATGAGATTCTCCAGATCGTCGAGTTGCAACATGTTGGGGCCGTCGCTCCTGGCGCAGTCGGGGCAGGGGTGCACTTCGAAGAAGAAGCCGTTGGCACCGAACTCCCGTGCCGCCCGGGCCATGGCCGGCACGAACTCGCGGTTGCCTCCCGTCGTACCGCCCGCACCGCCGGGACGCTGCACCGAATGGGTACAATCCATCACCACGGTCTGCGCGATGCGCAGCATGTCGGGGATATTGCGGAAATCGACCACCAGATTGTTGTAACCGTAGATATTGCCGCGTTCGGTGAGCCATATTTCCGAAGCCCCCGCATCGCGCGCCTTCTCATAGGGGTACTGCATGTCCAACCCCGAAAGGAACTGCGCCTTTTTGATATTCACGGTCTTGCCCGTCCTGGCCGCGGCGGTGAGCAGGTCGGTCTGCCGGCAGAGGAAGGCCGGGATCTGGATCACGTCGACGACCTCGCCCACAGGCGCGGCCTGCCACGCCTCGTGGATGTCGGTCAGCAGGCGCAGCCCCCACTTCGCCCGCACGTCGGCGAGCATACGCAACCCCTTTTCGAGTCCGGGGCCGCGGAACGAGGAGATCGAGGTGCGGTTGGCCTTGTCGAACGAGGCCTTGAAGATAATATCCGTCCCGAGGGCCTTGTTGATCGCCACGAGGCGTTCGGCCACGGTGTCGAGCAACTCGGCGGATTCGATGACGCAGGGGCCGGCGATGAATTTCATAGCTGTCATTTTATAAATTCCGGATGGTGTGACAAAAACTCCTCGGCACGTGCGAGGTCTTGGGGCGTGTCAATGCCGATGGTCTCGACGTCGGTGATGCCCACGCCGATCCTGTAGCCGTTTTCGAGCCAGCGGAGCTGCTCGAGCGACTCGGCTTTTTCGAGCGTGGACTGCGGCAACGCCGTGACGGCACGCAGCACCTCCGTGCGGAAGGCATAGAGGCCGATGTGCTTGTAGAACGTATGGTGCGCAAGCCACTGCGAGCGTTCGACGCCGCGCAGGTAAGGGATGACCGAACGCGAAAAATAGATGGCCCGCGACTGCGCATCGAGCACCACCTTCGGCGAATTGGGGTTTTCCAGCGCGGCCAGGCCGTCCGCTTCGGCAAAGGGTTTCACGAGCGTAGCGATGTCCGTCGCGGGATCGTCGAAGCAGCGCTTCACGGCTTCGAGCTGCGACGCCCGGATGAAAGGCTCGTCGCCCTGCACGTTGACGACCACGTCGTAGGGCTTTCCCTGCCTGAGGTAGGCTTCCCAGCAGCGATCCGTGCCGCTCTTATGGTCTGCCGAGGTCATCTCGGCCTTGCCGCCGAACGCCACCACGGCATCGTAAATCCGCTCGTCGTCCGTGGCGACCACGGCATCGTCCAGTACGCCCGCCACCTGCTCGTAGACCCGCCGGATAACGGATTTCCCGCCCAGCACGGCCAACGGTTTGGCAGGGAAGCGGGTCGACGCATAACGCGCCGGTATGATTGCGATAAATTTCATCGGCAGAGGAATTGATCCATAAAATTAAAAAAGTAAAAGGTGAAAAACAAAACTTTCCACCTTTTACTTCTTTCGGGTCGCTATATGAGCGCCTGTTTCAGCACTTCGTCGTTGGTCTTCACATAATGGAAGGTCAGTCCGTCGATGTATTCGGGCTTGATCTCGGCGATGTCCTTGCGGTTCTCCTCCGAGAGGATCAGCTCGTTGATCCCGGCGCGTTTGGCCGCCAGAATCTTCTCCTTGACGCCGCCCACCGGCATCACACGGCCGCGGAGCGTCGTCTCGCCCGTCATGGCGATGCGATCCCGGACTTTCCGCCCCGTGTAGGTCGAAACGATCGAGGTCACCATCGTAATGCCGGCCGAAGGGCCGTCCTTCGGGATCGCACCCTCGGGGACATGGATGTTGATGTCGTTCTTCTCGAACAGCGCGGGGTCGATGCCCAGCTCCTTGCTGTGTGCCATCACCCACTCGTGGGCGATCGTAGCAGACTCCTTCATCACATCGCCCAGGTTACCCGTCAGGCTGACCTTGCCCTTGCCGGGCGTCAGCACCGACTCGATGTAGAGGATGTCGCCGCCGACCTCCGTCCAGGCCAGGCCCGTCACGACACCCGTCATGCCGCCCACCTCGTACTCTTCCTTGAGGAACTTGGGCATGCCGAGGATCTTTTCAACCTCCCTGGCAGAAACCTCCGGGGCGAAAACCTCGTCGAAGGCGATCTGCTTGGCACGGGCGCGGGCGATCTTGGCCAGCAGTTTGTCGAGCGAGCGGACACCCGACTCGCGGGTATAGCCGGCGATGATGCCTTCGACTACCTCGGGGGCCATCGTGAGCTCCTGCTCCTTGATGCCGTGCGCCTCGCGCTGCTTGGGCAGCAGGTGGTCGAGCGCGATGCGCACCTTCTCCTCGATCAGGTAACCGGCGATGTTGATCATCTCCATACGGTCGCGCAGCGCCGGTGCGATGTTAGCGATATTGTTGGCCGTGGCAATAAAGAGTACTTTCGACAGGTCGTATTCCATGTCGATGTAGTTGTCGTGGAACGTGGTGTTCTGTTCCGGGTCGAGCACCTCCAGCAATGCGCTCGACGGGTCGCCGTGGTTCGAAACGGTCACCTTGTCGACCTCGTCGAGGATGATGACCGGGTTCGACGAACCGCACCGCTTGATGGTCTGGATGATCCGTCCCGGCATGGCGCCGATGTAAGTACGGCGGTGGCCGCGGATTTCCGACTCGTCGTGCAGGCCGCCGAGCGAGATACGCCCGAACTTGCGCCCCAGTGCCGCGGCGACCGATTTACCCAGCGAGGTCTTGCCTACGCCCGGAGGGCCGTAGAGGCAGAGTATCGGAGATTTGAGGTCGCCTTTGAGCTTGATGACGGCCAGGTGTTCGAGGATACGCTCCTTGACCTCCTCCAGCCCGAAATGGTCGCGGTCGAGCTGCTCGCGCGCGCAATTCAGATCGAGATTGTCCTTGGTCACCTCGTTCCACGGGAGTTCCAGCAGCAGTTGCAGGTAGGTCATCTGCACCGAATATTCGGCCACGGCGGGATTCAGCCGCTCGACCTTCTGCAACTCTTTCTCGAAGGTTTCGCCGACCTCCTTGGGCCAGTTCTTCTTCTTGGCCTCCTCGCGCATCTTCTCGATGTCGGCATCGGCGCCGTCGCCCAGTTCGTCCTGGATCGTGCGCATCTGCTGCTGCAGGTAATAGTCGCGCTGCTGCTTGTCGATCTCCTGCTTCACGCGCTCCTGTATCTGGTTCTTCAGCTCGGCCAGCTGCTGTTCGCGGATCAGTATTTCGAGCAGCTTGCGGGCACGGGCCAGCAGGCCGGGGGCCTCCAGCAACGACTGGCGGTCTTCGTCCGTAAGCTCCATGTTCGAGCAGATGAAATTGATGATGCCGCGCTTGGAGTCGATGTTCTTGATGGCGAAGGCCGCCTCCTTGGGCATCGACGGCGAAACGTTGATGATGTTGAGCGCCACGTCGCGGATCGAATCCACGAGGGCCTCGAACTCGATGCTCTTCAGGTCGGGCGTCGTATCGCGCAGGGCGGTCACCCGGGCCCGGAAATAGGGCTCAGTCGTAATGTATTCGCGTATTTCGATCTTCTCCAGGCCGTTCAGGATCACCGTGAGGTTCCCGTTGGGCATTTCGAGGATTTTGATGATGCGCGCCGCGGTGCCGACCTTGTACATGTCGTCCGGCGCGGGGTCTTCGACGTCGCTCTCGCGCTGCAACACGGCGCCCAGGATGCCGCCTTCGGCATTCACGGCACGTACGAGGCTGATGCTCTTGTCGCGTCCCACGGTGATCGGGGTGATCGCACCGGGGAAGAGCACCGAACTGCGCAGCGTAAGGATCGGGATGATTTCCGGCACTTCGACCTCCTCGGCGACCTCGTCGCCGCCGGTCACGATCGGAATCACGTGGTGTTTGCCGTCGAGCAGCTCGGGAAGCAGGCTCGCATCTTCGACTTCGATGGTTTCGATTATCTTATCTTTTTTACTCATAGTTTACAGATACAAATATATAATGGTGCAAAGGTAACGATTTTTTATAGATATTTATTTTATCTTTGACAGAATGTTAATAACTTTGCAGGCCAAATAACGAAGCAAAACATTCACACCTTTATGCAAATCGCTGATAAATATTCGCCGCAGGAGATCGAACAGAAATGGTACGACTACTGGATCGACAACCGGCTGTTCCATTCGGAACCCGACGGACGCGAACCCTACACGATCGTCATCCCGCCGCCCAACGTGACCGGCATGCTCCACATGGGGCACATGCTCAACAACACGTTGCAGGACGTGCTGATCCGCCGTGCCCGCATGTCGGGCAAAAACGCCTGCTGGGTGCCGGGCATGGATCACGCGTCGATCGCCACGGAGGCGAAAGTCGTGGCGATGCTGCATGAAAAGGGCATCGAGAAGTCGTCGCTTTCGCGCGAGGAATTCCTCGAATACGCCTGGGAGTGGAAGGAAAAATACGGCGGCATGATCCTCAAGCAGCTGCGCAAGCTGGGCGCCTCGTGCGACTGGGAGCGCACCTGCTTCACGATGGACGAACCCCGCACCGAGAGCGTCATCAAGGTATTCTGCGACCTTTACGAGAAAGGCAAGATCTACCGCGGCGTACGCATGGTCAACTGGGATCCCGCGGCGCAGACGGCGCTGTCGGACGAAGAGGTGGTATTCAAGGAGTCGCACGGCAAGCTCTACTACCTGCGCTACATGGTCGAAGGCTCGGACAAGGCGGTCATCGTCGCCACGACGCGCCCCGAAACGATCCTGGGCGACACGGCGCTGTGCGTCAACCCCAACGACCCGCGCTACGGCTGGCTGCCGGCCGGGGCGCACGTCATCGTACCGCTGGTGAACCGCGCAATCCCCGTAATCCGCGACGAATACGTCGATATCGAGTTCGGTACGGGCGCGCTGAAAGTGACCCCGGCGCACGACGTGAACGACTACATGCTGGGCGAGAAATACAACCTCGAGGTGATCGACATCTTCAACGATGACGGCACGATCAACGACAAAGTGGGACTGTACGTCGGCATGGATCGTTTCGACGTGCGCAGGAAGATCGAAGGCGACCTGGCGGCAGCCGGCCTGCTGGAGAAGACCGAGGATTACACCAACAACGTGGGCTATTCGGAGCGCACGGGCGTGGCCATCGAGCCCAAACTCTCGATGCAGTGGTTCCTCTCGATGGAGCAGCTGGCCCAACCGGCGACGAAGGCCGTCATGGAAGACGCGATCCGCTTCGTGCCCGAGAAGTACAAGAACACCTACCGCCACTGGATGGAGAACATCAAGGACTGGTGCATCTCGCGCCAGTTATGGTGGGGTCAGCGCATCCCGGCCTGGTACCTGCCCCAAGGCGGCTTCGTAGTGGCCCCGACGGCTGGGGAGGCACTCGAAAAGGCGCGCGCGAAAACCGGCGATGCCTCATTGCAGCCATCCGACCTCAGACAGGACGACGACGTGCTGGACACGTGGTTCTCGTCGTGGCTGTGGCCGATTTCGGTCTTCGACGGCATCCGCAACCCCGGCAACAGGGAGGTCAGCTACTACTACCCCACCAACGACCTGGTGACGGGCCCCGACATTATCTTCTTCTGGGTGGCGCGCATGATCATGGCGGGTTACGAATACCGCGGCGAAAAACCCTTCGGCAACGTCTATTTCACGGGCATCGTCCGCGACAAGATCGGCCGCAAGATGTCCAAGCAGCTGGGCAACTCGCCCGACCCGCTCGACCTGATCGCCAAATACGGCGCCGACGGTATGCGCATGGCGATGCTCATCTCCTCATCGGCAGGCAACGACGTGATGTTCGACGAGGCGCTCTGCGAACAGGGACGCAACTTCGGCAACAAGATATGGAACGCCTACCGCCTGGTGAACGGCTGGTCGGCGGACGGCAATGCCGCACAGGACGAGAACAACCGCCTGGCTGTCGAATGGTTCCGCCAGACGCTCGGCGTCGCTTTGCGCCAGATCGCCGACGATTTCGGTTGCTACCGCATTTCGGAGGCGTTCAAGACGGCCTACAAGCTCTTCTGGGACGATTTCAGCGGCCTGTACCTCGAGATGGTGAAACCCGCCTACGGGCAGCCGATCGACGCGCCGACGTTCGAAGCCACACGCACGTTCTTCGACTCCCTGATGCGCGTGCTGCACCCCTTCATGCCCTTCGTGACGGAGGAGATCTGGCAAGACCTCGCCCCGCGCAAAGAAGGCGAGTCGATCACCGTCGCCCCGATGCCCCAGCCGGCCGAAGCCGACGGGCAATTGCTGGCGCGGTTCGAACTGGCCCGGGAGGTGATCTCCTCGGTGCGCAACGTCCGCAACCAGAAGAACCTGCCGCAGAAGGAGGCGCTGACGCTCAAGGTAATCGCCGACGAGAACTACCCGGCCGAGTACGCCCCCGTGATGCGGAAAATGGCCAACCTGACGGCCATCGAGACGGTGACGGAGAAAGACCCGGCGGCCGCAGCGTTCATTGTCAAGACGACGCAGTACTTCGTGCCGATGGCGGGCAAGATCGACGCCGAAGCGGAACGACGCAAACTGACGGACGAACTGGCCTACCAGGAAGGGTTCCTCGCAAGCGTGATGAAGAAGCTCTCGAACGAGCGTTTCGTGCAGTCGGCCCCCGGGAAGGTGGTGGCCAACGAACGGGCCAAGCAGGCCGACGCCGAGGCCAAGATCGCGGCCATCAAGGCGCAACTGGAAGCCCTCTCGTAAACAAGGACGGACATGCCCTGTCCCAACCCCTCGGGGATTCGGGACAGGCATTCCCCTCAGCGGCCACGCCGCAGACGAACCACACCCGCGCCGCAGGGCCGGGTTTAACGACGACACGATTTGCCGACAATCACCATATACACGGACGGTTCAGCGCTCGGGAACCCCGGGCCGGGAGGCTACGGCGCGGTACTCCTTTCGGGGCGGCACCGCAAGGAGCTGTCGCAGGGATTCCGCCTGACGACCAACAACCGCATGGAGCTCATGGCCGTCTGCGTGGCGCTCGAGGCGCTCAAGTTCGACGGGTCGGACGTCACCGTGTATTCCGATTCGAAATACGTCGTGGATGCCGTGACGAAAGGCTGGGTCTTCGGCTGGGTGAAAAAACAGTTCGCCGGCAAGAAAAACCCCGACCTGTGGATGCGCTTCCTGCGCGTGTACCGGCATCACAACGTCCGCTTCGTCTGGGTCAAGGGGCACGCCGACACGGTGGAGAACAACCGCTGCGACCAACTGGCGGTCGCTGCCGCCAACGACAAGGCGCATTTACTGGAAGATACGGGTTACGAACCCTGAAAAGGGGCGGACGGCATGTCCGCCCCTTCGTTTTTTTAGGTTCTAAATTCCCCGGAACTTCGCACTTTTAAGCCGGGAGTTCAGAATTTCACATTATTATTTCTATCTTTGTCCCGATTATCACATAACCTGCAAATAATCCGCCCGTAATGTTTAAAATATACATGAGGCTCCTGGGTTTCGCCCGACCCATCCGCAAATACGCCATCCCCTATTTCTTCTACTCACTTTTCTACGCGCTGTTCAATTCGCTCACGTTCCTGCTGATCATGCCGATCCTCAAGACGATGTTCGATGCGGATTACACGTTCGTATACGTGGAGAAGCTCCCCCCGCTGGCGTTCAACCAGGAATACCTGACGGCACTGTTCAACTTCACCTATTCGCACCTGTTCACCGAATACAACCCCGAAAACGTCCTGCTGCTGCTGGCCATCGTCACCATTTTCGTGAGCCTGCTGAGCAACCTGTTCCGCTACATGGGGGCCTGGACGGTCGAGAACATGCGCACACGCACCCTGCAGCGCATGCGCAACGAGATGTTCTCCAAAGTCGTGGACATGAACGTGGGCTATTTCAGCGACCAGCGCAAGGGCGACATCATCTCCAAGATCACGTCGGACGTGGGCGTGGTGCAGTTCTGCATCACCAACACGTTGCAGGTCGCTTTCCGCGAACCGTTCCTTATTATCGGATACACGGTCATGATGGTCGCCATCTCGTGGGAGCTGGCGCTCTTCTCGGTGCTTTTCCTGCCCGTCGTGGCACTGATCATCGGCAGCATCGTCAAGCGCCTGCGCCATCCCGCACGCACAAGCCAGCAACGCATGGGCGAACTGGTCTCGACACTCGACGAATCGCTCTCGGGCATCAAGGTCATCAAGAGCTACAATGCCACGGGATACGTCAAGCAGAAATTCTACGACCTGAGCGAAGACCTGGCGCGGCTGACCCTTTCGATGGCCCGCCGCCAGCAGCTGGCTTCGCCGATGAGCGAATTCCTGGGCATCTCGGCCGTAGGCGTCATCCTGGTATTCGGCGGTTCGCTCGTATTCAAGGACGCGCTCAGCCCCGAAGGCTTCATCGCCTTCATCGCCATGTTCTCGCAGATAACGCGTCCGGTACGCACGTTCATCGACCAGTTCTCCAACATCAACCAGGGTATCGCCGCCGGCGAACGCATCTTCTCGATCATAGACGCCCAAAGCGAGATACAGGACAAACCCGGGGCGATCGAACTCGACGGGCTGAAAGACAAGATCGAATTCCGCGACATCCACTTCTCGTACGACGGCAGCCGCGAGGTGATCGAAGGCATCTCGTTCGAGATCAAGCGCGGCGAAACCGTGGCCCTGGTAGGCCCTTCGGGCGGCGGCAAGTCGACCCTTAGCGAACTCATACCGCGTTTCTACGACGTGAAGGCGGGAGACATCCTGATCGACGGGGTTTCGGTGCGCGACTACACGCAGGACAGCCTGCGCGCCCACATGAGCGTCGTGGCGCAGGACACCGTGCTTTTCAACGACACCATCGAAGGCAACATCGCCATGGGCAAGGCCGGGGCCACGCACGAAGAGATCGTCGAGGCTGCCCGGATCGCCAATGCCGACTGCTTCATACAGGAAGCCCCCGAAGGCTACCAGACCAACATCGGCGACCGGGGCGTCAAACTCTCGGGAGGCCAGCGCCAGCGGCTTTCGATCGCACGCGCCGTACTGAAGAACCCTGAGATACTGATCCTCGACGAGGCCACCTCGGCACTCGATACGGAGAGCGAAAAACTCGTGCAGGATGCCCTCAACAAGCTGCTCGTCGGCCGCACGTCGGTGGTTATCGCCCACCGCCTGTCGACGATCCACAACGCCGACAAGATCATCGTCGTCGACCACGGCCGCGTGGCCGAGCAGGGCACCCACACCGAACTGCTCGCAAAGGGCGGCATCTATGCCAAACTGATCGAATTGCAGTCGTTCGACTGAAAAGGGCCGGCATGTACCGATGAAAAGCGAGAAGGAGAAGATGCTGGCGGGCGAATGGTTCGACCCGCATGATGCGGAGCTGACGGCCGACCGCGACCGTGCCACATACCTGATGCACCGCCTCAACGTCGAGTGCTGCGGCCACGACGACGACTACCGCGCCGCGCTCGGGGAATTGTGCCCCAATGTCCGCGGGTTCATCCGCGAACCTTTCTACTGCGACTACGGTTATAACATCCATATCGGTGAAGGTTCCTTCGTCAACTTCGACTGCGTTTTCCTCGACCTGGCCCCGATACGCATCGGGTGCGGAACACTCATAGGCCCCAAAGTGCAGCTGCTTACGGCACACCATCCGTTCGACGCCTCGCAGCGCGGGACGGCACTCGAGGCAGGAAAGCCCATCGTAATCGGCGACCGCTGCTGGCTGGGCGGCGGGGTGATCGTATGCCCGGGCGTCACGATCGGCGACAGGGCGGTCATCGGGGCAGGGTCGGTCGTCACCCGAGATATCCCGACGGATTCGGTCGCGGCAGGCAACCCTGCCCGCATCATCCGGACGCTCTAAATATCTCTTGATATCCTTTGCGCCATGTTCACACCCTATGCCCCGAATTTTCAATCCCTGATGCTCATGCTGGACGCCGCCCACATGGGTTGGTGGAAGGCGAATTTCCAGACCGGCGAACTGTATGTCTCCGAATATATCGCCAGGCTGCTGGGGCTCGACGGCGACAAAATCCGGATCGGCCAACTGACGCACCTGATCCGTGAAGACTACCGGATGCCGATCCACAACGAGTTCATGGCGCTCAAGGTCGGCAGCAAATTCGACAGGACATTCCCGGTCGAACTTCCCGAGGGCGAAGTCTGGCTCCATGCCCAGCTCGTCAGACGGCAGACCGACCCCGATACGGGCACGCACCTTTTCGGCTACATACAGCGCGTCCCCGTGCACGACCGGCGCGAAGCCGAAATCCTGACGCTCGAAAACAACTACCACACGGTCGTGAAGGAGAACAAGCACATGGACGTGCTGCTCGACCACCTGCCGATCGGGTATTTCCGCATCCGGCTGCTTTACGACAGCGACGGACGCGCCATCGACTACCTTTTCCTCTCGGTCAACCGCGCGGCACAGCAAATCGTGGGGATAGCGCCGGACGCATATATCGGCAAGACGGCACGCGAGACCGGGCACCCCGTCGACGCCCATATCGACAAACTCGCGCACATCCGCCTCGGCGATTACAAGGTCAACGAATGGTTTGCGGAAAAAACCGGACGATATTGCCGCAGTTTCCTGTATAACACGCCAAACGACGAAACGGAGATCGTGATCCTGCTCCTCGACATCACCGACGCCGTAACGGCGCACAAGGCATTGGACGAGCAGGAAAAACTGCTGCGCAACATCATCCAGAACGCCCCCGTCGGCATCGAGATCTACAACCACCGGGGACGGCTCATCGACATCAACACCTGCGACCTGGAAATGTTCGGGGTGAAAGATCCCGGCAAAATACGCGGGCTCAACCTGTTCGACAACCCCAATTTCCCGGAGGAGACGAAAATCCGCATCCAGCACGGCGAAAGTGCGGATTTCACCGCCCGTTACGAGTTCGGGAAACTCGACGGCTACTACGAAAGCACGCGCCCGGGGCATTTCGACTGGACGGGGCGCATACGCTGCCTGTACGACGACCGGGGCGAACTCACCCACTATCTGCTCATCAATATCGACAACACCGAATTGCGGCAGATACAGAACCGGGTCTCGGAATTCGAAGCCCTGTTCCGCATCATCTCCGAATATGCTCAGGTAGGATATGCCAACTACAACCTCTACAACAAAGAGGGCTATGCGCAAAACGTATGGCTGCGCAATTACGGGGAGGCCGATTCGGCGGGTATCAACGAGGTGATCGGCAAATACCGACATATCCACCCCGAAGACCGGATGGTATTGCAGAACCTGCTGGCACGCTTCTCGGCCGGGGAAATACGGTCAGCGACCGCCATCTGCCGCGTGCTGCACGACGACGGACGGAAAACCTGGATCAAAACCCATCTCATCTGCCGGGACTTCCGCCCGGAGGAGCGGGTCATCGACATGCTGGGGATCAATTACGACATCACGGCACTCAAAGAGACCGAACAGGAGCTGATCGCCGCCAAGGAGCGTGCCGAGGAGTCCAACAAGCTCAAATCGGCCTTCCTGGCCAACATGAGCCACGAAATACGCACGCCGCTCAACGCGATCGTCGGTTTTTCGGAACTGATGGCAACCGAAACCGATCCCGACCAGCGCAAAGAGTTCGCCGACCTGATCTTGACGAACAACACCCTGTTGCTGCAAATCATCTCCGACGTACTCGACCTGGCCCGGATCGAATCGGGACGCATAGAGATCGTCCGCACGGAATTCGACGCCCGCGACTTTTGCCGCGAGGTGGCCGAGACATTCCGCCTGCAAGTGGCCGAAGGGGTCGTCCTGCGGCTGGAAGACGGCCTGCCCCGGCTCCCGCTCGAGGGTTACAGGCAGGGGCTGCACCAGATACTCGGCAACTTCATGCGCAATGCCGTGAAATTCACGACAAAAGGTTCGATAACGATCGGGTTCTCGCAACGCCCGGGATGGGTGCGGTTCTACGTCCGCGATACGGGCATCGGCGTCCCCGAGGAGGAGCGCGCCAAGATTTTCGACCGGTTTTACAAGGTCGACACCTTCACGCAGGGCACCGGGCTCGGGCTGCCGATCTGCAAGAACATCGCCGAACAGCTCGGCGGCCGTATCGGCGTCGATTCCGCCGTCGGCGCAGGGTCGTGCTTCTGGGTCGAAATCCCGGCCGGGGAATAGCCCGCGCCGGGCAGATGCCGCCACGGACGGAATGGGCGCAATTTTGCGTGCTTTTCAAATCTTTTTTATATCTTTGCAAGTTGTCGGAAAAAGAGTAGTCTTTCCGGCACTTCCGGCTATGCCGGCGTACGACCCCGAACGAAATAAAAAACACATATACCATGAAATTCAATGAGTATAAAGGCCTCGACCTGGCCCAGATAGCCGCCGACGTGCTCGGCGAATGGGACGCCCGCGACACATTCCACAAGAGCATCACCACGCGCGAGGGGCACCCCGCGTTCGTATTCTACGAAGGCCCCCCGTCGGCCAACGGGATGCCCGGCATCCACCATGTCATGGCCCGCACGATCAAGGACGTCTTTTGCCGCTACAAGACGCAGCAGGGGTATCTCGTGCACCGCAAGGCGGGCTGGGATACGCACGGGCTTCCCGTGGAGCTGGGCGTCGAAAAGAAGCTCGGCATCACCAAGGAAGACATCGGCAGGAAGATTTCGATCGAGGAGTACAACCGCACCTGCCGCGAGGCCGTCATGGAATTCACGGGGGCGTGGGAAGACCTGACCCGCAAGATGGGGTACTGGGTCAACATGGACGATCCGTACATCACCTACGACAACAAATACATCGAGACCCTGTGGTGGCTGCTCAAACAGCTTTTCGACAAGGGACTGCTCTATAAGGGCTATACGATCCAGCCCTACTCGCCGGCGGCGGGCACGGGGCTTTCGACGCACGAGCTGAACCAGCCGGGCTGCTACCGCGACGTGAAGGATACGACATGCACGTCGCAGTTCAGGATCATCCGCGACGCGAAAAGCGAAAAGCTCTTCGGCGATGTCGAGGGGACGCTCTATTTCCTGGCGTGGACGACCACGCCGTGGACCTTGCCTTCGAACACCGCGCTGGCCGTAGGCCCCGCGATCGAATACGTCAAGGTCAAGTGCCGCAACCCCTACACCGAAGAGCCGCAGACGGTCATCCTCGCCAAAGACCTCGTCGCATCGTACTTCACCAAGAAGATGGAGGGGACCTACCAGATCACGGGAGAAAGCTGGATGGGGCCCGAACTGGAGGGCATCCGTTACGAGCAGCTGATCCCCTGGGTAAAGCCGATGGGCGACGCGTTCCGCGTGATCATAGGCGACTATGTGACTACGTCGGACGGTACGGGCATCGTGCACATCGCACCGACGTTCGGCGCCGACGACGACCGCGTGGCACGCATCGCGGGCATCGCCCCCCTGTTCATGGTAGACAAGGCCGGCAAAAACCAGCCGATGGTCGACAAACAGGGCAGGTTCTTCAGGCTCGAAGACCTCGACCCGGCATTCGTCGAGCAGAACGTCGACGTCGAAAAATACAAGGAGTATGCGGGCCGCTACGTCAAGAACGCCTACGACCCGGAGATCGCCTGCGATGCCGAGACGACGCTCGACATCGACCTGGCCGTGATGCTGAAAGCCCAGAACAAGGCGTTCAAGATCGAAAAGCATACCCACTCCTACCCCCACTGCTGGCGTACGGACAAGCCGGTGCTCTACTACCCGCTCGATTCGTGGTTCATCCGCACCACGGCACTGCGCGAGCGGATGATCGAGTTGAACAAGACGATCCGCTGGAAACCCGAATCGACCGGGACGGGCCGTTTCGGCAAATGGCTCGAAGGGCTGGTGGACTGGAACCTTTCGCGCTCGCGCTTTTGGGGCACTCCGCTGCCGGTATGGGCTACGGAGGATTACTCGGAACTGAAGTGCATCGGTTCGATCGGGGAGCTGATGGGCGAGATCGAAAAGTCGATTGCCGCAGGCTTCATGAAGGAGAACCCCTTCAAGAACTTCAAGGTCGGCGACATGTCGAAGGAGAACTACTCGACCCGCAATATCGACCTGCACCGTCCCTATGTGGACAATATCGTACTCGTGTCGTCGAAAGGCGAGCCGATGAAGCGCGAAAGCGACCTGATCGACGTGTGGTTCGACTCGGGTGCCATGCCGTACGCGCAGCTGCACTATCCGTTCGAGAACGGCGGCGAGTATTTCAAGTCGGTCTACCCGGCCGATTTCATCGCCGAAGGCGTCGACCAGACGCGCGGCTGGTTCTTCACGCTGCATGCCATCGCCTCGATGCTCTTCGACTCGGTAGCCTTCAGGAACATCATTTCGAACGGGCTGGTGTTGGACAAGAACGGCAACAAGATGTCGAAGCGCCTGGGCAACGGCGTCGACCCGTTCGAGGTACTCGCAACCTACGGGGCCGACGCCACGCGCTGGTACATGATCTCCAACTCGCAGCCGTGGGACAACCTCAAGTTCGACAAGGACGGCGTGGACGAAGTACGCCGCAAGTTCTTCGGGACGCTCTATAACACCTACTCGTTCTTCGCGCTCTACGCCAATGTGGACGGATTTACGGGCAAGGAGCCGAAAGTCCCCGTGGAGAAGCGACCGGAAATCGACCGGTGGATCATTTCGCTGCTCAATACGCTCGTCAAGGAGGTAACCCGCTCGCTCGAGGATTATGACCCGACCCCGGCGGCACGCGCCATCCAGGAGTTCGTGGGCGAAAACCTCTCGAACTGGTACGTGCGCCTGAACCGCAAGCGCTTCTGGGGCGGCGGTATGAACGAGGACAAACTGGCGGCCTACCAGACGCTCTACACCTGCCTGGAGACCGTTTCGATGCTCGCGGCACCGTTCGCACCCTTCATCTCCGACCGCATCTTCCGCGACCTGAATGCCGTCAGCGGCCGCCACGCGGACGAGTCGGTACACCTCTCGACCTTCCCGAAGGCTGACGAAAAGCTGATCGACGCCGACCTGGAGGAGATGATGTCCCTGGCACAGCGCGTATCGTCGATGGTGCTCGCCCTGCGCCGCAAGGTGTCGATCAAGGTGCGCCAGCCGCTCACCAGAATTCTCATCCCGGTGCTCGACCCGGCCATGGCACAGCATATTTCGGCCGTGAAGAACCTCATCATGAACGAGGTGAACGTCAAGCAGGTCGAACTGATCGAGGACACCACGGGCATCATCACCAAGCGCATCAAGCCCAACTTCAAGACGCTGGGCCCGCGCTACGGCAAATACATGAAGCAGATCGCCGCCATGACGGCGGAGTTCTCGCAGGAGCGTATCGCCCAGATCGAAGCCGCGGCCCAGACCGTACTCGACCTGGGGGATGAAAAAATCACCGTGACCCCGGCCGATTTCGAGATCACCTCGGAGGACATGCCGGGATGGCTGGTAGCATCGGAAGGCAAACTTACCGTAGCGCTGGACATTACGCTGACGGAAGAGCTCCGGGCGGAAGGCGTGGCACGCGAGTTGATAAACCGCATCCAAAATATCCGTAAGGACTCGGGATTCGAGGTGACGGACAAGATCCGCGTCGAGATCGAACAGAAGGAGTTCGTGGCCGGCGCGATCGCCAAATATGCCGGATATATCGCATCGCAGACGCTCGCTGTCGAGGTGAAAGCGGCCGCACGGCCCGAGGGAGGCGTGGTCGTGGATTCGGATGTCGACGACGAGCCGATCCGGATAGCCGTGACACGTATCTGACGGGCGGCTAAGGCGGCAAATCCGCTTCGGGAAACGGCAAATGCGTCTTGCTGAGAACGATATAAAGGGTGCGTCCGGACGATATCGTAGATAACGATATAAAATTTGGTGTTTACGGAAAAATTGTTTAATTTTACATAAAACCAACAAGGAAAAGACGACTATGGCAGACGAAAGAACCAGATACAGCGACGCCGAACTCGAAGAGTTCAAGCAGCTCATCCTGAAAAAGCTTGAGAATGCGCGCGCGGACTATGAGCTGCTGCGCGCCACGATCACCCACACGGCTGATAACGACACGGAGGATACGTCCCCGACGTTCAAAGTCCTCGAAGAGGGCGCAGCGACCCTCTCGAAAGAGGAGAGCGGACGTCTGGCGGCCCACCAGATGAAATTCATACGGAACCTGGAGATGGCTCTCGTGCGCATCGAAAATAAGACCTACGGCATCTGCAAGACCACCGGCAAGCTCATCCCCAAGGAGCGGCTGATGAAAGTGCCGCACGCCACCGAGTGCATCGAAGCCAAAGAGGGGCGCAGGTAATCCTGCAAACCGGGCATGGCAGAAAAAAGACGACTTTCTCAGTCGTCTTTTTTATTCGGGCCCGGTAGTCTATCCCGGCACATGCCCGCCGACAGGCAGCCGCTATGTCAGCCACAACGGCTGCAGGATCGACGGTCTTCACAACAGCCGCAATGACAGCTGCCTTAACAGGTGCATTGTCAGTCTCAACGGCAGGGCATACCGGTACCCGGCACCGTTCGGTTTTTCGCCGGGAGTAACTCCTGCCAGCGTGAGACTGCATTTTAGCGGGTTCCAGCGCACTTTTTCATCAAAAAATACGTTATCTTTGAAGATATGTATCGCCGGATTTGCATACTCGTGCTGACCCTCCTCGCTGCGCAAAGCGTCTGTTTCGCCCGCACGGTCGGCCCCGGCGTGCGGTCGCCGGACAGGGTCTCCCCCGGCGGGTTCTCCCCCGACAGCCTGAACACGGCGACCTCGGAGCGCAACCAGCGCCTCTACGACAGCATACAATCCAAAACCAACCGCCGCGCAGTCCCGCGCATGCTTTACAGGATGCTCTTCGTCAAACCCGTACTCGATACGACGATGAACGGGCGCGTATTGGACGAAAGCAGGTTGCTGGAACCTTATGCCGGGAAAACCGTAGGCGACATCACCATCGAGCGCATGATGCCGTTCGACTCGTGCGGCAACTGGTTCGAGCGCGCAGGCAACAAGACCCACATGCTGACCCGCGAACGGGTTATCCGGCGCGACCTGCTGTTCAAGCCGGGCGACAAGTTCGATCCCCAGCTGGTCGTCCGCAACAAGCAACTGCTGCGCTCGCGCCCCTACATCTCCGATACCGAGGTGATCGTCGTACCCGACTCGCTCGATTCGACCCGTGTGAATATGGTCATCCGCACGCGCGACAGCTGGACGATCAGCATCGACGCAGGCATACACGGCGAAGGGCGCACCATGGTCGGGCTTTCGGACGCCAACATTTTCGGCACGGGCAACACCCTGAAATTCAAGACCAATTTCAGCCGCAGGGATTTCTCCTACGGCGGCAACATCGTGGAATACAAAATACCCAACGTGCTGGGGACATTCTACACGGCCGACTTCTCGGCAGGCCGGGACTTCTACAACTCGGAGCTGAACCTCGGGCTGCGCAAGGAGTTCATCCGGCCGACGGACTACGAAATAGGCCTCACGTACAGCGACATAAAATCGAAGCGCTACATGGTCGACCTCGACACCTCGCTGCTCGTGAAAGTCCGCAACCTCGACGTATGGGGCGGCAAATCGCGCTACATCCGCTCCATAAACTCGAGCGTCTTCCTGACGGGCCGTTACAGCTATGCCCGGTTCAGCCGCCGCCCGCCCGTCACGGCCGACTATAACCCGGCACTGCACGATTACGACGCCATGCTTTTCGGCGGCGGCCTCTACCGGGAAAAATTCTACACGGCGAACATGGTTTACGGGTTCGGTACCCGCGAGTATCTGGCGACGGGTTACAAAGCCGAGCTGGTGAGCGGCTATTCGTGGGGCGAGTTCAACGACGAGATGTACCTCGGCATGTCTTACCAGACAGGCGGTTTCCGGGGGATGGGCTACATCATGGGCGGCTTTACGCTGGGAAGCTACATCGACCTCAAAAGCGGCATGTGGCGCCACAGTGCCGTCGACGTAGACCTGAAGTGGTTCTCGAACCTGTTTCTGTTCCGGCGCAGCCGCATCCGCCAGTTCCTGGCGTTCAACTACACGCAAGGCTGGAACCGGGGCGAAGGCAGCGACGAAATGATCCGCTTCACCCACGACAACGGGTTGCAGGCGCTCAAAGAGTACGTCACCGGAACCAACCGCATGATCCTCAACACGGAAACGGTGGTCTTCACCCCCTACCAGCCCCTCGGGTTCCGCATCGCGGTTTTCGGATTCGCGGACTTCGGGCTGATCGGCTATTCGCCCAATATCTTCAAGAACGATTTTTTCACCTCGTTCGGGCTGGGTGTACGGCTCAGGAACGAGCGGCTCGTATTCAACACGGTGCAGATCCGCCTGGGAATCGCATTCGGCAAACGCGGGCTGGTCGAGAGCGAATATTTCCGCCTGTCCAACGCCACGCGCGTCGAACAGTACCGCTACCGCCCCACCCGCCCTGAGATCGTAGGGTTCAAGTAAGCGCAACGCGCCGCAACAGGCCCGCAAGCGAAAGCCGCAAGCATGAAAAAACGGAGGCCGCGGCCCCCGTTTTCGCTATTCCCCGCCCGGGGAGCGTCACTGCTCGACGATCTGTCCCGTCTCGTCGATCGTCAGCACCCGGTCATATTGTTTGACCTTTGCCCTGAAATCGTGGAAATCTTCGGCCTCCTGGTACTTGCAGGGGACGACTTCGTTCCCCTGCCGGTCGATATACCCGTACCCGAGCCCCTTGACGAAGACGCGCGCCAACCCGCAGCTGAACGGATAGGCCTCGTGATACTTGAGCGGCACGACCAACTGGCCGTTCGTGGCGATATAACCCCAGCGGGCATCGTAGAAATCTTCGGAATTGGTGCCGAAACGCATCACGGCGGCACGCATCTCGCTGAACTCGGCGGCATCGTCCCACTTGGCGGGGATCACTTCACGCCCCTCGGTGTCGATATAGCCGCAACGAGGCTCCATACCTTGGAAATTCATGCCGTAGAGGTCGGTATTGAAAGGCGCCAGCCCGTCGTTGAACCTGCCGATGCGTTTATAGCGGAACGAGCTGACCTCACCGCCGTTGCGGTCGACGAGCCCGAAATTGACATTGTTGTAGCTCACCACAGCCACCCCGCCCGAGAAGGGCCGCGCCACGGAGAAACGGGGCGAAATAGCCACATTCCCCTTGACATCGACATACCCGTAATTGCCGAACTGCTCCAGCCTGAACGCTGCGAGCCCCTCGCCCGGGGTGTCGAGGTAGTAATAGCGGCACGGGATCGTCTCGTGCCCCAGCGTGTCGATAAGTCCCCACTGGCCGCCGTAGGGCTCGTCGCGCAGCACCATGCTGCCGCCGTAGTTCGTCCGGGCATAGCCATCCTTGAAATCGGAAATATAAGAGAAGAAACAAGGCAGCACCTCACGCCCGTCGGCACCGAGGAAGCCATGTTTGCCGTCGCTCGTCACGGGGATCAGCCCGTAGGCGTTCGGCTCGCCGATCAGGTTATAGGCACAAGGGACTATCACCTCGCCGTCTTGGCGCAGGATGCCCCATTTACCGTCGCGCAGGACACGCATCCAGCCCCGTTCGTCGGGTTCGCCGATCTCGGAATAAAGGCAGGGGATGATGGTTTTCCCCGTTTTGTCGATACGTCCCCAGAGCTCGCCGGCCTGCACCCAGGCCATGCCGTCGTCGAACGCCCCGGCCACCGTAAATTGCGGAGCCACGACCGCCCGGCCTGCGGTATCTATATAGCCCCACAGCCCTTCGGGCTCCTGCACGGCGGCCAGTCCGTCGTCGAAACTCCGGGCATCGGCATAACGGCATTCGATGACCAGCCGTCCCGTCCCGTCGACATACCCCCAACGGCCGACCCCTTCGTTGATATCGAGCACCGCAGCACGGTTATCGTTCACGGATCCGACCTCGGCATATTTGGCCGTGCGCTGCTCGAATGTCCGGCCGCATGAAACGAACATTGCGACCGTAAGAAAAAATAGCAGGCGTTTCATAGCTTCTGTTTTGTATTTTACATGCAAAGATAACTTTTTCCCTCCTAATTCTGCAAGTTTCACGCCCGTATCGCATGGCCGACGAAAAAACCCGGGCGGCAGAACCGTCCCGGGCACGAACTTTTTATATATACTTATGGCCTGATTATTTTTTCTTGGTCGTAATCTCGATGACACCGTTGCGGGCTTTTCTGCCGTATTTCTCGACCGCCGAGGCATCTTTGAGTATGGACATGCTCTCGATCCGGCCGGGATCCAGCCCCTCCAGTTTCTTGGTATCCTTATACACCTTGCCGTCGATCACGAGAAGAGGTTCCTTTCCCTTTTCAAACGGCGCCTTGCCCGATCCGCGGATCACGATCGTGCTGCTCTTCAGCGTACCGGCATCCTCCGTCTGTCCCATATGTTCGGCGACCTTGCGACGGGCCTCGACGCCGGCTGCCGTCGACCCGGCCTCGGCAGCTTTCGCCAGGGCCGCCTGTACCCGGGGGTCGGCCAAATGCTCCTGCGCCTGCTGAATCTGCTTCTGCGCCTCTTTCCACTCGTCGCTGGCCATATACTTGCGCACGGCCTCCTCCTGCTCGCGGACGGCTGCGAGTTGCGCGGCAGACAGCTTGCGGGCCGAAGAAAGCTCTTTCTGTGCCCTGTCGAGTTCGGCCTGTGCCTTTTTCCACTCCTCGCCCGACATATATTCGCGGGCAGCCTCCAGTCCGGCACGGGCGGCCTTCATCCCTTCCTCTGCGGCTTTGAGCCCGGCTTCCGCAGCCTGGGTCGCGTGCCTCGGCGACAATCCGTCAACCTGCACCGCGTCCGGTTGCGCCTTTATGACGGTCACGCCGCCGTCGTTGGTGACGGTCACCCGGCTCTGGCTGACGACAGTCTTCTTCCCGTCGCTGCCGGTAACGGACACGACACTGCCATGGGTTTTCGCACCGGCGTCCATCCCGGCCTTATCCCGGGGCACCGTCGAGCTGCCGATCACTCTGACATCCGACATTTTCCCGGAACCACGCACCACGACCTTGGCAGAGCCGTCCTCGACGTCGACCGAATAATCCTGCGCACCGCCAGCGGCATCCTTCGTCGTCACGATAATTACGCCGTTCTTGCCTTTCTCGCCGTACAGGGCCTCTGCCGAAGCGTCCTTGAGCACCGTTATGGAAGCGATCCGGTCGGGCGACAGCGACTCTATCGACTCCGCTTCGAGGCCGTCGACCACGAAAAGCGGCTTGCCGGATTTTCCGTCCGAAGAGTAAAAATTCGTCCCTTCGATGCGGATCGAAACATTTTCTTTTTTACCTTTGTCATCAGGAAAAACATAGGCGGTGCGGGCGAACGCCCCGAGGGCAAGCCCCGTCAACGGCAGCAGGAAAAGCACCCTGGCCCCTGCCCACCGCGACGATCTTTTACGTAACATCATGGTAATACGGTTTTTAAGTTTACTGTGATTAAAGCTGTTGGCGACTGAGTACCACCTCCCGCCGGCAGCTTTCCTTATTAATAATAACTGGTATTGTCTGGCATCGACGCCGCTGTCCAGCACCGCCTCGTCGGCCTCGTATTCATGGATGGCGCGCAACTCACGGCGCAGGAGCCACATCGCAGGGTTGAACCATTGCAGGCACCCCGCAAGGTCGGTCACCAACAGGTCGAACGAGTGGCGCAGCCTCAGATGAGCCTTCTCATGCAGCACGATCGCCTCGCCGTTCTCGGCCAGATCCTTTTCCGACATCACGATATAGCGGTACCAGCTGAACGGAATGACCGGCTGGTCGGTGCGTACGAGCACGGAGCCGTCGCCCAGCCGCTCCCTGTGCCCCCGGCGGATCATGTGCAATACGCCGCATACCGACCCGAGCGTCCATAACAACGCAGCGGCGGCTCCCGCAAGGAAAGCGGCCGTCACCGCCTTATCCCACGGGAAAGGTTGGGATTCCGGCTCCGCGGACGGGGCGTAGCCCGCATCCTCCGTCACCGGGAGTTCCGGCATGGCCGGGAGTTCGCGGTAGACCGTAATGACACACAGCGGCAACACGAACGACAACACCATGGCCGCCAGCACCACGATCCGGTTCAGGCGGTGGAAGGTCTCACGGCTCAGCAGCAATTTGAAGAAAAGGTAGAACACCGCCAGGCAGGCGCCGACCTTCAGGCTGTATATCATCAGTGTGTACATGGCTAACGACGGTTTTGGGTTTCGATACGGTCGATCAGCTCGCGCAGTTCGTCGACCGAGATTTTTTCCTCCTCGACCAGGGCGGAAACGGCCCCGAGGTAGGAGTTCTCGAAATATTTGCTGATGACCCCGCCCAGCGTGCGGCGCGAAAATTCCTCCTCGGTCACCACCGGGTAATACTGGTAGGTGCTTCCGAAGGTATTGTGGGCGACATATCCCTTGGCTTCGAGTGCGCGCACCATGGTCGAAAGCGTATTGAAATGGGGCTTAGGTTCGGTGGCGAGCGCCACGAGCTCGCGTACGAAAAGCGGGCCGTGCTCCCAGAAGCAGCGCATCAGTTCCTCTTCCCTGCGTGTCAGTTTTTCCATCATACCGGTCTTGGTTTCTGTTATCCGCCCTGCTCCGATCGGCCGGCCGGGCTTACAGGAACAAAGGTAACTAAAAAAATTTTATTTACAACTATTTTAAATAGTTTTCTAACTATATTTTTTAGTTTCGCAAAAAAAATAGCGGAAATACCGGAAGGAAAAGGAGCCGGGAAAGGGCAGGTAGAGCAGGGATAGCAGGGATAGGAAAGGTTGGAGAGGTTGGGGAAAGTTGGGAAAGTTGGGAAAGAAGATTTTACAGGCCGGCAGGCATGGAAGGGCCGGCAAGCCCAGGGGGGGCTGAAGAGGGAGACAAAAAAGCCCCGGCTATTTCAGCCGGGGCATATGGATACGGGTACCAACGGGGATTAATCCTCGTCGCGGTACATGTGCTCTACGTAAACAGCGTGCTGCATCGCCTCGCGCTTGGCGATCGAAGGCTTGGTGAAATACTGGCGGCGGCGGAGTTCCTTCAGGACGCCCGTGCGCTCGTATTTACGTTTGAACTTCTTCAGGGCGCGTTCGATGTTTTCGCCCTCTTTTACCGGCATGATAATCATAGTAGTATTCTTTTTTTTGTTTTTTAATTTCGTCGTTTACTTAAATTCCTCCGGGGTTCGCATCACCTGATACCTCGCCCCATGTCGTGTCGTTGTCCGTATCGTCAGCCCCGCTTCGGGTACCGAACCGCAGGTAAGGAGCCAGCCGTGCTGCCTCTTCGCGGGTCAATATGTTGTCTTCAACCAATTCCTCAGCGGTACTCCAACCTCCTTTCAACTGTCTTGTTTTAAGTAATTTCCGAAGTTTCTGCGGCGGAATATACGGATGCCGCCTAAGGACTTTCGGGGTTGCAAAGTTAATATCAATTTTCCGAATTTCACAACTATCGCAGCAAATTTGTTTCAAAATTTTCTCATAATTGCGTTCCGTGACTCCCGGAACCTCTGCGAGTTGCTCCAAACGGACAAATCCGCCGAGCCTCGCGCGGTAGTTCATGATCGACACCACCGTCCGCGCTCCGATCCCCACCACACCGCGCAGCGTCGCGGAATCGGCCGTATTGATCTCCACGGGTTCGTCGACCGGCGCAGCTCCGCGCTCGGGAAAGATAATATAGGGTTCGAGCGCCGCAGCCACCGAATCGCTCACGACATAGCAGGCGCGCAACTCCTCCATGTCGTAGATCCCGCTCAGGTCACGCCAGCGGATGAAAGCCTCGGCCTGCCGCTTGGACAACGCCCCGATGGCCCGCAGGTAACGCGCCCCCACGGTGTCGATGCGAAAGCGCGTGGGCGGCATGGGTTCGGGCACGACGCGTCCCGTACGATACTGCCGGGGCGCGATGGCATATTTGCGCCCGATACGGATATAGGGAGCCAGGCGGCGGTAGATCGAATCGCTGATGCCGTAGCAAAGCGTCACATCCTCCGGGATACGGAAGATCTTCCCCGCAGCGCGGTACTTCAGCAGGCTCACGGCTTCGTGCTTCGACAGGCCCAGCCGCCGAAGTCCGTCGTAGTCCACGGTATTGGGGTCGAACGGCCGCAGATCAACCGAATCGGCCCGCCCTTCCATCTCCATCCCGGCCACAAAAGCTGCTTGGGGATCGGCCTTCGGACGCAGGAGCACGATGCCGCCTATAAGCAATCCCGCCAGCGGCAGGAATACCGCCACGGCGCGGATTTCACGGTCTGAAAAAAATTTTGCCATATGCAGAAACTATTTATCACCGGTCATCCCCCGGATGCCCTGAAAACAACCCCGGCACCACGAAATGGGCTACGGTACCCGTCAGCCCCCTCCTCAACGCCACTGCGCCCCGTCGGAGAGCAGCAGGCGGCGGTAACGCCGCGACGGCGAACCGACAAACGCCCCCAAGCCATATTCCGGCCAGCGGCGGTCGACCAAAGCGACAGTCGCTTCCGACGCGGTCACGACGTTCGGGAAACGGCCGGGGTTCTCCCCCGCCCCGGGGCGTTTGCTCCGGGCATCGATCACCAACGCCGCACCTTCCGTCCGCACATCACGCCGCGGATCGGTATTGGCCGCAGCGAGCCACAAAAGTTCGGCAGCCGTGAGTTCCGATGCCGCCGGGTCGAACACGGCGAGGTATTTCACCCCCGGCGGAACCGGCACTTCGGCGTCCGGCGCGGCGAAGGCGACCGCCACGCCCCATTTTTCGAGCAGGTCGGAGCGGTAGCCGGCCGGAAGGAGGGGCTGCCCGCCGTCACCCTGCCCGTCACAAGCCCCGGATATTGCGCCATCCGCTGCGGGACGCACGCCCTCGACACCCCGTGGGGGATCGGCAGGCACACGCGTTGCAGGCTCCTGCGGATTCACGCACCCGCACCCGGCACCGCAGGCCGTAGCATCCAATGCAATTTTTCCGCCGAAGCCCGGCGTTGCCGTCGCGTGGTCGAGGACATCGAGAATCCCCTCGCTGCGGACTATGTCGCGCAGCGGGTCGAGGTTGCGCACGAGCCGCGCCAATGCATCCGTATCGCGCACGTCGGTCGCGGCCGGGACGACGAGCATGTATTTGTTGAACATCATCTGCCCGGCGCCCCACAGCGACTGGGCGACCTTCACGGCCTGTCCGGCATAGCGGCTGTCGATCGAAACGACGGCGATGTTATGCGCCGTTCCGGCCTCGGGCATCGTCATGTCGCGGATTTCGGGCTGCAGGGCCATGCGTATCGGCACCAGAAATATCCGCTCCGTAGCCTGCGCGATACAGGCGTCCTCCTGCGGGGGAATCCCAACGACCGTGGCCGGGTATACCGCATCGCGCCGCCGCGTAAGGGCCGTGACGTGGAAAAGCGGATAACGGTCTTCGAGCGAATAGAACCCCGTATGGTCGCCGAAGGGGCCTTCGACGGCTTTCTCCTCCGCAGGGTCGACATAACCCTCGATCACGAAATCGCAGTCGGCCGGGACATAAATATCGTTGGTGACGCACTTCACGAGTTTCACGGGACGGCGGCGCAGGAACCCGGCCAGCAGGTATTCGTCCATATTGTCGGGCATCGGCGCCGTCGCGGCATAGGTATAGGCCGGATCGCCGCCCAGCGTCACCGACACGGGCATCCGCCGCCCGGCGCGTTTCCAGGCCTCGTAATGCCGGGCACCCGTCTTGTGGATATGCCAGTGCATGCCTGTCGTACGGTCGTCGAAGAGCTGCATACGGTACATGCCGACGTTGCGCACGCCCGTCTGGGGATCGACCGTGTTCACCATCGGCAGGGTTACGAAACGCCCGCCGTCGGCCGGCCAGCACTTCAGGATCGGAAGCGCCGCAAGCGACGCCTCGGCACCCGTCCGTACGACCTGCTGGCATTCGCCCCGCCCCGACACCGTACGCGGGAACCAGCGGGACATCCCGGCCAGCAGCGGCAACGCCCGCAGCTTGTCCGCGAACGACGGGCGCGGCGCCATGGCCTGCCGCAGCAATCCGTCGACCCGTTCCGAGAGTTCGCCGAGCGACCCGACGCCCAGCGCCAGCGCCATGCGGCGTGCGGAACCGAACATGTTGGTCAGCACGGGAAACTCCGTGCCGGTATTTTCGAACAGCAACGCCTTGCCGCCGCCGGGCATTTTCGAGACCCGGTCGGTTATCTCGGCGATCTCCTCCACCGGCGACACCGAAGCCGTTATGCGGACGAGTTCGCCCTCGCGCTCCAGCAGGGCGATATACTCACTCAGGCTTCGGTGCATGCTCCAACGCCTTTTTCACCGACCCGTATTGCAGCAGCAACGCCCGTGCCTGCGCCTCGGAAAGCCCCGAAGCCTCGGCCACCATGCGCGTGCCGCGCCCCACGAGTTTGTCGTTCGTCAACTGCATGTTGACCATGCGGTTACCCTCGACACGCCCCAGGCGGATCATCACGGCCGTCGACAGCATGTTGAGCATCAGCTTCTGTGCCGTGCCCGCCTTCATGCGGGTCGACCCCGTCACGAACTCCGGCCCCACAACCGCCTCGAGCGCATATTCCGCCTCAGCCGCCACGGGCGACGACGGATTGCAGGTAATGGAGGCGGTCAACAGGCCGTGCTCCCGCGCCATGCGCAGGCCGCCGACCACATAGGGGGTGGTACCCGACGCGGCGATCCCGACCAGGACATCGTCCGCCGTGGGATGGTAGGGCGCCATGTCGCGCCAAGCCCCTGCGGTATCGTCCTCGGCATTCTCCACGGCACGCCGCAGTGCACCGTCGCCGCCGGCGATCAGGCCGATGACCCTGTCGAAGGGCACGCCATAGGTCGGGGGAAGCTCCGAGGCGTCCGTCACACCCAGCCTCCCGCTCGTACCGGCCCCGATGTAAAACATCCTCCCGCCACGCTCCATGCGTTCGACGACCCGCTCCACGAGCCGTTCCATCACGGGGATGGTCTTGGCCACGGCCTCGTGGACGCGTGCGTCTTCGCGGTTGATGCCCGTCAGGATGTCGTGCACCGACATCCGCTGTAAATTATCGTAGGCCGAAGCCTGTTCGGTTATTCTATTTTCCATAATGGTATTTGATAAGTCCTTCGGCAGGTGATGCGGCGATCCGGCCGACCCGGTACCCCCCTTGTGCGAGCACCTCGCGCAGCAGCCCCTCGAATGCGGCGGCAACGCCGCCGATGCAGGCGACCGTCAGATGCACGGGATAGCGGCTCAGGTTGCGTTGGGCGAAATCGGCGAAGGTTTCCGCCACCATAGCCCGCACCTCGGGACAATCCAGGTGCGCATGTACGAACGGCGCGAACGACGCCAGGAAACGGTTGGCATACGGCTCGCGGTAGACCCGGCGGATGATCTCCTCATAGGTCAGCCCATGTGCCGCGAGGAACTCCTCCCGCAGGGGGATATGCCCTTTGAAAATACCGTTCACCAGGTTGCGTCCCATCGCCGCACCGCTGCCCTCGTCGCCGAGGACATAACCCAGCGGCGGGACGTTTTCCACGATTTCGCCGCCCCGGCACCAGCACGAATTGGAGCCCGTGCCGAGGATGCAGGCCACGCCTTCGCCACGGCCGAACAACGCCCGCGCAGCCCCCAGCAGGTCGGTCTGAGCCTCGATATGTCCCGCACCGAAATGCGTGCGGAGTTCCCGCACCATCTTCTCCGTCGCTTCGGGGAAGGTGCCCCCGCACCCTGCGCCGTAGAAATAGACGGCCTCGACGGGGCCGCACGGCGGCAGTTCGGCAAGCGCTTCGCGTATTTGCTCCGGGGAGTGCTGCACGGCATTGATTCCCCGCGTCCGGTATTCCGAGGTATGCACGCCGTCGGTCAGGAGCCACGCACATTTTGTAGATCCGCTGTCTGCAATGATTTTCATGTCGACAAAGATAGAAAAATAATCCGGCTTCGAAAAGCCGGATTACCCCTTTAAATACTATTTTAGCGCCATGCAACGCGATCAGCGCAGGAAAAGCAGCTCGCGGTATTTGGGCAGCGGCCACATCTGGTCGTCGACGATCTCCTCCAGCTTGTCGATGTGGCGGCGGATCTCGTCGAAACATGCGGCTACGGTATCATGGTAGGCGATCGCCTTCTCGCGCTGATCTTCGATCCTGTTGGCCACCTTGCGGGCGTCGACCATCCCGGCCGTGAGCCGCTGTATTTCGGCCGTATGGTACTGGATCTTCTTGATGAGCGCGATATCGGCCGAGGCGTTCAGCCCCGGGATCTGCGACATCTTGTAGACCTTGTCGAGCAGCAATGCCTCGTACTTCGAAGCGATCGGCACGATATGGTTCATCGCCAGATCGCCCAGCACGCGCCCCTCGATCTGGATTTTCTTGGTGTAGGTCTCCCACTTCACCTCGGTGCGGGCTTCGAGCTCGACCTTCGAGAAGACGCCCGTGTCGCCGAACATCCGGAGCGTCTGCTTGTCGAGGTAACGGTCGAAGATCAGCGGCGTCGAGGTTTCGCAGTCCAGGCCGCGTTTGCGCGCCTCGGCCTTCCACTCGTCGGAATAGCCGTTGCCGTCGAAACGGATGGCCTTGCAGGCCTTGATCATCTGTTTGAGCACCTCGTAGATGGCCTTCTCTTTCTTCATGCCGGCCTCGATCTTGGCATCGACGTTCTGCTTGAACTCGGCCAGTTCGTGCGCCATCGCCGCATTGAGCACGATCATCGCCTCGGCACAGTTGTCCGAAGAACCTACGGCGCGGAACTCGAACCGGTTGCCCGTAAACGCGAACGGCGAGGTGCGGTTACGGTCGGTATTGTCGAGCAGCAGCGTCGGGATATGCGAAATCCCGCTCATCTTGAACACGTTCTTGGCATCGAAGCGGATCGCATCGTCGCCCTTGCTGGCCGCCAGTTTGTCCAGCACGGCCGACACCTGCGTCCCGAGGAAGGTCGAGATGATTGCCGGGGGCGCCTCGTTGGCTCCCAGGCGGTGTGCGTTCGTGGCACTCATGATCGCCGCCTTGAGCAGGCCGTTGTGCTTGTGTACGGCCGAAATGGCATTCACCAGGAAGGTGATGAACTGCAGGTTCTCCGAAGCGGTCTTGCCAGGCCCCAGCAGGTTCACGCCCGTATCCGTCCCCAGCGACCAGTTGTTGTGCTTGCCCGAACCGTTGATCCCCTTGAAGGGCTTTTCGTGCAACAGCACCCGGAACTTGTGACGGCGGGCGATCTTGTCCATCACGGTCATCAGCAGTTGGTTGTGGTCGTTGGCAAGGTTGGCCTCCTCGTAGACCGGCGCCAGTTCGAACTGGTTGGGCGCCACCTCGTTGTGGCGGGTTTTGACGGGGATGCCCAGTTTCAGGCACTCGTATTCGAGGTCTTTCATGAATGCCATCACACGGGTCGGGATCGCACCGAAATAGTGGTCTTCCAACTGCTGGTTCTTGGCCGATTCATGCCCCATCAGCGTACGCCCGGTGAGCATCAGGTCGGGACGTACGGCCCAGAGGCTTTCGTCCACGAGGAAATACTCCTGCTCCCAGCCCAGATACGAGATGACCCGCTGCACGTTTTTGTCGAAATAGTGGCACACCTCGGTCGCGGCCTTGTTCACCGCCGAGATCGAGCGCAGCAGCGGCACCTTGTAATCGAGCGCCTCGCCCGTATAGGCGATGAAGACGGTCGGGATACAGAGCGTCGTGTCGACGATGAAGGCCGGCGAGGTCGGATCCCAGGCCGAATAACCGCGAGCCTCGAACGTATTGCGGATGCCTCCGTTGGGGAACGACGACGCATCGGGCTCCTGCTGGACGAGCAGTTTGCCGGAGAACTCCTCCAGAACCCCGCCCAAGCCGTCCGGGTCGGCAAACGCATCGTGCTTCTCGGCCGTACCTCCCGTCAGGGGCTGGAACCAATGGGTATAGTGGTCGGCACCGTGCTCCAGCGCCCACTGGCGCATGCCCGCCGCGATACCGTCGGCAACCTCCCGCGTGAGGGGCGTACCGTTCTCCATCGTATCGACAAGGGCGTCGTAAGTAGCCTTGTTCAAATACTTGCGCATGGCTGCGCGCCCGAATACCCGTTTCCCGAAATAGTCCGAAGGACGTCCTTCGGGAGCCTTCACCTCGACGGCGGTGTGGTTTATGGCCGCATCGACCATCTTGAATCTGAGCAATGATGACATAGATGTAATTGAATTGGATTAGCATTCCATTAAAAACATACGCGCAGGGGCGGAAGCCGAATAATTGCTGAACTAAAACCTAACCTAAAATTCCGGAGGGCAACTGCCTCGCGGCATACTCCGCCCAACCTGATTAACCCGCGGCTTCACCCCTGCCGCCGTATGTATCGATCTCGCTTGCAAATGTAATATTTTTTCAGTTACGTTGTTTTCACAAAATCGGCATTTTTTCGAAAAACACCCTATTTTTTCAGCATTTTCCGAAAAATTACATGCATTTTTCCATAAAACCGCCGAATTTCAATGTAATTTTCCGAAAAACACCCTTAAATTTTCGTCATATCCCCGAATTTTCACATTTTTAGTTTTTCGTAATTTTCATGGCTATTAAGAACAATATTAAACTATTTCACCACAACTAAAAAACTTCTTCCGGCGGTTGCCGAAAGCAAACGAAATCACCTATATTATAAAAAGAAATTATATAGTGTTATTTTATTAACAATTTCTTGTTTCAATCACTAATAATTTTGTACCTTTACGTGCAATTTTGAAACTACACTTATACTAATCTCTAAATAGTTATGGCAAATACCAAAAGTGAAAAGCTGTTCACCGAATTCCCGCCGGTTCCGACCGAGAAGTGGGAGGAGGTGATTACGGCCGACCTGAAAGGTGCTGATTACGAGCGCAAGCTGGTATGGAAAACGGGCGAAGGTTTCAACGTCCGGCCCTACTACCGCGCCGAGAACCTCGAGGGCATCAAGTTCCTGGGCTCGCAGGCAGGCGAGTTCCCTTACGTACGCGGTACGCACGCGCACAACCGCTGGCGCGTACACCAGACCGTGAGCGTCGTATGCCCCAAGGAGGCAAACGCCGAGGCACTGAAAATCCTCAACGCAGGCGTCGACTCGCTCGGCTTCTGCATCGCGTCGGCGGATTTCTCAGCCGCAGACCTCGACACGCTGCTCAAGGACATCTGTATTGAGGCTGTCGAAATCACCTTCTGCGGAGAGAAGACGGCCCATGTCGCCGAGCTCGTCCTGGCCAAAGTCGAAAAGGAGGGCATCGCCAAGGAGGATGTCCGCATCGCATTCTGCATCGACCCGCTGGTAAAAGGGCTTTCGTCGAAAGGCGATTTCTGCTCGCCCAACGGTGAAAAGTGCATCGCCCGCATCGTCGAGCTGATCCACAAGACCAAGGAGTACAAGCACGTGCGCATCGTAACCGTTGCGGGGCAAACGTTCGGCAACTCGGGTTCGACCATCGTCGAGGAGCTGGCATTCACCCTTTCGGCAGGCCACGACTACCTCGTACGCCTGATGGACGCAGGGCTGGACGTCGACCAGGCCGCACGCAAACTGCGCTTCTCGTTCTCGGTAAGCTCCAACTATTTCATGGAGATCGCCAAATTCCGCGCGGCACGTATGCTGTGGGCCAACATCGTCAAGGGCTACGGCCCGGCGAAGAACTGCGCCTGCAAGATGCACATCCACGCCGAGACCTCGCGGTGGAACCAGACCGTCTACGACCCCTATGTAAACATGCTTCGCGGCACGACCGAGGCCATGTCGGCCACGATCGCCGGCGTACATTCGCTGGAAGTAACGCCGTTCGACACCTCGTTCGAAAACCCGACCGAGTTCTCGAAGCGCATCGCCCGCAACGTCGAGCTGCTGCTCAAGAACGAGTCGCATTTCGACCAGGTCGTCGACCCGGCAGGAGGCTCGTACTATGTCGAGAACCTCACGCAGTCGATCGCAGCCGAAGCCTGGAAGCTTTTCCTCGAAATCGAGGAGAAGGGAGGCTACACCGAGGCTTACAAGGCCGGCCTGATCGTCGAGCGTATCAAAGCGTCGGCCGCAGCCAAGGACAAGAACATCGCTACGCGCCGCCAGACGCTGCTCGGCGCCAACCAATATCCCAACTTTACGGAGGTCGCCGGCAAGGAGATCACCGCCGAGTCCGTTACGCGCAAGCAGGCCGAGGGCAATGTACTCGTCCCCTACCGCGGCGCCATGGCGTTCGAAGAGATGCGCCTGCAGGTGGATCGCAGCGGCAAGGAGCCCAAGGCATTCATGCTGACGTGCGGCAACCTGGGCATGGCCCGCGCCCGCTCGCAGTTCTCGTGCAATTTCTTCGCATGCGCCGGCATCAAGGTGATCGACAACACTTATTTCAAGTCGATCGAAGAGGGCGCGAAGGCCGCACTCGAATCCAAGGCGCAGATCGTCGTGGTCTGCGCAAGCGACGACGACTATGCGGAGGCAGCCCCGAAAGTCAAGGAGCTGCTCGGCGGCAAGGCGATCCTGGTGGTTGCCGGGGCACCGGCCTGCGCACCCGAACTGGAAGCGCAGGGCATCACGAACTTCATAAACGTGAAGTCCAACGTCTTGGAAACACTTAAGTTCTACCTTAAAGAGATGGGAATCTAATCATGAGAGCTAAATTTTCAGAACTGACATACGACGCAGGCCAGCAGAAAAGTTGCTGCGCCTCGAAAGGCTGCGGACAGGTCGAGCCGTGGCTGACGGCCGAGGGTATTCCCGTCAAGGGCGCCTATACGGCCCAAGACCTCGAAGGCATGGAGCACCTGAACTATGCGGCAGGTATCGCCCCGTTCCTGCGCGGCCCCTACTCGACGATGTACGTGATGCGCCCGTGGACGATCCGCCAGTATGCGGGTTTCTCGACCGCCGAGGAGTCCAACGCATTCTACCGCCGCAACCTGGCCGCCGGGCAGAAGGGTCTGTCGGTGGCATTCGACCTTGCTACGCACCGCGGCTACGACGCCGACCACCCGCGCGTGGTGGGCGACGTGGGCAAAGCCGGCGTGTCGATCTGCTCGGTCGAGGACATGAAGGTACTGTTCAACGGCATTCCGCTCGACAAGATGTCGGTGTCGATGACCATGAACGGCGCCGTGCTGCCCATCCTGGCATTCTACATCGTGACGGGTCTGGAGCAGGGCTGCACGCTCGACCAGCTGGCCGGTACGATCCAGAACGACATCCTCAAGGAGTTCATGGTGCGTAACACCTATATTTATCCCCCCGAGTTCTCGATGCGCATCATTGCCGACATCTTCGAGTACACCTCGAAGAACATGCCCAAGTTCAACTCGATCTCGATCTCGGGGTACCACATGCAGGAGGCAGGCGCCACGGCCGACATCGAGCTGGCCTACACGCTGGCCGACGGACTGGAGTACCTGCGCGCAGGTATCAACGCAGGCATGTCGGTGGACGCCTTCGCCCCCCGCCTGTCGTTCTTCTGGGCAATCGGCATGAACCACTTCATGGAGATCGCCAAGATGCGCGCGGCACGTATGCTGTGGGCCAAGATCGTCAAGCAGTTCGAGCCCAAGAACCCCAAGTCGCTGGCGCTGCGCACCCACTCGCAGACCTCGGGCTGGTCGCTTACGGAGCAGGATCCGTTCAACAACGTGGCACGTACCGCCATCGAGGCCATGGGCGCCGCCCTGGGACACACCCAGTCGCTGCACACCAACGCTTTGGACGAGGCCATCGCCCTGCCGACCGACTTCTCGGCACGTATCGCCCGTAATACGCAGATCTACATCCAGGAGGAAACCAATATCTGCCGCGAGGTCGACCCGTGGGCAGGCTCCTACTACGTGGAGTCGCTCACCAACGAGATCGCCCACAAGGCATGGGAGCGTATCCAGGAAGTCGAGAAACTGGGCGGTATGGCCAAGGCTATCGAGACCGGTATTCCGAAGATGCGCATCGAGGAGGCTGCGGCCCGCAAGCAGGCACGCATCGACTCCGGCGAGGAGAAGATCATCGGCATCAACGAATACCGCCTGGAGAAAGAGGCCCCGATCGACATCCTGGCCGTAGACAACACCGCCGTGCGCGAGAGCCAGATCAAGCGTCTGCAGGAGCTGCGCGCTTCGCGCGACGAGGCCGCCGTGAAGAAGGCCCTCGCAGCGATCACCGAGTGCGTGAAGACCAAGCAGGGCAACTTGCTGGAGCTGGCCGTCGAAGCCGCCAAGGTACGCGCTTCGCTGGGCGAGATTTCCGACGCCTGCGAAGTGGTGGTAGGCCGTTACAAAGCCGTCATACGTTCAATATCAGGAGTATATAGTTCAGAAGTGAAAAACGACAAACAGTTCGAGCGTGCCAAGGAGCTGTGCGCCGAATTTGCCAAGAAGGAAGGCCGCCAGCCGCGTGTCATGATCGCGAAGCTCGGCCAGGACGGCCACGACCGCGGTGCCAAGGTAGTAGCCACGGGTTATGCCGACATCGGTTTCGACGTCGACATGGGGCCGCTGTTCCAGACCCCGGAGGAGGCCGCAAAACAGGCTGTCGAGAACGACGTGCATGTAGTGGGCGTTTCGTCGCTCGCCGCAGGCCACCTGACCCTCGTGCCGCAGATCATCGCAGAGCTCAAGAAGCTCGGCCGCGAGGACATCATCGTGATTGTCGGCGGCGTAATCCCCCACCAGGATTACGACGAACTGTACCGCGACGGCGCCGCCGCCATCTTCGGCCCCGGCACCCCGATCGCCACGGCCGCCATCAAGATCCTGGAAATCCTGCTCGCCGAATAACGGTTCAACAGAATACGGTAATCCCCGCCGAGACGTCTCGGTGGGGATTTTTTCATGGATACAGATGGTCTCGGGGACAAACTACAGGCAGGCTTCCAGAATCCTGCGCGCCATCGCCCCGTCGACATTGCGCGCCTCGCCGAACCTGCTGCCCGCAGCATTGAAGCGGCGTTCGATTTCGGCGATCGTAGTCTCGCCGATGCCCTCCTGCGAAAGATGCGTCGAAAGCCCCAGGGAACGGAAGAACTCCTCGTTGGCTGCAATCGTCCGCTCGATACGCTCCTCGTCGGAACCGTCGGTGATACCCCATATCCGTTCGCCGTATTGCAGGAGTTTGCCGCGCTTCTGTCCGCGCAGCACGCGCAACGTACCGTTGATGACAATGGCGAGCGTCGCACCGTGCGTCAGCCCGTGCAGTGCGGTCAGCTCATGCCCGATCATATGCGTCGCCCAGTCCTGCGCCACTCCCATACGGATCATGTCGTTCAGCGCCAGGGTTGCCGCAAGCATATACTCCGACATCACGGCATAATCGTGCTGGTTCTCACGGATCCGGGGTGCGATCTCGATCACGGTATGCAGGATGCCTTCGGCCCAACGATCCATCAGGCGCGACTGCCCGGGCGTAGTCATATATTGCTCCAGCACATGCACGTAGGTGTCGGCCAAGCCGTAGGCGATCTGCTTCTGCGGCAGCGAGAACAAGGCCTCGGGATCGAGGATCGAAAAGAGCGGGTAGTCGCCGTTGAACGGGAATTTCTCCTTCGTTTCATGGCACGAGATCACCGAGCCGTTGTTCATTTCCGATCCCGTCGCCGACATCGTGAGCACCGTCCCGAGGGGAACGGTTTTATCCGCCTGCCCTTTCAGGACGATCTCCCACGGGTCGCCGTCATAAAGCAGCCCTGCGGCGATCAGCTTCGTACCGTCGATGACCGACCCGCCGCCCACGGCAAGCAGGAACTCCGAGCCGTGCTCACGCCCCAATGCGATGGCCTCGCGGACGGTCTCGACCGACGGATTGGGCTCGATGCCCCAGAATTCGACCCAGTCACGGCCTTCGAGGGCCTTGACGACCTGGTCGTAAATGCCGTTACGGCGCACGCTGCCACCACCGAAGGTAATCATAATCTTCTTGCCGGCAGGAATCAGCTTTGCGAGCCGGGCGATCTGCCCCTTACCGAAAACAAGTTTCGTCGGATTGTGATAAACAAAATTATTCATAATAGTATGCGATATGTTTTGATACGACTTTTAAATATACGCAAAAATAACAAAAAGAACGCCGGAATATTCCGGCGTTCGAAAACTGTATCGGATTTTTTATCCGAGGCTTAGAAATATTCGCCGCGCAGATCCTGGATCTTGGCCATCTGCTGGATGGCCTGCACCGAGAATTGCTGTGCCATGCTCTCGGCCATGGCCTGCGCACGCACCTTCTCGCCCTCGGCAGTTTGCTTGTCCGAAGTCTGGATGTCATCCACCTGGAAGACATAAACCCCCGACATGCCCTTCACCGGAGCCGAAAGGACGCCTTTCTCGGTCGTCGAAGCGATGGCGCCTACCAGACGGGGCTCGACGCCCGGGCCGTTCACATAGAAGGCACCGAAAGTCACGCCGTCGAAATCGGCGACCTCGGAACCGAGGCTGGCAGCCTGCTCGTCGAGCGTCGTACCGGCGATCTGCTTGGTGATATAATCGTATTTCTTGTCCCGGAGAACCTGGGCGCGAACCTGCGCAGCCACCTTATCGACCGGGGTATACTCATTGTCATCGATCTCGGTCAGCGTAGCGACCACATAGTCGTTGCCGACGGTGAAGATTTCCGAAAGATCGCCCGTCTTGGCACCGTAAGCCCAGCGGGCAACCTCACGCGAATCCTCCAGGCCGCGTATCGTACGCTCGCCCTGCGCCAGCGAGGCGACACGGGGAGTAACGGCCGCTTCCGAAGCGGCGTTGTTGAACGCCTCGACCGAGCCCTTGGCATTCACCGAGAAAGTGCCGGCCAGGTTGTGGGCATTGCGGCGCGTCGCAGCCGAAGCCTCGACGGGATAGGTGATCGTCGCCACCTGCATGTGCTTCGAAGGTTTGTCGGCACGGTACACCTGCATCAGCTGGATGGCATCGCCCGAAGCGACCTTCACCACGTCCCCCCGCTTGGCATTGGCCAGCGCGGCAACGAATTCGCCCGTGAAAGCCGAGAAGGGCACCACACCCACTTCGCCGCCGTTGGCTGCCGTAGCTTCGTATACCGAATACTGCGAGGCGAGTTGTGCGAAATCGGCACCGCCCTTGATTACCGTCAGCAGGCTGTCGGCCAGCGCCTCCTGCGTATAGGGCAGCACGATATGGCGGATTCCCAGCGTATCGGGCACCATTTTCGAATCCAGCACACGGGCCATCGTCCACTGGTTGTTCTTCAGCACGGGGCCGTAAGTCTCACCCGCCAGCAGTGCCTTGGCCTCGTCCTCCGAAAGCTGAGCCGCCGAAACATAGGTATCGGCGATCTTGCCGTTGCGGTTGGCACGTACGAACGACTTCAGCTCCTCCGTAGCGGCGAACTGTGCGCCCACCTCGGCAACGCTCTTTTCGAGAGCGAGCATATCGTCGTCCGTGGGGGTAACCTCGAACACGACATACGACAGCGTACGCGAGGGAGTCTGCTTGAACATATCCTTATGGCTGTTGTAGTATGCCTTGATGTCGCCGGACTTCACCTGGATCAGCGAATCGGGGACAGCCGAATATTTCTTGCCGGCCCATTTCCCGGAATAAGTATTGTTGGCCGCATTCACACCGTTCGCGACTTCGAGTGCATTGACATATACACCGCCCTTGATCAGGCCGAGGTACTTGGCGATCTCACGCTCCATGCGGGCCTGCTCGTTGAGCTGCGCCCACGCCTGCTGTGCCTGCGCATTCGTTTCGGCCTGCGCGAGGAACTGTCCGACGGCAGCCACGTTGTACTCACCCGTGCGGGGATCGGCGAAGGCGTTGTAGAACGCCTGCGACGGATGCTGGCCGCTGACCATCGACAGACGCTCGGGCTCCGTAACGCGCAGCCCCATCTTGTCGAAACCGGGTTCCAGCACATACTTGCCGATCAGGGCCTGCCATGCAGCATTGGCGAGCATGGCGGACTGCTGTTCGTCGCTTTCCTGGGCGCCGCTCTGCGCCTTGATCTGCTCGTACTGGTTGTAGTACTCCGAATAGTTGATTTTTTTACCGTTGATGACACCGACCCGGGGGTCGTTACCCGAGAAGCCCATTTCGGTCTTCAGGGAGAGAATGAAAGCCAAGAGGGCGCCTGCGATGACAATCGACAGCACGATGCCGAACTTGGTGCGAAGAGTGTTTAAACTTGCCATATAAATCGTTAATTATTCGTTTGTTTCGAATTAGCAGTCAAAGGTAGTAAAATTTATTCGGAAAAGGCCTTTATTATAATATAAAAATTCCTACAATTTCTTGACCCTCGCCAGCTCGATACGCGAACGCGTCGTACGCAGTATGCGCAACTGCAGGCCGCCGATGAAAACCGTTTCCCCGGCGGTCGGGATCCCGTCGTAATTGAAGATGATGAAGCCCGCCAGCGTATCGTATTCCTTGCTTTCTTCGATCCCCAGCCCGTATTTTTCATTGAGGTATTTCACCTCCAGCCGGCAGGAGAGGACATACTCGTCCTGGCCGACCTGCTTTTCGGTAAGGTCGGGTATGTCGTGTTCGTCCTCTATCTCGCCGAAAATCTGTTCGAGCACGTCCTCGAGCGAAATGACGCCCGCCGTCCCGCCGAACTCGTCGATCACCACGGCGATGTTGCTGCGGTGCTTGATGAAATTCTGCAACATCAGCTGCAGCGGCATGGTCTCGGGCACGAAATTGACCTGCATCATCACGTCGGCGATATTGGCCGGGCGCGTGAACAAACTCTTCGAATTGACATAACCGACGATGTTGTCGATACTCTTGCGCCAGACGAAAATACGCGAATATTTCGAATCGACGAACCGCGCCGTGAGCTGCCCGATCGACGTGTCGTCGATATCCACCGCCTCAACATCCACACGCGGCACCATGCAGTCGCGAACCCGCAGGTCGGCGAAATCCAACGCATTCTGGAAAAGTTTGAACTCGTTGTCCGGCTCGGGGCGCGGTTCCGACGTATTGGTATCGAGCAGTGCCGCGAGGTCGTCGCGGCCGAAGCTGTGCGACACGGCCCGTTCCTCGACACGGCGCCCCGCCAGGCGCAGGATGCCATGCGAGATGAGCGTCGTGAGACGGGCGATCGGATAGAGCAGCAGGTAGAAGAAATAGATTACCGGCGCCAGGGCACGGTAATAGAAATTGGGGTTGTTGCGGAAGATCGACTTGGGAAGGAACTCCGCAGCAAAGATGATGATGACGGTCGACACGGCCGTTTCGATGGCGACCGAACCGTTGCGGGCGATGCTTTCCCACCCCAGCGCATAGAAGATGCCGCGCAGCAGCAACGACATGTAAAGCGAATAGATGACCAGGGCAATGTTGTTGCCCACCAGTATCGTGGTGATATACTGCCCGGGGTGGCGGGAAAAAATCTCCGCGATATGGTCGAACATGCGGCTCTGTTTGCGGTCGATCTCCAGCTTCAGGCGGTTCTTGCTCGTAAAAGCGATCTCCATGCCCGAAAAAAATGCCGACAACAACAGCATTAAGATAATCAGTATGACCGAAGTAAGCATCGTCCTGTTTATTTTGGGTTACTCCCCCGCTTCGTCCGCATGTACGGCACGCCGGAGGGGCTGGATTTCACCGACCGGTTCAGCCGGGCGGAGCTCCTCCTCCCCGTCGGGGCGGACAGCTGGTGCTGCCAAAGGCGGCTCCTCGGAAAGCGGTGCCGCAGGCTGCGCCGCAACCGGAGCGGCAGGCCGGTCTGTCGCAGGGCGGGGCGAATCCGAAGTCCGGCCGGCAGGTTCGGGCACAGCCGTAGAATCTAATTCGTTAGGTTTGACCTCGACCTCCATGCGCCCTTTCATACGGCGGAAGCGCCAGTCCTTGAACTCCTCGTCCGACTCGAAACCTTCGCCGATGAACACGTCGCGGCCGTCGTTCTGCACGATTTTCGAATCGACGTTCGAATAGATTTTCTTGGTACGCGCGTTCCAGAACAGCTGTTGCGTATAGAGTTTCTTGCCGTCCGATTTCTCGACCACGACATTTCCCCGCGCCTCCCACAGGTCGCGAGTCTCGTAATGGATCGCATAGTTGGCCGTCAGCACGGCATCGACCGACGAGAGCGAATCGTCCTTATAGGTAGTCATCTCCACCCCCTTGGGGAATTCGCGATAAGGCTCGCGCGCCAGCGAATAACCTTCGAGCAGCGGGGTTTTGAAATGGTACGACCGGCGGCCGTTCTGCGACATGACGACCGACAGGTTTTCGCTGTACTCGGTCATCATCATCTCTATCCGGGCCTCCGATTCGGGTTCTTCTTCACGCTCACAAGAGAATAGCAAGATAGCACTCCCCACAACGGAGAGTGCTACCATCACGTATCTTGCGATAAATCTGTCCATCAATTAGCGGGGACGCACAGTAGTCGACACACCGGCAGCCGTACCGCAGTTGACGGTATAGCGTGCGCCTTCCTGCAACTCGTTGAAGAAGCACTCCTCCGAAGTCGGGAAACGGCTGCGGAATGCGTTCATCGAGGTTTTGGCAGGTTCACGGTATTCCGAATCGCTCGGCAGCAGCTCGACGGCCTTGGCCATCGTGTCGTAGGCTGCCCAGAAGGTAGCCGGCCCGGCGAAACCTTCACAATGAGCTGCCGAAATGCCGTAGCACTGGGCCAGTACGAAATACGGCACACCGTCCTCGGGATTCAGGTCGCGGGCCTGACGGGCAGCCGATGCGGCGCCCTGGATGTCATTGGAAACCAGGCCGACCAGCGCCATGCGCACCAGCAGCAGCTGACGCTCTGCGGGATCCGTCTCGACGGCAAGCGCCTCGTTGAGGTATTTCATGGCCTTCGTATAGTCGCCCTTGCTCTGGAAGGCCTGCGCAAGGAACATCGCAGTTTCGGACGAAGGTTTCACCGTATAGTATTTCTCGGCAATCGAGAAATAGAAATCGCCGTCGCACTTGGCACGCGACATCAGGGCTACGGCCTGCGCCAGCAACGCCTCATCGTCGGGAGCAGCCTCCAGCTTGCCGCGGAACAGATTTTCGAGGTTCTCGCAGCTGGCCGCGCCGCTCAGGCCGAAAGCCGCGTCGAACTGCGACTTGTAATCGCCGGCCTCGGGGTTCTTCTCGAAGAACGGGGTCAGGCGGTCGTACTCGGCGATGATCTCATCGGGCATCACCTCGTCGGTATTCTTATAATCCTCGCAGAGGTTCGAGAAATAAGCCACCACGGTCTCGGGGTCGGTGCTGTCGCCGCCCTGCGCGATTGCCGCACGGAATGCCTCGCGGATACCCTTACGGTCGTTAGGCTTGTAGCGCAGGAACTCGCGTGCCTTCTGGTCGAGGATGAAAGCCGTTTTGCCGGGCTTGACGTTATCGCCGAAATACTGTGCACGCATATCGTACATCAGCATCAGCGAGTCGATGAACATGTTCTTCTCGGCCACGCTCTTGGCACGGTTGATCTTGTTCTTATAAACAACAGCACCGCGCTGATAGATCGACTCCGCTGCATCGGGTATCTTGTCGATAAGCCCCTTGAGGTAGTGTGCTGCGGCATCGTAGTCACGGTTGTCGCACGATTCTTTCAGGAAATTACTGTTAAGGATGTTCTGTTCACGCTCTTCGGGAGTAGCGCCCCATTTCGCATATTGCGGGCCACTGAAATCCTGAGCCAAAGCCGCCGAAGCCAAAAATACCAAAGCGGCAGAAAGCAGAAATTTTACGTTTTTCATCGGTCAGAGATTAATTTTTGTATTTCTATGTTGTGTTTTCGTCAGTTAAACTACGTTCGTGTCGGGGTCGCAAGTTACTACTAATTCCTCGGACGTGCAATATTCCGGCTCAAAAACTAATCGTATTTCGGCCTGCGGAACCAGTATTCCCCGTTCTCGGCACCCGCAAAGAGCGAGAATCCGACCGAGAATTTGAAATACTGCTGCCGCACCAGTCCCAGGCGTTCGGAAAGGTTATAGCCGCGACGTCCGTATTCCACGCCCACGTCGATGGTCGAACTGCCGAGGAACTTCACAGGCACCCCTACACCCAACGTAACGGCGTATTCTCCGATTTTATTGCCGTCGTAGGTCTGGTTGTAGGTTCCGTAACGGAAACCCGCCCGGTAGGCCCAGCGTTTCATGAACCTGCGCACGTCGTAATAGTTCGGCGTATACTCCACGCCCACTTTCACCATGCTCGTATTGGTATAGGCCACTTCGTATGCAGATTTGTCCGGGCCGCTGACCCCGGTCATTTCGGTCGCCTTATTGCCGCCGGTCCAGTTCTGATAGACGTAGTCAAGCCCAAGCGTCCATTTCGAGGTCATATAATAAGCCCCTACCGAAAGCTGACGCGGCAAAGCAAGCGCCAGGTGGGTCGTATCGCCCTTCACGGTGGAGTTGTACAGGTCGCCGATATAAATGCGCGAGGTCACATCGGGATTCAGGTTGCCGCCGAAATCGTACGTAGCACCGAACGTCAGCATGCGTTTCTGGTTCATGATAGCCTTCCAAAGGACACCGACCTGTCCTTTGATGCTCGAAATGCTGTAATTGTCGCTGCCGACCGTCGACGAGAAGGTTCCGTCACCCGTGATCGGCGTCGGGGTCATCACGAAGCTGCGGTCGATGTCGCCCCAGTAATACTGCGCCGCGACACCCAACGAGAAATTCTTGAAAATCTCCCAGCCCAGGCCGACCTTGACCTCCGTCACGTCGCCTTCGCCCTGATAGACGTACTGCACGCGGCCCACATTGCCCCAAACCGGATCGTTCGGGTCGAAATCCTGCGTATACTTGGTACGGTAGCCCACCGAACTGTACGGCGTGAGGCTGAACCCGAGGCCGAGTTTCTTGGCGACCGGCATCTGGAACGCGATATCGTGGAAATTGAACGTATTATAGGCCGTGTTTTTGGACATATTGTCCACCTTCTGCGAATTGTAGTAATTCTGTCCCTCGAGGCCGAAACTGAAGAGGAAACTCTTTTGCGGGATGGTGCTGTACGCTGCAGGGTTGAGCAGATTGATTTTGCCCGGAGTGCCCATGGCCACCCCGACGCCGCCCATCGAGCGCATCTGCGTCGTACCGGGCGTATTGATCTCGCCGATGCCGTACATCGTATAGGGAGAGAATGCGTTAATACTGCTTGTCTGGGCCGATACGGCATAAGGAAGCATCACGGCTGCCGCGACAACCAGCTTAATCAAGGTGTTCTTCACTTGCATTGTGCTCTAAAATTCTATTCAATCCGCAAAAGACCAGATTACAATTTGCAAATATCGTATTTTTAATTCGTTTAACAAAGAATTTTGCATCCCCACCGGTAAAAATTACGCGCAAGCCGTCGATTTTCTCCCGCATGCGGGTGACGTAACCTTCTATTTCGAAGGCGATCCCGTTCATCACGCCCAGTTCGATGGCCTCTTCGGTCGTAAGCCCCGAGAGCCCTTCGCCCCCGGTCGCGGCACACAGCGGCAGCTTGGCCGTATAGTCGTGCAGCGCCCTGAAACGCATCGTCACGCCCGGGGAGATGCAGCCGCCCCGGAACGTATTGTCGGCCGTCACCAGGTCGATGGTCACCGCCGTACCGAAATCGACGATCAGCACGTTCTCACCCGGATAGAGCACCGTCGCGCCGACGGCTGCGGCCAGCCTGTCGCGCCCCAGCGTCTCGGGCGTAAGGTACGCGTTGCCGATGGGCACGGGGGTCTGGGAGGTGAACTCCAGCAGGTAATCCACCCGCCGGCGGAGCATCGCCGCCACGTCATCGACCTCGCCGCGCGTCGACGCCACCACGGCGCGGCGCACGGGCCATTCGGAGAGCAGTTCTTCGAGCACCGACGGGTGCAACCGCTCCATGCAGCGCTGCGCGACAAGCTCCCCCTTGTCGAAAACCGCGAGTTTTACCAGGGTGTTCCCGAAATCTACGACTAAATTCAAAGCTGTTGCAGTGTTTTATACCCGTCCTCAATGTCTTTGACATTCCTAACGGTCATCGCCAGACGATTATTGTGCTGTTTGAGCACAAATCTGGCGGGATTTTGCGTGACCTTGCGGAGCAACTCCATAAAGGTATCGCTTTTGTAATAGGGCGAGTTCTGCTCGCCGACGAAGTGGAGGATCATCAGCCCGTTCTTGACCTTCACCCGCTCGATGCCGAGGCGGATCGCCTCCCAGCGCAGGCGCACGACGTTGAGCAGTTCCTGCGCTTCGCGCGGCAGGGGGCCGAAACGGTCTGCCAGGCGGCTCTCGAAGGCCTGCAACGCGGCTTCGTCCTTGGTCGAGTCGAGCTCGCGGTAGAGCTTCAGGCGTTCGGCCTGCTGTGCCACGTAGGCATCGGGCAGCCCGGCCTCGACCTCTATTTCGATGTGCGCGTCATCCACATAATGCATCTGCTCCACGACATCCTGCTCGGCGGCACCCAGACCCGCCACCTGCAAGCCTTCGGCCCGCAGCTCGGCGATCGCCTCGTTCATGATCTTCTGGTAGGTCTCGAAACCGATGTCGGCGATAAACCCGCTCTGCTCGGCACCCAGCAGGTTGCCCGCGCCGCGGATGTCGAGATCCTGCATCGCAATGTTGAACCCCGACCCCAGGTCGGAGAACTCCTCGATCGCCCGCAGGCGGCGTCGCGCATCGGACGACAGCATCTCCTCGGGCGGCGAGAGCAGGTAGCAGTAGGCTTTCTGGTTGCTGCGCCCCACGCGCCCGCGCAACTGGTGCAGGTCGCTCAGGCCGAAATTCTGGGCATTGTCGACGATGATCGTATTGGCATTGGGGATGTCGATGCCGTTCTCGATGATCGTGGTCGAAACGAGCACGTCGAACTCCCCGTAGATAAAATCCATGATCAGCTTCTCGAGCTTCTCGGCCGGCATCTTGCCATGTCCGACGGCCACGCGGGCCTTGGGGCATACGCGCGTGATAAGCCCTTGGATGGACATCAGGTCTTCGACGCGGTTATGGACGAAATATACTTGGCCGCCGCGTGCGAGCTCGGCCTCGACGGCATCGCGGATGATCTCCTCGGAGAAGACGTGCGACTCGGTGACGATCGGCTGGCGGTTGGGCGGCGGGGTCGAGATGACCGACAGGTCGCGCGAGCCCATGAGCGAAAATTGCAGCGTGCGCGGGATCGGCGTCGCCGTCAGGGTCAGCGTATCGACGTTGACGGCCATCTGCGTGAGTTTCTCCTTGGCCGCGACGCCGAACTTCTGTTCCTCGTCGATGATCAGCAGCCCCAGGTCGCGGAATTTGATCTGCCTGCCCAGTATCTTATGGGTGCCGATCAGGATGTCGATACGCCCCGATTCGAGGTCGGCACGTATCTGCCCCGCCTCCTTGGCGGTCTTGGTGCGGTTGAGATACTCGACCCGCACGGGGAAATCGCGCAGGCGCTCCGAGAAGGAGCGGTAGTGTTGCAGGGCGAGGATCGTCGTCGGCACCAGCACCGCCACCTGCTTGCCGTCCACGGCAGCCTTGAATGCCGCGCGGATCGCCACCTCGGTCTTGCCGAAGCCCACGTCACCGCAGACCAGCCTGTCCATCGGCTGGTCGGACTCCATGTCCTTCTTGACGGCCGCGACGGTCGTCTGCTGGTCGGGGGTGTCCTCCCACTGGAACGACGCCTCCAGCTCGTGCTGCAGGTAACTGTCGGGTGTGAATGCGAACCCTTTGCTGGCCTTGCGCTTGGCATAGAGGGCGATCAGCTCGCGCGAGATATCCTTGACGGCCTTCTTGGCGGCGTTCTTGAGTTTCTGCCATGCCCCGTTGCCGAGTTTATAGACCTTCGGCGGCTCGCCGTCGCCGGACTTGTAACGCGAAATGCGGTGGAGCGAATGGACGTTTACGAACAACACGTCGCCGTCCTTGTAAACCAGCTTGATAGCCTCGTGCACCTTGCCGTTTTCGTTGATCTTCACCAGCCCGTCGAAACGCCCCACGCCGTGGTCGATATGCACCACATAGTCGCCCGGGCGGAGCTGGTTCAGCTCGGCGACGGTCATCTGCTCGTCGCGCCGGATCTCGCCGTTGATGCGGTAACGCTGGTAACGGTCGAAAATCTGGTGGTCGGTATAGAGGCACAGTTTCAGGTCGTTGTCCACGAACCCCTCGTGCAGCGTAACGGAGAGCGACCGCACGGCGGCCTGCCCGCGCCCTATCTGGTGGAAGATGTTTTCGAGGCGTTCGACCTGCACCTTGTTCTCCGAGAGGATGTAGGTCGCATAGCCCCGCAGCGAATTGCGGATCATGTCGTCGGCCAGCATCTCGAAATTCTTGTTGAACTTGGGCTGCGGGGCCGTGTCGAACACCACGGCCACCGTGGCGGGGCGTTCCGGCAGGTTGTCGCGCAACGCCACCACGCTGTTGCCGGCCATGTCGCGCAACAGCACGTTGCGGCTGGTCAGCAGGCGGTCGATCTGCCCGGGCTCCTCCATGTCCGCGAGCACCTTGCGGCGCAGGTCGTTGACGCGGCGCAGCACATAGTCGGCATCGTAGAACCAGCAGGTTGCCCCAGAACCTGCGAACTGCACGAACGACACCCGGGGTGCCTCGCCGGCATTGAGGTTGGGGACGATTTCCACCCGGTCGAGCTTGTCGGCCGAGAGCTGGCTCGAAATATTGAAACGGCGGATCGAGTCGACCTCGTCGCCGAAGAAGTCGATCCGGTAAGGCTTGCTTTCCGAATAGGAAAAAACATCGACGATACCACCGCGCACGGAGTACTGCCCCGGTTCGTAGACGAAATCGACGCGCGTGAAGTTCGCATCCGCAAGGGCGTCTTCCAGCACGGCGATCGAAATCTTGTCGCCGAGCTTCACGGCAATCGTGTCGCGCTGCAAGGTCGCGGCGTCGACGACCCGTTCGGCCAGCGCCTCAGGATAGGTGCATACCACCAGGTATCCCTTCGTGAAGCCCCGCACGGCATTCATCGCCGCGGTGCGCTGCACCACGCCCTGGGCATCCTCGGCGCCGTAGGCCACCGAACGCTTGTAGGACGAGGGGAAGAAATAGACCTGCTTCTCGTCCAGCAGGTTGTAAAAATCGTTCAGCAGGTAGGCCGCGGCATCCCGGTCTTCGGCCACGAAGATATGCACGCCCCCCGTTTTCGCCACTGCCGCCGCCGCATAAAACGAAAGAGCACCGCCGACCAGCTCTTTCAGGTGGACGGTTGCGCTCTCCTTCTTATATTCGCGGCACAATTTCGGCAGGGCCTTCGACCCGGCGGCGAACTGCGCCAGCTGCTCGCTGGCAGTCATAGCGTCACTTGTTAATCAGGTCGTTATCCTTGTCATCGTGGTAATGCACCTCGACGATGCCGAGGCTCTGGTCTTCGACGACACGCAGGCGGAGTTTGTATTTCCACTCCCAGCGGCGGCGCAGCGACCAGATGCCCTTCCGCAGGAAAGCAGCCACATAGGGGCTGACAACCAGCTTGATATACTTGTGTCCCCGGTCTTGCGTGAGGAACGATATCTGGTTCTCGATCTTCTTGTCCAGCAATACCGTAGGCTCGATCTTGCCCGTGCCGTTGCAGGTCGGGCAGACGTCCGACACCTCCTCCACGGCCACGGGACGCACCCGCTGGCGGGTGATCTGCATCAGCCCGAACTTGGTGAGCGGCAGCACCGTATGCTTGGCCTTGTCGGTGGACATCAGCTTGACCATCTCGTCGAAGAGCGCCTGTTTGTTCTGCGCCTTGTGCAGGTCGATGAAGTCGATGATGACAATGCCCCCCAAATCGCGCAGGCGCAGCTGGCGAGCGATCTCCTTCGCGGCCGCCAGGTTGACGTCCATGGCGGTCTGCTCCTGGTTGTCCTCGGCCTTGGTGCGGTTGCCCGAATTGACGTCGATGACGTTCATCGCCTCGGTGTGTTCGATGATCAGGTAGGCGCCGCGGCGCAGCGAGACGTACTTGGCGAAGAGCGACTTGATCTGCTTCGAGATGTCGAAGTTGTCGAAGATGGGGACGTTGCCCCGGTAAAGCTTGACGATCTTCTCCTTCTCGGGCTCGATCAGGCGGATGTAATTGCGGATGTCGTTGTACATCGCCTCGTCGTCGACGGCGATCTGCGAAAACGAGCCGTTGAGCGAATCGCGGATGATCGTATTGGCGCGGTTCATCTCGCTCATCAGCTGCGCGGGCGGCGTACTCTTCTTGATCGCGGCGCAGGTCTTGCGCCAACGGTCGATCTGCGACTGGATGTCGTGCTCGATGTCCTCGTCCTTGGCCTCCATGGCCGCCGTGCGGATGATGACCCCGAAATTCTTGGGGAGCACCGCAGCCGCGATGCGCTTCAGGCGTTTCTTCTCGTCCGCCGAACGGATCTTCTGCGAAAGGAATACCTTGGACGAAAAGGGCACCAGCACGACGTTGCGGCCGGCCAGCGAAATGTCGGAGGTCAGGCGGGGCCCCTTGGTCGAAATGGCCTCCTTGGCGATCTGCACCATGATGTTCTGCCCGACCTGAAGATAGTCGCCGATCTTGCCCGTCTTTTCGACGGGCGGCTCGAGCTTCATGCCCTCGACGCGCATTCCCCGCTTGCCGGGCTGCTGCGAAGCGACCAGCTTCTGCAACGAGGGAAACTGGCTTCCCAGGTCGAGGTAGTGGATAAAAGCGTCCTTTTCGTGCCCGATGTTTACGAAGGCTGCATTGAGCCCGGGCATTATCTTGCGTACTTTCCCGAGGTAGATATCTCCTACGGAAAAACCCGTCTGGCACTGCTCCTTGTTGAGTTCGACAAGCACCTTGTCCTCACACAGCGCAATGGAGATTTCTGTCGGGTTGACGTTAACGATTAATTCTCTGTTCATCTATATCGTGTGTCGCACCCCGGAAACGGGGTTGCGGAATACTGAAACCGGTTAGGCCGCATTTTGGTCTGAAGTGGCGGCGAACTCCAAAGGAAAATATTGTCCGGGCCATCGGCCGGCAACATGGCGGGTAAGGAAATACCCTGGTTTATTTCGGCGGCACTGCGTCGCAATGCCCCTGCGGGGGGGGGCTCATAACCTGCGTTGCAAGAGGGCCTGACGTCCGCAAACGGCGATCCGGGAACCTGCATTCCCCCCGGGGATACGGGCCCCGGCCGCAAAAAACCGCAGAAAATAGGTAAAGCTAAAAGAACCCGGGGCTCCTTTAGCTTTATCTATCGTTTAGCACTAAGGTGCTACCCTACTTTTTCTTGTGGCGGTTCTTGCGCAGACGTTTTTTACGCTTGTGGGTAGCCATCTTGTGACGCTTATGCTTCTTTCCGTTTGGCATAGTCCTTAAATTTTAGAGGTTCTTTATTTATTGAATTATTTCACCTTCGCAGCGAAGCTCTTGGCGGGCTTGAAAGCGGGGATGTTATGTTCCGGAATGGTGATGGTCGTGTTCTTCGAGATGTTGCGTGCGACTTTCTTTGCACGTTTCTTCACGATGAAGCTGCCGAAGCCGCGGAGATACACGTTGTTCTTGTTGGTCAGCGACGTCTTGATGCTATCCATGAAAGCTTCGACGATTGCCTGAACCTGCACCTTCTCAACGCCGGTGCTCTTAGCGATTTCGCTTACGATATCTGCCTTTGTCATAGTTTATATAGTATTAAATTATTAAGTTCGTGTGAAGACATTCGGACTGCAAATATACGCTTTATTTACATTTTAGCCAATAAACCGCAACTTTTTTTCATTATTTTTCCGGCAGTCCCCTACCAGCCACTAGAACAAGAGGATAACAAATATCGGGCAAAACTCGGCGGAAAATTAAAATATTATGTGCCAGGCAATTATATCCGGACGGCACACCGGAGCGAGCCGCACGGAATAATCGCTCATAATCAACATATTAGCCACAAACCCGCCGAAACAGGAGGAGCCTTTTCCGGGCATCATTGCGCCCGAAGAGTCCCGGCACGGCCAAGCCCCTCCCGGATGCCGGTGCGGCTGCCCGCCCGCGCCCGCCGGCATCCGGCATGCAGCCCTCCACACGGGCGGCGGAGGGGACGGCATCCCCGCCCCGCCCGGGTTCGAGCACCGATTCCCGGGGAAGAGCTCTCCGGCACGCCGCTGCAAGCCGTCCCGGAGGCGATTTACGCCCCGGAACCGCGGATAATATCCCGCCGACCCAATAAACGCCCGGTTTTTGCGTTTGATAATAAAATAACTAATTTTGCGAACTAAAATCCGATAACCGTATGGTCAAAATACTCTGGGTGGACGACGAGGTCGAACTCTTGAAGCCCCACGTCCTGTTCCTCAAACAGAAAGGCTACGAAGTCGACACCTGCAACAACGGCTACGACGCGATCGACATGGCGGCTGAAGGCGCCTACGACCTGATAATCCTCGACGAGATGATGCCCGGCATGACGGGACTCGAGACCCTCCCCAAGATCAAGGAGGTGCGCCCCACCACGCCCGTCATCATGGTGACCAAGAGCGAAGAGGAGAACATCATGGACAAGGCCGTGGGTTCGAAGATCGCCGACTACCTCATCAAGCCCGTGAACCCCAACCAGGTGCTGCTCTCGATCAAGAAGAACGTCCACCAGCAGCAGCTCGTCACCGAGCAGACCACGGCCGATTACCGGTCGGAATTCGGGCGTATCTCCTCGTCGCTGCAGATGGCCGAGACCTTTTCGGACTGGTGCTCGCTCTACCGCAAGCTCACCAACTGGGAGGTCGAGCTTTCGGAATCCACCGACCAGGGCATCAAGGAGGTGCTCACCTACCAAAAGACCGAGGCGAACCAGGAATTCTGCAAGTTCGTACGCCGTAACTACTACAACTGGATCAACAAGCGCTCGGACGAAACCCCCGTGATGTCGCACACGCTCATGCGCACCAACATTTTCCCGGTGGCGGACGAGAACCCGAAGACCACGCTGCTGCTGATCGACAACTTCCGCTACGACCAGTGGCGGTCGATCTCCTCGCTGCTGCGGGGCTATTACGACGTGGCGCAGGACGATTTCTACTGCGCCATCCTCCCCACGGCAACGCAATACGCCCGCAATGCCATCTTCGCCGGTCTGATGCCGCTGGCCATCGACAAGCTGATGCCCAACAAATGGCTCAACGACAACGAGGAAGGCGGCAAGAACCAGTACGAGGAGGAGTTCCTCAAACGGCTGATGGCCCAGAACGGGAAGAACTGGAAATTCTCGTTCGACAAGCTCGTGCGCCCCGAACAGGGCCGCAGGCTGGTCGACAATATACAAAAAGTGTACGACGCCGATTTCTCGGTGATCATCTACAACTTCCTCGACATCCTCTCGCACGCCCGTACCGAGACCGACATCATCCGCGAGCTGACCGAGGACGACGCGGCATTCCGGTCGCTGACGCGCTCGTGGTTCGAGCACTCCGACCTCTACACCATCCTCAAGCTCCTCTCGGAGCGGGGGCACACGGTCGTGATCACCTCCGACCACGGCACCATCCGCGTGGACAACCCCGTCAAGGTGACGGGCGACCGCGAGACCTCGGCCAACCTGCGCTACAAGACGGGGCGCAACCTGGCCTACAACTCGCGCGACGTCTACGAGATACTGAAACCCGAGGACGTACAGCTGCCGTCGAGCAACCTCACGTCGAGCTATATCTTCGCCTACAATTCGGATTTCCTGGTCTACAACAACGATGCGAACCGCCACATCCGCTATTACCGCAACACGTTCCAGCACGGCGGCATCTCGATGGAAGAAATGATCGTGCCTTATATCGTCTTAAAACCCAAGCAGTAATATGAAAACGATCCACATCACCTCGCAAGACGAACTGCCGGACGTCGCCGAGGCGGTCATCGAAGCGCTCGGCCGCCGCACGGTAGTCGCACTGCGCGGAGAAATGGGCGCGGGCAAAACCACGCTGATCCGCGAGATCGCAGCCCAACTGGGCGCCACGGACACTGTAACCAGTCCTACGTTCGCCATCGTGAACCAGTACAAGGGCAAAGGCAACCGCCGTATCCATCATTTCGATTTCTACCGGATCAACGACATCCGCGAAGCCTATGATTTCGGTTACGAAGAGTATTTCTTCTCGGGCGACCTCTGCCTGGTCGAATGGCCCGAAAAGATCGAACAGCTCCTGCCCGAGAACGTGATGACGGTGCGCATCACCGTCGACAGCGACACGGCACGCACGTTCGAAATCGACTGAAGCCCGGCCAACGCCCCGCGACACTACGACCATGGCAGACGGTTTCCGCATCGCATTCTGCATCGAATGCCATAAATACACCCCTGTCCTGCAGGAGTTGTGCCGGCAGTTGCAGCACCCCGAAGCGGATATTTTCATCCATGTCGATGCGAAATCCGACATCGGGGATTTTGCGCCGCTGCGTCCCCTGGCACGTTTCATCCACCCGCGCAGCAAGGTGTACTGGGGCGAGTACGGCCAGATCGACTGCATGCTCAAACTGCTCCGGGGCACCTGTAACGGCGACTACCGCTACATCGCCATTCTCTCGGGCGACACCCTGCCGCTACGCCCCTGCGGGCAGATACACGATTTCCTCGAAGCGTGCTACCCACGGCAGTTCGCGGACATGCAGCCCGAACTGCACATCACCGAACTGACGCAGAAGATGCAGTGGTGCCACTACCCCGACAGGAACGATTGGATCGGGCGCCTGCCGGGCTATTTCCGCAAAAGGCTCTACAAACGGCTGCGCCCCGGGGACAACCCCTATTTCAGGACATTGCCGCCGCTCGAAAAGGGTTCCAACTGGATCGTCGTCACCGACCGCTTCCGGGATTTTGTGTTCGATTATCTGCGCACCCACCCCGATTATATCCGCGCATTCAGACACTCGCACTGCGGCGACGAGATTTTTTTCCAGACCCTGATGGGCATTTCCGAATTCGCCGGTGCGAATACGCGCCGTCCCCTCGTCTACACCCGATGGGTCGGAGAAGGGGCGCCCCATCCGGAAACATTCGGCACCGACGACCTGCCCCGGCTGCTGCAGGCACGGGACACGGCGGCGGAAGTTCCGTACCTCTTCGCCCGCAAGATCGCCGACGACCTGGACATCGCCCGCTACCGGGAGACGTTCCTCCGATAAACCCGCGCTGTTCGCCGCCGATGCCGGCCGCAATATCCCGGCACCCGCTTACCGTACAGGCTTCGCATCCGCCCGGTAGGTCGTTTCCGTCATTCGACCGAATCGAGTTTCAGGCCCCCGTCCTCGCAAACGACCCGAACCGTTCGCGTCCCCTCTATCCCCATGTCGATGAATTTCACGGCATAGAGACCGTTTCCCAGAGCCGTTACCGAAGCGACCTGCGACACATCGCCCGGGTCGTCCTGACATCCGGTTCGGAATTTCCAAACGGCATAACCGGCTCCGTCGTACTCGTGTGTATAGTCGTCCTTCAGCCGCCTTTTCAACTTTTCCGTGCAGTACTTCTCCACTCCGGGTGCATAGTCCTCCCCGCCAAAAACATAGTCCGCATAGAACATTTCGATCAAACGGACAGCCTCGGCATCCCTGCACTCCGGGTGCCGGAGCTCCGGGAGCTCCCGGCGCACGCTGCATGCGCCGCCATCCGCCCCCGCATCCGCCTGCAAGCACGGGAGGTTCAGGAACAGGAGCACGATACCCAACAATAATTTCCCTTTCATCACAACCGACTTCATCGTTTTTCAAAGATAATATATTTCCGGGAAATCTCCGCCCTTGCAGCCGCTCAAGGCCGGGGCCTGCCCATCCGGCGCACCGAAGGTTTCCGCCGGCAGCCCCGCCCCCCGCCGGCACGGCCCGGAAAGCCAATCGGCAACATTCCTGCCGTAATCCGCTCCGTTTCTCGATCCGATGTTGTATCTTTGCCGCAGGAAACACCTTACTCCCATGAAAAAAACCTTGAAAATCGCGGGGATCGTCCTCGCTTCGCTCGTCACGCTGCTGCTGGCAGCCTTCCTGCTCGCCCGCTTCGTATTCAGGGAGCAGGTCGCCAGTGCACTCAACGCCTTGCTGGCGGAACAGCGCACCGAATTGCTGCGCGCGGCCGCACCCTATGCCGCCGACACCGTACAATTCCGCTTCGCCTACCGGCAGGACAGCGTGCGCGCCCGCGAAATCCGCGACCATTTCCGCCTCGACACGCTGCTGCGCCGCGATGCCTCGACGTGGGAGAATACCCTGGCGCTGGCAAAATTCGTCGCCCGCAACATCCCGCACGCCAACCAGCAGGTCTACCCCGAAAAGTGCAACGCCGTTGCCCTGTGGGAGTATAGCCGCACGGTCGAACCGGCCTTCAACTGCCGTCTGCATTCAATCATGCTGCACGAACTGCTGCTGGCATCGGGCATCACCAACCGCTTCGTCACGTGCCTCCCGGCCGACTCGCTCGACACGGACTGCCACGTCGTCAACATCGCATGGCTGCCCGAGCTGCAGAAGTGGGCGATGGTCGACTCGGACATGCAGGCATTCATCACCGATCCGGCAGGTACGCCGCTCTCGCTCGCGGAGATGCGCGCACGGTACATCGGCGGCGAGCCGACGGAGGTACACCGCCTGCTGGATGAAAAGGACGACGGTTACTATGCCGCCTACTGGGCCAAGAACCTTTATTGGTTCGAATGCTGGGAAAGCACGGGCTTCGACCAGGAGCCGAACCGAGGCAGGCACCGCTGCGTGGTGCTGCTCCCGCCTGACTTCGAAGGGTTCCGGCTCGGCCGCACAGCGGTCAAAACCTCCGACGAAACACGTTTCTGGGCAGCGCCCGAAACCGCATCCGATTTCTGAAACACATTTCATACAAGTTTTACACACGCAATGCAAGAATATATCTCCAAACAGCAACAGGTTTTACGTCCCGCTGAACAGATTTACGCGGTCATCAGCCGTTTCGACAACCTCACGCCCGCCCTTGCCGACAAGGTCGAAGAGTGGCAGGCTACCGAGGACAGTTGTTCGTTCAAGGCCAAAGGCTTCACCGTGAAACTCCGCATGGAGGAGCGCGAGCCGGGCAAATACGTCAAGGTCGTCGGCGACGACGGGGGCGTACCGATGGATTTCGCATTCTGGATCCAGTTGCAGGAAGTCTCCGCCGCGGACACCCGCCTGCGGCTGGTGCTGCGCATCGACCTGAACATGATGATGAAGATGATGATCGGCAACAAGCTGCAGGGGGCGCTGGATCAGATCGCCGAGGGGATCGCCCGGGCGATGAACGCCGCCCCGCAGGTCTGAACGGACGGCAGACGAAGTCCGGCACAGCCCCCGCAAATCGGGCACGGTTCCGCAGACACGATGCCCCGGGGCGATGATTCCGGGCGGGGCAGAGATGTTTGCGGCACAGGCCTGGGAACACGCAGCCAAAGGCGGTATGACGCCGTGCCGCAGGCTCAGGCAAGGATCACGCAGAATTCGTCGGCGCGACGCGCACACGAAAACCGAATAAACGCACGCGATTATGAAACCGACAAGTTATCTATCAGCCCTTTTCCAGCCTTCGGCGCTTCCCGCCGGAGAGCGCCCGCCGTGCGACTTCGACCTGATCAGCCGCTATTTCTACAACTGCCCGGCGGAGGACGCCAGCCATACGATCGACGCCGAAACCACGGCCGACCTCGACCTCAACGCCGTATTCGAGCGCATCGACCGCACGACCTCGAAAGTCGGGCAGCAATGCCTTTATGCCCGCATACGCACGCTCCGGGGACAGGAGGATGCCGAGGCTTTCGGCCGCAGCACAGACTGTTTCTCCCGCAACGGGGAACTTGCGGCCAGCTGCACCGAATCCCTCTCCCGGCTCACCGACGAGGATGCCTACGGGCTGCAAAACCTGATTTTCGACACACCGGCCAAAGTCCGTTATTTCGCCTGGGTATACCCGCTCACCCTGCTCGCCGTGGCGACGCTGCTCGCCGCCCCGTTCTACCCGCTGTCGCTGCTGCTGTTCATGGCGGTCTTCGCCGTGAACCTCTATATCCATTACAGCAACAAGCTCAATGTCTCGCTCTACGGCTCGGCCGTAAAACAACTTTCGCTGGCATTGCGCACAGCCCGGGAACTGGCTGTCGAAGAGGTGCCCGGCACGGAGGAGGCCACCGGACAAATCCGGCAGGTCGCCGAGGTCGAACGCCGCAGCCGCGTGGTCGGGACGCAGGGCGACTCCGCAAACGAGCTGGCCGCCATCGCATGGCTTTTCATCGAGCTGGCCAAAGTCGCCTTCAATATCGAGGTGATCCTCTTCCAGCGCTTTATCGGCAGCATCACGGCCCGGCGCGATGCGATCCACGGCATGTTCCGCTTCATCGGGGAGACCGATGCCGCAATCTCCGTCGCACGCCTGCGCAGCGAAACCCAGACCTGCCGCCCTCAGTTCGTCGACGGGAAATACCTGAAAGCCGAGCAGGTCGTACATCCGCTCATCGACGGCTGCGTGCCCAATACGCTCGTCCTCGACGGCACGGGGCTGCTGCTCACCGGCTCCAACATGTCGGGCAAGACGACCTTCATCCGCACACTGGTGCTCAACGCCCTGACGGCCGAGACCCTCGACATATGCTTCGCCGTCTCTTATACGGCACCGTACATGCGGCTGCTGAGCTCGATCCGCATTTCGGACGACATCGCCGAAGGCACGAGCTATTACCTGCAGGAGGTGCTGACCGTCAAACGCTTCCTCGAAGCGGCACAGGATTCCGCCCCCTGCCTGTTCGCCCTCGACGAACTGTTCAAGGGGACGAACACGACCGAACGCATCGCCGCCGGGAAAGCCGTCCTCTCGCACCTCAACCGCGGCCCGCACATCGTGCTGGTATCGACGCACGACATCGAGCTGGCGGAGTTGCTCGACAGCGACGGCTACGAACTGCACCACTTCCGCGAAGAGGTGGTCGACGGGCAGCTGGTCTTCGACTACCAGCTGCACACGGGGCCGCTGACGACCCGCAACGCAATCCGCATCCTGGAGCTGTACGACTATCCGCCCGAACTGATCGCCGAAGCCTATGCGGTGCAGGAACGGCTGCTGAAAAAACCGGAATGACGGCCAAACCACGGGCAGGAGCGCCGGCCTCGGAGGGTCGGCGCTCCTGCTTCAGATTTTCGGTTTCTGGAGCATCCGGATAACCAGCGACGCCCCGTAGATCAGCATTCCGTACATGATCGTAATGAACGAAACCTTGAATCCGCCGAGCAGCAGCGTCGGCGAAATATCGCCCGCCTGCTGAATGACGTCAAAGGCATGGTACATGCTTAGAATCTGAAGGAAGATCCCGCTCACCAAAGCCAGCAACCCGATCTCCTTCACCCATGCCGGGGCTTTCCATGCAGCGAACAGCATACAAATCAACTCGGCGGTCAGCAAAGACATCTGGTAAGAACCGCCTTCGAAAAACAACTGGTACATACGATAAAATTTTAAACGGACACGGGACTATTCCCTGCAACAAAGATAGTCCATCCGGCCCCGAACCGGCAAAAAAACGGACAGGCGAAACCCGTCGTTGCGCGGTCGAATCCCGCCGTCCGCCCCACGGGAGCATTTTTCCGGGCTCCGGGACGACGGACATGCGGTTTATTTACCTATATTTGTTGAAACGGATCGTCGCATGAAACATTTCCTCCCCGTCGCATGGTGGCTCGCGGCCACGGTCGTCATCGCACTGGTACTGGTCAGCCTGGGCTATCCCTTCACGGATGCCCTGCTGCTGGGCGCGATGTTCCTGCCGGGGATGCTCGCCGCCCGTTATTTCGTGCCGCAGCTCTCGTTCCGGAATCCCCGACAGGGGATTTTCGACGCCGTATACCTCGCTCTGGGCATCCTCTGCATCGAATACCTCGCGTTGATGCTGGCCGGGCGTTACATCCTCGGCGCAGGGGTCGGCCAGATGCCGGGGCTGCTGCTCAACCCTGTGTTCCTGCTGCTGATACCGGGCGCTTTCGTCGCCCCCGAGATCATGCTCGAAAACTACCTCACGGCCCGCTGCCCCTACGACAAAACGATCAGTTTCGTATCCGAGCGGCGGAAAATCACGCTCGACCCTGCGGAGATACTCTACGTCGAATCGAACGACAGCGAAGTCTGGCTGCACACCGCATCGGGCGAGGCCTACCGTACAAAGACGCGCATCTCGCAATGGGAATCGCAGCTCGACCGGCGCTTCCTGCGCATCCACCGCTCCTATATCGTCAACACGGCACACGTCGGCGAATACCACCCCTCGCGGGTCAACGTCGGCGGACAGGAAATCGAAATTTCCCGCAAATACAAGGACACCGCACGGCTGCGGTTCGAGTCCCCTGCGGGCGAATAACGCCCCGCAACCCGCAAACGGGAATTATTGCCAACACATCCGGCAGTGCGGCCATTTCCCCGACGGCATAAAACCCCGATATTTGCATTACGGGAACAATGAGCCGGAGAAGGCCACATGCCACCGGGAAACTTAAAACAGGGAAAGTTATGAAACAATATGATGCCGTCATCATCGGCTTCGGCAAAGCGGGCAAGACCCTCGCCGCCGAACTGGCCGCACACGACTGGAGCGTCGCGATGGTCGAACGCTCGGACAAAATGTACGGGGGAACCTGTATCAACATCGGCTGCATACCGACCAAAGCCCTGATCCACAGCGCCGGGCTCGCAGCCGCAGGGCATCCGCTGACCTTCGGGCAGCGGCGGGATTATTACAGGGATTCCGTCGCCTCGAAAACGGCGCTGGTCGAGCTGTTGCGGGACAAGAATTACCATAAACTGGCCGACAACGCCCGCATCGACGTCTACACGGGCGAAGGCAGTTTCGCCTCACCGGAAGCCGTCGCCGTGAAAACCGCCCGGGGGACACAGCAGATCGGCGGCAAATACATCGTCATCAACACCGGCGCCGAGACGGTAATCCCGCCCATCGAAGGCATCGCGCAGAGCAGGCGGGTCTATACCAGCACCTCGATCATGGAGCTCGAAGAGCTGCCGCAGCACCTGGTAATCGTGGGCGGCGGATACATCGGGCTGGAATTCGCCTCGATGTACGCCTCATTCGGATCGAAAGTCACCGTGCTCGAAGGGTTCGCGGAGCTGATCCCGCGCGAAGACCGCGACATTGCGGCCGCCGTGCGGGAGGCGCTGGAAAAAAAGGGCATCGAATTCCGCATGGGCGCACGGGTCGAATCGGTGAGCGACACCGCCGAGGGCGTCACGGTCGCCGTCGCCGACACGCAGACGGGCAGAAAATACGAAATCGTCGGGGACGCCGTGCTGCTCGCCACGGGACGCCGCCCCGCCACCGCAGGGCTGAACCTCGCGGCCGCCGGAATCGAAACCGACGACCGGGGTGCCGTCAGGGTCGACGCACACCTGCGCACGACGGCTCCCCATGTCTTCGCCGCAGGCGATGTGACGGGCGGGCTGCAATTCACCTATGTTTCGCTGGACGACTTCCGGATCATACGCGACGTGCTGCTGGGCGACGGAGCCCGTACCACGGCCAACCGGGGCCCCGTCCCCTATTCGGTCTTCATCGAACCGACGCTCTCGCACGTGGGCATGCACGAGGAGGAGGCACGCAAGGCAGGGCGCGACATCCGCGTCAACAGGATCGCCGTCGCGGCATTCCCGCGTTCTCGGATACTGGGTTCGACGGAGGGTGTGCTCAAAGCCGTCATCGACGCCAAGACCGACGAGATACTGGGGTGCACGCTCTTCGGTGCCGAATCGGGCGAAGTCATCAACACCGTCGCCACAGCCATGAAGCACGGCGTCACGGCACACGACCTGAGCAATTCGATCTACACCCATCCGAGCATGAGCGAATCGCTCAACGACCTGTTCGCCTGACGGGAACCGGGATGGGGCTCCGCCGGGCATCGCCGGGAAAGTATCCGGGGAAGGCTCCGAAGAGAAAGCACGGGGAAAGCCACGGGGGAGGGCGGGAAAACCCACCGGTTACGCCGGCCAGAAAAGACAGCCGGAACGCCCCGGCGTCACCGCAACCCTATGATCGCCGCCGCGCTACTTTCCCATCGCCGCCGCCACGCAGCGGATCGTCGGGAAAGCATCCCGCAGGTTGCGGGCGACCTCCGCGGGCGTACACCACGCCGCCCGCTCGATCCCCTCTTCGAGCTGGGGCACAAGCCGGTCACAGGACGCCGTGTGAAGCTCGTACCAGTGGGTGCGTTTCAGCTCCCAGCGTTCGGTCTTGGGGAAATAATAGGCATGCAGCGTATCGCACAGGGGTCGCACCACCCCGGCGCGGACACCCGTCTCCTCCTCGATCTCACGGGCCGCACACTCCTCGATCCGCTCGCCGCATTCGAGGTGCCCCTTGGGTAAGTCCCAGCGGCCGTTGCGGCGGATCATCAGCCATTGGCCGCAATCGTTGACCACCACGCCGCCCGCCGCCTCTATAAGCGCGAACTCCGCGGCAAAGGCCCCGAACGCCGCCCCGGGATCGGGCGTGACGACAGCCGCCTTGTTGTACGATTCGAGAATTTTCGTTACCTTCGCTCGTGATATGCCGCCGTCCGGTGCGGGCGTCACGGCATACCAGTCCTCGCCAGGGGTCTTCGCAGTGAAAACCACGGCTTTATCTGCAAAATATACGGTATAGTCCATGCTGGCTCGATTTGAACGCGAAAATACGAATAATATAGAAGAAACCCCGACCAAAATGAAAAAATTACTCCTTTTTATGGCTATTGCAGCTGTGGGACTGGGCGCATGCGACGACAGGCGCCCGCAACCACTTACGATCGACAACGCCCTGACGGCCGACGAAATCGCCGCAGGCAGGCTCACCCCCGAGGTGATGTGGAAAATGAGCCGTGCAGGCTCCTCGTCGCTCTCACCCGACGGCAAGACGCTCCTCTATGCGCAGACCGACTACAACATGGCCCAGAACCGCGGCGTGACGACCCTCTGGGTGCAGGATATGGCATCGGGCGCCGTAACGCGGCTCACCGACACGGCCTCGAACAACGCCGCCCCCGAGTGGAGCTCCGACGGGCGGAAAATCTATTTCCTGTCGGATCGCAGCGGCTCGATGCAGGTATGGCGGATGAACGCCGCTGGCGGCGACGCGACCCAGATAACGGGCAGCGGCGGGGGCGAGGGTGTCCCCGACGTCGAAGGATTCGGTGTCAGCCCCGATGAAAAACACATCTGGTGGGTACAGGCCGTGCAGACGGCGCGGCGCAAATCGTCGGACGTATACGAGGACATGGACAAGTCGAAGGCCCGCATCTACGACGACCTGATGGCCCGCCACTGGGACTACTGGGACGAAGGCTCCTACCGCCATATCTTCATCGGCGAACTGGGCAAGGGCCTCGTGACGGGAGGCACGGACATCATGCCCGATGCACAGTGGGACGCCCCGCTGGCGCCCTATTTCGACATGGCCGAAATCACCTGGAACAACGCAGGCACGATGCTGGCCTATACCTGTAAGCCGCTCACCGGCACCGAATACGCCGTTTCGACCGACTCGGACATCTTCGTCTATGTGCTCGAAAGCGGCGTGACGCAGAACATCTGCAAGCCGGTCAATGTCAATACCGGGGAGCCCGTCGCAAGCGACAAGGCCGTCATGGCCGGTTACGACAAATACCCCGTATGGTCGCCCGACGATACGAAAATCGCCTTCCTTTCACAGCGCCGCGCAGGCAACGAGTCGGACAAGGCACGCCTGTTCCTCTACGACTGTCGGACGGGCGACATGCAGGATCTGACGGAAGATTTCGACTACAACGCCATGAACGTCGTCTGGGAGGACAACGACACGATCTGGTTCATCGCACCGATCGAGGCGACACACCAGCTCTGCCGCATCTCACCCTCGGTAGGCGAGGTCGAGGTGGTAACCCGCGGCGACCACGACATCAACGCCTTCTCGATGGCCGGCGATAGGATCGTCGCCGAAATGTGCACGATCTCGATGGCCACCGAGTTCTTCGGCGTCGACCCCGCCGACGGCACGCTGACGCAGCTTTCGGCCATCAACAAACCGGTTTACGACAACATCAGGATGGGCGAGGTGCAGAAACGCTGGGTGAAGACCACCGACGGCAAGCAGATGCTGACGTGGGTGATCCTGCCGCCCGATTTCGACCCGGCCAAGAAGTACCCCACCCTGCTTTACTGCCAGGGCGGCCCGCAAAGCGTCGTGTCGCAGTTCTGGAGCTACCGCTGGAATTTCCAGCTGATGGCCGCACAGGGCTACGTCGTCGTGGCGCCCAACCGCCGCGGCCTGCCCTCGTTCGGGCAGGAGTGGCTCGACCAGATATCGGGCGACTACGCGGGGCAGAACATCCGCGACTACCTCTCGGCCATCGACGACGTGGCTGGGGAGCCGTGGGCCGACGAAACCCGCATGGGCTGCGTCGGGGCATCGTACGGCGGCTACTCGGTATTCTTCCTGGCCGGCAGCCACGAAAAGCGTTTCAAGGCGTTCATCGCCCACTGCGGCATCTTCAACTTCGAGTCGATGTACGGTGAGACCGAAGAACTGTTCTTCATCAACAACGACTACGGAGGCCCCTACTGGGATCGGTCGAACCAGGTCGCACAGCGCTCCTACGCCAATTCGCCGCACAAATTCGTCGACAAATGGGATACGCCGATCCTGATCTTCACGGGTGAATACGATTTCCGGATCCCCTACACGCAGTCGCTCGAAGCCTTCACGGCCGCCCGCGTGCGCGGCATCCCGGCGCGGCTGGTGGAATTCGAAAACGAGGCGCACCAGGTCTTCAGGCCCCAGAACTCGCTCGTCTGGAACCGCGAATTCTTCGGCTGGCTCGACAAATACGTGAAATAACGGGCGGGGGCGTCCCCGCATCGCAAGGCCATCCGGGAAATCCGGATGGCCTTTTTTGTCCACCATGCATCCTTTTACGTTCTTTATCTCATCATTTCAGCCCGATCGCTATCCCTCAAATCGGCTGGTTCATTGAAAAAATCCACCGGTTCGTTGAATTTATTTTCATCTGCCTTTGCATAGTCCTATTTTTGTTCTCGACGCTAAAAAACATTTGACTATGAAGACAGTAACCACCAATCGGGAGGGGAGACCATGCTATGTCGCACCCCTGCTCGAACAGATCGACGTGCAAACCGAGAAGGGGTTTGCCGCATCAGATTACCCCGGAACCGGGGGAGTAAGTCCCATGGGCAGCTACGATGATTATTACGACAACGAATAAACAGCAGCTGCCATGAAAAGATTTTACACTTCCATTCCGGTTCTCCTTGCAGCTGTCCTCGGCGCAGCATGCAGCAATTTCGACGAAGCGACCCCCAAGCCGGGTGCAAACGAGGCCGTCGTCGGGCTCCGCGCCGACATCGCCCCCCGCCAGCAGACCCGCGCCGAGATCGACGTAGACTTCGAAAACGGGCTTTCAGGCTCGTGGAACGAGGTGGACATCCTCGGGGTCATCCACAAGGCGCCCGGCAGCCAGGACTTCTCCGCCCTCGGGCAGTTCGCCTTCGACCCGGAATCCCGCACGTTCAAGGGCACGCTGCCCTCCCAAACCGGCGAATGGCACTACCGCGCATTCTACCCGCACAACGGTACGGCGAGCGTCTCCGGATCGAAGACCACGGTGACCGTTCCGTTCAGCGCGCTCCGTACGCAGGAGGGTAACAGGTACAACAGCGAATACGACCTGCTGGCGGCCGATGCGATCCTGTACCCGAACGCCGCCCCGGGCATGACGCCCCAGGGCGAAGCCCTCAGATTCAACCTCAACCGTTTCACGACGATCCTCGCACTGCGCATGCAGGGCGGCGCAGCGTCGGAAAAGGTGGCTTCGGTTATGCTGACGGCCGAAAAACCGATCGCTTCCGAGCAACTGACCTTCGAACTCCCGACGAGCGCATACGACATCGCCGCGGTCAACCCCACGCTGGTCGCCGAGGGCCCGTCGCCCGCCGGCGGCACCGTGTCGATCGACTCGGAGCGCATCACCGTCACCTACAAGGACGGCACGGCACCCTCGGCCGATCTGAGCGAGACGTTCTTCAACGTGCTGCCCGACGAGAACTACGGGGAACTGGTCTTCACCGTCTGCACCGACAAGGGCAACACCGCGAGCGTGACGGTAAACCGTACCACGCCGATGGTCGCCAACTGGGTCTACACCAAAATAGCGACGGGAACCTTCGCCAAAGCCACGCCCCCGACCATCGAGTGGCTCGGACACGACCTCTCGCAGCGCTACGAGCTGGCAGACACGGGCAACGAGGCCGATATCGAGGTCAGTGTCCCGGGCGGCATCCGTAAAATGGAGGTGGAAATCATCGCCCCGGTGCTGACCGAAAGCGGATTGCTGGAGCTGGCCGGGCTTGCCCCCACGATGGAGCTGACCGCCCCGGCGACCGAGAATATGGCCGAGATGCTCACCCAACTCGGATTCCCGACCCCTTCGCAGCTGCTCGACCAGCAGTACGCATTCTTCCAGATCGGAGGGCTGATCGACCTGCTGGCCATGGTCTGCGCCGAGGTGACGGAAACCGCATACTCCGACTTCAGGTTCACCGTCACGGACAACGCAGGGCAGCTGACCACGGTCACCCTGCAATACGCCAAGACCATCGCCTCGGCGATCACCCCGGGCGCGGCCTACAACGACGACGCGAACTTCTGGACGAACACCGCGACGCTCGCGTGTGTGGTCGCCCCGGAAGACTTCCAGCACACGACGGTCGAATACAAACGTACCGACGGCACCTGGCAGGCAGCCGTCAAGGGGACGCAGAATGCCGAAGACGGGACTTTCACAGCCACGATCAGCAGCGCCTACAACGCCGACAACACGATGATAAGCGAAACCGGCATCCGCCCCGGGCACCGATACGAATACCGGCTCGTCATCGACGGCACGACGAAGGCTTCCGGCACGATCGACCTCACCGCCGAGAAAGGCGACCCCATCCAAAACGGCGGCATGGAGGACTGGAGTACGACGACCCTGGGCAGCAACAAAAACATCGTATATCCGAATGCGAGCGGCAACAGCTTCTGGACATCGGGCAACAACGGACAGACCACGGGCCTATGCACCAAGAACGAAAACATCTGGCTCGGGAATACCAGCGGTTCCTACTGTGCATACCTGAAGCCGAACCTGACCTCGATCGGGTCGATCAAGATCTTCGCTGCCGGCAACCTGTTCACCGGCTCCTTCGACTATACGGTTTCCATATTCGGATGGAGCGGCGGAACGGCCAGCTTCGGTTCGCCCTACGCATGGACTGCACGTCCCACGGCGCTACGGGTCAAAGCCAGGGCGACGGTCGGCAACATTCAGACCCTGGGGGCGAAGAAGAACGAGCTGTCCACCTCGGACATCTCCCCCGCACGCATCTTCGTATGTATCTGCGACCGGGACACCCGAATCGACAACGTATCCCAGACCAAGGCGCTTAGCGGGGAATATAACATCAGCGGGACGTTCGAACCCTCGGACGCCGGCATCGGCATCCTGGCGTACGGCGACCACAAATTCACGGCCTCGACCGACGGTTGGCAGACCATAACCATCCCGATCGTCTACAACGACCGCGACGCGACGCCCATCCCATCGAAGGCTTACAACATCATGATTTCGTGCTCCTCGGACTGCTACGGGGCATTCTTCTGCGGCAGCCAAAGCAACGAACTGTACGTCGACGACTTCGAGTGGATATACTAAAACCCCGGCAATAACAAACCCCGGCGGCACCACGGCCTCCCTTTCGAAACCTCCCTGCACCTGCGGGGAGGTTTTTTGTCGTATCGGGCGATATGACAACAAGTTATGGGGCTCCTGCGCCCTTCCCGGCGGATCGGCACACATACGCGAGGACGGGAAATAGTGAAACAGCGGGCGTTTATGATGAAATTGCCCGGGTTCGTTGAATTTATTTTCATTTGCGGCTGCGCAAACCTACTTTTGTTATGTCACTTTAAACTTTTGCATATCATGGGAATTGAATTAGCCAAACGAGGGGGGGGGAAATACTCCGTCCCTACCATCGAAGTAATCGAGATCACGACTGAAAAGGGATTTGCCACATCACCGGTAGGCGGGAGTGTTCTTCCGATGTCCTATGACGACAGTTACATGGACGAATCCGACGAAGCCTAACACCTCAGCGCCATGAAAAAATCCCTCAAACTCCTCTTCTGTGCAACGGCCCTCGCATCGCTGGCCGGCTGCAACAAGTTCGACGAAGCGGACACCGCCCCGGACTCCGGCAACGGTTCGCTTATTAAAGTCTATGCCAAGGTCGCCGAAAACGACGGCACCCGCGCCAACATCCATGTCGGCGAAAGTGCCTTCACGGCCGAATGGGAAGCCGGCGACGCCCTGGGCATCCTGCCTGTCAAAACCGGCGGCACGGCACCGGCCACGGCTGCCAAATTCGACTACAACGCCACCTCGGCCGCATTCGAAGGTTCGCTCAACGATTTCGCAGCGGGCGGCGGCAATTACTATGCCTTCTTCCCCCACGCGAAGGTCACCGGCACCACGGCCAACCTCCCGTTCGGGAACCTGCGTACGCAGGCGGGCAACGATTTCAACAGCGCCTACGACGCGCTGGTCGCCACCCCCAGGGCATACACCGATGACGACGAGGCGGGCAAGGCCGACGGCAAAGACGTCACCTTCACGCTGCACCGCCTTACGTCGATCCTCAATTTCTCCATCGCCACGCCGGCCGACAAGGTGAAATACCTGCTGCTGACCGCCGGCGGGGAAACCCAGAAGCTTTCGGCTTCGAGCCTCGATTTCGGCCTCGAAAACGGGGGTGCCGAGACAGTTGCCAGCCTCAGCACAACCGACCAGTCGAACGTCATCGCACTGCAATATACGCCCGATGCGGCGGGCGGCGACCACGTCGAAGCCTTCTTCAACGTCCCGGCCGACCTCTACCCCACGCTGACGCTCGACGTAATCGACTCCGACAACCAGATGGCCACGGTCACGGTCAACCGCACCGAAGCCTTCAAAGCCGGAACGCTCTATAAGAAAGCGGTCGACGCCCCGCAGTTCGCCCCCATCGCCGCTCCGTCGCTCGTATGGCCGAATCAGGATATGAACGAACCGCACGACATTACTAAATGCGGCACCGATTATGAGGCCAATATCCAGATTACCGTCCCGGGAGGTATCGCAGGGCTTATGGTAAATATCACGTCGGAAGTATTGAACGAAATGGAACTTAAAGAACTCGATCTTTTCAGTACTGATTTAGGGCTTCCTGGGATGACCAGCGGCGTTGTTATTCAGTATCAGAAATCTACAATCTTCAATATTACTGAACTCATACCTTTGATCGCCGGACTAGCCGCCCCTGGCAGCGAACATATTTTCGAGGTAGTGGTAACCGATTTGGCCGGACAGCAAACGACTCAAAGATTGACATTTTATATGCCGTCCCCAATTACCTATAACGAGGATGCAGATCTTTGGCTGAACACTGCGTCATTCACACTCAAGAATATTCCCGCCGAGGCGACATCTGTCAGCGTACAATATAAAAAATCGACAGAGACTGCATGGCAGACAGCAACTGTCAGCGACGATAAAACCAAAGCAACAATCGCCCCCGTTTGGGAAGCAGCAACGACGACACCTGACTGGTCTACCCCCAACACTGTCCAATCCTTCCAACGCATAAAAGAAGGAACAGGTATTTTTGCCAACAATACTTACGACTATAAACTTTCCGTAGACGGAACAGAGTATACCGGGCAGTTTACGACAAACACCACCCAAACTATTCCAGACGGCAATATGGATAATTCCAACCTACCTTGTTTTACGACAAGCGAAAGTGAAACCTCTGCATTCTGGGGTAGCGGAAACAATTCTACGACAAAAAGTCTTTGCCTGCCTGAGGCTTGGCAAAATGGGTACCGGGCAAAATGTCAATCGGCTCAAGCACCCTTTGTCAATATATTAGCCGCAGGCAACTTATTCACCGGGACTTTCAGAATGGCAAGCACTTATACCGGTGAGGTTTCTTTCGGACAACAATATGAATGGCAAGCCCGTCCTACTGCGCTGAAGGTATCATATCATGCAAAAGTCGGGACTGTAGACCGCACAGACGGTGAAAGCACAAAGATCGCCAAAAACACCCAGGACAAAGCCCGCATATTTTTCTGCATCGTTGACTGGACATCAAGGCACATCGTATCGTCCACTCCATATATTAATGCTTTGGGAGGGCTCATCTCATCAACGGCAAAGACAACCGGCGCCTGGGATCCAGAAACAGTGAATAGTACGAATGAAGGTAAAATCATCGGTTACGGTTCAATGTGGATAGATGCCGATACCTCTGGTAATGAAATGGCTACTGCCATAATCAAAACCAATTTCTACGATACGACCGCAGTTCCGACCGCAGGCAATTATTCGCTGGTAATTTCTTGTGCATGTAATGCATACGGCGACTATTTCAACGGCTGTTCTGGTAACACACTGTACGTCGACGATTTCGAATGGGTATACTAACCCGCCGGAATATCCGGAAGGCCAGAGGCCTTTATCCCCGACCTCCCTGCAATCGCAGGGAGGTCTTTTCTTGCGCGGGGTATTGCCGCGGCGGGCCGCCGTGCAGCACGGCCGGCCGGCACACAGCCCGCGGGCGGGTGCATCCTGTGCCGAAAAAGTCAAAAAAAAGGTTCGAACAGGTTCGCCGGACAGGGTGTTCGTGATGAAAAACCGGGCATTCGTTGAATTTATTTCCAAGATACGCGCCGCATGTCTATTTTTGCACATTGCCAATAAAAAACTCATACCCATGCGCATAAAATTCCGGACATCCCGACCCATGCAAACGCCTCGGGATATTTCATATACCGGTAATCCGACCGGCGGCACAACGGCATATCCCGCCGTACTCCCGGCAGCGCACGAAGCAACCGACAATCCCGAAAACATCTTTTACCGAACGATCCGGACTGTTATGAAAAAACAACTTATATATCTATTAGCATCGGCGGGCCTGCTGGCCGCCGGATGCTCCACGGAAAACGCCCCGGAAACGACGGGGTACGGCACCCTGTCCGTTAGCTGCACGGCCGACACGTCGATCGACACGGCTTCGGCCGAGGCTTCAGGCACGCCCGAAGCGCCCGCAGCCGGGGCTTTCTCGCTCACGGTAACGGGCGAAACGGGCACGCAGAAATGGGATACGCTCACCGAGTTCGAGCAGAGCGAAACCGTCTTCCGGATGGGCAGCTACACCGTCGCGATCGCCCACGGCGACCCCGATGCGGAAGGAGCCCGCAAACCTTACTATTATGCCGAACAAAAGATCGAAGTGCTGCCCCGGCGCACGGTAAATGCAGATCTGACCGCCACGGTGGCCAATTCGCAGGTGGTAATCCGCGCCACGGAGCAGTTCCTCACCTATTTCCACGATGCCAGGTTCACCGTTACGACGGCCTCGGGCAATGAATTCGCCTTCACGCCCGGCAGCGATCCTGCCGACGAACCGGTGTTCGTCAAGGGCGGCTCACGGTGACCGGCACGGCACGCCGCCAGAGCCCGACGGGCACAGGGGAAGGCCCCGAGGTGACTTTCTCCGCCCAGACGCTCGACGCCACGACGCCGCGCACCTGCCACATCATCACCTACGATGCCAAAAACGCGGGCAGCGCCACGCTGACCATCACACTCGGCGAGGATTACACCGATACCCGGACGCTCGACTGCGAGGTCAACGAGGGAGCCATCGACGATACCGAAAAGAAATAAAAAACAGGGAAAGATATGAAAACATTTACCAAATTTCTTACGATGTTAGCGGTTGCGGCACTCTTCGCGACCGGCTGTGTAAACGAAGAGCCCCCGTACAAGGAGGATCCGAACCCCGAGCCCGCCGGGATGACCGGCTATCTGTCGATCGGCAACCTCTCGATGACAGTCGTCTACGACGAAACCGAAATCCGTCCCGACGACACGTCGAACGAGACGCAGGCCGCACGCATCGCATCCGGGACGCGCGCCACGGCTCCCGACGTGGACAGCTTTATCGTGGAGATCCTCGACGCCGACAACGCGCAGGTACTCGAAATGACCTATGCCCAGCTGAAGGAGCAGCTCAAGACGCCGATGGAACTGAAGGTGGGCGCCTACCGCATGGAAGTCCGCTCGGAAGACACGATGCCCGGCATGGACTGGGAACACCCCGTCTACGGTGCGACGAGCGACTTTACGATCACCAAGGCACAGACGACCTCGCCCGAAGAGGTGGTCTGCACCCTGCAGAACATCAAGGTCTCGGTGGAATATTCGTCCGAGCTGGCCGATATGCTGGCCGACACCAGCAAGGCCACCGTATCGCTGGGCGACACCAGCCTGGATTTCCTCAAAACCGAAACCCGGGCGGCCTATTTCAAACCGCAAGCACTGGAAAACACCCTGGACTTCGTATTCAACGGCACTTTCGCCGACACCGATGTCCCCGCTAAATTCAGCAAGCAGATCACCGGGGTCAAGGCCGGGCAGTGGCGCAAGGTTTCGGTCGTAATCGGCTACGCCGACAAGGGCAACATCCTCTTCTCGGTCAAAGTCGACAACAGCATCCTCCAGGACAACAAGTTCGTCGTCGACGGTACGGAAAACCTCGGGGAAGAGCTCCTCGAAGACCCCAACGCCCCGGCACTCACCTGGCCCGGGCACGACATGACGCAGCCCTTCACGCTGACCGACGCCATGTTCGACGCGGAGGGGAACTGCATCGAGCCGTTCGCATTCGACCTCTCCTCACCCAACGGCATCGAATCGCTGCAAGTGACCGTCGGCTCCACCAACAGCCAGTTCCTGGCGTCGATGGCCGCCATCCAGTTGCCCGAAACATTCGACCTCTGCACCCTCGACGCATCTTCGGCGGCAGGGATTATCCTCAAGGGCTTCGGCTACCCCGTAGGCAGCGAGCTCAAAGGACAGACGGCCAAAAGTTTCAACATCGCAGGGCAGATCAGGGCGCTCTATGAATTCGACGGTACGCACACCTTCGCCTTCACGATGACCGATGCAAAAGACGTCTCGTCCGAAGCCGTACTGACGCTCGTAGTCGATAAAAGCTCGGGACAGACGGGCCCCCGGATCACGTGGCGCGGCTACGACATCGACCAGCAATACGAAGTGCAGAAGGACATGGTAATCGACATCGACATCGAGGCCGACAAAGGCATCAAGTCGTTCTTCGTGACGATCGACTCCGAAACGCTGAGGCCGCTGCTGCCGGTGATCAACCTGCCGGAGAAATTCGACATCTGCGACATCCCCGACGAACTGGTCGAAGTCCTGCACGGCGAATTCGGGTTCCCGATCAACGAGCAGGTAAAGAACCGAACGTCGGTGACCTTCTCGATCACCAAATTCGTCGAGATACTGCTGGAAATCCCGGGCGAACATAATTTCGTCCTCGACGTGACCGACAACGACAACGTACTGGCTCACAAGACCGTCAAACTCATCGTCCACTAAAGCCGACCGATAATGAAACGATATATCTCATATTTTGCCGTACTGCTCGCGGTGCTCCTCGGCGCGGCCTGCTCGAAAGACGACTCCGCCGCGGGCAGCGACAATCGCACGGGCGTCATGGCGATGACGGTCTCGACCCGGCAGACAGCCGACACCGGCGAATACGACCCGTTGCAGCACCAGACCGTCTACATCTACAACGACGAGGGCGGCCTGCTGCGCAAATACACCTCAAAAGAGGCCTGTCCCGAACGGCTGGAACTGTTGGCCGGCACTTATCGCGTAGCGGTCGAAGCCGGAGAGGAAGCCCCCGCCGATTTCACGAAACGGTTATACAAGGGCGAGGAGAAGTTCACCGTAAAACCCGGCGAAACCACAAACGTTGCGGTCGTCTGCCAGATCGTGAACACCGTCGTAGAGGTGAAATTCGACGATTCGATCCTCCAGAACCTCTCCCCCGGCTATTCCGTATGGATCGCCGGAGGCGAGAAAGTCGACGAAGAGGCAGCCGAAGCGGGCAGCGTCCCGGCGCTCAGGTTCACGGCCGAAGGGACGGGTTACTACACCCTGCCCGCAGGCATGACGTCGCTGGCCTGGCTCTTCCGCGGAACGCATGTCGAGGGTAAGAACGTGGAAATGGAAGATTACATCCCCAATGTCAAAGCCGGCGGCAAGTATACCCTCACGTTCAAATATTCGCCCGATCTGCCCGGTTATATCGACTGCGTGCTGATCAGCGTCGACCCCGATACCGACGACAAGGACGACGAAATTATCTTCAGCCCCGATCCGGCCGTCATCAGCGAAGGGTTCGACATCACCGAAATCCAGAAGTACCGATCCGGAGAGAAGAAATACCGGATCATGGCCTTCTCGGAACTGACCCGGTTCACGGTTTCGGTAGGCGACAAGAGCTACGACGCGCTCAACGGCACGGCCGAGGGCATTTCCCTCGAACCGGTCGACAAATACAACGTCCGGCTGACGCTCTCCGATGCGTTCTTCGCTTCGTGCCAGGCCGGCGACCAGAAAGTGACGCTCCGCATCGAGGACGCCAACGGCGGTTCCTCGGAGGTCGCTACGACCTACCGCCTGGAGGGACTGGTTCCCGTAACAGCGGACGACTACGACCTGTGGGCCAATACGGTCACGCTGCGCGTGGTTTCGTTCACGCCCGGCACCACCGTGCAATTCGGCCTGCGCAGCAGCGGCGGCGAATGGCAGCCGATGGCCGGGACGCCGCAGGGCGACGATTTCATCACGGCGACCTATGCGCCCCAGTGGGAAGAGAAAACCACGGCGGACTGGAGCACTCCGGCCACGGTACTGCCCTATTCGCGTCTCAAAGAGGGCACCGGCATATCGGCAGGCAATACGTACGACTACAAAGCGACGGTCGGCTCGAAGGAACTCAGCGGCCGGTTCACGGCCGCTGAGGGCACACCCATGCCCGACGGAAGCCTGGAATCGTGGAGAAGCGCCCAGCAATTCCCGGGCTCCGGCACCAACTATACCTTCTGGGGCAGCGGCTACAACTCGTTCGCCAAGGAACTCTGTACCCGTGACGAGGCGATGCCGGGCCGGGTCGGAACCTACTGCGCGAAACTTTCCGCAACCTATAATTCGCTGGCAAAGGTTCCCGCCCCGGGCAATCTGTTTACCGGAGATTTCGCCATTTCGTTCTTCCCGATGGGCGGCAACGTCTCTTTCGGCAAAAAGTTCGCCTACAACGCCCGCCCGAGAGCCGTCAGGTTCAAATACCACGCTACGATCGGGGAAGTCAACTACAATCTCCATGGCGGGAAAATTCCCGTCGGCGAAATGGACAAGGCGCGGATATTCGTCTGCATCGTGGACTGGACGGCCCAACAAAAAGTATTTGCCGGGACAAAAGCCCCGACGGGCACCTGGGATCCGGAGACACAAACCGAAGCGGCCAACGGCCCCATCATCGGGTATGCCTCCAAATTCATCGAAGAAACGACCCAGGGCGATGAAATGGTAGAAGTTATCTTACCGATAAACTATTATCAGGACACGGCGGCCGCTCCCGATGGGAAATACAATATCGTCGTATCCTGTTCCACCAGTGCATACGGGGATTACATGGATGCCTGCACCACCAACGTGATGTACGTCGACGATTTCGAATGGGTATATTAACGATTAAACGTAAACGCACGACAATGCGCAAGATAACCACCAGTACGCTCCTGGCACTCCTGCTCCTGGCAGGCACGGCGCCGGAGAGCCGTGCACAACAGAGGGAGGCCGCGGCGTCCCTCGCCCCGCAGGCCGACAGCACGAGCTGCATGCAGCACGAGGAACGTCCTCAGACCGTCAACGAAATGCGGCGCCAACGCGGCCTTACAGACAAACACAACCTCTTTGTCCCGCGCGGGCAATGGATCTTCGGAGGGACGGCCTCCTACTCGACCCACTCGAACGACACGTACAGGTTCCTGGTCGTCGAGGGCATCGAATCGAAGGGCTACACGTTCAAGGTCAGCCCGATGATCGCCTACGCCTTCCGCGACAACATGGCGCTCGGAGGCCGTTTCATCTATTCGCGCTCGCTGCTCAAACTGGACAAGGCCGACCTCAACCTGGGCGGCGAGGATTCCGACCTGAATTTCGAGCTGAACGACTGCTATTCGCTGCAACAGAGCTATTCGGTGGCCATGATCTGGCGCCAGTACATCCCGCTGGGCCGCAACAAGCGCTTCGCACTCTTCAACGAGATGCAGCTCTCGGGCGGCGGTACGCAGGCACGCTTTGCCAAGGACTCCCCGGTGAAGGGCACCTACCAGACGGGCTATACCTTCTCGCTGGGCATCTCGCCGGGTATCATCGCCTTCGCCACGAACAACATGGCCGTCGAGGTCAACGTCGGCGTGATGGGCATCAGTTACAGCCACACCAAGCAGGTACACAACCAGGTGACGGTCGGCAAGCGCAACGCCAGCATGATGAACTTCAAAGTCAATATCTTCTCGATAGGGCTCGGCATGGCATTCTATCTCTAAACACGGCACGCACATGAAACGAATCATACTTTCCATTTTATCGGTATTCATCACGCTCGGCGCCGCAGCGGAGACGGGACAAGCCCTCCCCGCAGTGCAGCGGGCCGCTACGGCCGCAGTCGAAGAAACCCCCTCCGGCAAAGAGGGCAGCGTGCCCCCGGAAACTTCGGACACCCCCGGAACGGGCACCGAAGCCGCAGCGGAAACAACTTCGGGACTCGCCGCAGAAACGGGCACCGCAGCCGCAGCGGGCACCCTCGGCGCCCCGGCGGCACCCTCGGCGCCGATGCCCACAGCCATGCCGGCCGAAAAGCACAAGCGTCCCCAGGTGGAGCGTTTCCTGCCCACGCGCCGCCGCATCGACCGCGAGATCAACAAACTCAAATTCGCCTACAAGGGCGAAGTGATGATGGGTCTTACGGCCTCCTACGGTACGGTTTCGAGCGACGACACCGACCTCATGCTGATCTTCGACAACATCGATGCGGATGCCACGATCGCAACGGTAAAACCCTTCGTCGGTTATTTCTACCGCGATAACAACTGTATCGGCATCCGTTTCGGATACAGCCACATGGGCGGCACGCTCGACAACACCTATTTCGATGCGGGCGAGGGCAACGACCTCTCGGGGCAGCTCCCCTACGTCGATCTTTCGAGCGACGAATACTCATTCGGCATTTTCCACCGTTCTTATGCGGGGCTCGACCCCAAAGGACGCTTCGGGCTCTTCGCCGAGTTCGAGCTGGCGCTCTCGACGGGACATTCGAGCTTCGCATACGACCCGGATCATAACGAAGGAGGCGCACCCAACCGCACCTACAACGACAAAACGCAGGTAAAGTTGGCGTTCAACCCGGGAGCTGCCGTATACATCTTCCCCAACGTCTGTGCGACGATTTCGTTCGGGCTGGGCGGCATACAGTATACGAGCATCACCCAGAAGGATGCCGACGGCAACAAGATCGGTTCGCGCAAGGCTTCGAACATGCGTTTCCGACTCAATATCGCGGCCATCAACTTCGGTATGACGATACATTTGTGGGACAAGAAAAAGCAGTAAACTATGAAATACCTACGCATACTCTTTTCGGCGGCGGCACTCCTGCTGGCAGCGTCGTGCATCGAGAACGACATACCGTACCCCACCATCGAGCTCAACATCCGCAGCATCGAGGGCAAGGGGTTCACGGTGGCCGGCATCAGCCTCGTGAACCGTACCGTGACGCTCACGCTGGACGAGAAGACCGATATCCGCAAGGTCACCATCGACAAGGTGGAATTCGACGTCGCAACGTCCAACCCGATGATGACCGACAAGGAAAAATTCATCGGCCAAATCACGACTTCGCAGCCGCTGAGCGGGGAATTCGACCTGCGGGCGCCGCTCTATGTCACGCTCTCGCTCTACCAGGACTACGAGTGGACGATCGTGGCCGAGCAGCCCATAGCCCGGTCGTTCACCGTCGCCGGGCAGATCGGATCGACACTGATCGACACGCAGGCGCGTACGGCCACGGCCTATGTCGCCGAAGGCACCGACCTGAAGGCCGTCACGGTCACCAGCCTCAAGCTGGGGCCTGCCGACATCACCGCCTATTCGCCCACGGCCGAAGAACTCTCCGCCACGGGCTTCGAAACCGTGCGTCTGGTCGACGTCACCTATCACGGCCGTACGGAGCGCTGGATGCTCTATGTCCAGCCTACCGACGAAAAGATCGGCGTCCGCGACATCGACCTCTGGAACAACACGGCGGTCGTAACCACGATAGTAACGCCGGAAGATTATGCGACCGCCGAAATCCAGTACCGTCTGAAGGGTACCGCCGATTGGCTGGCGACGCAGAAGGGCGCACAGGACGAAAGCGGCATCTTTACGAGCACGATCGCACCCGAATGGACAAGCCTCACCAACGATGCGGGCATCCCCGTAAAACGCCTCGTCACGACCAAGGGCATCTACGCCGGGCAAACGTATGAATTCCGGCTGCTCGTCGGCGGGGAAGAAACCGAAACCGCCGAGTACACGGCACCCGCGGGCGACACGATCCCCGACGGGAACATGGAAAACGCAGGGCTTTCGTGCTTCACGAGCGAAAATACGAATGCGGAGTTCTGGGCCAGCGGTAACAACTCATTTGCCCGGTCGCTCTGCACGCAGGGCACCTACGCCGGAATGGGCGGCAGCTATTGCGCGAAGCTGGCCGCAGCAGCCCCTCCCGTTGTCAGCATTGCAGCCGGCAACCTGATGTCCGGTATCTTCTACAAGGACGGCCTGACGACGGGCGTAGTAGAATTCGGGCAGCCCTATGCTTGGACGGCGCGCCCTTCGGGCATGAAGGTGAAATACCATGCCACGCTTGGCACGATCGACGCAAACAAACATTCCGGGGCCCCGGTCGGCATAGGCGACCCGGACAAGGCGCGCATCTTCGTGGCCATCGTAGACTGGAGCAGCCGCCACCGGGTCGCATCCGGGACAGGCACACCAACGGGAATATGGGATCCGGCGGAAACCACCCAGACCGCAGAAGGGAAACTCATCGCCTACGGGTCGCTGTTCATCGACAAGTCGACCGAAGGCGACCGGATGGTGGAGGCTACGCTGCCGCTCAACTTCTACCTCCCCGAGGCAGGACGCCCCACCGGCAAATACAGCATCATCATTTCCTGCTCGACGAGCGCCTACGGCGATTACATGGTGGGCTGCACGACGAATGTGATGTACGTCGACGATTTCCAGTGGGTCTATTGACCCGACGCCGGCCAACTCCGCCGGCAACTACTCAGAAGATATTATAAAGAGAAAAGGCTGAACCCCTGGGTTCAGCCTTTTTGCTGTAGATTCAGACTTTTCAATCCCTGCCGGAAATTATCTCCGTGCAATCCGGCAGTATTTGTCATAGCGTCCTATCACGTCGTTCACGTAGGCCAGCGTCTGCCGGCTGCCGGTGAAACGTCCGCACTTGACCGCTTCGTTCTCATAATACTCGGGCTGCGCCTTGAGTTGCAGGTAGCGGGCCACGACCTCCCACGAATTGGGATCCTCGCCGTTGAGCCGTGCCAGGCGCCTCGCATCGTTCACATGGCCTATCCCGCTGTTATACGAGGCCAGGATAATGCTCATCCGATCCTTCTCGGGAGTCCCCTCGGGGAAACGGAGCGTGTTCATAATCTTCGACATCAGCTTGTTGGCCAACCATATGTTGGTCTCGGGATTGGCGACCTCCTCGGTCGGGACGTCGAACTGGCGTGCCACCGAGGGCATGATCTGCATCAGCCCGCGAGCCCCGCTGCGCGAGGTGATGTCGGGCGTGAACCGCGATTCATGGTAGGCGATGGCGCTCATCAGGCGCCAGTCGTGGCCCTCTTTTTCGCTGATGTTGCGAATGACATTGTCATAGGCCGAGATCACATATTCGCCGTCACTGAGCAGCGAAGAGCCGAAATCGGCCGCATCATCGTCCAGCAGCATGTCGTCCGTCACGGGTGCGCTGAACTGGGCGTTAAAGCCGTAAAAAGTTGTCAGGATTGTTAAGAACGCAAAAGTTAAAACTGTCTTTTTTAACATAAAAGGTTGTTTTGCGGGCAGTTCATACCGCGCAGAACAATACGCTAATCATAGAAACCCCATGAGATACCGATCTTAAACATGCCCGGATTGAGCGGGTAACCCGCCGCGGAGAAATACTCTCCGTTTCCGAACAGTCCCTTGTTCACATGCTGATATTTGAGAAATATCCGCATTCTCTTCCACTTTCCCATGACGAAGGCGTCCATGTAGGGATAATTACCTACTTCGACGTCCCGTTGGTTGTAATAGGCCGACAGCGCAGGGTTGTAACTGGGCGCATAATAACGCGTATTATAGCGTCCGTCCAAACCGATCTGAAGGCGTAATACGTTGCGCACAACCCAGAACTCGTAATAATACGAAAGAAAGGCGCTCAAAAGCGGAACGGGTGCAACTTCTTGATTCGTACTCCACTGCAACAATACCCTGTTGTCCAAATGAAGTCCGCCTAAGCGGAAATCTTTGCGAGCATACACACTCGTGAGGCTTACGTTGTCACTGCTTTGGGCGATCTGGCTCTCCTTGTCGTAAAAGATCTTGTTGCCGACCACACCTTGCCATGCCCCCGCTTCAAACGCATAATCGGGGACTGAAAACTTCACCTCGAACCGAGTTTCATTCTCCTTATTCAAAGGAGTGGACCACACGTAGTGGTTCGAGAACAGATTCTCCTGCCAGTAGTTGGGCGAACGCCGATCCATCGTGAACCGGCCTTCGAGAATCAGGGGGTGTCCGCGGAGGTACCCCGTCAGCGCCAGGTGGGCGCCGATGGTGAGGTCTCCGCCTCTGTATCCCGACGGGTAGAACTTGAGGTTCGCATCCCAGTCGACATATTTCTTTATCTTGCCTCCGACGGAACCGTATGCGAAATAGCTGGTCTTGTTGACCTTCGTATACTTGCCCGTCTGGTAATCCCTCATTTCGAATTGCGAGTAGGTATGCATGTCGATACCGATGCCTGCATCAATCGTGCCTACCACGCCGTTACGATCCCAGGGCTGCGCCTGCACGAAGAAGCGGTTCGAAATCACCCGCTCGTAAATCGAGTCGCGCGTCTGGTCGGGGTTGATATACCAGTTCTGGTAGTAGTCCAGCGTATCGGCCACGAAATTGCCCTGTTCGTCCCGGTGCGCCCTTTCGTCGATATACCGCGCATATTTGTCCGAATAGACCTTGCTCCACGAACTGTACTGGAACGAATGGCCGATATAGACCGCCGACAGGTCGGCGAGCGAAAAGTCGTTCTCCGTCACGCGCTGCAACGGCAGGGCATAGGACTGCGTGATGAAGAAGGCATTGTTGCGGTAGGTGTTCTGCGCCTCGGCATCCGACAGCTTCATGGGCACGCCCGAAGGCATCTGGAACGTCGTATCGGCGATGGCCCACGTCCCCACCACGCCGCCGTTCTCCTGCTGTTCGATGTGGTTGTTGTAATAGGCCGCATGCACCGAATAGCGCTTGCCCGTATGGCTGAAGGCGACCGACAGGTTGTGGTTCTTCGTCCGTGACCAGATATACTGCCCGCGCGTTCCCCGCGCCTTGTAATCGACGTTGAACCCCGTCGTGGGCGAAATATTCTGCGCGTGCATGATATTGAAGTTCTCCTCCCGGAAACGCTTCTGCCCCGACTCGAGGTACGTCATGCGGATGATGGGCTTCTTCGTATTGTAGAACGGCACGTTCTCCATGTCGTACGTATACGCATAGTAGGGGCTCGCAAAACTGAAATCAAAGAACTGCGGCCGCCGGAAATAGTTCATCGGCAGCGATGTCTGCCCGAGGGCGCCCTGTGCGATGTCGCCCACCTCCTCGCGGAAGAAGGGGTAGTCGATGCGCCAGTCGGTGAGCGTCGTGTCGAGCGGGCTTATCTCCACGCGGTTGTAGTCGCGCTTGACGCTCCAGCGAAAATTGTTCAGGGCGCGGATCGAATCGCTGAAAAAATACGATTCGAGCGGCTTGCGGATCCGGCGTTCCTTCTTGGTCGTATCCTGCGGCTGGCCGTCCTGGCCCTCCTCCCCCTCCTCGCCGGTCTGCTCGTAAGGGTTCGTACCGTAAAGGTTCCCCGTCTCCCCGCGCTGCTGGGCACGCTGCAGCGTCCTGGCGTTGAAACCCTGCGAACGTACAATGCCGGGCGCTGTAAGGAACAGACCGAGCAAAGCTGCCAGCAATATTCTATTCGTCAACCTCGACATGGAACGCTAATCCGGGGCAAATATAATTAAAAAATTTTAAATATACAACTATTTCTCAGGGCAAGCCGCTGAGCCAGGCTTCTTTAGCGACAGACCCCACCCCACGGCCGATATGGCGATGTAGAGCAGAATGACAATGGGGACAGCCGGGATACCCAAGGCGACCAACAGAACAACAGCCAGGGCAATAAAGATATAACGGATCTCGTTGCCTTTAAAAGCAAAACTCTGAAACTTGAAGGCGAACATCCGAACAGGCGAAATAAGCAGCCACGACATGGCCGGCACCATCAGCAGCACCCAGCCCCCTTGGTTGAAACCCGTCTTGGCGTCCATCCAGCCCAGCGCAACGAAAAACAGCGCATTGGCAGGGGTCGGAAGGCCGCAGAACTCGGTATGCTGCGTCTCATCGATATTGAATTTCGCCAGCCGCAGCGCCGAAAAGGCCGCCACGAGGAAACAGAAGGCGCTGCCGCCGTAACGCAGCCACGCTTCGGCATCCGCAGGCAGGGAATTGTTCCACAGTACGAAAAGCACGGCCGACGGGGCGAAGCCGAACGAGACCATGTCGGACAACGAGTCCAGTTGTACGCCGATGGCTGAAGGGCATTTGAGCAGCCGGGCCACGAAACCGTCGGAATAGTCGAAAACACCGGCGGCGATCGTGAGCCAGAAAGCCAGCGCCAGATCGCCGTAAACCAATGCTGAAACCACTGCGAACGAGCCGCAAAGCAGGCTCGAAAGGGTCAGCAGGTTAGGTATGGTGAACAGTTTTATCTTCATCGGGGGTACAAAAATATTATTCCTGCAATAGGCGGCAAAGTTACAAAATATTTTTATCTTTGTCTCACTTAATTCCATATTATAACTTATGGCAAGCAATAAATATTGTGTCATCATGGCCGGCGGCATCGGATCGCGTTTCTGGCCCAAGAGCCGGCAGTCGATGCCAAAACAGTTCCTCGACATCCTGGGAACCGGAAAATCGTTTATCCGCCATACCTACGAGCGCTTCGCAAAAATCGTCCCCGCCGGGAATTTCCTCGTCGTGACGAACCACAAATACAAGGATCTGGTGTTGCAGCATATCCCCGAAATCGGGGAGAAACAGGTGCTCTGCGAGCCGATCGGCCGCAATACGGCCCCCTGCATCGCCTATGCGGCCTATACGCTGCTCAGGGAGAACCCCGATGCCGAGATGATCGTCACGCCGTCGGATCACCTGATCCTCAACGAGGACGATTTCCGCACGATCATCGGCGAATGCCTCGAGTTCGCCGACCGGCACGACGCCCTGCTGACCGTGGGCATCAAACCCACGCGCCCCGACACGGGCTACGGCTACATCCAGGTTTCGGACGACCACGCCATCAGCAAGGTCAAGTGCTTCACCGAAAAACCCGACCTCGAGCTGGCGCAGACCTTCCTCCAGACCGGCGAGTTCTACTGGAATTCGGGGATCTTCATCTGGAAGGTGCAGGCCATCGTCGAAGCCTTCCGCAAATACCTGCCCGAGCACCATGCCATGTTCAGCGGCATGATGCGGGCACTGGGCACCGACTCGGAAAAGGCCATCGTCGAAATGGTCTTCTCGGAGTGCCGCGCCATCTCGATCGACTACGGCATCATGGAGAAAGCCGACAACGTCTACGTCCGTTGCGGCGATTTCGGCTGGAGCGACGTCGGCACGTGGGGCTCGGTCTACCAGCACGCCCGCAAAGACCGCTACGCCAACGCCGTCCCCGAAGAGGGGTGCTACCTCTACGACACGCGCAGCAGCATCGTCTCACTGCCCAGGGGCAAGGTGGCGGTCATCAGCGGCCTGAAGGAATACATCGTCGTGGACACCGACGACGTATTGATGATATGCCCCCGCGCCGAAGAACAGAACATCAAGAAATTCATCGACGAAGTAAAGTTCCATAACGGGGACAAACACATCTGACACCTATGAAACGCATGCCGTTCCATACCACAGCCTTGCTGCGACGATTCGCTGCGGGCTGTTTTTTAGTGGCGGGGATGCTTTCGTGCTCCGCGCCGCAGGCCACCTTCACCAACCCGCTGCGCGACGGCGCCGACCCGTGGATCACCAAATACGACGGACGCTATTACACCTGCTTCAAATCGGGACGCGGCATCGCCGTGACCGAATCGGACGATATGACGCGTTTCGAACGCGAGCGCGTCGTCTGGCAGCCTGCCGACAGCGGGGCGTGGAACAGTTTCAACATCTGGGCGCCCGAGCTGCACCGCCTCCGCGGCAAATGGTACATCTACTACGCCGCGGCACCCGTCCCCGGCAGTCCCTTCACGGGACAGCGCACCGGCGTGCTGGAATGCGACACGCCGCTGGGCGACTACCGCGACCGCGGCATGCTCTATACGGGCGACGACCCCGACGGCAAGACGGACAACATCTGGGCCATCGACATGACGATCTTCGAACACCGGGGAGAGCTCTATGCCGTATGGTCCGGCTGGGAACGCCAGCGCGACACCGACGCCACCGACCAGCTGCTCTACATCGCCCGCATGGAATCGCCCACACGGATCGGGCCGCGCATCCTGCTGTCGCGGCCCGACCAGCCGTGGGAACAGGGCGACCACATCTCCCTGCAGGAAGGCCCGTCGGCATTGCGGCACGGCGACGACCTGTTCATCGTCTACTCCACGCGCGGCTCGTGGTCGCGCCACTACAAGCTCGGGCAACTGCGCCTGCGCACCCCCGACAGCGATCCGCTGGATCCCGCATCATGGATCAAGAGCGGCCCCGTCTTCACCGGCAACGACCGCATACACGGCGTCGGCCACGCCAGTTTCACCACCTCGCCCGACGGGCGCGAACACTGGATCTATTACCACTCGAAAAAAGATACGGTACACAACTGGGGGCGCGACGTGCGCCTGCAACGCTTCGACTTCGACGCCGCGGGCAACCCCCGCTTCGGGCAACCCGCAGAGCCGGGGCCCTACCCCATGCCCTCGGGAACCCCCACACACGCGAACTGACATGTCCGAACTATACGATATTTTCCGGGAACACCCGCACATCTCCACCGACACGCGCGACATCGGGGCCGATTCCATCTTCTTCGCCCTGCGCGGCGCGACGTTCGACGGCAACCGCTTCGCGGCGGAGGCGCTGGACAAAGGCGCGGCCTATGCCGTCGTGGACGACCCGGCAGCCGTCACCGACGACCGTATGGTGCTGGTCGGCGACACGCTCGGGGCATTGCAGGAGCTGGCACGCGAACACCGCCGCCGGCTGGCGATCCCGATACTCGCCATATCGGGCAGCAACGGCAAGACCACGACCAAGGAGCTGGTGAGCCGCGTGCTGGCCGAACGCTTCGAGGTCTACGCCACGCGCGGTAACCTCAACAACCACATCGGCGTGCCGCTCACGCTGCTCGCCATGACCCGCGACACACGGTTCGGCGTGGTCGAGATGGGAGCCAGCGCCTGCGGCGAAATCGCCCTGCTGGCCTCGATCGCCGAGCCCAACTACGGCATCCTGACCAACATCGGCCGTGCACACCTCGCAGGCTTCGGCGGCCCAGAGGGGGTGCGCCGCGGCAAGGGCGAACTGTTCGACTACCTGGCCGCGAACGGCGGCCGCGCCTTCGTACCCCGCGAGGACGAGACGCTGACGAACATGGCCGCCGAACGCGACGGGCTGGCCGTGGAATATTACAGCGTCACGCTGGCCGAGGGCCTCGAAAACCACCTCGAAGGGCATTACAACCGGTTCAACATCGCCGCAGCCGTGGCCGTCGGACGTTATTTCGACGTCGCCGACGAGCGTATCCGCCATGCTGTCGGCAGCTATGTCCCCGACAACAACCGCTCGCAGTGCACCGAAACGGCTCGCAACACGCTCATCGTGGACTGTTACAACGCCAACCCCTCGAGTATGCGGGCATCGGTCGCGAATTTCCTCGCCGAGCCGCCCGGCGCGCGTACCCGCCGCCTGCTGATCCTGGGCGACATGCTCGAACTGGGCGCCTGGTCCGAGCAGGAACACGCCGCTGTCATCCGCCTCGCAGCGCAGGCTCCGCAGACAGAAGTGATGCTCGTCGGCACGGAATTCGCCAGGGCCCATGCCGGCATGGAGCCGCAACCCGCCCGGATCACGCTCTTCACCGACCGGGAACACCTCATCGCAGCGCTCCGCGCACATCCCGTGGACAACGCGCTGGTGCTTATCAAGGGTTCGCGCGGCATCGGACTGGAAAAGGCGGTCGGGGAGCTGTAACCCCGCCGCCACGACCCGCCGGACACAGGCCCGGCACCGACCCGGCACAGGCACGATACGCAGGAACAAAACGCCGGCAAACAGACCGGAACGACACGCCGCACAGGCAAAAAAAACACCGACCGAGAACAACCTGAAACCCATAAGCCATGAAACACCTGCTGACAGCCATCCTCCTGCTGGCCTTCGCGCATACCGCCGCCGGCGAAAAGAACGTTTCGCTCGACCGCGATTTCGGAACGCTTCACGGCACGCTTCTCACCCCCGACGCGGGTGCGGAAACCGTGGCCGTCATCATCGCCGGTTCGGGCCCTATCCCGCGCAACGGGAGCGTCAACAATTACCTTTACCTGGCGCAGGCGCTCGAAAAGGCGGGCATCGCCTCGCTGCGCTACGACAAACGGGGCATCGGCGCAAGCCAATTTACAGAACCGGAAAAAATGGCCGATGCCACGTTCGAAGATTTTATCGGCGACGCCGCGGCATGGGCCGACTACCTCGCCGGCGAGGGATTCCGCCGCGTCGTGCTGGTCGGACACAGCGAAGGCGCGCTGATCGCCCTTTGCGCGGCCCAGCAAACCCCGAAAGTCGCCGCCGTCGTTTCGCTGGCCGGCGCCGGCTATCCGCTCGACGAAATCCTCCAGCTCCAGCTGGCCGCACAGTTGCTGCCCGACAACATGGATCTGCTCTTGCAGGCCAATGCGATCACCGCCGCCCTGAAGCGGGGCGAACGGGTAGAATCCTGCCCGCCGCAGCTCGAAGCGCTGTTCCACCCTTCGGTACAGACGTTCTGGATCTCCAGCCTACGCTACGACCCGCGCGAGGAGATCCGCAAGGTGCGGGTTCCGATCCTCGTCGTGGGCGGGGACAACGACCTGCAGGTGCCGTCCGGCAATGCCGAGGCGCTGGCGAAGGCACAGCCCCGGGCCCGGAAGGCAATCATCGCAGGGATGACCCACCCGCTCAAAAAATGCACGGGACGCACGCGCATCGACCAGATGGGAGCCTACGGCGACAGCACGCTGCCGATCGACCCCGACCTCGTGGCCGTCGTTACGGAATTCATCCGGGGTCTCTGAATTTTCCCTGCCGGAAAGATAAAACCGGATTATTTTTTTAATTTTGTATAAACCGATTCCGAACCAAACGACATACCGAACCATGAAACTCCTGATCAGCATCGAATACCGTACCCGCTGGGGCGAACAGCTCGTCATGCGGATCGGCAAACGGCGCATTGCGCTGCAATACGCCGACGGAGGCATCTGGACAGGCGCCATCGACCGCTATACCCAGAGGGATGATACCGAATACCGCTATGAAATCGAACGCGACGGCACATGCATCCGCAGCGAATGGCGGCCGCACACGCTGCGGCTCCCGTCCCGGGAGGGGGTGCGCACGCTGCGCATCCGCGACCGCTGGCAGGAGATGCCCTCCGACACGCCGTTCTACTCCTCGGCATTCACCCGGGGCATCTTCGGCCGCGGGAAAACCGGCAATCCGAAGAAAGCGGCCGGCAACATCACGCTGCGCGTCGTGCTGCCCACCCTGCGGCCGGACGAAACGCTCGCCGTCGCCGGCAGCGGCCGTGAACTGGGCGACTGGAAACGGATCGTCCCGATGGACGACAGCCGCTTCCCGGAATGGGAACTCACGCTGCATACCGCACACCGGTTCGAATACAAATTCCTGATCGCCGACCGCAAAACCCTCACCCCCATCCTGTGGGAGGAGGGTGCCAACCGCACCTGGGGCGAGCTGCCCGGCGCCGGCGAACACGCCCTCGACGCCGCGGCGTACCCGCGGTTCCCCGAGCGCAGGTGGCGGGGCGCCGGGACGGCGATCCCGGTCTTCTCGCTCCGTACGGAAGAGGATTTCGGCGTCGGCGAGTTCTACGACCTGAAACGGCTCATCGACTGGGCGGCCGCCACCGGGCAGCGCGTCATCCAGGTACTGCCGATCAACGATACCACCATGACCGGCACATGGGAAGACTCCTACCCCTACAACGCCAATTCGACCTTCGCCCTGCACCCGCAGTTCATCCGGCTGCCGGCCGCGGGCGTCGTGGAGGACGACGAGTACCGCACCCTGCGCAACGAACTGAACGCCCTCCCCGAAATAGACTACGAACGGGTCAACCGGCACAAACTGCGGCTGCTCCGCCGGGCGTTCGAACGCCACGGAACCCGCACTGCGGCACGCCGCGACTACAAGGATTTCATCGCCGCCAACAGACACTGGCTCATCCCCTATGCCGCCTTCTGCACGCTGCGCGACGAAACGGGCACGCCCGACTTCACCCGCTGGGGCGGCTTCGCCCGCTATGACCGCAAAGCCGTCGACGCCTACTGCCGCAGCCACAGCCGCGACATCGCATTCCACTGCTATGTCCAATACCACCTGCATACGCAGTTGTCCGAGGTCTGCGCCTACGCCCGCGACCACGGCATCGTCCTCAAGGGCGACCTGCCCATCGGCATCAGCCGCACGAGCGTCGACGCATGGCTCTACCCGCACCTGTTCCACATGGACTCGCAGGCAGGGGCTCCGCCCGACGCATTCTCGGCCGTCGGGCAGAACTGGGGATTCCCGACTTACAACTGGGAACGCATGGCACGCGACGGCTACGCCTGGTGGCGGGCACGCATGGCCAAGATGGCCGAATACTTCGACGCCTTCCGCATCGACCACATCCTCGGGTTCTTCCGCATCTGGGAGATTCCCGCGCATGCCGTACACGGGTTGCTGGGCTATTTCAACCCCGCCCTGCCCTATTCCGCAGATGAACTGCGCGGCATGGGCTTCGACACGCAGGACGGACGCTACACCACCCCGGCGCCCGACGAACACATGCTCGGGGAACTGTTCGGCGACCTGGCCTGCGAAGTCCGCGCCACCTGCATGAAGGAGGGGCGGTTACTGCCCGCCTATGCCACCCAGCGCAAGGTCGCAGCCCGCTTCCCGGGCGACGACGAACGCCAGACCCGGCTGCGGGAAGGGCTCATGGCATTGCTCGACGACGTGCTCTTCATCGAAGACCCGCGCCGCAAGGGCTATTTCCACCCCCGCATCGCCCCCCACTCGACGCACGCCTACCGCCGGCTCGACGGAGAGCGCCGTGCAGCCTTCGATCGGCTCTATACCGACTTCTTCTACCACCGGCACAACCGTTTCTGGCAGGAATCCGCCCTGCGCAAGCTCCCGGTGCTCCTCTCGGCGACCGAGATGCTGACCTGCGGCGAAGACCTGGGCATGATCCCCGACAGCGTCCCCGAGACGATGCACGAACTGCAAATCCTCTCGCTCGAAATCCAGCGCATGCCCAAGACGCCGGGGGAACTCTTCGCCGACCCGGCGCACTACCCCTATTTCTCGGTCTGCACCACTTCGACGCACGACATGAACCCGCTGCGGGCATGGTGGGAGGAAGACCGCGAACTCACGGCGCGCTTCTACCACGAAGCACTCGGCATCGGGGGCGACGTTCCCTATTTCTGCGAGCCGTGGATATGCCGGCGCATCCTCGACATGCACCTCAATTCCCCGGCGATGCTCACCATCCTGCCGTTGCAGGACTGGTTCTCGACCGACGGGGAACTGCGCTACCCCGACCCGGCCAAGGAACGCATCAACGTCCCGGCCGTCGCCCGATACTACTGGCGTTACCGGATGCACCTCCCGCTCGAGGAACTGCTGCACAAGGAGACTTTCAACGAGTCGCTGCACGACATGATCGCCTGCAGCGGGCGCCGCTGACGGGCAGACTGCGGCAGCGCCGACCCCGGCCGCAAAAATAAGGGGCGCCCCGGAATTTCCGGAGCGCCCCTTTTATCATGCCGCCGCGCCATCCTCCCGGGTGCCCCTGCGGAAACCTCCCACGGGAATCCCTTCCAGGCACCTCTCAACCGAAGCCCTCGAAGGAGGCCTTCGGAGAAACGCCCGCAGCATGATCCTTCAAAGTGAACTTTCAGTCCTCGGCGGAAAATTCCAGAGGAACTCCTCTGCGGAACTCCCCTCTCCCGCCGGAACCCTACGCCCGCCGGAACCGGAGCTCCCCCCGCAGGAACGGGAACCAGGAAGGCCGGAGGACAAAACCCGGAAACGGAGGGGGGGGGCCGAAGACCTGCCCGCCGCGACCAAGGCTCAGCCATTCCCCTCCAACCACTTCAGGAAGTCGTCGACCCGCGACCGGCTCACCACCATCTCGAACTCCGGACGCGGACGTGCCGTGATCTTCAGCCGGTTGCCCAGGTATTTCACGATGCTGACGATCGCCGGCATGGCGATGATGCAACTGCGCGATATGCGGAAAAACCGCCCGGGATCCAGTTCGTCCGAAAGGACGTCGAGCGACTGATCCATGATGTAGCGGTTGTTGTCGTTCGTGACAAGGTAGGTGTTTTTCTCTTCCGAGTAGAAATAGGCGATGTCGGTGGTCTGCACCGGGACGATCCGGTCGTTGAAACGCACGACATAGCGCTGTTTGTATTCGCGCGGGCTGCGGATTGCGTTCAGCAATACGTCGGGGTCGATGCCCCCGCTCCGCACACGGCAACGTTCCACGGCACGCCGCAGCGCCGCGAGGTCGATCGGTTTGAGCAGGTAGTCGATGCTGTTGACCTCGAACGCCCGCACGGCGTAATTGTCATATGCGGTGGTCATGATGACCCGCGCCGTCACGTCCACCTGGCGGAATATCTCGAAGCAATCCCCGTCCGAAAGTTCCACGTCCATGAAAATCACATCGGCACTGTTCCCCGGCGTGCGCAGCCAGAGCACCGTTTCCCTGACCGAGCCGGTCGTCCCGACGATCCGTACGTCGGGAAAATGCTGGGTCAGCGCTCGCGCCAGGTTTGCCTGGGCCATCATTTCGTCTTCTACGATCAGTACGTTCATATTACAGCAACGGTAAGGTGACACAATATTCGGTATCGGTACGGCGTATCCCGATCGGGATGCCCGACAGGTCGAGGTACTGCTGGCGGATGTAGTTCAGCCCCACACGGGTCGAGGGGTTGCCGGATACTTTCAGCTGAAGGTTGTTCGACACCGTCACGGCCTCGGCCACGGCGACGATGCGGATCACCAGCGGCCGGTCGGCCCCCACCGAGTTATGCTTGATGGCGTTTTCGATCAGCAACTGCACCGAGCAGGGCAGGACATGGCGGTTCATGGCCTCGTCCGAAATGTCGGTCTCCACGCGGAACCCTTCGGGGAAACGCACCTGTAACAGGTCGACGTACATCCCCACGAAGGCCATCTCCTCGCGCAGGCGCACGAGTGTCTCCTCCTCGTTCTGGAGCATGTAACGGTAGATGCCCGCCAGTTTATGGATGTAGGCGCTGGCCTGCTCCGTGCGCTGCTCGCAGACCAGGCAGTCGAGGATATTGAGCGAGTTGAACAGGAAATGGGGGTTGACCTGCTGTTTGAGTTTCATGTAACGGAACTGCGCCTGGTGCGCCTTGCCGCGCTCGGCACGCAACACGGCACGTGCGACCAAGGCGTAATCGACCATAAATACGACCGAATAGAGGGTCACCTCGACCAGCAGGGTGACGATCCACAGTTGCAGGAACTCCCGTGCGGTGAACGAGCGGTCGAAGGCGAACGGCAGGTGCAGCCCCGTAATGAGCGCCACACAGGCCGACGTGAGCAGCACGAACAGGAGGAAGGCCGCGATTTCGGCGATCAGGCCGTGCCGGGTTTCACGCCTGCGCGTATGCCGGACATAGATGATATTGACGCACAGCAGGATAATCAGTGCCGCGGAGTTGGAAGCCAGCAAGTCGGCCATGTGGTAGAGGCGGTCTGTGGAAAAGGAGGGCGAGGCGAAAAGCTCGACATAGGCCAGCCTCAACACGAAAATCACCCCCACGGCCAGCAGCAGCAATCCGATACGAGGCGTCCATGCCGAGGAACGGCTCTCCGCGTCGTCGCCGCGGCGGAATAATTTGGTGAACCACACGATGCTCCAGCCCAGTATCTCGGTGGTAATGAAGGTCGAGACGGCATGCACCACGGGCGGGGAGTGCAGCACCATTTCGATCAGCTGCGCGCCGCCCGTGCCCAGCAGGTAGCCGATCACGTTGACGACGATCACGCTCGCGGCGGTGAATTCCACATTCAAGCCGCGTTTGAGGCAGATCAGCACGATCAGCACGATCGTCAGCAGCGTCAGCACCAACTCGTCGTTGATCCCCGCCAGATGGCACGAAAGGGCGACCACGGCATGGAGCACGGCGAACAGGTGGATGATTCCGGACACTTTGAGCGATCGCATATAGGCTGACTGAGGCTGTATTAAAGTATATACGGGTTTTGTTTATTATGAATAAAGGTAGTGTTTTTCCGCGGAAATTCCAAATCGTCCCCCGCGGGCTACCGTTCGTCGCAAAAATCCGCCCGTTCATCCGGCTGAACCTTCCGTTCGTCGCCCTGCGGTTCACCGTTCGGATTTTTTTATTAAAATTTGTATAACCTGAAAACCAACCGAAAAACCGAAATGACCAAGCCTAAACTCTCATTTTGGCAGATTTGGAACCTCAGCTTCGGCTTTCTCGGCGTGCAGATCGGATATTCGCTCCAGAATTCCAACACGTCGAGCATCTTCGAATCGCTGGGGGCAGATGTCAGCCACCTGAGCTATTTCTGGCTGGCGGCACCGCTGGCCGGCATGATCGTCCAGCCCATCGTGGGGCTTTTTTCCGACGGCACCTGGACGCGCTGGGGTCGCCGCATCCCCTACATCCTGGGCGGGTCGCTGATCTCGGCGCTGGCGCTGGTGCTCATGCCCAACTGCCCCAAACTGCTCGCCTTCGCCCCGCTCGCCATGGGGGCTTTCATCCTGCTGTTCATGGATTTGTCGTTCAACGTCACGATGCAGCCCTTCCGGGCGCTGGTGGCCGACATGCTCGACGATTCGCAGAAGACACAGGGCTACGTGGTACAAACCTTCCTGATAAACCTCGGTGCGGTCGTCGGCGCTATCCTGCCGCTCGTCATGACATGGCTCGGCGTGTCGGACGAGGCCGCTCCGGGGCATGTTTCGCCGCACATCGCCTACTCCTACTATGCCGGGGGCGCGATCCTGCTGCTCACGGTGCTCGTCACCTCGTTCAAGACACGGGAATATCCGCCCGGGGAGTTCGCCCGCTACAACAACCTCTCCGAGGAGGACGCCAAACCGGTGAGCTTCGCCGGCCTCATGCGCAACGTCCCCGGCGTGATGGTGCGGCTGGGCGTCACGCAGTTCTTCTCGTGGGCGGCGCTCTTCCTGATGTGGACTTACCTCAAACCCGCCATCACGGGTGTAGTCACCGACCATGCCACGGGCGAAGTGCTCTCGGCCGGCGCCACGCAGACATGGGTCGGCGTGCTCAACGGCACCTACCCCATCCCCGCCTGCATCGCCACCCTGTTCCTCGGGCGCGTCGCCGCGCGCTACGGCAACAAACCCGTCTACGCGGCCTGCCTGCTCGCCGGGGCGCTGGGCTTCGCGGGGTTGTGCCTGCTGCACGACCAGTACGCGCTGATGCTCCCGATGATGGGGATCGGCATCGCCTGGGCGGGCATCCTCGCCATGCCCTACGCCATCCTGTCGCGCGCGGTCGAGCCACGCCGCATGGGCGTATACATGGGTATCTTCAATTTCACGATCACCGTCCCCCAGATCGTCATCGGACTGACCGGCGGTGCCATCGTCAAGTACTGTTTCGCCTCCGATGCGGCCGACATGCTGGCGCTCGCCGGGGTATTCATGCTGCTGGCCGCCGTGTCGGTCTTCCTGGTCAAAGAACACAAGGCCCAATGACCTACAATCCATAAAATCAACTTATAAACTAACCAAAATTCTTATGAAACGATTTTTAACTATGTGTGCGGGTATCTTGCTCATATGTCAATTTACCCCCCCCCTCACGCTGGCGCAAAACGCTGGTTATGAGGTAAAAGGCGTAGTTGTCGACAAGTCCGGGATGCCGATCCTGGGCGCTACCGTCGTCGAAAAGGGCACGACCAACGGTGTCTCGACGGGCATCGACGGCGACTATGCCATCCGCGCCGCCGGCCCCGAGTCGGTCATCGAGGTCAGCTATGTCGGTTACAAGACCGTCAGCCTGGTGGCCAGTTCGTCGCTGCTGGCGCACCTCACGCTCGAAGAGGATGCCATGGGTATCGACGACGTGGTGGTGATCGGCTACGGTACGGTCAAGAAGAACGACATGACCGGTTCGGTCGTGGCGATCAAGGCCGAAGAGTTCAACCGCGGCGCCGTGGTCTCCACACAGGACATGCTCAAGGGTAAGGTTCCGGGCGTGCATATCATCCCCGGCGACGGAGGCCCCGGATCGAGCGCCACCATCCGCGTGCGCGGTGCGGCTTCGCTCAACGCCTCGAACGACCCGCTGATCGTGATCGACGGGGTGCCCATCGCAGTCGACGGCGGCAAGGGTATGGCCAACCCGCTGGAGACGATCAACCCCAACGACATCGAATCCTTCACCGTGCTCAAGGACGCTTCGGCGGCGGCCATCTACGGTTCGCGCGCCTCGAACGGCGTCATCCTCGTCACCACCAAGAAGGGGCGCGGCAACACGCCCCGCGTATCGTACAGCGGCAGCGTGAGCGTCCAGACCAACTCCGACGAGCTGCCCGTGATGTCCCCCGGCGAGTTCCGCACCTACATCGATCAGGTATACCCCGCAGGTACGACCACGGGCGACAAGGTACAGTCGATGCTCGGCGACAAGAACACCAACTGGCAGGACTTGGTCTTCCGCACCGCCATTTCGCATGACCACAACGTCAGCCTGATCGGCAACATCAACGACCGCATGCCCTACCGTGCATCGGTGGGCTACACCAACCAGCAGGGTACGCTCGAAACATCGAAATACGAACGCGGGACGCTCGACCTGAGCCTCTCGCCCAACTTCTTCGACAAGCACCTCACGGTCAACCTCAACGCCAAGGGCGTCATCACGTCGCAGCGCTACGCCTCGGGCGGCGTGGTGGGTTCGGCGGCCTTCTTCAACCCCACGATCGACCCCTATTTCCGCAACGACGACGGTTCGATCGACTACACGACCACCAACGGATACTGGAACTACGGATCGGGCCGCGGCGAGGACTTCACGCCCAACACCCTGCTGGGCGCAGGCCCGCTCTCGCAGCTCTACGACCGCGACAATACGGCGCGTGCCAAGCGTTTCATCGGCAACGCCCAGATCGACTATAAGGTTCACGGCTTCGAGGCGCTGCGCTTCAACCTCAACCTCGGCCTCGACGTATCGAGCGCCAAGACCTACGACGGCGTGAACCCCGGCTCGTTCCAGGCATACACCGACACCGAGGCCCGCGGCTGGGGACAGTATTCGTGGACGACGAACTTCCGCCGCAACCAGCTGCTCGAATTCTACGCCAACTTCAATAAGGAGTGGGGCATCCACCACCTCGACGTGATGGCCGGTTATTCGTGGCAGCATTTCTACAGCTCCGACCACTCGGTATCCTATTTCAACGAGACGCACGAGCAGAAGGGCGAGGATTCGCGCTACCCGTTCAACCGCCAGGAGAATTACCTGCTCTCGTTCTACGGACGCCTGAACTATTCGATCGCCTCGAAATACCTTTTCACCTTCACGCTGCGTGACGACGCCTCATCGCGTTTCTCGAAGGATACCCGCTGGGGCCTCTTCCCTTCGGGCGCCTTTGCGTGGAACATCGCCGAGGAGAATTTCCTGAAGGATTCGCGTGCCGTCTCGGCCCTCAAGCTGCGCGTCGGCGTCGGACAGACCGGCCAGCAGGAGATCTTTTCGAACTATCCCTACCTGGCGCGTTACTACATGTCGACCGACGTCTATAAGACCTATTACATGGGCAGCGCCGGGCACATGTTCTACCTCACGCCGGGCGCCTACGACCCCAATATCAAATGGGAGACCACGACGACCTACAACGTCGGCCTCGACTTCGGGTTCCTCGGCGGCCGCATCAACGGTAGCGTCGACTGGTACCTGCGCCAGACGGACGACCTCCTGAACAACGTCATCACCCCCATGGGCTCGAACTTCGGCAACACGGTGCTCACCAACATCGGCTCGATGGAGAACAAGGGCGTGGAGTTCAACCTGAATTTCATCCCCGTGCAGACCAAGGACTGGAACCTCACGGTCGGCTTCAACGGCACGTTCCAGCACACCGAGTTCACCAAGCTCAACAACACCGACGACCCCGACTACGCCATCCAGGTGAGCAGCATCACCAAGGGTACGGGCAACCTGCTCCAGCGCCACATGGTAGGTTATGCACCCTACACCTACTACTGCTTCCAGCAGGTTTACGACCAGGACGGCAAGCCGATCCAGAACGCATTGGTGGATCGCAACAAGAACGGTCAGATCGACCAGGGCGACCGTTACATGACCGACAAGAGCCCCAACCCCGACTTCTTCTACGGCATCAGCCTCAAGCTGAGCTATAAGAATTGGGACTTCGGCTTCAACGGCCACGGTTCGGCAGGCAACTGGGTCTTCAACGACTTCGCCTCGGCCAACTCGACGTCCAACATCGACATCAACGCCGGCAACCTGCCCAACTTCGCACGGCTGGTCAAGAAGACCGGCTTTACGAAGGCCAACAGCGGCGAGCAGTGGTATTCGGACATGTTCCTCGAAAACGCTTCGTTCTTCCGCATGGACGACATCAACCTCGGGTACACGTTCAACAAGATTGGCAACTGGAAGGGCTCGATGCGCGTCGCCTTCGGCGTGCAGAACGTATTCGTCATCACCGATTACAGCGGCGTAGACCCCGAAATACCGGGCGTCAACGGCATCGACGGCTCGATCTGGCCGCGCCCGCGCACCTATTCGCTGCGTCTGAATGTAAACTTCTAAAAACGAACGAACCATGAAAATCGACATAAAACATTTCGCCTTGGCGGCGGCAGGCGCAACGATGCTGCTCACTTCGTGCATCGGGGATCTCGACACCCTGCCCCTCAACCCGTCCGACTCGACCTCGGAGACCGTCTACGGGAAAGACGAGAACGGCTACCTGGCCGGGCTCACCAAACTCTATTTCAATTTCGTCTCGAACGACACCACCGACCTGCAGGTCAGCGACGGTGGCGCCTCGGAGCTCATCCGCGCATTCTGGACGATCCAGGAGGTTACGGCCGACGCTTGCAAATGCGCCTGGGAGAACGACGCCTGGGTACGCGCCATGAATACCGACACGTGGTCCGACGCCGACAACGACGCGACCTACGCCGTCTACGTACGTACGTTGCAGGGCATCGCCTACGTGAACGAGTACCTGCGCCAGACCGCCTCGGACAAACTCTCCGACCGCGGCGTGAGCAGCGAACTGGCCGCCAGGATCCAGAGCTTCCGCGCCGAGGCCCGTTTCCTGCGCGCCTATTTCTACTGGATCGCCCTCGACGTGTTCGGCGACGTGCCGTTCACGACCGAGACCTCGCCCTTCGGCGGCGGTGTGAACCCCAAACAGGCCTCGCGCAAGGATGTCTTCGACTACTGCATCTCGGAGCTGACCGACCTGGCTTCGGACGAAAGCGCGATGCCTGCCGCACGCTCGAACTACCCGCGTGCCGACAAGGGTGCGGTCAACGGCCTGCTGGCCCGCATGTACCTCAATGCCGAGGTTTATGCCGGCACCCCGATGTGGACGGAGGCCAAATCCGCCTGCGAAGCGATCTTCGGCATGGGCTACTCGCTCTGCCCGGAGTATTCCGACCTCTTCCGCGGCGACAACGGCGAGAACGCCGACGCCCTGAAGGAGATCATCTTCGGCGTGGCATACGACGCCGAGCAGACGCAGTCCTACGGCGGCACGTCGTACCTGACGCTGGCAGCCATCGCCGCCACCGACGTGACGGCCGAACAGAAGATCAACGGCGTGAACAACGGCTGGGCCGGCATCCGCGTACCCTACGAATACGTACAGAAATATTTCAACGCCCGCAACGCGGACTACACCACGGGCGAATATACGGTCAACGACAAACGCGGCGGAATGTTCTACATCAAAGGCCGCCAGGAGTCGATGAACGATGCGCTCTATGTCTTCCTCAACGGGTGGACTTGCCTCAAGTTCAACAATATCCCCCACGACATGACCAACGACGAATTCCTTGCCACGGCTGCATCGAAGGCATACAGCGACATCGACTTCCCGATGATCCGCCTGGGCGAGATCTACCTGATCTACGCCGAGGCCTGCATGAACCTGGGACAGGCCAACACCGCGCTGCCGAAGCTCAAGGAGCTGACCGACCGCGCCGGGGTATCGGCCCCCTCGTCGGTCACGGCCGACTACCTGCTCGAGGAGCGTGCCCGCGAGCTGATGTGGGAGGGGCACCGCCGCACCGACCTGATCCGCTACGGCAAGTTCACCACCCCGTCGTTCCTCTGGACATACAAGGGCGGCACCTTCACCGGACAGGGGTTCGATGATTACATGAAAATCTTTGCTATCCCTTCGTCGGAACTCGCTTCCAACCCCGAACTGCACCAGAATCCCGGCTACGGAAACGCAACCGATAAATAACCAACCCTAAAAATCGTACGACTATGAAAATTACACGATATGCGATGATGCTGGCGGCTGCGACGGGGCTCCTCTCCGCCTGCCAAAAGCTCGACGAGGTAAAGGCCTACGACCCCGACAAGGTCGTGGCGCCCGTGCTGCATGCGCTGCCCGGGGAGATCGTCATTACGCCCGACAACATGGGCTCGACGCAGACCTTCACCTGGGACGCCGCCGACTTCGGCGTCCGCACCCAGATCAACTACTCGATCGAAGCCTCGTACAACGACGGTGCGAAACTGGTGCTCTTCACGGGAATGAACGGCACCTCGTCGGAACAGACCTATGAAAGCCTCAACAACATCCTTGCGCTGTCCGTGGAAGACGGCGGCCTGGGGGTTCCCTCGGGCGAACCTACGGACGTGGATTTCTACATCAGCGCCACGATCGGCACCGACTTCGAGAAATTCTACTCCGCCCCCGCCACCGTCCGCATGACCGTGACGACGGCCGAGCGTACCTATCCCCAGGTCTGGGTAATCGGCGATTACTGCGGCTGGAATTTCGACAACGCACAGGGACTGTTCTGTTTCTCCGGCGACGAGGTCACCTACGAAGCTATCGTTGACTTGGGCGAAAAAGCCGCCAACGGCTTCAAACTGAGCGGCGAAGCCGGTTGGAACGATGCCTGCAACTGGGGCACCGACGGCGATGCTGCGGCACCGGAAACGGAAGCCCCGTCGATCACGCTGATCTCCAGCGGCGGTTCCGGAAACATCATGGTCTATTCCAAGCGCTTCTACCGCTTCGTATTCGACCGTTCGACATTAACGTTAAGCAATAAGCTGTCGTTCAACTCGATGGGTATTATCGGCGATGCCACCCCGGGCGGCTGGGACACCGACACGGAGATGAATTTCGACACCCAAAAACAGCGTTTCTGGGTCGACGTCACACTGACCGCCGGGGAATTCAAATTCCGTGCGGACAACGACTGGGCGATAAACTTCGGCGGGGCGGACGGACGCCTTTCGCAGAACGGCGACAACATCAAGGCCACGGCGGGCAACTACCGCGTATACGCAACCCTGAACAACTCTGCGGAGATCACCTACGAACTCAATGCCGGCGACTACGGCACGGGCGGCGGCGAAGAACCCGACCCGGGGCCGGAAAAGGCCGACTGGTACATCCACGGCCAGACCGTCGCAACCCCCGACTGGGGCCCGACGGCCATGGAGAGCGCCAGCTCGAACATCGTGGCCTACAAGGCCGCAGGGGTCGAGGTAGCCGCCAACTCGGAATTCCTCTTCAAGAGCGGCGACGAGTCGCAGTGGATCGGGGCCGACGCCGCATTCGCCGGCAGCAGCCCCTACACCTGCACGATCGGCTCGGCCTTCAAGGTTTCCGCCGACAAGGTCAATGCCGTGATCGCCGAAGCCGGCACGTACGACTACTGGCTGCTGCCCGAGGCGGGACGCGCCTACGTGATGGCCGCAGGCGCCAAGCCCGAGCTGGTCGCCGACACATGGGGACTGGTCGGCAACATCACCGGATGGGGTGACCTGGGCGACTTCTCCATGAGCGAGGAGGGCGCTTACCTCGTTCGCAAAGGCGTAGCCCTGACCACCGCCAGCGAGTTCAAGATCCGCTTCAACAACGCCTGGGACGACTCCAAGAACTACGGCACGGCGTTGGGCGGTGCGGTCGACATCAACAAGGCCGTAGACATCATCACCAGCGGCGGTTCGCAGAACATGAAAGTCCAGCTCGACGGCACCTACGACATCTATTTCGACCTCGCGAATTCGCAGATATACATCATGTCCGAGGGCAAGACCCCGGCAGAGGCCGAATAACGGCTACCCTTTCACGGGACGGCACACAGAGGTTGCCGTCCCGTTTCTGGCCTGCCGTCCCTGACCGGACGGCAGGCCCCGAAACGAACTTTAACCGAGATTCCGCTATGAAAAAATTTCTTTTCCTGCTGCTGGCACTCGTACTTTCCGTATCCGTGTCGTGCAGCGACGACAAGACCGGCGATACCGGCGGCAGTATGCTCTCCGTGACCCCCACGGAGATAGAATTCGAAGCCGCAGGCGGCAGCCGGCTGCTCGACCTGCGCACCGATGCGGGCGCGTGGTCGCTGACGCAGAGCGACAATACCGCATGGTGCACACCGGCCCTCACATCGGGCAAAACCTCCACGTCGTTCGCGGTCACGGCGACCGCAAACGAGTCGTCGAAACGCTCCGCGACGCTTACCTTCACCGCCCCGGGCTGCGATCCGGTCGTCGTCACCGTGACACAGAGCGGCGATGCCTCCCAGGATTTCGAGGGTGAGCAGGTCGTCGCCCAACCCGATGCGTGGGACAACCGCAAACGCGCCGACATAAGCTACCAGCTGCTGGTATACAGCTTCGCCGACGGCAACGGCGACAAGGTGGGCGACCTGCCGGGGCTGACCCGGCGGCTCGACTACATCGACGCACTCGGCGCCTCGGCCGTATGGCTCTCGCCGATCCATCCGGCGGCTTCGTACCACGGTTACGACGTGCTCGACTACGAGGCGGTCAACCCCGCCTTCGGGACGGACGCCGACCTGAGGGCATTCATCGACGCGGCCCATGCCCGCGGCATCCGGGTCTACCTGGATTACGTGCTCAACCATACGGGCAAAGACCACCCGTGGTTCAAATCGGCCGCCGCGTCCGAAGAGAGCCCTTACCGTGACCGCTATATCTTCTCCGAAGACCCGCAGGCCGACATCGCGGCCGGGCGGATCGACCAGATCGCCACGGAAGGCGCCGCAGGCTACGATGCCGGACAATGGTTCTCGACCGACACGGGGGCGGGTGCCGCCGGGCGCTTCAAGTTCGTGCTCGACTGGACAAATGCCGACAGCCCGACGGTGACCGTTACCGAAACGACCGATGCCGCGGATGCGGACAATACGCAGGGCGGCGCGGACGACAAATACCTCTATTTCGGCAACGGCACGAGCAAACGCTTCTACGCCAGGGGCGGCAACAGTTACGAACTGACGCTCGACTTCGATTCCGACTGGGGATTCCTCGTCCGCACCTCGACCACGTCGTGGGCCGCAGGCACCAAATACGGCGCCCCGGACAACCGGACGATCATCCGGTTCGGGGAGCCCTTCACCCTGATGTCGAACCGCTCGGCCGACCCGGCCAACGTGCAGTTCTCGCTGCCGACGATGTACCATTCGCACTTCTGGACGGCGGCATTCGCCGACCTCAACTACGGCAAGGCCGCCGAGGCCGAGCAGTCCGGGGCGTTCAAGGCCGTCACCGAAGCGGCCGACAAGTGGGTACGCATGGGCGTGGACGGGTTCCGCCTCGATGCCGTGAAGCACATCTACCACAACGCCTACAACGACGAGAACCCCACGTTCCTCAAGAAATTCTACGACCGCATGAACGAGAGCTACAAGGCCGCCGGCGGAGAGGGCGATTTCTACATAGTGGGCGAGATGCTCGACGAAGCGGACAAGGCGGCACCCTATTACCGGGGGCTGCCGGCGTTGTTCGAATTCACATTCTGGTACAAGCTCAAATGGGCGCTGCAAAACGGCATCGGATGCTATTTCGTCAAGGATATCCTCGACGTGCAGCCACTCTACGCACAGTACCGCAGCGATTATATCGAAGCCACGAAACTTTCGAACCACGACGAGGATCGCACGGGCTCCGACCTGGGACAGTCCGCCGAAAAGATGAAGGTGGCGGCCGCCGTACTGCTCACGGCGCAGGGCGCACCCTACATTTACCAGGGCGAGGAGCTCGGGTACTGGGGCACCAAATCCAACGGCGACGAATATGTCCGCACCCCGATCCTGTGGGACAAGGCGGGCAACGAACTGGCTTCGGGAAGCCTCTCGGGCAAGATCGACATGCAGATGCTGACCCCGGCGATCTCGGTCGAGGCACAGGCCGACGACGACGGTTCGCTGCTCAACCTCTACCGCACGTTCGCCCGGCTGCGCAACACCTACCCCGTGCTGGCGCAGGGCAAGATGGTCAAACACCCGGTCTACAACGACGGCAACACCTCGCAGCAATCCATCGCGGCCTGGTACCGCGAGCTGGACGGCGAACGGATGCTCGTCGTGCACAACTTCGGCCGGGAGGAGCAGATACTGACCCTTACCGACCAACCGGACAAGGCCGTAGGCGTCTCAGGTGAAGTGAAACTTCAGCGCGGCGACGCTTCGTCGAAACTGCTCATGGGCGCCTGGTCGTCGGTGGTATTCACGCTCTAAACGACACGCCATGAAACGCTTGCCCGCATTACTTCTCGCAATGGTACTGGTTGCCTGCGGCAACCGGCCGCAGCAACCGGCCGCCCACCCCGACTGGAGTTACAACTCGGTCGTCTACGAAATGAACGTGCGCCAGTACACCCCCGAAGGGACGCTGGCGGCGGCCGCACGCCACCTGCCCCGGCTCCAAGAGCTGGGCGTGGACGTCGTCTGGCTGATGCCCGTCTACCCCATCGGCGTCAAGGAGCGCAAGGGAACCCTCGGCTCGTACTACGCCATCTCCGACTACGAAGCCGTCAACCCCGAATTCGGCACGCTGGAGGATTTCGACCGGTTCCTGACCGAAGCCCACAGACTCGGGCTGCGCGTAATCCTGGACTGGGTGGCCAACCACACCTCGCCCGATGCCCGCTGGATCGAGGAGCGCCCGGCCGACTGGTATGTACGTGACTCGCTGGGCAACACCATCGTGCAGTACGAGGACGGACATCGCCAAGCTCGACTACGGCAACGCGGACATGCGTGCCGCAATGGCGGCCGCCATGCGTTTCTGGCTCGACCGCGGCATCGACGGATTCCGCTGCGACATGGCGTGCGAGGTACCCATCGACTTCTGGCAGCAGACGCTGCCCGCACTGCGGAAGGAGTACCCCGGCATCTACCTGCTCGCCGAGGGCGAAGCCCCCGCATTGCACGACGGGGCGTTCGACGCCTCGTATGCGTGGGAGCTGCACCACCTGCTGAACGACATCGCACAGGGACGGAAAAGCGCCGCAGACCTGCGTGCCTACGTCGCCAGGGATGCCGCTGCCATGCCGCGCGAGGCGTTCCGCCTGATGTTCACCTCGAACCACGACGAAAACTCGTGGGCCGGGACGGAATTCGAGCGCATGGGCAACGCGGCACGCGTGATGGCGTTGCTGACCTTCACGCTGCCCAACGGGCAGCCGCTCGTCTATACCGGACAGGAGATGGGGTTCGACCACCGCTTCGAGTTCTTCGAGAAAGACCCCGTCCCCGCGTGGGAACGCAACGGATTTACGGATTTCTACGCCGCCCTGATCCGGCTGCGCCACGAGAACCCGGCGCTCGCGGCCGGGGAACGCGGCGGGCAGGCCGCATACCCGCTCGGCGAACGAACACCCGACGGCCTGATGCTGTTTTCCCGTACGGCCGGCGGCAACGAGGTGACAGTCGCTGCGAACCTCAGTGCGGAGGAGGTCGCATTCGACCTGCCGTTCGAGGGCTCGCGCCGCGAGTTCTTCACCGGGAAGGAATACACGGGCGGCACCCGCACCGTGCTTCCCGCATGGCAGTGGCTGGTCTTCGCACAAGACAGGAGATAAGGGTTGCGGACATGCGCCGGGGATGCGCGGAAACAGCGCCGGGAACCCGACGGGAACCCGACGGGAACCCGATAGAACCCGACGGGAATAGACAGTAAACCATCCGAGAAGCACAGGGATGCGCACGAGAAGCACAGGGATGCCCCGGGCGAAACGGGAATCGCTGGAAACCGATTTTTTGCTAACTTTACAAACGACGATATTTTGAACCGATTTTTCATGACACTCGCAGCAGCCGGACTGCTCTCCTGCACAGGGACAGGACAGTCCGCATTCGACCCCGCCTCGGTGGCAGACGCCTCGGGCGAGGTTACCCGCGTCGAACCCCTCTCGTGGTGGACGGGGATGCAGACCCCGCTCCAGTTGCTCGTCAACGGGGCCGGCATCGCGGCATACGACATCCGCATCGAAGGCGGACAGGGCGTCGGGGTGAAGGCCCGCCACAAAGCCGACAGTCCCAATTACCTATTCGTGGACGTGGAGGTGAAACCCGACGCGGAGCCGGGCACCTACTACCTCGTATTCTCGCAGGGGGAACGGCAGTTCAAGGTTCCCTATGAGATCGCGGCACGCGCCGAAGGCTCGGCCGCACGCAGGAGTTTCACCACGGCCGACATGATCTACCTCCTGATGCCCGACCGCTTCGCCAACGGCGATGCGTCGAACGACTCGACGCCCCACACGCGGGAGCGCGCCGACCGCAGCGCCTTCTTCGGCCGCCACGGGGGCGACCTGCAGGGGATGATCGACCACCTGGATTACATCGCAGGGCTGGGCGCCACGGCCGTATGGCCCACGCCGCTGCTGCTGGACGACGAACCCGAAGGTTCGTACCACGGCTACGCCTGCGGCGACTACTACCGCATAGACCCCCGGTTCGGCTCGAACGAACTGTATAGGGAGTTCGTCGGCAAAGCCCACGAGCACGGGCTGAAGGTGATTATGGACATCGTCACCAACCACTGCGGCACGGGCCACTGGTGGATGAAAGACCTGCCTTTCAGGGACTGGATACACCAGTTCCCCGAATACACCGGGACGAACGTCTGCTTCTCGACGAACATGGATCCCAACGCTTCGCGCCACGACCTCGACCTGCAGGAGAGCGGCTGGTTCGTGCCGTCGATGCCCGACATGAACCTCGACAATCCCTACGTGCTGCAATATTTCAAGCAATGGGCCGTGTGGTGGATCGAGTATGCCGGCCTGGACGGGTTCCGCGTCGACACCTACCCCTACAACGAGAAGGTGCCGATGAGCGAGTGGTGCGCGGCCGTACGCAGGGAATACCCCGATTTCAACATCGTGGGCGAATGCTGGACGTCGTCGATCCCGCAACTGGCATACTGGCAGGGCGGCAATCCCAACAAGGACGGCTTCGACTCGCACCTGCCGTCGATCATGGATTTCCCGCTGCAGGAGGCCATCTGCCGGGCGCTGCCCACCGACTCGCTCCGCTGGGGCGAGGGCATGACGCGCGTCTACGACTGCCTGTCGCACGATTTCGTCTACCATGACCTGTCGAAAATGATGATCTTCGTCGCCAACCACGACACCGACCGCATCGGCGACATCGTACGCGGGAACCCCGACCGGCTGAAGCTCTCGATGGCGATGCTGGCCACGATGCGCGGCATCCCGCAGATATTCTCGGGCGACGAGATGATGTTCACCTCGAAAGACCTCTCGCAGGGACACGGCGGGCTGCGCGTGGATTTCCCCGGCGGCTGGGAGGGCGACGCGGTGAACCTGTTCGACCCCGCGCAGCGCGATGCCGTACAGGCGGGGCTCTTCGACTACACGCAGCGGCTCTTCCAATGGCGCAAGTCGAAGCCCGTGATCCACAACGGCCGCACGATGCACTTCCTCTCGCGCGACAACACCTACGCCTATTTCCGTTATGACGACACCGACGCGGTATTCGTCTTCATCAACAACTCGCGGGGCAAGAAACAGGTGCCATGGTCGCACTATGCCGAGATCGCCTCGGGGCTGAGCGACGGGCGCAACGTCCTGACGGGCGAAGCCACGGAGGTGGACGACGCCACCACCGTCGGTCCGCGGCAGGCGCTGATCGTAGAATTCAAACGTAAATAACAAGACCGAACCATGAAGAAAATATTTTTATATATCTCCGCGCTGCTGGCCGGTGCGGCCTGCACGGCACAGGAGACGCTCCTCTCGCCCGACGGCCGCCTCCGCCTGGAATTCAGCCTGGCGGACGGAGGCCGCCCCACCTATACGCTCGATTACAAGGAGCGCCCCGTGATCCTGCCCAGCGGCATGGGGCTCGAACTGCGCGGCGAAGCCCCGAAGCTGGAATTCGGGGCTGAAATCCGCAAGGGCGAACCAGGGCGCCCGGTATCGCTCTACGACGGGTTCACCCTCGGGCAGGTGGCCCGCAGCGAGTCCGACCAGACATGGCGTCCCGTATGGGGCGAGCAGGCCGAGATCCGCGACCGCTATAACGAAATGGCCGTCACGCTGCGGCAGGCCACGACAGGCCGCGACATGACGATCCGCTTCCGGCTCTACGACGACGGGCTCGGATTCCGCTACGAATTCCCCGAACAGGAGTCGCTGACCTATTTCGTCATCGGCGAGGAGAAAACACAGTTCGCCATGACGGGCGACCACACGGCGTTCTGGATCCCGGGCGACTACGACACGCAGGAGTACGACTACACGGAGTCGAAACTCTCGCAGATACGGGAGCTGATGCCCGGCGCCATCACGCCCAACTCGTCGCAAACGCCCTTCTCGCCCACGGGCGTACAGACGGCCCTGCAGATGAAGAGCGACGACGGGCTCTACATCAACATCCACGAAGCGGCGCTGGTCGACTATGCGTGCATGCACCTCGACCTGGACGACCGGAATTTCATCTTCACCTCGCACCTTACGCCCGACGCACAGGGGTGGAAAGGCTACATGCAGGCGCCCTGCCACACCCCGTGGCGCACGGTGACGGTCTCGGACGACGCCCGCGACATCCTCGCCTCGAAGCTGATCCTGAACCTCAACGAGCCGTGCGCCTATGACGACACCTCGTGGATCAAGCCCGTGAAATACATGGGCGTATGGTGGGAAATGATCACCGGCAAGAGCGACTGGGCCTATACGCGCGACGTGCCGTCGGTACAGCTCGGCGTGACGGATTACGCCCGATGCAGGCCCAGCGGCCGCCACGGCGCCAACAACGAGAACGTGAAGCGGTACATCGACTTCGCGGCGGCACACGGGTTCGACCAGCTGCTCGTCGAAGGCTGGAACGTCGGCTGGGAGGACTGGTTCGGGCACACGAAGGATTACGTCTTCGATTTCGTGACCCCCTACCCCGATTTCGACATCGCCGCACTGAACGAATATGCGCACGGGAAAGGCATCCGGCTGATGATGCACCATGAAACGTCGGCTTCGGTGCGCAACTACGAACGTCACATGGAAGCGGCCTACCGCCTGATGGACAAATACGGGTACAACTCGGTCAAGAGCGGCTACGTGGGCGACATCCTGCCCCGCGGCGAGCACCATTACGGGCAGTGGATGAACAACCACTACCTCTATGCCGTCCGCCGGGCCGCCGACCACAAGATCATGGTCAACGCCCACGAGGCGGTGCGCCCAACGGGCCTCTGCCGCACCTACCCCAACCTGATCGGCAACGAGTCGGCACGCGGCACGGAGTACCAGGCGTTCGGCGGCTCGAAGCCCCACCATGTGACGATCCTGCCCTTCACGCGCCTGCAGGGCGGCCCGATGGACTACACGCCCGGCATCTTCGTGATGGACGTCGCGGAGGTCAACCCCGGCAACCACTCGCACGTCAACGCGACGCTCGCCAACCAGCTGGCGTTGTACGTGACGATGTACTCGCCGCTGCAGATGGCGGCAGACCTGCCCGAGCACTATGAGAAATACATGGATGCGTTCCGTTTCATCGAGGACGTCGCACTGGACTGGGAAGAGAGCCGCTACCTGCTGGCCGAACCGGGCGACTACATCGTCGTGGCGCGCAAGGCCAAAGGCACGGGCGAGTGGTTCGTGGGCGGCGTGACGGACGAGAACCGCCGTACGGTGACGCTCCCGTTCGACTACCTCGATCCCGGCAAGGAGTACGTGGCGACGCTCTACGCCGATGCCCCCGATGCCGATTACCAGACCAATCCGCAGGCGTATGTCATCCGCACCGGGAAGGTCGGACAACGCACGGAACTCGACGTGGAGATGGCGCGCGGCGGCGGCTTTGCAATCTCCATACGCGAGGCTACCGATGCAGACCGCAAACTCCGTAGGCTGAAATAACGGGAAATGCCGTGCGGACGGCAATCATGCCGGGGGCCCGCACAGCCGGCGCCGGCGCTGAACCCGTACCCCGGCACGGCCGCGGACGGCAGCAGACCGTCCGGCCTCCACTGCCAGCCGGCATGCGGCACTCGGCAATGTCCGGCAACGGAATGCCCGCACAGCCCCCTCAAAAAATCCTTTGCCCCTTGTTCCATAGGAACAGGGGCTTTTTTATGCGTATTTTTAAATTATTTTGCTATTTTTGCCCTCGGTACCACCCAATATTCACGCTCAAAATCAAAACCATGACACTCAACGAATACCAGCAGCACGCACTCGAAACGGCAATCTATCCCGAAAATCGTCGCATCATCTACCCCACGCTCGGGCTTACGGGCGAGGCGGGCGAAGTGGCCGACAAGGTCAAAAAGGTCATCCGCGACGCCCACGAGGAGTTCACGGACGAGAAGCGGCTGGAGATCGTCAAGGAGATCGGCGACGTATTGTGGTACTGCGCGACGCTCGCCCGCGACCTGGGGTACGAACTGGACGACGTGGCGCAGATGAACGTCGACAAACTCCGCTCGCGCATGCAACGCCACATCATCTCGGGCAGCGGCGACAACCGCTAAGGACATGGAAGATTATATCTTACGGGAGATCAACAGGATCGGGGAGCTGATCGCCGCCCTGATGGCCAAAATCGGGCTGATGAGACAATCGGCCTCCCCGGAGCAGATACGGACGACGGCCAAGACGGAGCTGGCCGAGAAACTGGACATCGACATCGACACGTTGCTGGATGAGGCGGATTTCATCGGCCGGCTTACGGACGAATACGGGTTCGGCGACCAGGAACTGGACAAGTTCGCCGAACTGCTCTTCGACATGGTGGCCGCATCGGAGCAGCACGCGGAACGGCTGCGCCTCGCGGCTGCCGTCGGCGCGATATACAGTTATCTCGACGCAAAGAAAGCCCCGGCGTCGCTGAACCGCTACTACATTCTCAAAGACCTGGACAAGTACATCAAAGAACCTCAATAAATGGAACAGGAAAAACAACTTACGTCATTGCCCGAGAACGCCTACCGGGAACTCAAACCGGGCGAAGAGTACACGCCCATCATGCCCGCCTCGTCGTCGCCCAGGGAGGTGACGCCCTACTCGGTCACGATGGGTATCGTCATGGCCATCGTCTTCTCGGCCGCCGCGGCCTTCCTCGGCCTGAAGGTCGGGCAGGTATTCGAAGCGGCGATCCCGATCGCCATCATCGCCGTCGGCATGGGCAACGTGATGGGTAAGAGGAACATGCTGGGACAGAACGTCATCATCCAGTCGATCGGCGCCTCGTCGGGCGTGATCGTCGCGGGTGCCATCTTCACCCTCCCGGCGCTCTACATCCTCGGGCTCGACGCGGCATTTTACCAGGTGTTCCTCTCGTCGCTCTTCGGCGGGCTGCTGGGCATCGTGCTGCTGATCCCGTTCCGCAAATATTTCGTCAAGGAGATGCACGGCAAATACCCCTTCCCCGAGGCTACGGCCACGACCGAGGTGCTGATCTCGGGCGAGAAGGGCGGCAACCAGGCCAAACTGCTGGCCGTGGCGGGTCTCATAGGCGGCCTCTACGACTTCGCGGTAGGTACGTTCGGCATGTGGACGGAGTCGGTATCGACGCGCATCTGTGCGTGGGGACAGGTAGCAGCCGACAAGTTCAAGGTGGTATTCTCGCTCAACACGTCGGCCGCCGTATTGGGCCTGGGCTACATCATCGGATTGAAATACGCCATGATCATCACGGCGGGTTCGTGCCTGGTGTGGTTCCTCGTCGTACCGCTCGTCGGGTCGCTGGCCGACACGATCGACCCCGCGGCGCTGGCCTCGCTGCTGGGCGTGACGCGCGCCGACATCCTCGCCGACCCCGGCAGCATCTTCACGGCAGAAAACCTCTTCGCCTTCATCGGCAAACCGCTCGGCATCGGAGGCATCGCCATGGCGGGCATCATCGGCATCGTCAAGCAGTCGAAGATCATCCGCCAGGCCGTAGGGCTGGCCGTATCGGAATTGGGGGGGGGCAACAAAACCGCCCCGGCTGCGGTAGAACGCACGCAGCGCGACCTGACGATGAAGCGGATCCTCACGATCCTGATCGCCACGCTCATCTCGGTCTTCGTATTCTTCCACTTCGGGCTGCTGGACGGCTGGGTACAATCCGTCACGGCCATCCTGATCGTCTTCATCATCTCGTTCCTCTTCACGACCGTGGCGGCCAACGCCATCGCCATCGTCGGCACGAACCCCGTGTCGGGCATGACGCTGATGACGCTGATCCTCTCGTCGCTGGTATTGGTGAGCGTCGGGCTGAGCGGCACGACGGGCATGACGGCGGCGCTGATCATCGGCGGCGTGGTCTGCACGGCGCTCTCGATGGCCGGAGGGTTCATCACCGACCTGAAGATCGGTTACTGGCTCGGCACGACGCCCCGCAAGCAGGAGGCCTGGAAATTCCTCGGCACGTTCGTTGCTGCGGCGACCGTAGCCGGGGTGATGATCATCCTCAACAAATCGTACGGGTTCGTGGGCGAAGGCGCCCTCGTGGCCCCGCAGGCCAACGCCATGGCCGCCGTGATACAACCCCTGATGACGGGCGGGCAGACCCCGTGGATGCTCTACTTCTGCGGCGCGGCACTGGCGCTGGTGCTGACCTCGATCGGTGTCCCGGCCCTCGCATTCGCGCTGGGCATGTTCATCCCGATGGAGCTGAACGCACCGCTGGTCGTGGGCGGCCTGGTGGCATGGTTCGTATCGAACCGCTCGAAGGACGAGGGGCTCAACAAGGCGCGTTTCGACCGCGGAACGCTCATCGCCTCGGGCTTCATCGCCGGCGGCGCGCTGATGGGCGTGGTGAGCGCCCTCTTGAAATTCGCCGAGGTGGACTGGTTCCTGAGCGGCTGGGCGGCCTCGAACGCCGCCGAGTGGACGGGGCTGGCGATGTACCTCGTACTGATCGGCTATTTCGCATGGCACACGCTCCGGGCCAGGAAAGAAGAATAGGAAACACAGCACCGCATGAAAAACGGAATCATACTCCTCGCCGCCGCATTGCTGCAGGGCTGCGCCTCGCTGGCCGTCGTGCAGCGAAACGGTATGGAGAACCCGGCAGCAGCCGGCAGCCCGCAACGGCAGAGCAGGGCGGGGACGAGCATATCCGTCACCGGCTCTTCCTACCCCGCCGTCGCCGTCACGCCCGACGGAGGGCATGCGGTCGTCATGTCCCCGTGCGGCAACACGTCGGTCGTGGTAAACCCCGACGGCACGCATTCCATAGCAATCGTCAACGGCTCGACAGCCACAATAGTAACCCCATAAACAACACAACACCATGAACCTCAAAGAAAGATTCCTGAAATACGTCTCCTACGACACCCAGTCGTCGGAGGAGAGCACGACGTTCCCTTCGACCGAAAAACAGAAAGTACTGCTGGCCGCCCTGCGCGACGAAATGGAGGCATTGGGCATGACCGAGGTCTCGATGGATCAGTACGGTTACGTGATGGGCACCGTCCCTGCGACGCCGGGTTGCGAGAATGCCCCGGTGATCGGGTTCATCGCCCATGTGGACACCTCGCCCGACATGAGCGGCAAGGACGTCAAACCCCGCGTCATCGAGGAGTACGACGGCTGCGACATCGCACTGAACGGCCAGCTGACGATGCGGGTCGCGGATTTCCCCGAGCTGGAGTTCTTCAAGGGGCACACGCTGATCCATACCGACGGCACGACGCTGCTGGGTGCCGACGACAAGGCGGGCGTGGCGGAAATCATGACCGCCGCCGAGTACCTGCTCGCACACCCCGAGATCAAACACGGCAAAATCCGCATCGGCTTCACGCCCGATGAGGAGGTGGGCCGCGGGGTCGATTTCTTCGACGTCAGGGCCTTCGGCGCCGACTTCGCCTACACGGTCGACGGCGGCATGGAGGGTGAGCTGGAATACGAGAACTTCAACGCCGCAAGCGCCAAAATCGACATTCAGGGACGCAACGTCCACCCGGGATACGCCAAGAACAAGATGGTCAATGCGCTCGACGTGGCGTGCGAACTGCAAGGACTGCTGCCGGCCGCCGAACGTCCGCAGTACACCGAAGGATACGAAGGGTTCTACCACTGCGTAGGGCTGAACGGCACGGTGGAGAAAGCCTCGGTCAGCTATATCATCCGCGACCACGATGCGGAGAAATTCGAGCAGAAAAAGGTATTCATGTGGGCCTGCGTCGACCTTTTGAAGAAGAAATACGGCGACGGGGTGCTGACCCTGACGCTCAAAGACCAGTATTTCAACATGCGCAAGATGGTCGAGCCGCACCCGCAGGTGATCGACAAGGCGCTCAGGGCCATGGAAATGGCCGGCGTGAACCCGATCGTACGCCCCATACGCGGCGGTACGGACGGCGCACGCCTGTCGTTCATGGGGCTGCCCTGCCCCAACCTCTTCACGGGGGGCATGAACTTCCACGGCAAATTCGAATATTGCTCGCTCACCACGATGCACAAGGCAAAGCAGGTGATCCTGAACCTGGCGCAGTTGTGGGCGGAATAACATAACGTATATATGGATAGCTTCGGTTTTCTGAAAGTGGCGGCAGCCGTGCCGCACGTACGGGTCGGCGACTGCGATTTCAATGCGGAGCGCATGGCCGCTATGGCCGAGGAAGCGGCACAGCGGGGCGTGGAGATCGTCGCGTTCCCCGAGTTGGCCCTGACGGCCTACACCTGCGGCGACCTGCTGCTGCAACCCGCACTGCTCGATGCGGCCGACGAGGCGTTAGCAAGGCTGGTACGCGACACGCGCAAGTTGCCGCTGACGATGATCGTGGGAGCCCCGCTGCGCCACGCTCAGACGCTCTACAACTGCGCCGTGGTCTTCACGCAAGGGCGCATACTGGGCGTCGTCCCCAAAACCTATATCCCCGACTATACGGAATTCTACGAGAACCGCTGGTTCGCATCGGGCGCAGGCATCTCCGAAGAGACGATCCCCGTCGCGGGGCAGGCTGCGGATTTCGGCGCAGGCCTCACGTTCGAGGTCAACGGCACGGAGTTCGGCGTGGAGCTGTGCGAAGACCTCTGGACGGCAGTGCCGCCCTCGTCGCACATGGCACTCAGCGGCGCGAAGGTGATCTTCAACCTCTCGGCATCGCCCGAGGCCGTCGGCAAGCACGCCTACCTGCGGCAGCTCGTAGCGCAACAGTCAGCACGCACGATAGGGGGTTATGTCTACTGCTCGGCCGGCTTCGGCGAATCATCGACCGACCTGGTATTCGCCGGGAACGGCATCATCGCCGAAAACGGAAAGATCCTGCGCGAAGCGAAGCGTTTCGTGCTCGAAGAGCAGTTGGTGGTGGCCGACCTCGACATCGAGCGGCTGGAATTCGAACGCCTCAGGAACACCTCGTTCCGCGTGAATGAAGGCGCGGCGGAGAACACCGTGATCGAAATGGAAATCCCCGAAGGGCTGCGCGCGGCAGCGCTCGACCGCGACATCGACCCGATGCCGTTCGTGCCGCAGGACGAAGCGCACCGCAGCCAGCGCTGCGAGGAGATCTTCCAGATACAGTCGCACGGGCTGGCCAAGCGGCTGGTACACACGCGCTGCGAGAAGGCCGTGGTCGGCATCTCGGGCGGGCTCGACTCGACGCTGGCTCTGCTCGTGGCGGTACGCACGTTCGACAAGCTGCAACTCGACCGCACGGGAATCATCGGCATCACGATGCCCGGATTCGGCACCACGGATCGCACCTACAACAATGCGCTGGAGTTGATGCGCAGCCTGGGCGTCACCGTGCGCGAAATCCCGATCCGCGACGCCTGCCTGCAACATTTCAGGGACATAGGGCTCGACCCCGAAGACCGCTCGGCGGCCTACGAGAACAGCCAGGCACGCGAACGCACGCAGATACTGATGGACGTCGCCAACATGGAGGGCGGACTGGTGGTCGGCACGGGCGACCTGAGCGAGCTGGCCCTGGGATGGGCGACTTACAACGGCGACCAGATGTCGATGTACGGCGTGAACGCCTCGGTGCCCAAGACGCTGGTGCGCCATCTGGTAAAATGGGTGGCCGACACCGAGTCGGATGCGGCGGCCCGCGCCACACTGCTCGACATCATCGACACGCCGGTCAGCCCGGAATTGCTGCCGGCGGACAAGGACGGCAGGATCAGCCAGAAGACCGAAGACCTGGTAGGCCCTTACGAGCTGCACGATTTCTTCCTCTACAATTTCATCCGCGGAGGTTATCGTCCGGCGAAGATCCTGTTCCTGGCCGAACAGGCATTCCGCGGAAGTTATGACCATGCTGCGATCCGGAAATGGCTGGAGGTATTCTTCCGCCGCTTCTTCTCGCAGCAGTTCAAGCGCTCGGCAATGCCCGACGGCCCGAAGGTCGGTTCGGTGGCCCTGTCGCCCCGGGGCGACTGGCGTATGCCTTCGGACGCCTCGGCAGCCGTATGGCTCAAGGAACTCGAAACACTGTAAACCGTAAATACCAATAAAATCCAAATGAAGAAAACCCTTTTGTCCGTCGCCGCGGCACTGCTGCTCGCAGGCGGCGCCGCATCGGCACAGGACTGGCAGGAAGCACTGAAAAAGGCCGCGACGGAGGCCGCAGACAAGGCGACAGGCGGCAAACTGACCCAATATGCGCTGGTCGGGACGTGGAACTACTCCGCTCCGGGCGTGAAATTCGAAGGCAACGACCTGCTGAGCCAGCTCGGAGGATCGGCACTCGAAGGTACCGTCAAGAGCCAGCTCGACAAGGTCTACCAAACGGTGGGCATCAAGCCCGGCGCAGGTTCGGTCACATTCGGCAAAGACGGCGCATTCAGTACCCAAATGGGCAATTACAAATTGTCGGGCACCTATACGTTCGACCCCTCGACCCATGTAGCCGCGATGAAATTCGCCAAGGAGAAGCTCGGCAAGGAAAAGCTCGACCTGGGCGAGGTTCCGGGGCACGTCTACCTCAGCGGGACGAAGATGGTACTGGTCTTCCCGGTGGGCAAGCTCATCGAGATCATCAAATCCTACGGCAGCAAAATCTCGTCGATGGAAACCGTCGTCGCCCTGCTCGAACAGTACAAGAACGTATACATCGGATTCGAATTCAGCAAGGGGACGGCAGAAAACACGAAATAGTTGAAAAAAATCATAATTTTTTTAAATGACAGATTCACGGCGGATCTGTCATTTTTTATTACGGATATTTACCGATCGCTCCCCGCACTCCCCCGGACAGTAAGCAGATAGGGTGCAGAAGTCGCAAACGGCATAAGTAAAATATTTTAGCAATTTCTTAAAGAACTTGCAAAACTCGAACAGATACATTATTTTTACCACCGAACAGATTCCATAAACCCTTAAACACAGATTGACTATGAACGAGCAAGCACATCAGTACGTCGAAGATTTCATGGTGCAACTAACCCTCCGCAATCCCAATGAGCCGGAATTCCACCAGGCCGTCCGCGAGGTCGCCGAATCGCTGGCTCCCCACATCGTGGCGAGCCCCGTATTGCAGAAAATGAAAGTTCTGGAACGCATTGCGGAACCCGAGCGCGTCATCATTTTCCGTGTGCCCTGGCTCAACGACAAAGGCGAGATCGAGATCAACCGCGGCTACCGCGTGCAGATGAACAGCGCCATCGGCCCCTACAAGGGCGGCATCCGCTTCCACCCTTCGGTCAACCTGTCGATCCTGAAGTTCCTCGCCTTCGAACAGACCTTCAAGAACAGCCTCACGACGCTGCCGATGGGCGGCGGCAAGGGCGGCTCGGATTTCAACCCCAAGGGGCGCTCGGACAACGAGGTGATGAAATTCTGCCAGTCGTTCATGACCGAATTGCAGCGCCACATCGGACAGGACACCGACGTCCCGGCAGGCGACATCGGCGTCGGCGGCCGTGAGATAGGCTTCATGTTCGGGCAGTACAAGCGTCTGCGCGACGAATTCACGGGAACGCTCACCGGCAAGGGACGCGACTGGGGCGGCAGCCCGCTGCGCCCCGAAGCGACGGGCTACGGCACCTGCTACTTCGCACAGGAGATGCTCGCCACGCGCAAGGAGTCGTTCAAAGGCAAGACCGTCTGCATCTCGGGATCGGGCAACGTGGCACAGTATGCCTGCCAGAAGGCGACGCAACTCGGTGCGAAGGTCGTGACGCTCTCCGATTCGTCGGGTTACATCCACGACCCCGAAGGCATCGACGAGGCAAAACTGGAATATGTAATGGAATTGAAAAATATCTTCCGCGGACGTATCAAGGAGTACGCCGACCGCTATCCGTCGGCCAAGTACTACCCCGGCGAGCGCCCGTGGGGCGTGAAGTGCGACATCGCCATGCCGTGCGCCACGCAGAACGAGCTGAACGGAGACCAGGCGCAGGCGCTCGTGGACAACGGCTGCATCTGCGTAGCCGAAGGGGCGAACATGCCCTCGACCCCCGATGCCATCCGCATCTTCCAGCAGCACAAGCTGCTCTTCGCCCCGGGCAAGGCTGCCAATGCCGGTGGCGTTGCGACCTCGGGGCTCGAAATGACGCAGAACTCGATGCGTATCACCTGGTCGCCCGAAGAGGTCGACGCAAAACTCCGCTCGATCATGGTGAACATCCACTCGGTATGCGTGCAGTACGGCACCCAGCCCGACGGCTACATCAACTACGTAGTCGGAGCCAACATCGGAGGCTTCATGAAGGTCGCCAACGCCATGCTGGCGCAGGGTTGCGTATAACCGGCAGCCAAGTATTAAGTATGGGAAATCCCGGGCTTCTGGCAAGGAAGCCCGGGATTTTTTATTGTCCGTGCGCGAATTATCCGTGTGCGAAGGGTATCGTGCCGAGGAGGGATTCGTGCGGAGACCCGCACCGGAAGCATATCCGGCCCGAAAACGGATTACAGGAACAGCACAGCCAGCGTCGCGACGGCAAAGCCGCCGCAGAAACCCGCAAGCACCTGCTGTCCGTTATGGCAGCCCAGGTAAAGGCGTGCGGAGGCCAGTGCACCCGCACAGAGAATGGCGACCATCAGCGGCACCATCATGTTGCCTACGCCCGCAACGTTCATCACCACCAGCAGCGCCACGGCAGCGCCCATGGCCGTAAGGTGCAGGCTGATCTTCCAGTAGAACGACACGACGAAGCAGAGCACTTCGCAGCACGCCGCAGCGATCATGAACTTGCGCAGGAAGATCGCCGACGGGATCTTGGCGATGGTGATGGCGCAAAGCACGTAGCAGACGGCCCCGACCAGCAGCGGCAGCAGCCGCTCGCGCCGGTTGTCCACCTTAAAGTCGGAAATGCGTCCCAATGAGCGCAGCACGCCCAACGCCAGCAGGGGGATAATCATCGCATAGAGCACGACGACCCACAGCAGGTAGAACTTCACATTGGCGGGATAATGCGCGAAAACGGTGAGCGTCAGCAACACGACGATCAGGTAGAGGGGCAGCAGGAACGGGTGCAGCACCCACGATATTCCGTTCGAAAGTTTCTTATACATCATTCAAATTTATCACGGCCTCCCGCCCCGCAGCTGTCCGGCAATTGTCCATCCGGCGGGAAGGCATATTTCCGGCAGCACGGCCGTCCGGTAAAAGGGCGTACGCGAAGCCGCCGGGTCAAAACTTCGCTATATCTGTTTGCGGAGCCGGGCGACGGGAATGCCCAGCATCTCGCGGTATTTGGCCACCGTGCGCCGGGCGATGCGGTAACCCTTGCCGTTGAGGATGTCCATCAGCGTCTCGTCCGTCAGCGGATGGCGCTTGTCCTCGTCGTCGATACACTCCTGCAGGATATTCTTGATCTCGTAACTCGACACCTCCTCGCCGCTGTCGGTCTGCATCGCCTCCGAGAAGAGCGACTTCAGAAGTATGATGCCGAACTGCGTCTGCACGTACTTGCTGTTCACCACGCGCGAGATGGTCGACACATCCAGCCCCGTGCGGTCGGCGATGTCCTTGAGGATCATCGGCCGCAGTTTCGACTTGTCGCCGTCCTTGAAATATTCCTGCTGGTAGTCCAGAATGGTCTGCATCGTACGCATAAGCGTATCGTGGCGCTGTTTGATGGCCGATATGAACCATTTGGCCGAGTCGATCTTGTTCTTCACGAACTGGATCGCCTCCTTGTCCTTCTCGCGGACAAGGCCGTCGGCACCGACCATTTCGCGGATCATGTCCATATAGCGGCGGTTGACGCGCACCTCGGGGACGTTATACGAATTGAGCGACAGCTGGAAATGCCCGTCCTGATAGTCGAGGATGAAGTCGGGGATGATGTAGGGCGTCGTGTCGGTTCCGCCCTCGGCATAGAGGTTGCCGGGCTTGGGCGATAGGTGCCTGATCTCGGCGATGGCCTCGCGGAAATCGTCCTCGGAAACCTGCAGGCGCGACATCAGTTTTTCGTAATGCTTCTTGACGAACTCGTCGAAATAGGCAGTCAGTATCTTGCGCGCCAGCCGGCGGGGCCGCGAATTGATAGGGATCTGCGCCATTTGCAGCAACAGGCACTCCTGGAGATTGCGGGCGCCTATGCCGGCGGGTTCCAGTTCATGGATGATGCCGAGCAGTTTCTCCAGCTCCTCGGCCGAGGTCTCGATCCCGACCGTGAAAGCGATGTCGTCGGCCACGGACTCCAGGTCGCGGCGCAGGTAACCGTCCTCGTCGATGCTCCCGACCAGGTATACGGCCAGTTTCATCTCGCGCTCGGAAAGGTTGCGGAACCCCAGCTGCTCGATCAGGTACTCCTGCAACGACCGTCCCTCGGTCAGGAAGACCGGGCGCTGCTTGTCGTCCTTCGAGTAGTTATTGATACGGCTTTTATAGGAAGGGGTGTCGTCTTCACGCAAATACTCGTCGACCGAAATCTGCTGGGGCTGTTCCTCGTCCTCGGCAGCACGATCCTCTTCCTCCAGCACGATATTGTCTTCGATCTCCTGTTTGATACGCTGTTCGAGCTGCACGGTGGGCAGCTCCAGCAACTTGATCATCTGAATCTGCTGGGGCGAGAGCTTCTGCTGAAGCGACAGTACCTGTTTCTGATTAATAGCCATACTTTTTCCAAATTAAGAATTAGAGATTCCGAATTTGGTTTCTTCTTGGGGGTTAGTATACAACACAAACGGCCGCAGCCGGAAAATCGTATGGAAAAGCGGGATTTCGGGACTTGCGCCGCACAGCCCGGACAGGAAAATGCTCGAGTTCGGGTTATGCAGCCGGTACGAAACAGCCTTCCCAGGTGGTTTTAAAACTCGGCGTTCTTCGGCGTGCGCGGGAAAGGCTGCACGTCACGGATATTGGTCATGCCCGTCACGAAAAGCAGCAACCGGTCGAAGCCCAGGCCGAAGCCGGAGTGCGGGGCCGAACCCCAGCGGCGGGTATCCAAATACCACCAGAGTTCCTTTTCGTTCATACCGAGCTCCTGCACCCTTGCATGAAGCTTGCCATAATCGGCCTCGCGCTCCGAACCGCCGATGATTTCGCCGATTCCGGGGAATAATACGTCCATAGCGCGTACCGTCTTGCCGTCGTCGTTCTGCTTCATGTAGAAGGCCTTGATATCCTTGGGGTAGTTGATCAGGATGACCGGGCGCTTGAAATGCTCCTCCACGAGGTAACGTTCGTGCTCGGACTGCAGGTCGCACCCCCAGTCGCAGGGGAATTCGAACTTGCGGCCCGAAGCCTTCAGTATCTCGACGCCCTCGGTGTAGTCGAGGCGCTTGAAATCGTTGTGCAGCACGAAGTTCAGACGTTCCAGCAAACCCTTGTCCCACATCTTGTTCATGAACTCGAGGTCTTCGGCACAGTTATCCAGCGCATACCGGATCAGGTACTTGAGGAAATCCTCGGCCAGTTCCATGTTGTCTTCCAGTTCGTAGAAGGCAGCCTCGGGCTCGATCATCCAGAACTCCGACGCATGGCGCGGGGTGTTCGAGTTCTCGGCGCGGAACGTGGGGCCGAACGTATAGATACGTCCCAGCGACAGGGCCCCCAGTTCGCCTTCGAGCTGGCCCGAGACGGTCAGGTTGCATGACTTGCCGAAGAAATCCTGCGCATAGTCGACCTTGCCCTCATCGGTCTTGGGGACATCGTTCAGGTCGAGGGTCGTCACCTGGAACATGGCGCCCGCGCCCTCGCAGTCCGAAGCCGTGATGAGCGGCGTATGGAAATAATAGAAGCCCTGTTTGTTGAAATACTCGTGGATGGCATACGCCATGGCGTGGCGGATGCGCAACACGGCACCGAAGGTATTGGTTCGCGGACGCAGGTAGGCGATTTCGCGCAGGAACTCCAGCGAGTGCCCCTTCTTCTGGAGGGGATAGGTTTCGGGGTCGGCCGTGCCGTACACCTCGATCTTCGCGGCCTGCACCTCGACCCGCTGCCCCGACCCGAGCGACTCCACGAGCCGTCCGTCGACGCGGATGCAGGCACCCGTAGTGATGGGTTTGAGCTCTTCTTCGCCGAATTTCGAAAGATCGACGACCACTTGTATGTTCGCAACGCACGATCCGTCGTTCAGGGCGATGAACGCCACATTCTTGTTCCCGCGCTTGGTGCGCACCCATCCCTTGACGACAATGTCGGTGTCCACGACGCCCGACTTCAGAATTTCTACGATTCTCTGCGTTTTCATATGATCAATTTTATCTATGCCTTTACCGGCTCTTTTTCGAACTTACAAAGATACCCATTATTTGTGATTTGGCAAAAAAAAAGTACCTTTGCCTAACCTATATTAAGAACACACGCATGAAACGTACGATACTGCTGACGACGGCCATCCTCTGCGCCGCAGGCACCCGGGCGCAGGAGGCATACGACCTGCTGATCCCCGAGCCCGAAACCCCGGTAGCGCTCCGCCCCGTCGAAGGGGGCCGCATTTACCGCACGGAGGTCATTCCCTACGACAAGCGCCATGACGCCGATGCCCGCAACTTAGCGGGCGCCGACGCATATATGGCCTACACGCCCGAACCGTTCGCCGCGTCGGGCGACGCGGTTGCCGTCGGGCAGGTGGTCGAAATACCCTACGTGTGGACGGACGGGGTCGTCTACCTGCATCTGGAAAACATAGGCACGGCCTACACCCTCACGGTCAACGACAGCAAGGTGGCCGAAGTCGAAGACCCTTCGACGCCCGCCGAATTCGCACTGACGCCCTACATCCGCGAAGGCAAGAACGCCATCGCGCTGACGCTGCGCCGCAGTGCCGCCGACCGGATCAACGCCGTCCCCGCCTCGCGCAAGGCTTTCGAGAACTGTTACCTTTACACGCAGACCAAACGTTCGATCCGCGATTTCGAGATCGCGCTCGTGCCCGACTCGACACGCAAATTCGGCGTGCTGGAGCTGGCGATCGTCGCGCAGAACGGTTTCAACTACGACGAACCCGTGACCGTAGGCTACGACATCTACTCGCCGCAGGGCAAGCTGCTCGAGTTCAACATGCAGGAGGTCACGATCCCCGGACGTTCGACCGACACCGTGCGCTTCACGCCCTTCATCTACGGCACCAACGCCAACAAGTGGGAGCCGGGCGCCAAGAACCCGCCGCTCTACAAGGTGATGCTCTTCACGCGCCGCGACGGGGCTTACCGCGAATACATGCCGCTGAAGATCGGCTTCGGCAAGACGGAGCTCGTCGACGGGCGCCTCACGCGCTTCGACAAGGAGCTGAAACTGGTCAAGGCCGGGTACAATGCCGCTGCCGACCGCAAGACGACCCTCGCGGAGCTGAAAACGCTCAAGGCCAAGGGCAACAACACGATATGCCCCGACTATCCGCAGCCGGGGTGGTTCTATGACCTGTGCGACGAGCTGGGGCTCTATGTCATCGACTGCGCCAACATCAACGCACCCGAAAAGCGTGACGACCGGAAGGTCGGCGGCACGCCGTCGAACGACCCGTCGCTGGCGGACGAATACCTCGAACGCGTGAAGGCGATGTACTACCGTTCGCGCAACCATTCGTGCGTCATCGCATTCGCGCTGGGCGGCGAATCGGGCAACGGATACAACATGTACAAAGCCTATGAGTGGCTCAAGTCGGTGGAGAAGTCGCGCCCGGTGATCTGTGCGGATGCCGACGGCGAGTGGAATTCGGATTTGTAGGCAATGACCGTCGAACTGATCGTCATAGGTAAAACCGATTCGAAGGAGGTCGCAGCGCTGGTCGAAATGTACGCCCGGCGTGTGAATTTCTACTGCAGGTTCGCGGTCACGGCCCTGCCCGACGTCCGAAACACCAGGAACCTCACGGTAAAACAACAGCGTACGGCCGAAGGCGAGGCCATCCTGCGCCAGACAACGGACGGCGACTACGTCGTACTGCTCGACGAGCGGGGCGAGGAGATGCGCTCGGTGGAATTCGCCTACTGGCTTCAGAAACGGATGAACAGCGGCGTGAAACGCCTGGTACTGGTGATCGGCGGCCCCTACGGGTTCTCGGACGAGGTTTACAGGCGCGCCGATGCGAAACTGTCGCTCTCGCGCATGACCTTCTCGCACCAGATCGTGCGGGCGATCTTCGCCGAACAGATATACCGGGCCTTCACCATCCTCAACAACGAACCCTACCACCACGAATAGACCGATGCAGCAGCGCCCCGCCATAGCCGTCGTAGCCCCCAACGTCCTGATGGGCGTCGGGCTGAAAGCCATCCTGGAAAAGATCATCCCGATGGCCGACGTGGAGCTTTTCGGCGATTTCGAAGCATTCGCGGAGGCAGCCCCGGAACGGTTCTTCCACTTCTTCGTCGCGGCACAGCTGTTCGTCACGCACAGTTCGTATTTCCGCCCGCTGCGCCACAAGACGATCCTGCTTTGCAACGGGCAGCCGCAGCCGGCCTATGCGGACATGCACAGAATCGACGTCTGCACCAGCGAAGAGACCGTTGTACGCGATATCCTGCGTATGCACCGCGGGGCGCACCACCACGAACACGACATCGGGAGCGCCGCTTACCCCGCCGGCGTACAGCTCACGGGACGCGAGACCGAGGTACTGGCCCTCGTCGCCCGGGGCTATATGAACAAGGAGATCGCAGACCGCCTGCAAATCGGGCTGACGACGGTCATCTCCCACCGCCGCAACATCATGGAAAAGCTGGGCATTCGCTCGGTGGCCGGGCTGGCGATCTACGCCATGACGGCCGGATATGTCGCGGTCGACGAGCTCTGAACGCCTCCTCACAAATTAGGATTGCAGCTTCCGAAATAATTCCGTTACTTTGCAGCTGAATTAAACGTCTTATCGTGCACCGCAAACAACTGTTCATAGCACTCCTGCTGCTGCCGCTCCTGTCGGCTGCTGCGGGAAGGCATTCGTCTGCGCCACTCCCGGCAGCGGGAACCGCGGCGGGACATGCGGCCGCCGGAGAACGGATGCAGACCGGAGAAATCACTGCGGCCGCAAGGCTGGACGGGAACGGCGGACAGACGGAAACGGAAGGGGGCACGGCAACCGGGGAGTTTGCGAACGCAGGCGAGGCCGACCCCACGGCTGTCGACACGGTGATCGTGGTGGACAAGGTGCAGGTAACGGCCATCAAGCAGGGCATGGTGCTGCGCTCGCAGCCCGTGGCAGCAGCCATCGTCGGCAGCCGCGCCATCGAACGGGGGCATGTCGACGCCCTGAAAAACCTCTCGCAGAACGTCCCCAACTTCTACGTCCCCGACTACGGATCGCGCATGACCTCGTCGATCTACGTCCGCGGGCTCGGGGCACGGATCGACCAGCCGGTCATGGGGCTCAACATCGACAACGTTCCGGTGCTGAACAAGGACAATTACGACATGGAGCTGGCCGACGCAGAGCGCATCGAAGTGCTGCGGGGCCCGCAGTCGACGCTCTACGGGCGCAACACGATGGGCGGCGTCATCAACGTATACACGCTCTCGCCGCTCGCGTACGAGGGTGTCCGCCTGAGCGCCGAATACGGCAGCGGCGACAGCTACCGGTTCAGGGCTTCGTCCTATTACAGGATAAACCCCGACCTGGGCATGGCCGTGACGGGCTATTACACGCATACGGGCGGATTCTTCGAGAACCTCGCAACGGGCGAGAAATGCGACTGGGAGCGGATGGGCGGCGGACGCTGGAAGGCGCAGTGGCGCAACCGTGCGGGATTGCGGATCGACAATACGCTCTCCTTCTCGGTGCTCGAACAGGGCGGGTATCCCTATGCCTACGTCGGCGAGGAAATCGTGCACGACGGGCAGACGGTCATCCGCCCGGGCGAGATACGCTACAACGACCCGTGCTCCTACCGCCGCACGACCCTCAGCGACGGACTCACGGTGCGCTACGACGCCGGCAGTTTCTCGGTGGCCTCGATCACCAGCTACCAGTATTCCGACGACGAGATGATCCTCGACCAGGATTTCCTGCCCCTTTCGTATTTCACGCTCAAACAGGCGCGTACGGAACACACTCTCACCGAGGACATCGTATTCCGCTCGCACGAACGGGGGACGTACCGCTGGCTGCTGGGCGCATTCGGATTCTACCGCCACGGCGTGATGAACGCCCCGGTGCATTTCAAGCAGACCGGCATCGAGGAGCTGATACTCAGCAACGCCAACGAACACGACCCGCAATACACCTACGACGCATGGGACAACGACGAGCTGCTGCTGGGCAGCCGCTTCCGCAACCCCTCGGCAGGCGGGGCGCTCTACCACGAATCGAACTACACGGCCGGACGCTGGCGCTTCACCGCGGGCCTGCGCTTCGACTACGAGCACACCCGCCTGCGCTACCGCAGCTCCACGCAGACCGGCTACACGGCGACCGACCGCGTGAGCGGCACGACGGGGCACTACCCCCTGTCGATCGACATCCGCAATACGCTCAAGCGGAATTTCACCGAAGTACTGCCGAAATTCTCGGTGCTCTATGCCTTCGACGAGATACACAACCTCTACGTTTCGGTGGCCAAAGGGTACAAGGCCGGCGGGTTCAACACGCAGATGTTCTCCGACGTGCTCCAGCAGAAGATGATGAACGAAATGGGGTTCGGGACGGTCTACGACGCGGATAAAGTCGTGAGCTACGAACCCGAATACAGTTGGAACTACGAATTGGGCGGGCACTTTTCGTGCATGGAAGGCGCCGTGCGGGGCGATTTCGCGCTCTTCTACATCGACTGCCGTGATCAGCAGCTCACAATCTTCCCCGAAGGGACGACCACCGGGCGCATGATGACCAATGCCGGACGCACGCGCAGCTTCGGCGGCGAGTTGTCGCTGCAGGTATCGCCGTGGCAGAACCTCGACATCAATGCGGCCTACGGATACACAAATGCCAGGTTTGTCCGTTATAACGACGGGAAAACCGATTACAAGGGCAACTACCTGCCCTACGCGCCGCAGCATACGCTGGCCGCAACCGGGGCGTGGACGATCCCCACGGGAGTGCAGTGGCTCGGGAACATCGTCCTGCAGGCCGGTGTCCGTTGCGCGGGGCGCATCTGGTGGAACGAGGAGAATTCGCTCTCGCAGCCCTTTTACGCGCTGACCGAAGCCTCCCTGCGTTTCGAACAGAAACACTATTCGGTCGACATATGGGGGCGCAACCTCGCGGACGCGGATTACAACGTATTTTATTTCAAGTCCATCGGCAACGAATTCGTACAGCGCGGACGCCCCAGGACATTCGGCATAACACTGAATATTAACTTATAACGACAATAGCACAATGAAAAAACTCCTTATCCTGCTCGCCCTCGCGGCCTGTGCGGCATGCAACACCGAAGACGACAACGACAACCGGCAAAAGGCCACTTTCGGGGGTACGCTCACCATTACCAGCAATCAGACCCCGTCGGCGACACCCTTTGTGACAAACAACATAAGTTTCGAACTTACGGAAGACAACAGCGGCCTGTTCAAGCTCACGATGTACAACGTGCGTTTCGCGCAGTCCATGCCGATGTCACTCAATATCGTTATCCCCGAACTGAAATACGAGGACTCGGACAACGACGGCATCTACGAACTGACGAGCACGGCCGATCCGATCATCCCCTACATCGGCGGCAAACCGTATTACGACCCGCAAACCGGCAAGGGATTCGCAATCCCGATGTTCACCGGCAGGCTCGCCAACGGCGGCCTGGAGGTGATCTTCACCTGCCGCAACGCGCAGATTCCCGTGGGCGACGAGACACTCGACCACAAGGCCGTGTACAAGGGAACGATTCTTTTGTAACTTTGCACCGAAAAACGTAACGATATGAAAGCAGAATACAAACCTTTCGTAGACGAGCTCATCGAGCTCTGCATCAAGGAGGACATCGGCGACGGCGACCACACGTCGCTCTCGTGCATCCCCTCCGACGAACACGGCCGCATGCGCCTGCTGTGCAAACAGGAAGGCATCATCGCCGGCATCGAGATCGCGCAGGTCGTATTCCACCGTCTCGACCCGGAGATGGAATTCGAGCAGGTACTCAGCGACGGCGACCGCGTGAAGCCCGGCGACGTGGCGTTCTACGTCTCGGGACGCCTGCGCTCGCTGCTGCAGGCCGAACGCATCATCCTCAACATCATGCAGCGCATGAGCGGCGTGGCTACACAGACCGCCGTTTACGTCGACCGCCTCGCAGGGCTGCACACCAGGGTGCTCGACACGCGCAAGACCACACCCGGCATGCGCGTGCTGGACAAGATGGCCGTGAAGATCGGCGGCGGCGAGAACCACCGCATGGGGCTTTTCGACATGATCCTGCTGAAAGACAACCACATCGACTTTGCGGGCGGCATCCGCAAAGCCATCCACGGCGCCCGCGAATACCTCCGGGCCAAGGGCAAGGATATTCCCATCGAGTGCGAAGTGCGCTCGCTGGAGGACATCGACGAAGTATTCGCCGCAGGCGGTGTCGACCGCATCATGTTCGACAATTTCACGCCTGCGATGACCCGCGAGGCCGTGAAGAAGGTCGCAGGCCGCTGCGAGACCGAATCGAGCGGCGGCATCACGCTCTCGACGATGCGCGACTACGCCGAATGCGGCGTCGACTTCATCTCGGTCGGTGCCCTGACGCACCAGATCAAGTCGCTCGACATGTCGCTCAAGGCCTGCGAATAACCCAGACGCCCTGTCGTCACCGAATCATACGGACAACGGTTAATTCATGAAACGCCTGCTCCATACCCCGCTGGCCCTGTTACTGCGGCGCATCGCACTGCTCTATGCGGTACTGATGCTCTGCCGCGTGGTCTTTTATCTCTACAACGCGCAGTTGCTGGGGACGATCGGCCGGGGTGAGCTGTGGCAGCTGCTCGCCGGCTCACTCAAATTCGACACGGTATCGGTCATCTATGCCAACGGGGTATTCATCCTGCTGGCGTTGCTGCCCCTACATGTGCGCGAACGCGGCTGGTACCGCAAACTGATGTACTGGTACTACGTGGCGGTGAATGCCGTACTGGTCGTGGCGGTCAACATGTCCGACTGCGTCTATTTCCGTTACACGCAGAAACGCTTCACGGCCGACGAGGTATTCTTCGCCGACAACAGCAATTCGGTACAGCTCGTCGGTAAGTTCATGGCCGAAAACTGGTACCTGGTACTCGTCGCCGCAGCCCTCGTAGCGCTGCTGGCATGGGGTTACGGCCGCAAGGTGCGCGAGGAGAGTCTGCTGAGCCGCGGCTGGGCCTATTATGTCGGAAGCACGGTGATCTTCGCCACAGGCGCAGGGCTCTCGATCGCAGGCATGCGCGGCGGCATGACCCGCATGACACGGCCGATCACCCTTTCGAACGCCACCCTCTATACCGACGACAGCGGCAAGGCGAACCTCATCCTGAGCAACCCGTTCTGCATCCTGCGGACGATCGGCAACGCGGGAAGCATCAATTACAAAAAATATTTCACCCCCGAAGAACTGCCGCAGCATTTCACGCCCGTGCACCAGCCCGCAGACAGTGCGGCGGTGAACCTGGCAGGGCGCAACGTCATGGTCTTCATCATGGAGAGCATGTCGGCCGAGCATTCGGCCTATCTGATGCCGGAGGTTTATGCCGGCCGGGAAACCAAGGGCTTCACGCCGTTCCTCGACTCGCTGATGCGCGGCGGCCTCTGTTTCAAACGCATGTATGCCAACGGCACGCGCTCGATACAGGCCATGCCCTCGGTGCTGGGAAGCATCCCTTCGTTCCGGACGCCGTTCGTACTGATGCCGCAATCGCTCGGTGAAAGCCGGCAGTTACCGGCCATACTCCGCGGGAGGGGGTATTCGACGGCATTCTTCTGCGGGTCGGAACACGGCTCGATGGGATTCGGGGCATACGCCCGCTCGGCAGGCGTCGAACGGCTCGTCAGCCGCGAAGACTACGAAGACAGGCACGGCAAGGGTGATTTCGACGGTTACTGGGGCATTTGGGACGAACCGTTCCTGCAATTCACCGGCGAGGAGCTCTCCCGGACACCGGAGCCTTTTTTCGCCGCGCTGTTCACCCTCTCGTCGCACCACCCGTTCGTCGTCCCGGCACAATACGAGGACAAACTCCCGGCCGGTTACACGAAACTGCACAAGGGCGTAGCCTATGTCGACAATGCCTTCCGGCTCTTCTTCGAGCGCTTCGGAAGCGAAGAATGGTTCCGCCGCACGGTATTCGTATTCGTAGCCGACCATGTGTCCTCCGAAAAATTCGCCGCCGAAACCCGCAGCTATCCGGGCAACTACCATATCATCGGCTTCATGTATACCCCCGACGGCGCCTTGCGGGGCCAGGTCGGAGAGGTCGTGCAGCAGCTCGACATCATGCCCACGCTCCTGGGGCTGCTGGGCAATACGGAGTCCTATTTCGCATTCGGCCGCGACGTGCTGAACGAACCGCAGCGACAGCAGTGGTCGGTGAGTTGGGACGGGGCGTTCCAGGCCGTGACGAACGACGGCACGATCCGCTTCGACGACGCGCAGGACAAACCGGAAGCGTCGGGCGCAGGGGATTCCCTCCTGCAGGATTTCCGCGCCCTTGTCCAGCAATACTATTCCCACGCAGAAAAAAAGAGTTACATCGTCCATGATTGAATTCAAACCCGTGCGCCTCGAGGATAAACAGACCATCGAGCGCTATACCATGCCTTCGGGCATCTACAACTGCGACCTCGCATTCGCCAACATGTATTGCTGGCAGGCGATGTACCACAGTGCCTGGGCCGTGATCGACGGCTTCCTGGTGATCCGCTTCCAGATCGGGGGCGGGGAGAAGATCGGGTACATGCAACCCGTCGGCGAAGGGGATTTCGCCCGGATCATCCCCGCCCTGCGCGAAGATGCCCATGCGCACGGACAGCGGCTGCGCATCATCGGGCTTACGGACGAGGGGCGCGAGATGGTTCGCAACATGCACGCCGGGCTGTTCGCGTTCGAATCCGACCGCGGGATGGAAGATTACGTTTACAACGCCGACGACCTGCGCAACCTCACGGGACGCAGGTACCAGCCCAAACGCAACCATATCAACCGTTTCATGGCGGAATACCCCGATTTCCGGTACGAGCAACTCACGCGCGAGCGGTTCGGGGAGTGCATGCAGCTAGAACGCGAATGGCGCCGGTCCCACGAAGGACACACCTCGGAACTGTGCGCCGAACAGCGGGCCATGCAGCGGGCTTTCGAACATTTCGAAGAACTGGAAATGATCGGCGGCTGTATCTACGTAGGCGACAAACTGATCGCGTTCACATACGGTTCGGCGGTCAACGACCATACGTTCGACACGCATGTCGAGAAGGCGGACACCGACTACGACGGCGCCTTCACGATCATCAACAAACTCTTCGCACAGCACCTTCCCGCGCGTTTCACGATGATAAACCGCGAGGAAGACCTCGGGATCGACGGGTTGCGCCAGTCGAAGCTCTCCTACCACCCCGCCGTCATCCAGCACAAATATGCGGCCATCCACCTGCACCCGGACGAAATCGCCTGCAAGGAACTTTGGACGGCGGCATTCGGCGACGACGAACAATTCGTCGACTCGTTCCTGATGCGCTATTACAGCCGCCGCAGGATGCTGACGGCCGAATGCGAAGGGCGTACGGCGGCCATGCTCCACATGCTGCCGTTCGAGAGCGAGCTGGGACGGTCGACCTACATCTACGGCGTAGCGACAGCGCCCGAATTCCGCCGCAGGGGACTGGCCGGCAAGCTGATGCGCGAAGCGATGCGGCTCATCGGCGAGCAGGGCGACGAGGCGGCTTTCCTGATCCCGAGCGAGGAGTGGCTGCACGGGTTCTATGCAAAATACGGCTTCGAAGGCGCCGTACCGGTGACATTCTCATCGCAAGACGGCTTCGATTTCGGGACGGGCGACGCCTCGAAAGACAGGGCCATGGTCTGGCGGCGAGCCCCCGGGGCTCCGCTGCCCGAGGCACTGCACTGCACTTACGCCAAGAGGTAGTACCGCCCTGCTGCGCCGCAACGCAAGGTGCGATATCGCACCCACGACAAGAAAGCCGCAGACTTTACAGTCTGCGGCTTTCCGTTTTGCATATCGTCACCTAAAGTCGTCAGAATATGGTTCCGCCGTCCACCTTGGTCGTAGTCCAGGGAACCTCCTTCACCGAAGAGATGACAGCCTCCTGGCCGATGACTGTCAACGTAATTTCGTATTCCACGCCAGCCAGCAGCGACGGCATGGTATCGGCCGTAATGCTTGTTGTGAATTCTTCGCCGTCGATCGTGCAGGTCACGGCAAGGGTAGGCTTAGCGGCCATAGGCACGACAAGCGCCTTTTCGCCGGCGGCCAGGGTAAGCGCCCCCGTCGCCGTGCCGGCCGGATCCACCGTGCCGGCTACCATATCGAGCGTGCCGGTCGCATAGATTCCACCGGTAATCTGCACCTGAGTAAGATTGGCAGCACCCGTGTATCCATTGCCGGCCGTTGCCAGGAAAGAGAGTTTGGAATAGGCGTGCTTCATCTCGACGGCAACAGCTCCCGCATTGGCAGCATTGACAGGCTGGGGCTGGTAGATCAAATCCTGTGCGGCCGCATCCTTTTGCGCCGTCAGCGTATATTCGGCACCACTGGCAGAAGTAGTCACGGCCAAAGCCGAAGGCGCCCATGCCACCAGCGTACCGCCCGTGCGATCCACCAAGATGGGATCGCCATCGACAGTCCATGCATCGGCACTAAATTTCACCAGTTTCGTTGCAGCAGTAACGCCGGGAATAAAAACATTGAAATCGGCTGCATACGGTTTCACCTCGGCACGCGTAACGACATCGAGTGCCGTCACACCTACGAACTGTACAGGCGCGATTTCAGGCTGGAGGGGGGGGGTAACTTCGTCCTGTTTATCGCAAGAACAGAAAACGGCCGAAGCCATGGCTGCAGCAGCTGCCGCATAGTAAAAAAGTTTCATTTAGATAGTTTATTAAATTGTTATACATTTTTTGGACGGCCTGCAACCCGCTCAAACGAATTCAACCGACAGCCCCAATTATCCTCTCTTACAGAACGTAATTATTCACATTACACCGAATTGTTCACACTTCATCACACAATTTCGTTCATTAATGATATTCAAAGTTAAATAAAAACCGTATCATTGCACCATATGAACCGAATAAGCCTACACAAAAAGCATTTTTGTATACCTATTCGAGCTTTCATATATAGCCCATGGGCGTATCTGTATACAAGCATCCTGAAAATCGACATCAGAGGAGCCCGAACCCGGCAAAATGCCGGACATGCATTGCTCGAAGCAGGCCGCAGAAAAACCGCCGCCCTCCCCCAACGGCGAAGGCCGGAAAAAGGCAAGGCACTAAAAAACCCGAAGTTTTCACTTCGGGTTTTGCGGGGGGGGGCCGGAGGCGGACAACGTCCGGGGCAGGCGATTCGGGGCTATTTCCGTGCGATACGCCGCAGGAAGCACTCGATCGTATTCTCCATCAGGCAACAGATCGTCATCGGCCCCACGCCGCCTGGAACAGGGGTGATGACCGACGCCTTGGGCTCGATGGCGGCGAAATCGACGTCACCGCACAGCTTGCCGGTTTCGGGATCGCGGTTGACCCCCACGTCGATCACCACGGCACCGTCACGCACCATATCCGCCGTTACGAACTTCGGGCGGCCGATCGCCACGACCAGGATGTCGGCGCGGCGCGTCACCTCGCCCAAGTTACGCGTACGGCTGTGCGCCATGGTCACGGTGGCATTGGCATCCAGCAGCAATTTCGAGACGGGAAGCCCGACGATGTTGCTGCGGCCGATCACCACGGCCTCCTTGCCGGCGATCTCCACGCCCGCAGCGCGCAGCATCTTGAGGATACCTTTGGGCGTACAAGGCAGCGTACAGGGCTGTTTCTGCCACAAAGCCGCCACATTGAGGGGATGGAAGCCGTCGACATCCTTCCCCTTGTCGATCGCGGCGATCACCTTGTCCTCGTCGATATGCTTGGGCAGGGGCAACTGCACCAGGATTCCGTCGACGCCTTCGTCGGCATTCAGGTCGGCGATGATGCCGAGCAACTCGGCCTCGCAGACCGACTCCGGCTTGCGGATCGTCGTATTGCGGATGCCGACTTCGGCCGAGGCCTTGGCCTTGCCCGTCACATAGGAGACGCTGCCCGGGTCTTCGCCCACGAGGATTACGACCAGATGCGGCACGCGTCCGTATTTCGCGCCGAAAGTAGCCACTTCGGCGGCCATTTCGGCCTTGAGTTTTGCTGAGAGTTCTTTTCCGCTGATAACCATACCTTATATATAACTAATTTTCAAATGCCCAATGTCCGATGTCGGTGCGGTGGAAGAGGTTGTCGCATCCGATGCGTGCGACATCCCGCAGCGCATTGGCGCGTGCCTCGGCCAGCGTGGCCCCTTTGCCCACGACGAACAGCACGCGGCCGCCCGAGGTGAGGATGCGGCTGCCGTCGGTCTTCGTCCCCATGTGGTAAAGGGCGCCTTCCACCCGGTCGAGCCCCTTGATCTCGCAGCCCTTTTCATAGGCTCCGGGATAGCCTTTTGATGCGAGCACGATGCCGAGCGTGGCGAAATCGTGCCATACGAGCTGCGTATCGCCGCCGTCGGCCACAGCGCAGAAGATATCCACGATGTCGCTTTTCAGGCGCGGCAGCACGACCTCGGTTTCGGGGTCGCCGAAACGGGCGTTGAATTCGATGACCTTGATCCCCTGCGGGGTCTTCATCAGGCCGCCGTAAAGCACGCCTTCGAACGGGCAGCCCTCGGCGACCATCGCGTCGGCGGTCGGTTGCAACACCTTCTCGAGCGCATAGCGTTCGTCCTCGGCCGAGATGAACGGCAGGGGCGAATATGCGCCCATACCGCCCGTATTGGGCCCCTTGTCGCCGTCAAATGCCCGCTTGTGATCCTGCGCCAGCACCATCGGCCATACCTTATGCCCGGAGACGAAGCACATGAACGAAAATTCAGGCCCCGTGAGGAAATCCTCGACGACGACCTTGCCCGCGCCGAATTTGTCGTCGAGCAACATGTCCTTCAGGGCGGCGTCGGCCTCCTCCATCGTCTCGGCGATCACCACGCCCTTGCCCGCGGCCAGCCCGTCGTATTTCAGCACGGCAGGCAGCGGACGCGAAGCGACATAGTCCATCGCCGCGGCATAATCGGTGAAGGCCCGGTAACCGGCCGTCGGAATGGCGTATTTGGCCATCAGGTCTTTGGCGAACTCCTTGCTCGACTCAATACGCGCGGCAGCCTTCGTAGGGCCGAAAGCCCGCAGCCCGGCGGCCTTGAACGCATCGACCACACCCGCCGCCAACGCCACCTCGGGGCCGACGACCGTAAGGCCGATCCCGTTCTGCGCCGCAAAATCGCGCAGCCGCTCCACCTCCGTCTCGCGGATAGCCACGCACTCGGCCTGCGCCGCAATACCCGCATTGCCGGGGGCGCAAAATATCTTCTCCACCTGGGGCGAGCGCGACAGCGCATCCACAATTGCATGTTCACGGCCACCGCCGCCAATAACCAAAACTTTCATACGAATACGAATTAACAGTTTCCACCGCCGTTATGCCGCCGGACGATGTATGCACGGCCTGCTGCCGCTCACAAGTCCGGCACTCTCCCCAAGCCCCTCCCTCGGGAGAGGCTTGTCGCAGCGGCAAAAGTTTTTATTTATACCGTCCGATTTCCGATCGCCACGGAAGCGGATTTCACCTTGGCGAAGTCCGGTTCGGGCGGGGCACAGCATCCTGTTTCCCGCCCGAAGCGGGCACGGCGAGACGAAAGGTGCCGCGATAATCGAAAATCAATGTTTGAAATGGCGCTCGCCCGTGAATACCATGGCGATACCCTTCTCGTCGGCTTTCCGGATCGAGTCCTCGTCACGTACCGAACCGCCCGGCTGCACGATGGCCGTCACGCCGTATTCGGCAGCCAGCGTCACGCAGTCGTCGAAGGGGAAGAAGCCGTCCGAAGCCAGCACCAGCCCTTCGGTAACGCCGGCGGCATGCGCCTGCCGGAGTGCGATCTCGGCCGAGCCGATGCGGTTCATCTGCCCGGCGCCCACGCCCAGCGTACGGCCGTCCCTGACGGCGACAATGGCGTTCGACTTGACGTGCTTGACGATATGCCAGCCGAAATTCAGGTCGTCCATCTGTGCCGCAGCGGGTTTTGCCTTCGTCACGCACATATCGGCCGTGACGGTTTTCGTCGCCACGTCGAGATCCTGCACCAGCAGGCCGCCGTTGACGCTGACATATTGCTTGGGGTCGACGGCCCCCTGCTGCATATCGACCTCCAGCAGCCGCAGGTTTTTCTTCGTGCAGAGCACTTCGAGCGCCCCTTCGTCGAATTTCGGCGCCATGATGATCTCGAGGAAGATCGGTTTCATCAACTCGGCCGCCTCGCGCGTTACGGTGCGGTTCGTGGCGACGATACCCCCGAAGATCGACACCTTGTCGGCCTCGTAAGCCTTCGTCCAGGCATCCACGACATCCTTGCCGACGGCAGCACCGCAGGGATTCATGTGTTTGAGCCCCACGCAGAACGGCTCATCGAACTCGCGGACGATGCACAGCGCGGCATTGGCATCCTGGATATTGTTGTACGACAACTCCTTGCCGTTGAGCTGACGGGCGAAAGCCAGCGAATAGGGAACCTTCGTCTGCTCGCGGTAGAACTTGGCCGACTGGTGGGGATTCTCCCCGTAGCGCAGCGACTGCACGAGGTCGAATTCGAGGAACAGCTTCTCGTTAAGCCCGGCCTGTGCACGCATATAGGCCGCGATCATCGCATCGTACTCGGCCGTATGGGTGTATGCCTTGGCGGAAAGTTTCAGGCGCGTAGCCTTTTCGGTATTGCCGGCAGTGCGGATCTCGTTCAAAATCAAGTCATAGTCCGCAGGGTCGCAGACCACCGTGACGTCGGCCCAGTTCTTGGCGGCCGAACGCAGCATCGAAGGGCCGCCGATGTCGATGTTCTCGATGGCGTCCTCCATCTTCACATCGGGTTTGGCAATGGTCTGGCGGAACGGGTAGAGGTTCACACAGACCATGTCGATAAATTCGATATTGTTATCTTTCAGGGCTTTCAGGTGTTCGGGATCGTCGCGTCGCGCCAGCAGGCCGCCGTGCACGTTGGGGTGCAGGGTCTTGACTCGGCCGTCGCAGATCTCGGGAAAGCCCGTCACGTCGCTGATGTTGATTACTTCCACCCCGCTGTCGGCCAGCAGTTTCATCGTGCCGCCCGTGGCGATCACCTCCCAGCCCAGGGCACGCAGGCCCTTGGCGAAATCAACGACACCCGTTTTGTCGCTGACACTGATTAATGCACGCATATCGTTATTATTCCTTTAATAATTTATTAATCGTTTCTATATAAAGCGGATATTCCACCGCATGAATCCGGGCTTCCAGCTCGGCGATGTCGTCGCCGTCGTACCCGAACGCCCGCTGGGAGATGATCTTCCCGCCGTCGAGCGTCGCATCGACATAGTGGATCGTCACACCGAAGACCTTGACGCCGTATTCCAGCGCCTGTTCGATGGCATGCGCCCCGCGGAATGCCGGCAGCAGCGAAGGATGGATGTTGATGATCCGCCCGCCGTAAGCCCCCAGCAGCACGTCGCCGACGATGCGCATGTACCCCGCCAGGCAGACCAACTCCACGCCGGCTTCGTCGAGCCGCCGCACGATCTCGCGCTCGTAGTCGGCCTTCGAGGCATACTCTTTCGGGGCGAATACGAATGCCTCGACCCCGTGCCCCGCAGCCCGCTGCACGACCCCGGCGCCGGGTTTGTCGCAGACCATCAGCACCACCCGGGCCGGGATCTCCCCCCGCTCGCAGGCCGTGGCGATGGCCTCGAAGTTCGTGCCGCTGCCGCTGGCAAAGACCGCAAGGCGTCGCACGGCCTTAGCGGATTACGACACCCTCGGTGTCCGTGACGCGTCCGATGACGGCCGCCTTCTCGCCCTGCTCCGCAAGGATGGCGATGGCTTTCTCCGCCTGCGACGCATCGAGGGCGATGACCATGCCGATGCCCATGTTGAAGATGTTGAACATCTCGCGGTGAGCCACCTTGCCGTATTTCTCGAGGAAGCGGAACACGGGCAGTATCTCCCAAGTGCCCTCCTCGATTTCGAGCCCCTGCCCTTCGTGCAGGATACGGGGGATATTTTCGTCGAACCCTCCGCCCGTGATATGGCTGATGCCGTGTATGTCGCAGCTGCGGATCACTTCGAGCACCTGCTTCACGTAGATCTTCGTCGGGGTGAGCAGCACTTCGCCCAGCAGTTTGTTCGACAACTCGGGATAGACCTTGTGCAGATCCAGGCAGTTATCCGCAAGGATCTTACGCACGAGGCTGAAGCCGTTGGAGTGCACGCCGCTCGAGGCGATGCCCACCAGCACATCGCCGGCCCTGACCTTCGATCCGTCGATGAGCTTCGATTTCTCGACCACGCCGACCGTGAAACCGGCGATGTCGTACTCGCCCTCGGAGTACATGCCCGGCATTTCGGCCGTCTCGCCGCCGACCAGCGCACAACCCGCCTGACGGCAGCCGTCGGCAACACCGCTCACGATGGCCTCGATCTTCTGGGGTTCGTTATGGCCTACGGCGACATAGTCGAGGAACACCAGCGGCTCGGCACCCTGCGCCAGCACGTCGTTGACGCACATGGCCACGGCATCGACGCCGATCGTGTCGTGCTTGTCCATCTCGAACGCCAGCTTGAGCTTCGTGCCCACGCCGTCGGTACCGCTCACCAGCACCGGCTCCTTCACGTTCAGTGCCGAGAGGTCGAACATGCCTCCGAATGCACCGATATTGCCCATCACGCCCAGGCGCGAGGTCGATGCCACGTGTTTCTTGATGCGCCGCACCACTTCGTATCCGGCCTCGAGGTTCACACCGGCCTTCTCATAACTCTGTGCCATTATAATCTTCCTTTAACAGTCCTTAACATTTTACGTCTTTGTTCACCTCGTCGACCGACTGGTACAACGCCGTGGGATAGTGCCCCGTGAAGCAGGCCATGCACAAATCCTTGCGGTTCCCCGCCCTGAGCAGTGCCCCGGGCGACAGGAACGCCAGCGAATCGGCGCATATCTCCGCCCGGACACCGTCCACCTCCTTGCGCGCCGAGATCAGCTCGTCGCGGGTCGAGGTATCCACCCCGTAGAAGCAGGGGTGCGTCATCGGGGGACTGGCAATGCGCACGTGCACCTCGGTGGCCCCCGCCTCCTTGAGCATCGTGACGATACGGCGCGAGGTCGTACCGCGCACGATCGAATCGTCGACCAGCACCACGCGCTTGCCCTTGACGATCGTCCGCACGGCCGAGAGCTTCATGCGCACCCCTTTCTCGCGCAGCTCCTGCGAAGGCTGGATGAACGTACGGCCGATGTACTTGTTCTTGATAAGCCCCATTTCATACGGCAGGCCGCTCGCCTCGGCATAGCCCATCGCGGCGCTGAGGCTCGAGTCGGGAACCCCGACCACGATGTCCGCCTCGGCAGGCGCCTCGCCGAAGAGCAGGCGCCCCGACTCCTTGCGGTAGGCATGGACGTTGCACCCTTCGATGTCGCTGTCGGGACGTGCAAAGTAGATATACTCCATCGAGCACATCTCGCAACGCTTATACTGCGAGAAATCGCGGCTCCGGATGCCCTCGCTGTCGATCGTGACGATCTCGCCCGGCTCGACGTCGCGGACGAACTCCGCACCCAGCACGTCGAAGGCACAGGTTTCGCTCGACACGACATAACCGTCGCCCAGCCGGCCGATCGACAGCGGCCGCAGGCCGTATTTGTCACGGCAGGCATAGATGCGGTTGGCGGTCATGATCAGGAATGCAAAAGCCCCCTCGATCATATTCAGTGCGTCGATGATCGAATAGATGCGCGGACGGTCGTGGTATTTGGTCTCCTTCTTGATCAGGTGCGCCAGGATCTCGCTGTCCGAGGTCGACTGGAAGAGGCTCCCCTTGTTCTCGAGATAAATTCGCAACAACGCCGAATTGACGATATTACCGTTGTGCGCCAGCGCGAAATCGCCCGTGTTGTGGCGGAAAAGGAACGGTTGCACGTTCTCGATGCCACCACCGCCGGCGGTGGTATAGCGCACATGCCCGATGGCCATGTTGCCCTTGAGCGTCGAGAGCTTTTCCTCGTCGAACACCTCGGTGACCAGGCCGCCGCCCTTGATGCGGCGGAACGTCGCGTCCCGGTCGACGGTCACGATACCGGCACCCTCCTGACCGCGGTGCTGCAAGGCATGCAGGCCATAATAGGTCAGCGACGCAGCGTCCTTGACTCCGAAGACGCCGAACACCCCGCACTCCTCATGCAACTCGCGGTCGCTAATCTGCCCCATCACCATTACCCGACGATTTTCTGCAAACGTGCCAAAATCTCCTCGTAAGCCTCGCGCACCTTGCCCAGGTCACGACGGAAACGGTCTTTGTCGAGTTTCTCGTTGGTCGTCATGTCCCACAGGCGGCAGGTATCGGGCGACACTTCGTCGGCGAGCACGATCTCCCCGTCCGACGTGCGGCCGAACTCGATCTTGAAGTCCACGAGTTTGATGTTCATCTTGGCAAAAAGGTTGCGCAGGATCTCGTTGATACGCGAGGTCATGGCGTAGATCAGTTCGAGTTCCTCGTAGGTCACGGCACCCAATGCCACGGCGTGGTGGTCATTGATCAGCGGGTCGCCCAGCTCGTCCTTCTTGTAGCAGATGTCGTAGATGACGTTCGACGGCTGCGTACCCTCCTCGATGCCGAGGCGCTGGGCCATCGATCCGGCGATGACATTGCGCACGATCACCTCCAGCGGGATGATCGTCACCCGGCGGCACACCTGGTCGCGGTCGTTGATCGTCTCGATATAGTGGGTCTTGACACCCGCCTTCTGAAGCTCCTTGAAAATCAGGGTCGAGATGGCGTTGTTCAGCACGCCCTTGTTTTCGATCGTGGCTTTCTTGATGTTGTTGAAAGCCGTTGCCGCATCCTTGTAGTGGATGATGATCTTGTCGGGATCGTCGGTGCGGAAAACCTGTTTTGCCTTGCCTTCGTAGAGCATTTCGAGCTGTTTCATGGTGTTTGTGAGTTTAAGTTTTATGTTGTATTAATTTTTGCGGAAATAGTTGACGGCATTGCGGAACAGCGACTGTTCCTTCTCGCCTGCGATATTTTTGAAGAGGTTTTTCTCGTAACGCTCCGTATGCCCCATTTTGCCGAGGATCTGGCCGTCACGCGACACCAGGCCCTCGATGGCATACGACGAACCGTTGGGGTTGTACGGCGCCTCGGCCGTCGCATGTCCCGCGTCATCGACATACTGGAAGGCCACCTGCCCGTTGGCGAACAGTTCCCCGGCCAGTTCTTCGCTCACGACGAACTTGCCTTCGCCGTGGCTGACGGCGATCGAGTGGATGTCGCCCAGACCAAAGCCCGCAAGCCACGGGGAGTTGAGCGTCGAGACGCGCGTCGAGACGATCTGCGAAATATGGCGGTTGATGTCGTTGCGGAACAGCGTCGGCGAATCCTTGGTCACCATGCCCAGGCGACCGTAAGGCAGCAGGCCGGATTTGACGAGCGCCTGGAAACCGTTGCAGATGCCGAGGATCAGCCCGCCGCGGTCGAGCAACGCATGGATTTCATCGCGTATATCCTTATTGTTGAGTACGTTGACGATAAACTTGGCGCTGCCGTCGGGTTCGTCGCCCGACGAGAATCCGCCGCTCAGCACGAAGATATGGGCGCGGCGGATATGTTCCTTCATTTCGCGGATCGAACGCAGGATGTCGTCGCCCCCGAGGTTACACAACACGCTCATCTCCACCTCGGCCCCGGCCTTGCGGAATGCCTTGGCCGTGTCGTAGTCGCAGTTCGTGCCCGGGAACACGGGGATATAGACCAGCGGATGTTCGACGGCTTCGCCCCGATAGGCGAAAGTCCGGGGTGCGGGCTCCGAGGTCATCACCCCGGCATGGTTCTCCCCCTTGTCGGGGTAAACGGCCGCGAATTTCTCGGTATTGGCCTTGTAGAGGACGTCGAGCGGTATTTTCACGCCGTTGACGGTCAATGCCTCTTCGGCTGCGGTCATACCCAGCAGCCCGGCCGCAGGATGGATCAGTTCGACGGCGCTCTCGACAAGGATCGAACCATAGGCGTATCCGAAGAGTTCCGCCTCGTCCATCTCCACCTCGGCGCCGATGCGGTTGCCGAAAGCCATCTTGGCAAGACCTTCGGCGACACCTCCGAAGCCCACCGACCATGCGGCGAGGATATTGCCGCGTTCGATATTTTCGCTGACAAAGCCGAAGTTGTCCTTCAGCTGCGCCGTGTCGGGCATATGGTTCTCCCTGGGCGTATGGCGCACCAGGTAGATACGGTTGCCGGCCTTCTTGAAATCGGTCGAAATGACCGTCCCGGCATTCACCGTCGTGATGCCGAAGGCCATCAGCATGGGCGGGACGTTGATATGCTGGAACGTGCCCGACATCGAGTCCTTGCCGCCGATCGAGGGCAGGCCCAGTTCGACCTGCATCTTCAGCGCACCGAGCAGGGCACCCAGCGGCTTGCCCCACGAGCGGGGATCGCGGGTCATGCGTTCGAAATATTCCTGGTATGAGTAACGCATCCTGTCATAACGCGCGCCCGCAGCCACGACCTTGGCAGCAGCTTCGACGACGGCATACGCAGCACCGTGGTAAGGGCTCCACGAGGCCAGGTAGGGATTGTAGCCGAAGGCCATGATGCTGGCCGTGTCGGTGTAACCGTCGGTCGGGAGTTTCTGCACCGACACCTGCGTTTCGCTGCCCTGCGTGCGGCCGCCGAACGGCATCAGCACGGTGGAACGGCCGATCGTCGAATCGAACATCTCGATCAGACCGCGCTGCGAGACGACATTGTTGTCGCGCAGGTTCTCCTCGAAGCGTTCGGCAAACGTCGCGCCCACGACCTCGCGGGCAAAGGGATCGCGGTTCTCCACCTCGCCGATCATGGCTTCGGCATAGTGCTTCGCCCCGGCGCTGTCGATGAATTCACGGGCGAGGTCTACGACTTTGCGCCCTTTGTTGAACATCCGCATACGGGCCGTATCCGTCACGTCGGCCACCTCGACCGCCTCGATATTCTCCTCGCGGCAGTAGCCCATGAATTCAGCGACGTCCTTCGCCTCGACGACCACGGCCATACGCTCCTGCGACTCGCTGATCGCCAGTTCCGTGGAATTCAGGCCGCTGTACTTGGTCTTCACACGGTCGAGGTAGATGTCCAGCCCGTCGGCCAGCTCGCCGATGGCGACGCTGACGCCGCCGGCACCGAAGTCGTTCGATTTCTTGATGAGCCGCGTCACCTCCGGGCGGCGGAACAGGCGTTCGAGCTTGCGTTCCTCGGGGGCATTGCCCTTCTGCACCTCGCTGCCGCAGGTTTCGAGCGACTTGGTATTGTGCTCTTTCGACGAACCCGTGGCGCCGCCGATACCGTCACGCCCCGTGCGGCCGCCCAGCATGACGATCTTGTCGCCCGGGACGGGTTTTTCGCGGCGGACGTTTTCAGCCTTCACGGCACCGACCACGGCACCGACTTCGAGGCGCTTGGCCACATAGTCGTCGTGGTAAATCTCGCGCACATGGGTCGTTGCCAGCCCGATCTGATTGCCGTAACTGGAGTAGCCCGCGGCGGCCTTCTTCGAAATGACGCTCTGCGGGAGCTTGCCTTCGAGCGTATCGGACACCTTCTGGTAGATATTGCCGGCACCCGTTACGCGCATGGCCTGGTAGACGTAGCTGCGCCCCGACAACGGGTCGCGGATAGCGCCGCCCAGACAGGTCGAAGCACCGCCGAACGGCTCGATCTCGGTCGGGTGGTTATGGGTTTCGTTCTTGAATTGCAGGAGCCACTTCTCGGTCGCCCCGTCGACATCGACATCGACGTATACCGAGCAGGCATTGTTCTCGTCGCTCACTTCCAGGTCGTCCAGCAGCCCTTTCTTGCGCAGGTAACGGGCGCCGATGGTCGCCATGTCCATCAGGCAGATGCTCTTGTGCTCGCGGCCCAGTTCGCGGCGGATGCGCAGGTAGAGGGCCAGCGAATCCTCGATCTCGTCCTTTGCGAACGACTCCTCGACCGTGATGCCCTCCAGCTCGGTGGTGAAGGTCGTATGGCGGCAGTGGTCGCTCCAATAGGTGTCGAGGATGCGCAGCTCGGTCTCATAGGGATCGCGCCCCTCGGCACGGAAATATTTCACCACCTCGCGCAGGTCGTCGGCATTCATCGCCAGCCCGTACCGCTTGCAGCAGGGTTCCAGTTCGGCGTCGGTCATCTTGGTGAAGCCTTCCAGCACGGCTACGGGCTTCACCTCGGCCTGTTCCATGTCGGTCAGCACGTCCAGATTCTTCTCGCGCGACTCGACCGCGTTGATATAGTAATGGCGGATGCGCGCCAGGTCTTCGTCGGAAACGGCATCGTCGAAGAGCAACAGCTTCGACGAGCGGATGCGCACCTGGGCCGACGGGTCGATCAGCCGCACGCAGTCGACGGCCGACGCGGCACGTTGGTCGAACTGGCCGGGGAGGTACTCCACGGCGATGTATTTCCGTCCCGCCAGGTCGCACGAATCGGTCACACTGTCGGTTACCACTTCGCCGAAGACGCTGTAACGGCTCTTTTCGAGCAGCTCTCGGCTGAACCCGAACAGGTCGTAGACGTTGAGCAACCGCAGGCTGCGGATGTCCAGGTTCAGATTGGTGTTCAGCTCCCGGCGCAGGCTGTCGGCCTCGACCCGGAAACGGGGATGTTTCTCAACAAAAATCCGGTAGTTTTCCATGTTATTTCGTTTGCACTTATTTTACGAATCTGTCGGCCCACGCGGCACCGTATTCCCCGGCGTCCATCCCGACGAAGGTGATATGCCCCATCTTGCGCTTCGGACGGCTCTCGGTCTTGCCGTAAAGGTGGACATGGACACCCGGGCGGTTTTCGGCGGCGACCCTCTCGGCCGCTTCGAGATCCTGCCCCAGAATGTTCTTCATCACGGTCGGCGCCACGAGCCGCGGCTCCTGCAACGGTTCGCCCAGCAGGAAGCGCACCAGTTCGCGGAACTGGTTGGTCGTGCACCCCTCGATGGTATAGTGCCCCGAATTGTGGGGCCGCGGCGCCATTTCGTTGAAATAGAACTCCCCGTCGCGGATGAAGAACTCGATGGCGAGGATCCCGCGGTAGCGGCAGGATTTCATGAACCGCTCGCCGGCCGCAGCCATGCGGCTGCACAGGCCGTCGTCCATCCCCTCGGCGGGGACGAAGCACAGGTCGAGGATACCGTCGCGGTGGACGTTCCGCCCGATGGGGAAATGGATGACGCGCTCCCCGTCCGAGACCATCACGATGCTGGCTTCGAAATCGAACGGCACGAACGCCTCCAGGATGCAGGGTACGGAGAGCATCGGCAGCGCACGCGGCACGTCGGCCTCGTCCTTCAACACCAATTGCCCGTGGCCGTCGTATCCCAGCGTACGGGTCTTGAGCACCGCCGGGAATCCTATCTCGGCCAAGGCGGCACGCAGCGACGCCTCGTCGTCCACGGCGGCGTACAGGGGCGTCCGCAGCCCGTTGGCGCGGGCATTGTCCTTCTCGCGCAGGCGATCCTGCGAATCGTAGAGCGGGCGGAAACCCTGCGGGATGTTGTATTTCTTTTCCAGCGGGATCAGCACGCTGCCCGGGACGTTTTCGAATTCGTAGGTCACCACATCGCTGCGGCGGCAAAGCTCTTCGAGCGCCGCGGCATCGTCATACGCCGCCACGATGTGCCCGTCGCTCAGCGCGAACGCGGGGGCGTCGGGCGCAGGGTCGAGGCACAGCGTGCGCGCCCCGAGCAGGTGCGCCTGCTCGACGATCATCAGCCCCAGCTGACCGCCGCCGATGATACCGATCGTTTTCGTTTTCTCTGCCATAGTCGCCTCCCCTGCCGGATTAAAGTTCTGCCGCCAGCACATCGGCGGTCTGTTTCGCACGGAACGCTTCGAGCCGGGCAGCCAGCTCCGCATCCTGCAGTGCGAGGATCGACACGGCTATCAGCGCCGCGTTCTTCGCCCCGTTGATGGCCGTCGTCGCCACCGGAACGCCCGCAGGCATCTGCACGATCGAAAGCAGCGAATCCAGCCCGTTCAGGGCACGCGACTTCACGGGGACGCCCACCACGGGCAGCGTGGTCATCGAGGCCACCATGCCCGGCAGATGCGCGGCACCGCCCGCACCGGCGATAATCACCCCGATACCGCGGCTTTTGGCCGTCTTGGCATATTCGCAGAGCAGGTCAGGGGTACGGTGGGCGCTCACCACACGCTTTTCGAAATCGACACCGAATTGTCCGAGCATGGCGACGGCATCGGCCATCACCTCATAATCGCTCACCGAGCCCATAATAACACCGACCTTCATACCTTTGGTTTTAAGTTTGAAAAAAAGACAGACCGCCACGACACGTATGTCATGGCGGTCTGGTATCTATCTGCGTATTCCGCTCCCGGACACCTGCTGCCCTTGCATCTGCGTACTCCGATCCTGCTGTCGGCACGACGACGAATAGAACGCAGCGGCCTGGCCCTGCTGTTTCTTACGTTCGCGTTGGTCGATTCTGTCGGTAGATGTCATGGGGAGGTGTTCGGATTAACCTAACAATTGTCAAAACAACGCTACAAAAATAGCGCTTTTCAGCCGATTTACAAAATCCCCGGGCATATTCTATTGACAAATTATCGACATTTCGGGATTCCGGCAAAAACAAAAAATCCGCCGCGGCCGGTTCCGGCTGCGGCGGATTGACATCGGTTCGACCCGTCCGTGCTATTCGCGGCTGAACGAGTAAGGGGCATCCCCGGGCTCCGTACCCCGCGTGTAATCGGGTTCGGGACGCATCGAGAAGCGGACGCCGGCACCCTTCACGAGGTCGGAATGGCGCAGGAAATTATGCGTATAGGCCTTCCCGTCGAACTGCACGGCTCCGATATAACGGTTCTCGGGGCTGTTGTCCGGCGCTTCGAGCACGATCTTATTCCCGTTTTCGAGGTTCACGACGGCCTTGCGGAACAGCGGCGAACCGACGACGTATTCGTCCGAAGCCGGGCAGACGGGATAGAACCCCAGGGCGGAGAAGACATACCAGGCCGAAGTCTGGCCGTTGTCCTCGTCGCCGCAATAGCCGTCGGGGCGGGCCGAGTAGAGGCGATCCATCACCTCGCGCGCCCAGTACTGGGCTTTCCACGGGGCACCCGCATAATTATAGAGGTAGATCATGTGCTGCGCAGGCTGGTTGCCGTGGGCGTAGTTGCCCATGTCGGCCACCTGCATCTCGGTGATCTCGTGGATGCGGAATCCGTAGTAGCTGTCGTCGTAGATCGGCGGCACGACGAATACCGAATCGAGCATCTGGACGAACTGTTCCCGGCCGCCCATCAGGTCGACGAGCCCCTCGACGTCGTGGAATACCGACCACGTATAATGCCACGAGTTACCCTCGGTGAAGGCGTCGCCCCACTTGTAGGGGCTGAACGGCGCCTGGAACTTGCCGTCCTTGAGGCGGCCGCGCATCAGGCGGGTCTCGGGGTCGAAGACATTGCGGTAGTTCCGGGCACGCGCCGCCCACTTGTCCAGTTCAGCCTGGGGACGGTTCAGTTTCCTGGCGACCTGGAGGATACACCAGTCGTCGTAGGCATATTCGAGCGTGCGGGCCACGTTCTCGGGAATGTTCACGTCGTAAGGGATATATCCCAGCTCGTTGTAGTACTCGTGCCCCCAGCGTCCGGTCGACGCAACGGTCGGGTGCACGTGCTCCGTGGCGTACACCATCGCATCGTAGAGCACCCCGAGGTCTTTGTCGTTCGTGCCCTTCACCACGGCATCGGCAACCACCGAAGCGGAATTGTTGCCCACCATGCAGCCGCGGTGCCCGGGCGACGCCCATTCGGGCAGGAAACCGCTCTCGCGAGCGGCGTTAGCGAGTCCCTGCTGGATTTCGGCGTTCACGGAGGGGTAAACGAGGTTCAGCAGCGGGAAAAGGCTGCGGAAGGTGTCCCAGAACCCGGTGTCGGTATACATGTAGCCGGGGAGCACCTCGCCGTTGTAGGGGCTGTAATGCACGACCTCGCCCTGGTCGGTCACCTCGTAGAACTTACGCGGGAAGAGCACCGAGCGGTAGAGGCACGAATAGAACGTACGGTACTGGTCGTCCGTACCGCCCTCGACCTCGATGCGCCCCAGCACGTCGTCCCAGCGCGCCTGCGCTTTGGACTTCACCGTTTCAAAATCGTCGCTGCCCAGCTCCCGGAGGTTCTGCAGCGCCTGCTCGGGAGAAATGAACGACGACGCCACGCTGGCGCATATCTGCTGGCCACGGCGGGTTGCGAAATGCACCTTGGCCACGGCATGTTCGCCCGTGACGGACTTCTGTCCTTCGGGATAGAGCAGGTTGCTGCCGGGTTTGTATCCGCCGGGGGCATCGGTCAGCTCGATGGCGCTGAACGGCGTATCGAAGCGCACGACGAACCAGTTGCGGAAATTCTCCGGCACACCGCCGCTGTTGCGCGTGGTATAACCGACGATCGTACGGTCGTCGACCATCCCGACCTGCGAACCGCGGTCGAAGGCGTCGATCACCACGCCCGACTCCTTCGAGTCAGGGAAGGTGAAGCGCATCATTGCGGCGCGGTCGGTCGGCGTGATCTCCACGCGGATGTCATGGTCGGCGAGGTAAGTTTTATAATAATAGGGTTTGGCCACTTCGGACTGGTGTGAAAACCAGCTGGCGCGCGACTCCTCGTCGAATTTGTCCTCCCCGCGCACGGGCATGAGCGAGAACTGGCCGTAATCGTTGATCCACGGCGAGGGCTGGTGGGTCTGTTTGAATCCCCGCACCTGGTGCGCCCCGTAAGTATATGCCCAGCCGTCGCCCATCTTGCCGGTCTGGGGCGTCCAGAAATTCATGCCCCACGGCAGGGCGATGGCCGGATAGGTGTTGCCCGTCGAGAGCGAAAAATCCGACTGCGTACCGACCAGCGTCGAAACGTACTCCGAAGGACGGAGGCGCTGCTCTCCGGCCGAAGGGCATGTGCACGAAGCGAGTGCGGCGGCACAGAGGGCGGCAAAAGCGATATATCCTTTTTTCATGGTCTTTCGATGTTTAGAGTTCATACCACACTGCGGGTTGGGCGCCCATCTCGAATTCGAGCCTGCCGCCGGCGGCGATGTCGTCGAAGGCGATATAGGGCTTGGTGTAGGGTTTGCCGTTGAGCTTCACCGCCTGGATGTATTTGTTCGCGGCGGAGTTGTTATGCGCCGTGACGGTCAGCACGCCGTCGCGGACACGCACCTCGGCCCGGTCGAACAGGGGCGAGCCGAAGAAATAGCGACCCCCGGCGGGTTCGACCTGATAGAAACCCAGCGACGAGAGGACGTACCATGCCGACATCTGCCCCACGTCCTCGTTGCCCGAAAGCCCGTCGGGCCGGTCGTGGTAGAGCGTCGTCAGTATCTCGCGCACCTTGTCGGCGGTCTTCCACGGCTGGCCTATCATCGTGTAGAGGTAGACGACGTGGTGGCTGGGTTCGTTGCCGTGGGCGTACTGACCGATCAGCCCCGAGATATCGGGCGAGGCATTGCCCTCCAACTCCGAAGTGACCGTAAAGAGCGAGTCGAGCTTTTCGACCAATGCCTCTTTGCCGCCGAAACAGCCGATCAGCCCCTCGACGTCGTGCGGCACGAGCCATGTGTACTGCCATGCGTTGCCCTCGCAGTAGTCATCGGCGCGATGTGTCGAGCGGAACGGATTGAACGGCGTGCGGAACCGGCCTTTCGAATCGAGGCCGCGCATGAAGCGGGTCTGCGGATCGAAGAAATGGCGGTAGGATTTGCTTCGTTCGAGGAAATAGTCGTAATCCGCGGTCTTGCCCAGCTCTTTGGCGACCTGTGCCACGGCCCAGTCGGCGAGGGCGTACTCCATGTCGTAAGCCACCGCCTCGTTGAAGAGGTCGCAGGGGATATAGCCGTATTTCATGCGCAGATCCATACCCCGCTCGCCGAGCATCGCCGACTGCTTGAGCGCCTCGTAGGCCTGCTCCCTGTCGAAGCCGCCGTAGCCTTTGAGCACGGCGTCGGCCAGGGCTGGGATACCGGGATTGCCGACCATGCAGTCGGTTTCGTTGCCCATCAGGTGCCATACGGGAAGCTTGCCCTGCTGCCGGTAGATATGGAGCATCGTATTGGCGATGTCGGGCATCTTCTCGGGGTGGAGGATCGTCATGAGGGGCTGGGCGGCGCGGTAGGTGTCCCACAGCGAGAAAGTCGTATAGTTCACGAACGGCGCGGCGCGGTAGATCTTGCCGTCGGAACCGCGGTAGTCGCCGTTCACGTCGCAGAATTCGGACGGGGCGACCATCGTGTGGTAAAGCGCCGTATAGAAAATGCGGCGCGCGGCGTCGTCCGAAGTCTCGATGCGCACCTTCTGCAACTCGGCGTCCCACGCCCGGTCGGCGGCTGCGGCCGTCGCTTCGAAGTCCCAGCCGGGAAGCTCGGCCTGCATGTTCAGGCGTGCATTCTCGATGCTCACGGGCGAAATGGCGACCTTGACATAGATCGTCTCTCCGGCCGAAGTGTCGAAACCGACCCGGCCGTAAAGGCGCTCCGCCCTGAAGCTGTCGCCTTCGCGCAGGCCGCCGCCCTCGCCGCCCTCGTAAATGGCCAGCGACTTGAAGGGTTTGGAGAATTCGGCCGTGAAATAGACCCGCTGGTCTTTCGCCCAGCCCGTCGAGTAGCGGTAGCCGCTGATCGTATGGTCGTCGGCACGCTCGATGAAGGTTTCGGTCGGGGCATCCCAGCAGCCGCCGTTCTCGAGGTCGAAGACCACGGCGGCATCGGCCGATGCCGGGAAGGTGTATTTGTGCAGGCCGACGCGCTTGGTGGCGGTCAGCTCCACGTCGATGCCGTAGCGGTCGAGCCGCGTGGCGTAATAGCCCGGGCGGGCCTTTTCATTGGCGTGGCTGAAATACGACCACATGCCCGACTGGGGGTCGTCCTCCGTGCCGCGGGCATAGGTCACCTGCCCCACGACGGGCATCACCGTGACGTCGAACAGGTCACCGATACCGGTGCCGTTCAGGTGGGTGTGGCTGAAACCGACGACCGTCGTGTCGGAAATGTGGTAGCCCGACGTCCAGTCCCACGACTGCGGGATGCTCGTGGGGCCGAGCTGTACGGCGCCGAACGGGACGTTGGCGCCCATGAATACATGGCCGTGGCCGCCCGTGCCGATACGCATGTCGACATACTGCGTCAGCGAATCCGTACGGGGTGCCTGCGAGCAGGCCGCCAGAAGCAGGCCTGCGCCGAGAGCTGAGAGAGATTTTAAATTCATAGGGACATATGTTGTTTTATTTGCGTTCGGGTTGCAATCCGAAAACCAGCCGGCCGCCGCCCACCAGTTCGCCATGCGAAATGCGGTATTTCTTCAGCGGCCTGCCGCCGAGGGTCATCGAGCCGATGTAGACGTCGCCGGCTCCGGAGCGTTCCGTTTCTATAACGAGCTCCCCGGCCGGATAGTATTTCGGGTCGAGCGTAACGGTCACCTTGTCGAAAACGGGCGATGTAAGCGTATAGTAAGGCTCCCCCGGGCAGTCCGGGTAGAGGCCCATCATCGAGAAGACCGCCCACGCCGACATGGTGCCCGTGTCGTCATTGCCGGGGATGCCGTCGGGGGCTGTCGTAAAGTACCTGTCCAGCAAACGCCGCACCTCGCGCTGCGTACGCCACTCCTCGCCCCGGAAATAGCTGAACAGGTAAGGATAGGCGATGTCGGGTTCGTTCGCCGGGTCGTACAGCCCCTGGTCGAAGACCATCTGCAGCTTGTCGATGAATCGGCGCCTGCCGCCCATCAGCCGGGCCAGTCCGGCCACGTCGTGCGGGACGTAGAACGTATAGTTCCAGGCCGAACCTTCGTGGAAGCCGGGGACGGGTTCGAAATTCTCGCCCTGACGCGGGTCGAAGGGCGTGAGGAACTTACCCTCCCTGGTAATCGGACGGAACGTGCCCGACTCGGTGCTGTAATAGTTCTTATAGCCGAGCGAGCGGGCGCGGAACAGCGCCGCGTCGTCTTTTTTGCCGAGCGAGTCGGCCAGCAGCGACAGCGCGTGGTCGGCGATATAGTATTCCAGGGCGTGCGACACGGAGTTGTCGCCCGAAAGGTCGCGGGCGTAGAAGCCCAGCGGCACATAGCCTTTTTCGATGTAGGGGTCGATGTCGGGGCGCATCCTGTTCCGCGCGCCCGGCGTCGTGGCCGACTTGCGCATCGCCTCGTAGGCGGCGTCCATATCGAAATCGCGCAGCCCCTTCATCCAGGTATCGACGATCACGGGGATCGACGGGTCGCCCTCCATGGTGAAAGTTTCACGGCCGTAAAGTTCCCACTTGGGGAGCCAGCCCCACTCCCGGTACATGCCGACCATCGAGCGCACCATCTCCAGTTGGCGTTCGGGGTAGACCAGCGTCAGCAGCTGGTGCAGGTTGCGGTAAGTATCCCACAGCGAGAAGACCGTATAGCGGTTGCCTTCGGCCGTGCGGATTTCGGCGCTCTCCATCGCGGGGTATTCGCCGTTGACGTCGCTCAGCACGTTGGGGTGGATCAGCGCATGGTACAGCCCCGTATAGAAGACCTTTCGCTGTGCCTCCGTACCGCCCTCGACGCGGATGCGCCCCAAGTCGTCGTTCCACGTGCGGCGTGCGGCCGCGCGAATGTCATCGAACGAGCGCCCCTGCTGCTCGGCTTCGAGGTTCAGGCGGGCGTTCTCGGCCGACACGAACGAAACGCCCATGCGCACCTCGACCTGCTCGCCCGGCTGCATGTCGTACGAAAACCACACGCCGACGTCGTCGCCGGCAATGTCCTTGCCGTAGTTCGTATAGAGCTTGTAGTTGCCGGCATCCTTGTCCCACTCGGCTTCGACGCCCTGTTTCGGGGGTTGTTTCTTCCAGAACCCGGTGGCCGCGGGGCGCTTCGAGACGCGCATCACGAAATAGATCGGAAAGACCGCCTGCGGGTTGTAGCAGAACGTGCCCAGCAGTTTCATGCCCTCGACCTCGGTGTCGCTCACGCGGCGCACCCAGGCTCCCGACTCGTTGGTAAGCCCCTCGCCCAGGTTTAACAGAATATGTCCCGTACCCTCCGGAAAGGTATAGCGCTCGGCCGACGTGCGCGGCGTGGCCGTCACCTCGGTGCGGATACCGTACTTGGTCAGCAGGTTCGAATAGTAGCCCGGCGAGGCCGTCTGGCCGGTATATGCGCTGCCGTAGTTGCGGTAATCGACGTCCAGCGCACCCGCCGTCGGCATTACCAGCAGCGAGCCCAGCTCGGGGCATCCCACGCCGCTCAGGGTGACGTGTGCAAAGCCCGTGAAGAACTTGTTGCGGTACTCATAGGGCGCCGACCACCACCGGGCGTCCTTATCGTAGAGGTTCTCGTCGGAGCCCATCACATTGAACGGCACGACCGACATCATCCCGTTGGGGCATACGGCACCGGGGTTGGTCGTCCCGAAATTGGTCGTCCCGATGAACGGGTCGACCCAATCGGCAGGCTCCTGCGCACGCAGCGGCGCGCAGAGGATGACTGCGGCGAGCGCCGCAACGGGAAGCGTTCGTCGCAGCGGCATCAGCGTATATTGTTTTTGCGGGTGAAGTCGATGATCTCCGGGATATAACCGAAAGCAAGCCCCGTAACCGTGTCCGCACACCCGTAGTAGACCGCAACGCGCCCCGTCGCGGGGTCGTGCAGCGCCGCGCAGGGGAACGTCACGTTCGGCACGTCGCCCGTGCACTCGTACGTCTCACGCGGGGAGATCAGGTACGGGCCGCTGCGCGCCGTGACTTTCCACGGCTCATCCAGGTCGAGCAATGCCGAGCCGAACGCATAGACGTAGCCGTTGCACGAACGGAGCACCCCGTGGTAGAACAACAGCCACCCTTCGCTGGTCTCGATGGGCACGGGCCCCGCGCCGATCTTCATGCACTGCCAGGCCGAAACCTCGAACGCCGCGGGCGACATCACGTGGCGGTGGCGTCCCCAGAACTCCATGTCGGGCGACTCGGAATAGAAAATGTCGCCGAACGCCGTATGCCCGTTGTCGCTCGGACGCGAAAGCATCGCGAATTTCCCGCCGATCTTGCGGGGGAACAGCACGCCGTTGCGGTTGAACGGGATGAAGGCGTTTTCCAGCTGGTGGAACGTCTCGAAATCCTCCGTCCACGCCACGCCGATCGTCGGGCCGTGGTAGCCGTTGCACCACGTCACGTAGTATTTGTCCCCGATCTGAGCCACACGCGGGTCGTAGCCGTAGACCCACTCCGAGATCTCGGCGTCGCCGCCCACCAGGTTGAAGTCCTCCTCGCGGATGTCCCAGTCGATGCCGTCCACCGAGAAGCCCGCATGGATGCGCATGCGGCGGTTCGTGTCGTCGCAGCGGAAAACACCCGCATAGTTGTACTTGCCCTTCTTAAACGGCACGACCGCCGAATTGAAGACCGAGTTGGAGGTCGAAAGCGCGTCGCGCCCGATGATCGGGTTGGCAGAATAGCGCCACATAACCTCCTTGCTCCCCGCGGGACGCTCTTCCCACGGCATATCCGGCAGTGCCGGGCCCATTATTTTCAGATTGCTCATGTTATTTGGTTGTTGGTTTATCATCATAGGTGAACGGTACGAACCAGGTCATCACAAAGGCGGGGATCGTCGCCAGCATGACCACGATGAAGAAGACGCCGTAGCCCTTCCAGTCGCTCAGGTAACCCGAAACGGCGCCGGTGAGCATCACCGAAAGGTTCATGATGCCCGAGGCGAAAGCGTAGTGCGCCATCTGGTGCCGACCCGGGGCCACCTGCTGCATCATGAAGAGCGTAAGCCCCACGAACCCGAACCCGTAGCCGAAATACTCCACGACGATGCCGCCGCCCACGAGCCACATCGACTGCGGCTGGAACCATGCCAGCAGCGCATAGACCGCGAACGGAAGGTTGAAAATGCAGCACAGCGTGAAGAGCGAGCGCCTCAGTCCGCGATGGGCGATATAGTAGCCCGCGAGCAGCGATCCCAAAAGGAATGCCCCGGCGCCGAACGTGCCGTAGTACAACCCGATCTGCTGGTTGGTAAGCCCCAGCCCTCCGGCCGCGGTATCCGCCTTGAGGAACAACGGCACGATCTTCATCACGAAGCCCTCGCCCAGGCGGTAGAAGACGATGAAGGCGATGTAATACCAGATATGCTTTTTCGTGAAGAACGCCGCGATCACCTCCTTCAGGCTGCGCAGCCCTTCCCGCAGCGAATGTCCGTCAGCCGCACTTCCGCCCGACGGCAACTCGCGGCTGTGGTAAATACCCAGCAGGACGAGCAGGCCGCAAAGGATCGCCAGCACCACCGTCCACGACTGCACATAGGCATCGAAGGTCGCCGCCCCGGAATCGCTGAAACGCTTGCTGAGCCAGCCCGCGAACCAGACCAGGCCGCCCGTGGCGACCAGTTTCGCAAGGTTGTAGAACGCCCCCTGCCAGCCGATATACCGCGCCTGATCCTCGGTCGAGAGCTCCGACATGTAAACGCCGTCGGCCGCGATGTCGTGCGTGGCGCCGCTGAAGGCCACCACCGCGAAGACCCCCACCGTGACGGCGAAGAAATGGGGCATATGCAGCGCCAGCGCAGCAAGGCCGAACAACACGCCGCTCAGGAGCTGCGTCGTGACGACGAAGAATTTTTTGGTGCGGAAAATTTCCAGGAAGGGGCTCCACAGGAATTTGATCGTCCACGGCCACATGATCAGCGACGTCCAGAACGCGATCTGCGAATCCGTAATCCCCAGATCCTTGAACATGACGGCCGAGACCATGTTCAGCACGACGAACGGAAGTCCCATCGCGAAATAGACCGTAGGCACCCAGGCCAGCGGCGAAGTTTTTTTACCTGTCGAAATCATCGGGTCTTCTCCGGTTTTAGGTTAGGGATGTACAAAGATAATAAAAATCTTTTTGCACGCAGCCGGTATTCCGGGCGGTTATCGTCTTCGCATCCGTAAAGTAATACAATTTCGGGCGCCGGATTACTAAAGCGGCCGGCAATTTAATTCCCCGGGAAAGAAGACCGTGCAGCCGGCGGGTCTTGCGGCTCGCGACTGCACGGTCTTGTTCATTTTCCGACAGAAACGTCAATCCACATATACGATCTGCGTCGCGTCGTTCTTCGTCAGGTTCGGAATCACCTGGCCCGTCTTGAGGTAAAGCGTCTTGAGGGTCGCGGAACCACGGTTGCAGTCGAGCGTCTGCAAAGCAGGGCATTGAGAAACGTCCAATGTTTCCAACGCATCCATGGAAACATATCCGCCCATATTCAGCGATGTGAGTTTCGAAGAGGAAATCTTGCATTTTTTGGAAATAACCATCGAACCGGTTCCCATGTCCATGCCCCACAAATTAGCCAGCTGCAACGAATATACAGACACGTCACCCAAAATCACCTCTTCCAGCGCATTGTTGTCACAAATGAGGCTCGTCAGAGCAGGCAACCCGCTCACATCGAGACGCGCGATAGCCGTCTGCATCAACGCAAGGCTTGTCAACGAAGAAAACGCCTCGATACCCTCAAGCGATTTAATCTGATCATAGATCGTGATACTCAAGGTCGTAGCAGCAAGTCCCGCAGCCGTCACCTCGCATTCATCACCGCTCACCTGAACCGCCCATCCGGAAGAGATCAGTTTATTGCGGAAATTCATATCGGGAATAGTTGCTTTCACGACAGTACCTCCGGCTTGTGTGAATCGTATATATTTCGACTGAGTGTCATTTCCGATCACGAGAGTCGCAGTCCGTTCCGTCCCCGTATTCCGAGGTACGCGGAAAGTGTATTCCGTAATCACACACGCACCGTCCCTCACTTCTTTCTTATCCACTTGCTCTACAAAATTCCCGGAATAGAACTGAACGGTATGTCCCGTATTCTCTTTCACGGTTATAACGACCTCCCCTCCCTCGCTCGAAAAATTATCGAGCCGGGTCGGCGTTACTTCGAACAGGATATTTTTATCCTGTCTGACAGTTACTCGGGTTTCGAAATCCTCGCCCGGGAAAAACAGAATCTCCCCTTCCCGATCCGTATAAGTATCGTTCGCAGACGCACTGAAACGGAATTCGCAGACATCTTCGGAAACAGCGGCCCCCGCTTCCGCAAGCCATGCGGCATCAACGATTTCGTATTCCATATCGCCGGCATTGATCGGCTTCATACGAACTACGACGTTGCCGCCGTCCTCACCGACATACAAAGTCTGCGGCGAAAGCAGATCGACAGCAGGAAAAGGAACCGAAACCACTTTCAACCGGGCAATCGCACTGCCAGTGAACACTTTGAAGACGGATTCGAGGGCCGACTCCGCATTATTGGGATCGACTTCGACCGTAAAAGAGTCCCCGTCGCCGCCCCTGACGGCCGAAAGTTCCGCCCAGTCGCACACGCCGGCGACACGCCAGTCGGCAGAACTGGAAACCGTGACTTCGAATGTGCCGCCTTCGGGCCCGGCGTCGATACGCTCTACGGACAAACTCACAAAATCGCCGTCCGAGGTGGCAGCATCTTCACTACATCCATAAAGCGACCCCACGGCCACCATAAGAGATATAAATATCTTTTTCATTGATCATTAAATATTTAATTTCCGGTTTCAGCCCCTATCCGCAATACACGACCACAGAAAGCGTACCGTCCGGTTAAGATCGAAGACCGTGCAGTCGCGAGCCATAAGACCCACGGACTGCACGGTCTTTCATTTTCCGACGGGAACGTCAATCCACATATACGACCGACGTCGCGTCGTTCTTCGTCAGGTTCGGAATCACCTGCCCCGTCTTGAGGTAAAGCGTCTTCACGTTCTCACCACGGTTGCAGTCGAGCGTCTGCAAGGCGGGACAACCCGAAACGTCGACCTCGGTGATCGAGTCGTATCTCGAATACCAGTCATACAACGAAAGATCCAGCTCGGCCAGTTGCGTACCGCTGACGGTAAATTTCCCGACAGAAACATATCCATAATATCCGAACGGATTCAGGGATGCAATCGGGTTGTCTCCCAGATGGATTTCGCGCAGATAATACATCCGCTCAACCACCAGCGACTTCACCTTGGTCAGCTTCGAAATATCGACTTTCGTCAGATTGTTGCCCGAGACATTGATTATGCCCAGATTCGGGAAATTCTCGATACCATCCACCGATGTCCACTGCGTATCGCGCCAACCGGGGCTAAACGACAGTTCGGTAGCGTTCAAACCCTTTTCCAGAACGATTCCGGAGGTCGGCCCCAACGCTACGATCCATTCGTTTTCGCTCAGCCAGTTCACGAAATTCTCATCGGCGAAATAAGCCACCTCGGCATTGGGATCCTTCTGGATAACGGTCAGTACATGGGTGATACCGCCGCCCTCGATCGTGATCTTGCCGCCGCGATTCGTAGGTGCGGCATCGAGGTGGAACGAGAGGGCCTCGGTAACCAGCCCGCGGGTTCCGGGCGCCTGTGTGATCCAATCGCTGTCGATGGTCACCGTGTAGTCCACGTTAGCGCTTACATCGACGGAGAACGTACGCTCCGAAAGATCGAACTCAAACGACGTATCCCCGATATTGATAGCGTCGATCTGCCGCTGGACGACAGCTACCCGAAGTTCGAGCCCCTCGCCCGCAATGGTAATCGTCGACGCACGGTCGTCGTAAGTCGGGTTCTCGGCCAGCGTGAAATTCAGAATCGTATTGCCGAAAGCCTCGCTGCGGTCACTGAACGATATCCACTCTTCGCCGCCGTCCGAGAACGAATAGCTCAGTTCGGAAATATTCGTATGCACCTTTACCTTGACATCGGTATCCGTGGCTTCGACGGTTACATCGTCCTCGGAAAGTAGAGTCAGGGTATACCCTGCTTCGGAAGAAATTTTCAGGGGAACGACTGCCGCCCCCGTGAAAAATTTGAAGGTGGCCTCACGGCTCTCCTCGGTCGGGTTCGGATCCACCGTGAAGGTTACGACATCGCCGCTCTTACCGGATTCGGCCGAGGGATGCACCCAGTCGCAGACACCTGCGAGCCGCCAGTCGCCCGAGCTGGTCACGGTCACCTGCGTCGTGGAGCCGTCGGCACCGGCCGGAATGGCATCGGGCGTAATCGAAATCGTGGCATTGGAAAGATCGTCCGCCGTATCGTCATCGGAACATCCGATGAACGCAAAACAAGCCGCGGCAACGAACATCATAAATATCTTTTTCATATTCATTCCTTGTTTTAGGTTCTTTCGATAAACCCTGTTCTCCGGCGGTGCGAAACCGCCGGAGAACGGGCAATCGTTCGGATTAGGGAAGCGGGCGACGGGTTGCGTCGTCTTTTGCATAATAATATTCGGGCATCAGCAGCTCCTCGTCATAGAGTCCCCTGGCGACGGTCTGACAACGGCCTACCTGCCTCTTATAATCGGCGAAATCGCTCACCAAAGAGGTCGTATGCCCCAATGCGAAGAACATGTAGTAACCATAGCCGGCTTCTTTCTGCTGGCGGGCCAGGCTCTCGCTCGAATCGCCCGAACCACGGTTCAGTTCGATCGACATCCCTGCGCACTGCTTGAGGGTCATTCCCTGCATCGGCGCCGTAACCTGGCCGTAATCGGCAACGGCATAGTCCACATACTCGCCGGGGAGCACCCCGTCGACCGGAACGATCGAATTACTATAAATAGCGCCCAGATAATAGACCATGACGGTTTTGTCGGGCATCGCCTTCTTGGTTTCATAGAGCAGGCGGGAAGCCGCTTCACCCGACGGCGAGGTAAACCACGGATTGCTCAGGTCGGGCGAATTGGAATATTCGTCGTCGAAACCCACGCCGTCTAGGTTATAGGCATAGCAGTATGCGGCCAGCTCCTTGGCAAACTCGCGGCAGCCCATATCGGACAGCTGAGCCACGCCGGCAGCGTCGTGATTGCCCAGGATACCGAGGATCACCTTGATACCCCGTTTGCGCAAGGGCTGCAGGAACTGCTCGTTGTTGTCCAGCAGGAACTGCACGTTGGGGTTGTTCAGCACATAGACCCGTCCGGTTTCCGCATTGTAATTGATATTGGCCGAGAAAAGCACCACCTCGTCGAAGAAGAGCTTGCCGCTGTCCTCGAGCACGAATTCCAGCGCATTGAGCGGGTTGGTGTCGTTGACCTCGAAATAGCACACGTTCTTCACGGCGTCGGGGCCTTTGTAGGAGTCGCTCTGAGCCCGCAGGTCTTTCACCAGATAGACCGCATGCTGCGCCTTTTCCGAGAGCGTGATACCCTCGGTCGAGGAGGTTGCCTTGAGCGGGAGCACATAGGTGGCATCGGCCTGCAATTCGTCGCCGGCAGTGAGCGTGACGCCCACCCCGACCGAACGGATCTCGTCCGGGGCCAGCAGCAGCTTGCCCTCGCGGTCGATGGCGACATCGGCCGCGGGGAAGAGTTCGAACTCCGTCCCGTGTTCGGCATTATAGGTTTCCAGATAAGCGGGATCCATCTCGATCTTCACGTCGACACCCTTCTGCGGCGCTTTCGTAAGGCGGAAGAAGACCTCGGTCTGGTGTTTGTCCGAGCGCAGTTCGATCACCGACTCGTTCTTGTTCGACGTCACGTCGAGCAACATGCCGTCGACGCGCTTCACGGCGTCGTACGCCCCCTCGTCGACAGGCTTGCCGCCCTCGATGTCGTCGGTGCAGGCCGTGAATGCCAGGCCACCCAACATCAGCGCAAGCGGAAGGATGCTGTATTTCAGATATTTCTTGGTGTTCATAATCGTTTCAGGTTAAAGGTTAGCAGATTATTTACCCAGCTCGGGAAGCGATACATTCACCCACTTCAACTCCTTCTCGACGGTAAGGTCGTTCCCGTAGGAGGTCTGGTCTTTGATGGTCTTGCCGGCTCCCTCGTCGAATTTCCAGTAGGCCACCAGTCCGTCGGAAGCTGCGGCTACCTGGTAGAAATGGTCGGGGGCATTGATCTCCTCGGGGGTCAGCGCCTTGTTCCAGATACGCACTTCCGAGATCTGGCCGTCGAAATAACGGTCGCTGGCATACGAGTAACCGATCCAGAAGCAACGGGGCTTGCCGTCCGATTCGTCGGAATGGGCTACGCCGAAATTCACGGACGAAGTACCGACGTTGCCACTGCACTTCTCCGCACCGTCGAGGTATACTTTCACGTTTCCCGACTCGAATGTCACGGCCACATGGTACCAGCGGCCGGCATCGAGTTTGAGATCCGAATTGGTCAGGTTCCTCGACGAAGCCACCTGTATCTGGTTGGGATCCACGCCCGAATCGCCGATACGGACGAGGAACTTGCCCTCGATACCCATGATGGTGGAGATCTGGTTCTTGAACGCATTGCCGTTGATCAGCGCCTCGAGCGTGAAGGTACGCATGTTGGTTACGGGCGAGGCATCCTTCCAGTCGGGCCATGCACGGTTCTCGGCGATACCGGCCACGACATTGATAAGCGCGGCACCCTTGAAGATATAGTAAACACTGCGGGCACTGGGCAGCACGTCGATACCCGACACCGAACGGATCGTCACGGGCAGCACATAGCGCTCGTTCTTGTCCAGCAGGTTCACGTCGACGAACCTGATCGTCACGGGAACGCTCGCCACGCTTCCGGCCTGTATCCTGGTCTTCGTCTCATCGAACTGGTAGAACTCCTCGGAGAGCAGTTTCACGTCCTCGTCGTAGAAGGCCTGGCGGTAGTGGTCGAACAGTTCGGGAGCCGCGGCGAACTCGATCGAAATGTCCTGCCCGACGGGCTTGGCGATACCGGCCGTGATTTCGCGCTCATAGGAGGGATTCGCAGCCTTGATAAGCATCTCGTCGGTGAAATTCGTCGCCGAGATGAAAAGTTTATTGTCGTAATGCTGCCTGGACAGATCCTCGTTCTTGCAGCCTGCCAGAGCGACGGCGGCAAGAGCCGCGACAGCAATATTTAACTTGTTGAGTTTCATAGGTCGCATTAGTTTTTAGGTGCGGGATTCAGGATATCGACCGCCTCCCGGATGTTTTTATAAACCAAAGTCAGGTTGAAATAGTCGTTCTGCGCGTTGGCGATGGAGATACCCAGTTTCTCATAGCCCGACGCCGGGCTTACGACCCACTGGGCAGCGCCTTTGGTGGCACGCACACGTGTCTTGCCGTCGGCCTCGTAGCCGGAGAAATAGCCGCTCTCATCGCTCAGGTCGGTGAGCGACGGGGTCGTCACGCCGATGACGAACCGGTCGGTCGGAACATCTTCCACGGCGGCCATCAGCACGGCGAACGACATCTTGTCGGCCGAAGTTGCGGTCAGCGCCGGGATGACGATATAATCGCATTCGCCCAGGACGGACTTGTCGATGAGGTTCTGCGGATTGCCCTGGAAGACCAGCACTTTGCCGGAGTTGGCGCCGCTCCAGGTCTTCACGTTCGAGAAGAACGCCTCCTGGCGTGCGGCATACTGCGCCATTTCCTCGTCCTGCATAGCCTGCGGGGCACGGCCGGTATAGTTCACCTGGACACCGTCGTAACCATATTTGGCACACAGGTTCAGCTGACTGACGGTCTGCTGCCTGCAGAACTCCAGAAAACGGAGCTCCAGCTCCTCCTCGGGGGTCGGTTCGCCCTCGCCGCCGCCTTCGCCGCCCTCGTCCTGAGTTGCCTCGGGCGTATCGGGCGCAGCAAGTTCTTCGGGTTTGTTGGCCTCCTCATCTGCGAGGACTTTCTCCCAGAGTTTCTCGATCGCATTATAGTCGATGTTGTAGATCACCCGGGTGCCCTTCTCGCGCACCTTGGCGAATTCACCCGCCAGGGTCGGATGCAGGTTGTCGGGATTCATCAGGCAGATGATGTCCACGCTGTCGGGCATGGTCGTCAGGTGCTCGTTGCGCTGGGCCGGAGCCGAGGTGGTATTGTCCATCGAGACGAAGACAACCTTGTGCTCGCCCGCCTTGTAATCCCGGAGCGCCTGGAGGTAGTGCTTGTAGAGCTCGGGGTTCTGCTCCTCGAGCGAAGGATAGTTGATGTCGAGGCTTTCGGTTTCGGTCCAGTCGCTGCACGCCGCAAGAGAGAGGGCTGCAACGGCTACGGCCGGGAACAGAAATTTCTTGATATTTCGTTTCATAATCGTTTAGCGTTCGGGTTGGTTATTATTTGATTGCGGGGTTGCAATCCCACCACATACGGGTCGCCATGTTGTCGGCGCCCTTCAAAAGCGACGAAACCGCATTGTTGACGTTCACGTTGTTGTTCGTGTATTCGTCTGCCGGATAAGGCATGCGGCGCGCCCCGAGCTCGGAATCGACCACCCCGAGGCTCTTATTGCCGTTCTCGGTGGCAGGCATCAGACGGGGATAACCCGTGCGGCGGTAATCGGCCCAGGCCTCGTTGCCCACCTGCCAGTTGGCGATCCACTTCTGCGTGATGATGCGCTCCTGCATCTGGGCAGGCGAAGCACCCGCATCCCAGGCAATGGTAATGTCGGACAACTCTTGCGAATAAGAATTCGAATTGGCAGGATCGGCATAGAGCTGCGGTTTGCCCGTGGCATTGGCCAGGTAATTGTCGGCGCCCGACACACCCCACTCCTCGAACGAGAGGCGAATGCCTTCGTTATAGAAATCCTCGGCTTCGCCGGAGCCCATATTGAACCCGAAGACCCCCTTCGCCTCAGCCTTCAGGAAGGCGACCTCGGCTGCGTTCATCCACGTGACGGGTGAGGAAACCGAGATGTTGACGCCCGAATACTTGCGTCCGACGGAATTCAAATCGGGTATCACGATACCGCGGCGGATACCCACATAGGTATGGCCCTCCCACTCCGACTTCGTAAAATATTTCTCGCGGCGCGGGTCAGAGTAACCGTTCATATAGCAGATAATGTCGGCAGCGGCATGTGTATCGCCGCCCGTCAGGCAATCTGCGGGCTTGTTGTAGTTGACAGCCACGTAAATCGGGTTGCCGTCGGCACCGAACGACGTCAGCCTGGCGTTGTCGGCATTCGACGTGATGACGCCCACCTCGCTGTTCACAGCCGATTCGGCCATCTCGCGGGCTTTAGCCTCGTTCGCATAGACAATACGCATGGCCAGGCGCAGTTTGAGCGAATTGGCCAGTTTGCACCATTTCTCGGCGCTGCCGCCGTAGATATAGTCGGCCTTGGCGGAGATGGCGTCCGTGCGGTGTTCGGTAAGTACCTTGATCGCGGCATCCAGCTCTTCGAAGAACTTGTCGTAAACCTTCTCCTGCGAATCGTACGGCACCTGGATCTGGCCGTTCTCGCCGATCATCGAATAAGGGATCGGGCCGTAGGCGTCGGTCACACGGTGCATGGCGGCCACCTTGATGATGTCGGCGATCGCCAGCACGATGGGATCTTCGGTCACCTTCTTCAGCTCGCGCAGGTTCGAATAGAGCACGGGGATCGTCTTGTCGCTGTACATAAAGACGTTCGTCCAGTCATCCGTCGGGTTGTAGTTCATGATCGTATTGTCGAACTTGCCCGTCGTGGAGTAATATCCGCCCATGGGGCCGCCCAGCAGCACATCGGTAAACTGCGCCGTATTGACGTCGGTCGAAACGACCGTGCTCGCGAGCGAGGTCAGCGCCGAGCCGATGATATAACCGTCGGTCTGCATGTCGTCCTCCGACGGCTCGTAGGGATTAGTATTTATATCGAGGTAGTTGGCAGTACAGGCCGTACCGACAAGTACCAACGCAGCCAGAGCCGGTTTTAATATATTGAATTTCATAGTCATCGTGCAGATTAGAATTTAACTCTGAGGTTGAAACCGATATTGCGCATCGAGGGCGACATGAAATAGTCGACCCCCTGGTAGTAGTTACCCGTAGTAGCGATGGTCTCGGGATCGAAAGGAGCCTTGTTGTAGATCATCCACAGGTTGCGGCCGACGAGCGACAACGTGATCTCGCAGATGTCGCCCAGCGTCTTCTTGGGGATCGTATAACCGATCGAAGCTTCCTGCAGGCGCACGTTGGTAGCCGAATAGGTATAATACTGGGGCACGGAGTTACCGCCGCCGATAGCCGTATACCACTTGTTGGCATCCACCAGGTCGTTGCCGTTGATCATCACACCGCCGGCATCGCGGGCGGCAGCCGTAGCTTCGGAAACACCGTAGTAGTCGAGCATGGACTGCGTACGCGAGAACACCACGCCGCCCAGGCGGGCCGACACCATGAACCCGAAGTTGAAGTTACGCCAGCGGAAGTCGTTGCGCCATGCCATGTTGGCATCGGGGAGCACGCTGCCCAGTTTAATGTAGTTCACCACATCGGTCACCGGCTCCTTTGCGATTTCGCCCTTCTCGTTGATATAGACGGCCCCGTTGCTGTCTCGCTTGAGGTCGATGCGCGAATAGAAGTCACCGAGCGTACCGCCTTCGCGGAGGATGAAGCGGGCATCGCCCAGACCGCCCATATCGAGCTGGTCGACCGAGAAATGTTCGCCGGTCTCGGGGTTGACCACATCGTCGGCCAGCGAAAGGATCTTGTTCTTGTTCGCCGACAGCGTGTAGTTCGAATCCCACGAGAACCTGCCCCACGTATTGCTGTAACCCAAGGCGACCTCGAAACCGCGGTTGCGGACATTGCCCGACTGGATGGTCAGCTTGGACGAACCCGAACCGGTGGAAATATTGGGCTCGAAGGTCTGATCCTGCGTCTTGGTGTTATAGTAGGTGAAGTCGAGGTTGAAGTGGCGCAGGAAGCGCATCGTCAGACCGACCTCGAACGACTTGGTGCGCTCGGGCTTGAGGTTGTAGATCGGGAAGCGGGTCTGGGTGCTCCAGTTCAGGCCGCTCTCGCTCCAGCTGTAACGCGGATTGGCAAGATAGCGCTCGAAGGCCACACCCACCGATGCGTACGACGCACGGAGTTTGACGTAGGAGAGGTTCTTCGGCATCTCGGGGATGAGCTGCGACAGCACGACCGAAGCGCCGACCGAAGGATAGAAGAACGAGCTCTTCACCGAGTGCTCGCCAGCCAGCTGCGAAGGCCAGTCGTTACGGCCGGTCAGCGTGAGGAAATAGGTGTTCTTGAAGCCGACCTCGACCGAAGCGAAGACCGACTGGGTCTGCTCGCGCCACCCTTCCTGCAACCGCTTGGTCTTGGAGGTGTTGCTCAGGTTCTGCACGTTGAAGACGTTGGCCAGCAAGGGCTTCTCGTCGGTGATCTCGCCGTCGGGGATCGGGCCGCGCACCTTCATGGCATCGTAGCGCATGTCCGAGATCGAGGCTCCGACGTTAGCCTGGAGCGACCAGTTCTCGCCGAAGGTCTTGTTGATATTCACCAGCACGTCACCGTAGACCTGCTTGTCCTTGGTCTTCGTGATGCCGTAAAGGCCGTTTTTCGAACCCTCGGTCAGCTGCGTGAAGGTCGAAGCATAGAACTTTTCCGTATAGTCGTTGCTGCTGTTGTCGACCCGGATACGGCCGGAGACATTGAGCCAGTCGAGCACGTCGTACGAGAGCGCGGCGCTCAGCATGTAACGGTCTTTGTTGTTCTCGCGCAGGTTGCGGTAGTTGATCCAATAGGGGTTCTGCATCGTCATGCCGGCATCGCCCACGGGCCAGTACTGCGTATAGAGACGGCGGGCGGGATCGTAACGCTCGTACATCTCGATATCGCTCCAGTCATTGCCGCGCGGGAAGATATAAGCGCCGACCAGCGGGTTGTTGTAGGTACCCTGGTTGGTCATGTTGCGGTCTTTCTGCATCACATAGCTGGCACCCACGTCGAGTTTCAGTTTGTCGTTGAGGAACGAGGTGGTATTGCGGAACGTGAAGTTGTATCGGTCGTAACCGTTGTTGGGGACGATACCGCGCGAATTGACCGCCGCGGCCGAGAAATAGGTCTGGTTCTTTTCGGTGCCCGTCGAGAGCGACACGCTCTCGGTACCCGTTACGCCGGTCTGGAAATAGTCGTCGCGGGGATTGTAGCTCATGTAGTTGAAACTGTTCAGGCGGTTGCCCCAACTGCGGACGAAAGAACTCTCGGTCGAATTGAGGTCGCCCGTACCGTAACGGTTCTGGAAATCGGGAAGGATGAACGGGGACATCACCTCCGTGCTGCTCGAAACGGTCACCGAAGTGTAGCCCGCCTTGCCGCGCTTGGTCGTGACGACGATGGCACCGTTGGCGGCATCCGAACCGTAGAGTGCCGCAGCGGCCGCACCGTTCAGCACCGACATCGACTCGATGTCCTCGGGGTTGATGTCGGCGATGGGATCGGTCGTACCCTGCGAGGCGAACTCCGTGCCGCCGTCGCGGGCCGTCGTGAACATCGGCACGCCGTCGATCACGTAGAGGGCGTTCGAAGACTGCGAGATCGATTTCTGACCGCGCATGACGACCTTCGAGGCACTGCCGACGCCGCCCGACGACGAGTTGATCGTCACACCGGCGACCTTGCCGCTGAGCGAATTGATGAAGTTGACGTCCTTGTTGGCTACGATGTCCTCGGAATTGACCTGCTGCACGTTGTACGACAGCGCCTTTTCCGAGCGTTTGATACCGAGGGCCGTAACCACGACCGCGTCCACATCCACCGCCGACTCCCGGAGCGTAAAGGTGATGTTGGTGCGGCTGCCTACGGCCTGTGCGATCGGTTCGTAGCCTAAATAATTGATTTCTAATACAGCATCAGCCGAGGGGGGGGGAACTTGCAGCGAGAAATCGCCGTCCACGCCGGTACTCGTACCGATCGTAGTCCCTTTGATAATGACCGCAGCGCCGATCACCGGCATACCGGAAGCATCGACGACCTTGCCCGTCACGGTGACAGGCTGGCCGGGCTGTGCGGCAGGAGCTTTCTGCGAGAGTACGATCGACGTATTCTCGACGGCATAAGCGATATCGGAGGATTGGAAAAGCGTATTGAGCACATTGTTCAGCGGCGTATCCTTCACATCGATCGACACGCGGCGCGCCACGTCCACATTCTTGTCGTACACGAACAGGTAGGTGGTTTGCTTTTCGATTGCACTGAGCACCTGCTCAAGGGGAGCGTCCGAAACCCGGAGGGTTACCGGTACGGACTGCGCACTTGCCGTGCCCGCGAAAAGGCAGCATACAAGTGTCAAAACAGGCAAGAGAAACCTAACTCTCGCTTGGTTTTTCATTTTCATACGTTGGTCAGTTAATTAGGTTATTGGTTTTTCCGGATCCCCTGCCCTGGTCGGGGGAGGGGTTGTTAAAGGCGCTGTCCGGAGCACGCCTCATCATTCGTCTAAGGTCTGGGGCAATTTTTCACATAAATCTGGGCTTAGGTACTACAATCAGGTTAGGTTGGTCAGTGTATATAAATCATGTCTTTCAGTTCGTTGCGCGTATACTGGAAATCGGCGCTCTGCTGCAAAACCCACAGGGCATGGTCGATACCCTCGGAGATACGGATCTTCCCGGTGAAAAGGTTGGTCGGTATATCCTGGCGCCGCACCTCGATCTTCACGCCGTAATATTTCTCGAACTCATCGAGCAAATCCCCGAACGAAGCGTCGCGGAAGGCAATCAGCCCCTCGCGCCACAGGAACCCTTCGTGCTCGGGTATCCGCCCCAGGATCAGCCGTCCGTTGAGGTGTGTCACCTGTTCGCGCGGGCGCAGCTCGACATGGTTGTTCGTATTGAAGCGATCCGTCACGCGCACCTTACCCTCGACGAGCGAGGCGACGAATTCCCCGTCTTCCGAACGGGCCTTGACGTTGAATTTCGTACCCAGCACCTCCACGTCGCAGGCATAGGTCTCGACGACGAAAGGATGCTTCCGGTCATGCGACACGTCGAAGAATGCCTCGCCCTTGAGCCGCACCTTCCGCTCGCGCCCGACGAAGAAAGTCGGATAATGCAGTTCGGAAAGCGCATTCATGCAGACTTTCGTGCCGTCGGGCAGCTGCACGTCGATATGCTGGCCTGCCGGGACGGTGATGGTATTGCCTGTCAGCAGGAACTTGTCGTACATCCGCGAGACATAAATACCTCCGGCCCCCGCAATGACCAGGATGACCGCAGCGTATTTGATGACTTCGCGTGTCCAGCGCGGGAGCGTAAAAACCTTCCGCTTGCGCGCAGCATGCCCGCCGTCGGCCAGCATCAGCATCGAATCGAACAAACGGCGCTCCGCGAGCAGTTCCCTGCGGTTGGCCGGATCGCGGTCGATCCAGTCGAGGACTTGCTTTTCCTCTTCTACGGACGCCTGCCCGTCAAAAAACCGGTGTAGTAATTCTTTTTCCATGACATAGAGATAACACCCCAGCCGGGGAAATCCCTGAAAAAAATCGCACTTTTTTCAAAGAAAGTCCGGGTGAAGCAAGTTAAACGAATGATTATCAATTGATATAAAACCAGAAAATAAAAAAAGCCAGGTAATCTTTGAGTGCCACGCGCAGGATTTTCATCGCCTTCGAGACTTCGAATTCGACGCTCTTGACCGTAACGTCCATTTCGGCGGCGATCTCCTTATAGCTTTTGCCGTCGAAGCGGCTGCGGATAAAAATCGCGCGGGTCTTTTCCGGAAGTCTGTCCAGCGTCTCGTTCACCAACCGCCGCGCCTCCTCGCTGAACAGTTCCTCGGGGTTGCAGGCTTCGAGGGTCGAGATGCGGGTTCGGAGCATGCGCGCACCGTGGGAGAGGATATCCTCGGCGGCACGCAGGCGGACGCCCTGCGAACGCAGATGGTTCAGGCATTTGTTCTTGACGATCGTGAGCGCGTAGGGAGGGAAGGCGGAGGCGGAAAGCATGTCGCGTTTTTCCCAGGCGGCCATAAAACTCTCCATGACGATATCCTCGGCCGTGGCTGCATCGGAGACATAAGTGCCCGCGAAACGGATAAACCGTTGTTGGTACTCCCCGAACAGGCGGTTGAACGCCTTCAGATCCAGAATCGTCTCGGATTGCAACTCCATACACTCATTCATTGATAAACAAATATAAGGAAAGTGTTGCAATATCCGCGCCCTAAAAACGCAAAAAATAAACGGCCATACCCGCCAGCGCCAAGCTCCGGGTAGGGCAACGCAACAGAATTTATTCCATAAATCCCTGCCATTTATATAATAACACTCCAGCGCGGGAAATCCCTGACAAAAAACCGTTTTTTCCGCACCGGACATAAAAAAAGCTCCCCGAAGGGAGCTTTCAGCCCGAATTGCCAGCCCGTTACCTGGCTTTGGCCTCGCAGTAGGCGCAGCGGCAGGTGCCGTCGGCCGTGCGGTAGAACAATTGGTCGACATCCTCCGTGGCGGAGATGCAACGGCGGTTGGAACACTCCATCTCGTTGACCACATACTCGCCGTTGAAAACCGGAGTCCGTTCGAACGGTTTGTTCCGGTCGGCCCAGCGGAGCAGGGTCAGGATCAGTGCCATACGCACGAACTTACCGTTCTCGACCTGCCGGAAATAGGCCGCGCGCGGGTCGTTGTCCACGGCACGCGTGATCTCGTTCACGCGCGGCAGCGGATGCAGGATGATCATATCCTCCTTGGCTGTCCCGAGTTTCTCGGGGTTGAGCACGAAGCTGTTCTTCACGCGGTCGAACTCCTCCTCGTCGAGGAAGCGCTCCTTCTGTACGCGCGTCATGTAGAGAACGTCCAGTTCGGGCATCACCTCCTCCATGGTCTCCACCTCGCGGAACTCCAGCTTCGAGTTCTCGCTCATCTCGGCCAGCATGTAGTCGGGAAGGCGCAGCTCCTGCGGGGCGATCAGGATGACCTTGATGCCCGAGTAGCGCGACAGCGCCTTGATGAGCGAATGGACGGTGCGGCCGAACTTGAGGTCGCCGCAGAAGCCGATCGTCATGTTGTCGAAACGCCCCTTTTCGCGCTTGATCGTCAGCAGGTCGGTCAGCGTCTGCGTCGGGTGGCTGTGGCTGCCGTCGCCGGCATTGATGACCGGCACCCCGGCATACTGCGAGGCCACGAGCGGCGCCCCCTCCTTGAAGTGGCGCATGGCGATGATGTCCGCGAAGCAGCGGATCACACGTACGGTATCAGCCACGGTCTCGCCCTTCGACACGGACGACGAGTTGGCGTCCGAGAAACCGATGACGCTGCCGCCCAGCTCCATCATGGCCGAGGTGAAACTCAGGCGCGTACGGGTCGACGGTTCGTAGAAGAGCGTCGCCAGCTTCTTTCCCTTGCATGCCTCGCTGTATTTGGCACGGTTGGCGATGATGTCCTCCGCCAGCGCAACGATCTGTTCGGTTTCGGCAACCGTCAGGTCGGTCGGATCGATTAAATGTCGCATATTTTTCTTCTCTGTTTCAGTTTCGGGTTACGTAGTCCGTATCGGCTCCGGCATGTCCGCGGCTTCGCACCACTGCGGACGGGCATATCCCCGCACGGCAGGTAAGGCCCGGCCGGGAATGCGCGGCCGCAGCGAACTATTTATCCATCCAGCTTTCGTCCGAGGGGTTGTCGCGGAACTTCAGCAGCCGGGCCTTATCCCCGGGCTCGATATACCCCTCTTCGGCGGCGACCTCCACCAGCGCATCGAGGTTCGAAAGGCTATAATTGACGACGCCGGCCTCTTTCAGGCGCTCAAGCCCCTTTTTCATGCCGTAGGTGAAGATCGAAGCCACACCCAGCACCTCGGCACCTGCCTCGCGCAGGGCGTTCACCACCTCGATGCAGGAACCGCCGGTCGAGATCAGGTCTTCGATCACGACGACCTTCTGCCCCTGCTCCAGTTTGCCTTCGATCCGGTTGCCGCGGCCGTGGTCTTTCGAACCGCTGCGCACATAACCCATCGGCAAGTCGAGGATCGTCGCAGTGATGGCCGCATGGGCGATGCCGGCGGTCGAAGTGCCCATCAGCACCTCGGCACCGGGGAATTTGGTGCGGACGATCCCGGCAAGCCCGGCCTCGACATGTCCGCGCACGACAGGTGCCGTCAGCGTCAGGCGGTTGTCGCAATAGATCGGGCTCTTGATACCGCTGGCCCAGGTAAACGGCTGCTCGGGGCGCAGGAATACCGCGCCGATCGAGAGCAGGTCTTTCGCAATTGATTTCTCCATGGTAATTTTCGTTTTTCGGTTATTTTTTCAGTTCCCCGGCCACCCACTCGACCCACGGGTCGACGTTGTCGGCGAGCGTCGCGGGCAGCGGCAACGGGATGCGCACGTCGGGCGCGATCCCCTCCCGGTCGATGCCGCGCCCTGCGGGAATCCGTTTGGAACGGGTGACGGGCACGATCATCCAACGCGCCGTGTCCCGAGGGAAATAAAGTATCTCGCAGTTCGAATAGTCGAGGCACCCCAGCGTGTTGTCCTGTCCGTAGACGGTCGTACGACGGCTGCACGCCTTGATTTCGAGCACCAGCTGCTCACCCGACGAAGCCACCCGGCCGTCGACGATCAGCGCGGCGCGCCGGGGCACGGGCGACACCGAATCGTAACGGATACGGTAGGTTTTGCCCTCTTCGAGAAATTCCCCGGCCGGAGTTCGCTCCATACGCGCAACCTTCCTGCGTCCCCGCTCCGTATTCCCGGCAAACTCCCGGACGTGGGTGATGGCTATATCCGAAACGCGGTACTCCATGGCATCCTCCGCACCTTCGTGGTCGTAGAGCAGTTTGAGCAGGGGTTCATAGGCATTGTCGCTCCCGCCCATATTGCCGCGGATGTCGACGACAAGGTTCTCACAGCCCGAGGCGCGGTAAGCCGCGACAGCGGCCCGCACTCCGGCGATTTCGGCATCGGTCAGGTCGCACGACGGGAATCGGATCAAATACGTATCTTCGTCCACGCGGCAGTGCATGAACTGCGGATCGTAACGCTTCATCCGCCCGGCATAGTCCGTATCGCGGTGCAGCGACTTAGCCCGGTAGGCTTCAGCACCGGGTGTTTGGAGGTGCGAATCGTCGAACCAGCCGAGGTATTCGGCAATGGCATCATAGACGTCACGGTCGCCGGAAATCTCGCTTTGCAGCCGCCCTTTCAGTGCGGCGTACTCCGCTTCGCGGCCCGCGGTCTTGTCCGGATAGCCGGCATAGGCGCGTTCCACGACATCGACGGCATAGTCGAAATCGGACACAGCGTCCCCTGCCGGGGTTTGTGCCCCGGCCGACAGCAGGCAAAGCACGGCCGCAGCCGCCAGCGACATTCGCAGCAAGGTCTTCATCGGGCAGGTTCGTATGAATCGGCTCCCCGGATCGGTTCTTCCCGACCGGAGGGTTATTCCAGTGCCGAGCGTAAAATCTTCTCCACCTCCTCGGGATAAACCCCGCCTTCGTGCACCTTCACGCCGTCGACATAGAATGTCGGCACGTAGTAATAGTCGAACGTGTCGGCCAGCGCAGGCTGCTCCGACTCCTCGATCATCTCGATCCCGACGGCAGCCAGCTCGGGGTGCGCAGCCCTGGCCTCTTCGATGTAACGCAGCGCCTTCTTGCAGAAGGGGCAGTTTTTCAGGTAGAAAAGTTTTACCGGTTTCATAACTATACTGTTTAAAAGTAACTTCGCGGATTATCCGCAGAATTCGTCCACACAGCGGCGGTAGGCTGCCACGGGGTCGGCCGCGGCGGTGATCGGGCGTCCCACGACGATGAAGTCGGAGCCGATCTCCCGCGCACGGGCAGGCGTGGTGACTCGCACCTGATCCGCCACGTCACCGTCTGCAAAACGCACGCCGGGCGTGATTGTGAGGAACTCTTTTCCGCAGGCCCCGTGCACCATGCCCGCTTCGAGCGGCGAGCAGACCACGCCGTCGAGCCCTGCGGCCTTGGTATTCTGCGCATATTTCACGATCGTGTCGCCGATCGAAGATGCGATCAGCAGCTCCTGCTGCATACGCTCCTCGCTGGTCGAGGTGAGCTGCGTCACGGCGATCAGCAGGGGGCGCGTACCGTCCTCGCGCGTGAGCCCCTCGAGGGCATATTTCATCATCTCGATGGTACCCGCCGCATGGACGTTGCACATATCCACATCCAGCCGCGACAGTACGGCCATCGCCTTCTTCACCGTATTGGGAATATCGTGCAGCTTGAGGTCGAGGAAAATCTTGTGCCCCCGGCGCTTGATCTCACGCACGATTTCCGGCCCTTCGGCGTAGAACAGCTCCATGCCGATCTTGAGGAAAGGTTTGCGTGCCTCGCCCCTGAACAGGTCGAGGAATTTGAAGGTATCTTCCGCAGACTTGAAGTCGCAGGCGATAATTACGTCATGTTGCATATCGTACGATTTTACATTCATTCTACAATTCCGATTATGTCGCTCAGCCGCCCAATCCCGAGCCGTTGCATCTCGGCAGGCAGCGCCTCGACGATCTCCTTCGAGGCATAGGGGTTCGCCAGGTTCGCGGCGCCGACCTGTACGGCCGTAGCGCCGGCCATCATCATCTCGATCACGTCGCGGGCCGTCGTCACGCCGCCGCACCCCATGACGGGTATTTTGCAGGCCTTGGCAACCTGGTAGACCATCCGCACGGCCACGGGGAAGACCGCGGCACCCGAAAAACCGCCCATCGTATTGGCGATGACTGCCTTGCGGTTCCTGACGTCGATCCGCATCCCCAGCAGGGTATTTATCAGGCAGATGCCGTCGGCGCCCGCCTCCTCGCACGCCCGGGCGATCGAAACGATGTCCGTGACGTTGGGCGACAGCTTGATGTAGACGGGTTTGGTCGTCACGGCCTTCACGGCGCGCGTCACCTCGGCGGCACACTCGGGCGACGTGCCGAACGACATGCCGCCGTGCCGCACGTTGGGGCACGAGACATTGACCTCGATGATGCCGACCTGCGGCTCGCGGTCGATCCGCTCGCAGCAATAGGCGTACTCCTCGACCGAAAAGCCGCTGATATTGGCGATCACGGGTTTATGGAAAAAAGTCTTCAGGCGCGGCAGCTCTTCGGCGATCACGGCGTCGATGCCCGGGTTCTGCAACCCCACGGCGTTGATCATGCCCGCCGTACATTCGGCGATGCGGGGCGTGGGGTTCCCGAAGCGCGCATCGCGCGTGGTGCCCTTGAACGAAAACGACCCGAGGATGTTGATGTCGTAAAAATCCCGGAACTCGTTGCCGTACCCGAACGTACCGCTGGCCGGCACGACCGGGTTATCCAGTCTCAGGCCGCTCAGGCTGACGGACATATCCGCGGCGGGTTTTTCCGCGGGCCGGTTTTGTGCGATGAACTGCTTGTTTACCATATGACCTCCCCTTTCGTTAATACGGGCCCCTCCTTGCAGATGCGCTTGTTCCCGTATTTGGTTTTGCACGAACAGCCCATGCAGGCCCCGAAACCGCAGCCCATGCGCTCTTCGAACGAGAGCTGCCCGTCCTGCTGCACGGCGTCGCACAATGCCCGCAGCATCGGCAGCGGCCCGCAGGCATAGAAATAGTCGAACTCGGGGCGGCACTCGGCGATGGCCGTCGTGGCGAAACCCCTGACACCCGCCGAACCGTCGGCCGTAGCCAGATCGACGTCGCAGCCCAGCGCCCGGAATTCGTCGGCATAGAAAACCTCGTCCGCCGTATTGAACCCGAGCACCACACCGACCCGTTTGCCTGCCGCAAGCAGCACTTTGGCCAGGTTGTAGAGCGGGGGCACGCCTACGCCGCCGCCTACCAGCAGGGGACGCTGTGCGGCATTGTGCACGTCGAACCCGTTGCCGAGCCCCGTCAGCAGGTCGAGCTCCCCGCCCGCGGCCATACGGCTCATCTGTGCGGTTCCCTCGCCCACCACCTTGTAGATGAGCGTGAGCGTCGTGGCGTCGTAGTCGCAGACCGAGATCGGACGGCGCAGGTAACGGCCTTCGAGGGCGATGTCGACGAACTGCCCGGGGGCGGTGATCCACTGCGTATCCCCCCCGAGCACCATGCGCCATACGGTCGCCGTCAGCGGTTCGTTGGCAAGGATTTTATAGATGCCTTTTTTATACATGCTTTTCTGTCCCGATGTGCCGCAGGTGCGGCATAAAACCCGAAATCACTTCGCGTCGATGGTCGAAACCCCGAACGTAATCTCTTCCAGCACGTCCAACAGCACCTTCACCGTTTCGAGCGCCGTAAATACCGTCACGTTGTTCTCGACGGCCGTGCGGCGGATCTCGTACCCGTCGAGGCGCGTGTTATGCTGGTTGACGTCGATGGTGTTGATGACGTAGCTCACATGTCCCTGGCGCAGCGAGTCGATGATCTCCGAACTGCCTTCGCTCAGCTTGCGGCGCGTACGGGTACGGATGCCGTGGTTGCGCAGGAACTCGGCCGTCCCGGTCGTGGCCTCGATGTTGAAGCCCAGGTCGTAGAAACGCCGCACGAGGGGCAGCGCCTGCTCCTTGTCGTGGTCGGCGATCGTGACGAAGATCGTACCGTAGTTGGAGACGTTCATGCCCGTGGCCTGCAACGCCTTGTAAAGCGCGCGGGTGAGTTTGTCGTCGTAGCCGATCGCCTCGCCCGTGGACTTCATCTCGGGCGACAGGTACGAATCCATACCGCGGATCTTGGCGAACGAGAAAGCCGGGGCCTTGACGTACCAGCGCTTCTTCTCCTTGCCGTAGACTTCGGTGATGCCCAGCTCGCGGAGCGTCTTGCCCAGGATGACCTGCGTGGCGATGTGCGCCATGGGCACGCCCGTCGACTTGGAAAGGAACGGCACGGTACGCGACGAACGCGGGTTGACCTCGATGACATAGACCTCGTCGTTTTCGTCGAGGATGAACTGGATGTTATAGAGGCCGACGATGCCGATCCTCAGGCCGAGTTTGACCGTATAGCCGATGATCTTGTCCTTGGCCTTCTGGCTGACGCTGAAGGTCGGATAGACGCTGATCGAGTCGCCCGAATGGATACCCGTACGCTCCACATGTTCCATGATGCCGGGGATGAAGACGTCCTTGCCGTCGCAGATGGCGTCCACCTCCAGCTCCTTACCCATGATATAGCGGTCGACCAGCACCGGCGAATCTTCGTTGACCTCGACGGCCGTCTGCAGGTAGTGGCGCAGGCGCTCCTCGTTCGAAACGATCTGCATGGCACGGCCTCCGAGCACATAGCTCGGACGCACCAGCACCGGGTAGCCGATGCGGGCGGCGGCCTTCACGCCGGTCTCGATGTCGGTGACGGCCTCGGCCTCGGGCTGCGGGATGCGCAGCTCTTCCATGATCTTCTCGAAGCAACCGCGGTCTTCGGCGTTCTTGATCGCCTGCGTATCGGTACCGATAATGGGCACGCCCAGCTGCGCCAGCGGCTCGGCCAGGTTGATGGCCGTCTGTCCGCCGAGCGACACGACGATCGCCTTCGGTTTTTCGAGGTGGATGACGTTCATCACGTCCTCGACCATCAGCGGTTCGAAATAGAGCTTGTCGCTGGTAGTGTAGTCCGTCGACACGGTTTCGGGGTTGTTGTTGATGATGATGGCCTCGTAACCGGCCTCGCGGATCGACCAGATGGCATGCACGGTCGAGTAGTCGAACTCAACGCCCTGGCCGATACGGATCGGGCCCGAGCCGAGCACCACGATCTTCTCCTTGTCGCTCACGACCGATTCGTTCTCGTCCTCGTAGGTCGAGTAGAAATAGGGCACGTAGGAGCTGAATTCGCTGGCGCAGGTGTCGATCATCTTGTATACGGGGAAGACGCCGTTCTTCTCGCGCAGCCGGTAAACGTCATACTGCGAGATGCCCCACAACTGGCCGATGAACTTGTCGCTGAATCCCATGCGCTTGGCGTCGCGCAGGGTTTCGACATCCATCGGGTGCGCTTTCACCTCGCGTTCGAATTCGACGATGTTCTTGAACTTTTCGAGGAAGAACATATCGATCTTCGTATTGTCGTAGATCAGCACCAGGTCGATGCCGTTGCGGATCAGCTGCGCGATGGCATAGAGGCGGTCGTCCGTAGCGTCCTTGATGTATTCCAGCAGCTGCGCGTCCGACCAGTCGTCGAATTTCTTGTGGTAGATATGGCAGACGCCCGTTTCGAGCGAGCGCATCGCCTTCAGGAGGCTTTCCTCCATCGTGCGGCCGATGGACATCACCTCGCCCGTGGCCTTCATCTGCGTACCCAGTTTGTTCGACGCATCGCTGAACTTGTCGAACGGGAAGCGGGCGACTTTGGTGACCACGTAATCGAGCGTCGGCTCGAAGCTGGCGGGCGTATTGGCCAGCATGATCTCGTCGAGCGTAAGCCCTACGGCGACCTTGGCCGTCACACGCGCGATCGGATAGCCGCTGGCCTTCGACGCCAGGGCCGACGAGCGCGACACGCGGGGGTTCACCTCGATCAGGTAGTATTTGAACGACAGGGGGTCGAGTGCGAACTGCACGTTGCAACCGCCCTCGATCTTCAGCTCGCGGATAATCTTCAGCGCCGAGTCGCGCAGCATCTGGAACTCCTTGTTGGTAAGCGTCTGGCACGGCGCCACGACGATCGAGTCGCCCGTATGCACGCCCACGGGGTCGATATTCTCCATGCAGCAGATGCTGATGGCCGTGTCGTTGTGGTCGCGCATCACCTCGAACTCGATCTCCTTGTAGCCCTTGATGCTCTTCTCGACGAGCACCTGGTGCACGGGCGAGAGGAACAGGGCGTGGCGCATCATTTCGCGCAGCTGCTCCTCGTTGTCGACGAACCCGCCGCCCGTACCGCCCAGCGTATAGGCGGGACGCAGCACGACGGGATAACCGATCTGGGCGGCGACCTCCACGGCCTCCTCGATCGACATGGCGATCTTCGATTCGATCACCGGTTCGCCCAGCGACTCGCACAGCTCCTTGAAAAGTTCGCGGTCTTCGGCGCGTTCGATCGACTCGAACGAGGTACCCAGAATCTCGACCTGGCACTCCTTCAGGATGCCTTTGCGGGCCAGCTGCACGGCCAGGTTCAGACCCGTCTGGCCGCCCAGCCCCGGCACGATGGCGTCGGGACGCTCGAAACGGATGATCTTGGCCACGTATTCGAGCGTCAGCGGCTCCATATAAACCTTGTCGGCGATATGCGTATCGGTCATAATCGTCGCAGGGTTGGAATTCACCAGAATTACCTCGTATCCCTCCTCCTTGAGTGCGAGGCACGCCTGCGTACCCGCATAATCGAATTCCGCGGCCTGGCCGATGACAATCGGGCCGGAACCGATGACCATTACCTTGTTTATATCTTTTCTCTTAGGCATTTTTACGCTCCTCCATTATTTTGGTAAACTTCTTGAACAAATAGCCGCTATCCTGCGGGCCCGAGGCACTCTCGGGGTGGTACTGCATCGAAAAGACACCGTCCCTGGCGCACTCCACGCCTTCGGCCGTGCCGTCGAGCAGGTTTACGTGCGTCAGCCTGAGGTCGGTGGCGGCCAGCGAGTCGATGTCCACGGCATAGCTGTGGTTCTGGCTCGTGATCTCGATCCGTCCCGTCTCCAGATTTTTCACGGGGTGGTTCCCGCCGCGGTGGCCGAACTTCATCTTCACGGTCTTGGCGCCATAGGCCAGCGATATGAGCTGGTGCCCCATGCAGATGCCGAAAATCGGCAGTTTGCCGCGCAGTTGCCTGACCAGCCCGATCACCGGCGTCACATCCTCGGGGTTGCCAGGGCCGTTCGACAGCACGATGCCGTCGGGATGGAAGGCCATGATCTCCTCGACCGTCGAGTCGTAGGGCACGATGGTCACGTTGCAGCCCACGCGATTGAGCTGGCGGATGATATTGTGCTTGATGCCGCAGTCGACGGCCACCACGTCGTACTTGTGGTTGGGAACGCGCGACATCCAGCGTTTCTTGCAGCTCACACGTGAAACCATATCGTGCGGCAGGCGATACTCGGCGAGCTTGCGCATCGCTTCCTCACGGGGCGTGGCGGCATCGGTGACGATGACCTTCTGGCTGCCCTCGTTGCGGATAATGCGCGTCAGCGTGCGGGTATCTACGCCCCAGATCGCCGGGATGCCGTACTCCTCGAACACCTCGTTCAGGGTTTTCGTATACCGGAAATTCGACGGCGAGTCGTTATACTCGCGCACGATCATACCGCCGATGGTCGGGTTCTTCGTTTCGTAATCCTCGTCGGTCATACCGTAGTTTCCAATGAGCGGATAGGTCATCACGACCATCTGATCCGTGTAGGAGGGGTCTGACATGATCTCCTGATACCCCACCATCGAGGTATTGAAGACGATCTCGTTGATAGCCTCTCGGTCGGCACCGAAGCCGTAACCGTAGAACTCCCGGCCGTTTTCCAGAACAATTTTCTTCGTAAATGGTTTCATTCTTATCTATTGGTTTTCATCACTTCGTCCGTAAACACTTCCCTGCCGCCCACGACGGTCATCGCCGCACGGCCCTGTACTTCCCAGCCCGCAAACGGAGTCGCCCGGCCCATCGAAAGGAACGTCGCAGGGTCGACCCTGTACCGTGCATCGAGATCCAGCACCGTAAAGTCGGCCTGGTCGCCGACATGCAGCCCGCCGCCCAGGCCGAATATCCGGCGGGGATTGACAGCCATCAGCGCGATCAGCTTTTCGAGCGTGATAATGCCCGGCAACACCATATATTTATATAACAGCGGGAAAGCACACTCCAACCCCACGATCCCCATGGCGCTTGCGGCCAAGCCGCGCGACTTCTCCGCGGCGGTATGGGGCGCATGATCCGTGGCGATCACCTCGATCGTGCCGTCCGTGATCCCCGCAAGCAGGGCATCGCGGTCAGCGCGGCTGCGCAGCGGCGGGTTCATCTTGAAGCGCCCGTCCTCCTGCAGATCCTCGTCGCAGAGCAGCAGGTAGTGCGGGGCCGTCTCGCAACTCACGCGCAGGCCCCTGGCCTTAGCGCGGCGTACCAGTTCGACGCTCTCACGGGTCGACACATGGCAGACATGGTACTGGCAGCCGGTCTTTTCCGCAAGCGCGATATCGCGTTCCACCTGCCGCCACTCGCTTTCCGAACAGATGCCCTTATGCCCGTGCGCACGGCAGTACTCCCCGTCATGGATATAGCCGCCCCGCAGCAGGTCGTCGACCTCGCAGTGCGCCACGACCGGCTTTCCCACCTGTGCAGCGCGGCGCATCGCCTCTTCCATCAGGCCGTCCGACTGCACGCCGCGGCCATCGTCCGAAAAGCCGACGACCTCGGGCGCCAGCGCCGCAAAATCGACCAGCCGGCCGCAGCCGCGCTGCCCCATCGTGATGCATCCGTAGGGAACTACGCGCACGACGGCATCGCGGCGGATGATGTCGGTCTGCGCACGGAGCGCCTGCGGAGTGTCGGGCGCAGGGTTCAGGTTCGGCATCGAACATACCGTCGTATAGCCTCCGCGGGCCGCGGCCGCCGTACCCGTCGCAATGGTCTCCTTCTGCGAAAACCCCGGTTCGCGCAAGTGGACATGCACGTCGACAAGCCCCGGCACCACGCGGCGCCCCCCGAGGTCTACGACCCGGTCGGCAACGCCCCCGGCGGGCACGACACGCCCCCCGTCGACGGCGAACTCCCCGGCCGCAAAACGGCCGCCGTCATAAATTACGGCATTGGTATAAAGCGTCTTCATCTGCGTAAGCGTAAAAAAATAGGGCAACTGAAACAGTTACCCTAATAAAACAAAATCGCCGAAAACCGGAGGAAATACGTCGCCCGACCAATAGTCTTGCTGCCAGGAAGCCTGCGCCGACAATATGCTGGGTTTACAATTCATAGGTTCTCGGGATCACTATAATTGTGCACAAAGGTAGGGCTTTTTTGCCGGGCATGCAAAATTTAGCCGGAAAATTTTCAACAAATAATCCACACCGCCCCCCGCCGCCGGAAACGCCAACCGCCCCGCAACGGCTTTACAGCCCGGAATGCCCCCCGGCAGCGTTATTTGACGATGAACAGGTCGACACCCGCCTCTTCGACGATGGTAACCATCTGTTCGGGAATCCCGTCGTCCGTGATGATCACGTCGATATCCTCCAACGCACAGATGCGCCCGAAACCGCGCTGCCCGAATTTCGACGAGTCGGCCAGCACGATATTCTGCGACGAGGCCTTCATCATCTTGCGCGTGAGTTTCGCCTCGTCGAGCGTCGAGGTGGTGATGCCGTGTTCGAGGTCGATGCCGTCCACCCCGAAAAAGAGTTTCGAGCAAATGCAGTCGTCCAGCGACCGCGAGGCCTCCTCACCCAACACCGAAAGCGACTTCTTATGCACCGTACCGCCCAGCTGCACGACATTGACGTTCTCCGCCTCGTTGAGCAGCACGCCCAGCCGCAGGAACGGCGTGACGATGTTCAGGTGGTGCCACTGGCGCATCTTGATCTCTTCGGCGAAGGCGTAGATCGTGGATCCCGATGCGATGATGATCGAATCGTTGTCGTCGAGTATCTCCACGGCACGCTGCGCGATGAGGCGCTTCGCATCGCGGTTGATATTATCCTTGACGTGCACGTCGAGGTCGGCGACATGGGGATTGGCGGGACGGGCGCTGCCGTGCACCTTGTAAAGCAGCCCCTTGCTCTCCAGGATTTTCACATCCTTGCGGATAGTCACTTTCGTAACCCCCAGTTCGTTCGCCACGTCGGTGATGCGCACGAAACCGTACTTGTTCAGTTTGTCGAGGATATATTTGTGTCGTTCGGCAATGCTCAGCATATCTCTCTGTCTTTTTAGCAGTTATTGGAGCAAATATAATTATTTTTTTCGCTTTTATCAAAAAAAGTATCCGAAACCGCACTCCGGCTCGGATACTCCCGGGCCGCAAGACCCGTATCATCATCTAAAATAGGAACATCCGGTTTAATTCCGCTCCGGCTCGGCATCGTAACCGTCGGCACGCGCCCCCCACATCATCAGGAATACCAGCATGCCGACGACGGCAACGCCGATAATCCCTACATAAGCCCAGTTCCAACCGTAATGCTGCGCCACGAAGCCCAGCCCCACGCCCGAAACGACCGTGCTGGCATAACCGAACAGGCCGGTAAGCCCGTTGGCCGTCGCGGCAGCCTTTTTCGTAGCCTGGTTCGCGGCGGCAATGCCGATCAGCGCCTGCGGGCCGTAGATGCAGAACCCGGCGGCACACAGCGTGAGGAAGAGCAACCACACGGGAGCATCGGCAGGCAACTGCCAGAACAAGAACACGAACAGCGCAGCACCCGCCATGCAGAACACGCAGGTGCGGTGCGCACGGCCCCTGAGCCATTTGTCCGTAGCCCAGCCGGCAAACAACATGCCGACGATACCGGCGATTTCGAACATCGCCACGAGCCACCCGGCATGCGACATGCTGACGCCCTTCGACTGGCTCAGCAGCGAAGGCCCCCAGTCGAGCACCGAGAAACGGACGATATATACGAAGAAATTGGCGAAGCCCAGGATCCAGATCAGCGGGTTCCTGAACACATGCTTCATCAGGAATGCGCGGTGCTCGGCACTCTTCGTCTCCTTCTTCACCTCCTTCACCTCGGTGCCTTCCAGTTCGGGAAGCCCGACCGAAGAGGGCGTATCGCGCAGGAAAGCGACCAACCCGATCGCCCCGGCGAATGCGATGGCCGAAGGTACCCAGAAACACCATTTCCACGCCCCGACATGCGCAGCCGAAACCATGACGCGCTCCATCCCGGCGGCATCGTCGGGGGCAACGCCCAGATTGGCGGCGATCGTCGCCACGGCGTCGGGGTCGGCCGTCATGTTCATGCCCACGGTACCCATGATATAACCGCAGAGGATCACCACGAGGCCCGCACCGATCGAATGCGAGGTATTCCACACAGACATCTTGGTCGCCAGCTCCGTAGGCGGAATCCAGTGGGTCAGCAGACGCGCGCAGGGAGGGAATCCCGTCCCCTGCAACATGCCGTTTATCACCCACATGATCCCCATGAAGAGGATCATCGTATTGGTGAACTGCGAACCGTCGTGCTGCCCCGTGATCCAGTAGGAGACATCCTCGCCGAATCCGAAGGCGAAGTTGGCCAGCGCACAGAGCGCAAGCCCGATGGCCATGTACCAGCGGGCGTTCATGCGGTCGGCCAGGATACCGTTCACGAAACGCGAAAGCCCGTAGACCACACCGTTCAGGGTCAGGAAAATACCCAGGCTGGTTTTCGAGATCCCCAGGTCGGCCTCCAGGCCGGGCATGGCCAGCGAGAAGTTTTTACGCACGAAGTAAAAGAGCGCATAGCCCACCATCGTGGCGATGATGGTACGCGTCTGCCAATACTTGAAGCGTTTGGTTTGTTCAGGAGTCATTTCGGAATGAAAGTTTAGTAGTTTCAGTTTGCAAATATACTACTTTATTTCCCAAATTCCGCCTTTCCCGAAAAGTTTATCGAGCCATTGTTCCATCCAACCGCAACGGAAAGCGATGTCGATGACCGTGAAACGACTGCGCATGTAAGGTATTTTTTCGAAACTTGCCCGGAACCTGGCACGCGATACGCCGATCTGCTCGGGTTCGTAGGGCGCACCGACCAGCTCAAGGCGGCGGCGGACTTCCCCGAACGGGATGATCTGCCGGCGGATACGCAGGCTCAGCTCGGGCCATGACTTCTTCAGACGCTGCAACTGCCTGCGCAGCCCCTCCTTATCGACATATTTGCCCCTGGTCTCCACCAGTCCGCGGGCCACGAATTCGGGATCGTTATCGAAAATCCGGCGAATATCCGCCTCGGTCTCTTCCCATGATTTCCAGGCTGCGACACACTTTTCGACGTCGAGTTCCTCGACCGGGGTTTCAAGCAGCATTTCGAGGAATGCCGTCGACGCAAGCGTACCTATACCCACCTTGAACCCGTGCGAAACGGATGCCCCGTTGTATTTGAGGTGTTCCATGTCCCACAGGTGGCTGAACTGGTGTTCGGCCCCCGACGCGGGACGGCTCGACTGAGTGGCCTGCATCGCAAAACCGCTCAGCAGCAGCCCTTCGGCCAGTTGTTCGACTTTGGCGACATTCCCCGCGTGTACGCCCGCCGGATCACAGAGCGCCTCTTTCAGGCCGTCCTGCACCACCGAGAATGCGAACTCGTCCATCAACTCCGACCCTACGGCGTCGGCCAGCATCCAGTCGGCACCGGCCGGGATCTTGGCGATCAGGTCGGCATAGCCCGAGGCGGAGAGCTTCGCAGGCGCAGCCGCGGCGATGTTCGGGTCGAGCACCATCCCCAGCGGCGCCGGGCAATCGAAAGTCTGCTTGTTGCCGTCCTTGGTGATCGAAGCCCCGTAAGCCGTATAACCGTCCATCGAAGCGGCCGTACCCACGACCATGTAACGACGTCCGTTATGGCTGGAACAGAGTTTCGTCAGGTCGTTGATCACGCCCGAGCCGACGGCTACGGGCACGGCATCGGTCTCGGAGAGCACGGTATCCAGCTCCCCGACATATGCCCATTCGGCATAGAGTTTCGGGTCGGTGAAGACATATGGTTCATCCTGTGCAACACCCGCCCCGGCCAGTATCTTATGCACGTCATCGCCGGCCACGCGCCATGTATTGGCATCGGCCACGACAAGCGCCCGCTTATCCGGGAAAAGTTTTCTGAACATATCCGCAACCTGCGGAAGGGTTTCGGTTCCGATCACCAATGCCTTGGTGTCGGTCGTGCGCGACAGGGCACTTTCTACTTTATTCATAGTACGATATTAATTTATTACCATCCGGGAAAGGGGATAAACTATCCCAAAGCAAAGTAAAGACGCAAATATTTTTCTCTTCACAGTCCAAAGTTAACATATTTTACTTTATTATGCAATATAAGAAAACAAAATACCGACAAATAGTTACCTTTTCTTTCCTTTTTCAATCCACAATGTCGATAAAAACCAGGGACTGCAGACACCCGCAGCCCCCGGTTCACCATAACCATCAAAACTAATTAACCTTCTTAACCTTCAGATTATCCAGCCACATACGATGGTTTTTATCATCGTCTTCAAGAGCCGAATAGATCTTAATGCGCGTATCGGCCGTAACGCCGGTGATCTTCACTTTGTGAGTCGTATAGCGATACGTATCCTTCAGTCCCTCCTCGATCATTTTATCCACAAGCACGTTACGTAAAGTCACCGTGGTACCGCCGCCGCTGATAACGGCATCGGCCGAGGTCTCGCCCGTTACGCTCACGATCGTCGCTCCGGTCACCGTCACCCCGAAATACTCGGTAATATCGGTGTTCGAGGGGGCCATCATATCCCCCTTCGTACTAGGCTCGTAATAGGGACACGCATCGAATTCCAGCTCGATCTCCGTAGCGCCGGACAACGAGGAAAGTTTCGGCAAAGTCAGCCATGCGGGGTTGCTGCCGCCACCGAATTTCATATATCCGGCGGCAAGCCCGACATTGAAACTGTTAGCCTTCCAATCCGCACGATCCCACTCGGGCAGGTATGCACTGAAATAGGAGTCGTTGTCCTTCACGCCCTGGCAATAGATGGAGTTCGCATCGCCCGTCGTAATCAATATCTTATCCGGATCGGAAAAATCGGTCGTGCTACCCAGACTGAAGCCGTAGGCACCATAGAACGGCTGACCGCCTCCGGGAAGATTCTCGAAGTCCTTATAGAGGAGGTATCCGGACTTGTCGGGAGCCGCGTCGGTCGTAACGGTAGCCGAAGCCCACTCGGAATCGAGAAGCGCCTCCTTATTCGCCGTCGACTTGCGGCGGAGCTCCAGCGTATAGGTCGCCCCGGGCGTCAGCCCGCCCCACACGAGCCGGTAATATTTATACTTCGTAAAATTGAATTTCGAGAAGTTCTCGATCGACCGGATCACATTCCCGCCGGCATCCTTCACCCGGAAATCATAGGTATCGGTCGACCCTACGGGCTGCTGCTCCAACGCTGCGGCGGACAGTTCCCACTCCAGCACGGCAAGGCCGTGTGTCTTCGCGTAAATCCGCGCAGTGGGAGCAATCATCGGCACTGGATCGGTAGTCACGAACTGAATCGTCGCCTCGTCCGAATCGAATTCATTCGCCACGGAGCCGTCGCCGACGAGCGCCTGAACCGAAACCGTATAATCCGTACCGGCCTTGAGCCCGGAAGCCGTATAGCTGGTGGCGCTGACGACTGCCGAGGAAACCTCGTTCCCGTCGGACGTCGTTTTGACCACAACCCGGTAATTGGCGGCGCCGCTCACTTCGGCCCAGCTGATCTTGGCCCCCGAGGAGGTCACGTCGGCAGACACCAATTCCGTTGGCGTCGCTAATTTTTCAGCCGCGAAGCCCAATGTCCCCACGACTTTCTGCGTCGGGTCGGAATTGAATTCCGCATTCCCGGCATAAAGCGCCCTGACGGTAAAGATATAGAGTCCGGGCTCCAGATCGGCGAACTCACAGTTCGAATCCGTCGTCTCGACAGTTTTCTTGAAGTCGGGACGCGTTTGCTGCGCCACGGAAGCCTCATAGGAAGTAGCCCCCTTCACGCCTTCCCACGCAAATGCGATGGAGGTCTCGGCTGGGGTGTAGGCAATCTTTTCAAGTTCGGGTGCCGGCAGCTTCTCGGTCACCTCCACCTTGTCGGCGGCCATGACGACGATATTGTCGATATTGATACGGTACCCCGTCTGGTTGTAGGTCTGCGCCTCGATCTTGATGCGCGTCTTGTTGGTAGCATCCTGGACGGTGAAAGTCAGCGTCTTCCACTTGCGGCCGGCAGCCGAAGTCTGCGCCGGGAGCACGGTATTGTTCACTTCGCCGTTGGTTACGACCCCGGCGCCTTCGGCCGAAACGATGTAGGTACCCGTTTCGTTATCGAAACGCAGGAAGTCGATCGAAACCGATACGGTTTCGGGTGCCGCCGAAAGGCCTTCGAGCTCCGGCGTCATGATCCAGCCGCCATTGGCCGTTACACCCAGCTTTACATAGCCCGGATGCTCGTATACACGCAGACCCGACCATTTTTCAACGCCGCGGTTGAGGCGGTAAGTATCGCCCATCGTATTGAAGACGTCGCTCGTACCGTCGGTTCCCGCCGTAATCATATCGGGCTCCGCAGGCTCCGAACCATCGAAATCCTTGCCGGCACCGGAACTTCCGTTCGGGCCGGGGCCCTTCTTGTTGTTCGGGTAATCGCCGCCCCACTTGAACAAGTCGAAGCCCATGCTGAACACCTCGTTCGACGAGCTTACGTTCCCCGAGACATCGCCCTGGAACTTCACGACCCCGTCGAGCTTGAAAGTCACATGGCAAACCATCTCGCCCAGCGCCACGGGGACACCGGTGATAGGCACCGAAATCGTACCGCTGCCTTCGCGTTCGATCACGGACTGATACGGACTGCTGATGCTGAGCCCCTCGGCGGCAGGGCCGTCGAGCGTAGCTTCGATCTCCACGACTTCTTCGCCGAAAGCCTTGTCATAGGCGATTTCGAGCGTCGCAGCGGATTCCGTATTAGACTTGAGCGACCCTGAAATCACGGGGTCTTTCACCGAGAAATGGCCGTCGGCCTGTGCAACCTCGATCTTGATCTCTTCGTCGTTGGCCGGTTTCAGATAAATGTATCCCGTGCGTTTGTCGCCGGCATTACGCTCGGCCGTAACGGTCACCCACTGATAATCGCGGCCATTGCCGGCACCATTGTCCGGGGAGATGGAGAACCAGTTGTTCACCGGAGTCCCGCTTCCGTCCGTACACTCGACACGTGCCGACCACGAACCGGCATAGCGTACCGAGATCTGGGTCGTAGCGCCAGAATTGTACGCCAGCTCGACGGCATCGGTATCCCGTTTGAGCGGAGCCACATCCGGATCGTCGGAGCAAGCCGCCAGACAGAGAACCGATACGAAGAGCATCGTCTTTATCCAATTTTTCATAAGTTTCATAACATTTTGATTAGAGTAATAACTATTACTGGAAATAGCAAAGCGGATGCGCCTCGGAGGCACGTCCTTACTCTCAAGAGATATGTCGGAACAACTTGCAGGACAAACATAAGCACATTTTTTCTTTTTTGCAAATTTTCACAGTCAAAAAATAGTATTATAATGCAAATTATTTCCTTTAGTAATTATTTAAATAGTTTTTAACACTCATGAAACACTAATAAGCGAACTTTACCACACGAAAGACAAGAATAAGACAAAACAAACCGAAACCGATAAAATACAAACAATAACAATTGACTAACAAATAGTTACAATGAATAAATATAAAAATACTCCGGAATCGCACAATTTCAGCTATTCTTTTTGCAAAGTTTTTAAACTAAATAGTTGCACGAAAGAAAATAAAAACATATATTTGAAAGCAAAATCAGAAGAACCTTATTTATTAAATAATTAAAAACACACAAACCTGACACACACGAAAACCTAACTACTTTTTACACTCTCCAGCAGAAGTTATATCGGGAATGACTTGCAACCAGCCGAAATCCCCGGAAAAACCCGGCCTCTTATATAATAATAGGTATGGGATCCGGCAACGAACCGATTGATAACTTAAACTGATGTAAAATGAAACAATGTTACACGCTGACCGGACTTGACGTACTGGGCAAAATACGCTCGTACATCAGGCTCCTGACGGTTACTCTTTTATATGTGACATTTGCGCTCCCGGCCTCGGCACAAGGGGGGGGGAAGGCCGTCTCGGGTATCGTTAAAGACGACACGGGAAATCCCCTCATAGGTGTCACCGTCACCGTCCCCGGTACCACGAAAGGCACGACTACCGATGCCAACGGTACGTACACGATCAATGCTGACAATTCCGAAAGCCTGAATTTCAGCTATGTGGGCTACAAAACCCAGACAATCCACGTCAACAACCAATCCACCATCGACGTCACCATGAGCGAAGACAACACCAGCCTCGAAGAGGTTGTCGTCGTCGGTTACGGCGTACAGAAGCGCCGCGACATCGTAGGTGCCGTCGAAACCCTTTCGACAAAGGGCCTCGAAGAGCGCATGGGTTCGTCGATGAGCATTTCGCGCTCGTTGCAGGGCGCCATCCCCGGCCTTACGATGACCTTTTCCGACGGTAAGCCCAACCGCGGCGCGACGGTGCGCATCCGCGGCGCGGAGAACTCGATCGGTTCGGGCGGTTCGGCCCTGGTGATGGTCGACGGCGTCGAAACCGACATGTCGACCGTGAACCCGGACGACATCGAGTCGATCACGGTGCTCAAAGACGCCTCGTCGACCGCCGTATACGGTGCCCGCGGTACCTTCGGCGTGATCCTCCTCACCACCAAGAAGCCGCAGAAAGGCAGTGCCAAGGTGACTTACAACGGTACCTTCACCTTCTACAAGCGCGCCACCAAGCCCCAGATGGTCACCAACGGCTACGATTATACCACCTCGTTCCTGGAATCCTACGTCAACGCATTCGGCAAGGATCCCTCGAACATCAACAACGTATTCAAATTCTCACGCACCTGGTACGACGAACTGGCACGCCGCAACAGCGACCCCTCGTATGAGAAATGGCGCGTCAACAACCGCAATGCCTACGAATACTTCGGCAATACCAACTGGTACGACGTATTCTACAAGGACTATACGACCGGACACCAGCACAACATCAGCGTAACGGGCGGCGGCGACGTGGCATCGTATTACGTTTCGGGCCGTATGTTCGAGCAGGACGGCATCTACAACGCCGGTGACGAGAAATACCAGCAGTTCAACGTCAAAGCCAAAGGCATCGTCAACGTGAAGCCGTGGCTGCGCGTGGAGAACACAACCGATTTCATGTACCGCTATTCGCACCAGCCGACGGGCCACACGGGCATCTCCACGACGCCGATGACGGTATCGCGCATGCTCAACCACCAGGCTTACCCCGTAGCCCTGGTCACCAATCCCGACGGCACGTGGACCGAAGCGGCCGTATATACGGGCTGGGCAGGCTTCGTCGAGGGTAACTCGTGGCGTAAAGACCGCAAGTTCGACATGAACAACCGCACGGCGGTTACGATCGACCTGCTGAAGGACGTGCTCGTCGCCGCAGCCGACGTGAGCTTCTATTTCAACCAGACCGACCGCCGGCAGGCCGTGAACAGCTACACCTACTACACGGGGCCCGACAGCTCGGGCGAACGTCCCTCGGGCTCGCTCTACGAAGAACGCTCCTACAACCGTCAGAAGGTCGCTTCGAGCGCCACGCTGACCTACACGCCCCGCCTGGGCGACAACCACTCGCTGAGCATCATGGGCGGTTGGAACATCGAAGATTACACCTACAAGAGCAACCTGATGAGCCGCGAAGGCATCATCATCCCCGGCAAGCCCAACTTCAGCCTGCAGGAAGGCGAAGCGATGACCCTGAAGGACAACGGCAGCTACGACTGGGGGCTGGTCGGCGCATTCTACCGCGTAAGCTACTCGTACAAAGGAAAATACCTGCTCGAAGCCAGCGGCCGTTACGACGGTAACTCCAAGTTCCCGTCCAACCAGCGTTGGGGATTCTTCCCCTCGGGTTCGGTGGGATGGCGCATCTCGGAAGAGAACTTCATGAAAAACGCCAACTGGCTCGACAACCTGAAGATCCGCGCATCGGTCGGTTCGGCGGGCAACGGCCTCATCAGCGATGCCTACGCCTACCTCTCCACGATGTCGATCGCACAGTCGAGCCTGCTGAACAACGGTTCGGTGTTCAACTACACGCAGGCGCCCTCCCCCATTCCCAAGAGCCTGACATGGGAAAAGGCCACGACCTATGACCTCGGCCTGGATTTCGAGGCATTCAACGGCCGCCTGAACTTCTCGGCCGACATCTACCGCAAGAAGACCACCGACATGTATGTGGTAGGCGAAGAACTGCCTGCCGTATTCGGCAACAGCGCCCCCAAGGGCAACTACGCCGACATGCGCACCGATGGCTGGGAGGCCAGCCTCTCGTGGCGCGACAGCCACAAGGTTGCGGGCAAGACCCTGAGCTACAATATTAAAGTCGCCGTATGGGACAACACCAGCAAGATCACCCGCTATACGGCCAAAACAGGTACGCTCCCGACCAACTACTCGATCAACTATTACGAGGGGATGACCCTCGGCGAAATGTGGGGATACAAGTGCGACGGGCTGTTCCAGAGCGACGAAGAGGCGCAGACATGGGCCAACTATTCGAAGTTCACCAACCGTTCGGCGACCTGGCAGGCCGGCGACCCGCGCTACCTCGACCTGAACGGCGACGGATACGTCAACAACGGCAACAACACGATCTACGACCACGGCGACCTGGTGAAGATCGGCAACACCACGCCCCGCTACAGTTACAGCATCCAGGGCGGCGTGCGCTGGAACGGCATCGGCATCAGCATGATGTGGCAGGGCGTCGGCAAACGCGACTGGTATCCGGCCAAGGAATCGGGTTATTTCTGGGGACAGTACGGCCGCCCGTACAGCATGGCACTCCCGTGGCATAACAGCGACCGCTGGTCGCCCACCAACCGCGGCGCCTACTGGCCGCGCCTGGTCGGCTACTCGGCCAGCGACTCGGGCCTGATCCTCGCGCAGCCCAACACGCGCTACGTGCAGGACGCTTCGTACATCCGCCTGAAGAACCTCACCATCGACTACAACTTCCCCAAGGAGCTGGTCAACAAGATCGGCCTCCAGGCACTCAAGATCTATGTGTCGGGCGAGAACCTCCTGACCTTCTCACCGCTCAAGAAGTACGCGAAAAACTACGACCCGGAAGGTATCTACGCCGGCGATGCGGACTACGGAACCAACAAGTTCGGTAGCGACAACTTCGGCGACGGCGACGGTTATCCCGTCATGAAATCGTACACGATCGGTTTGAGCATAACTTTCTAAATTACGGACGACAATGAAAAAGATAACATATATTTTGCTTTCGGCCTGTTTCCTGCTCACGTCCTGCGAGGATTTCCTTAACAGGGATCCCGACGCCAAGGTCGGATCCGGGGATTATTTCACGGACGAAGGCTCCCTGCTGACCTATACCAACGGGTTCATCCAGAAATACACCCCCAGCGCAGCAGACCTGGGCTACGGCGACGGGTACTCGGACATCATGGCCACCGAAAAGTCGTTCACGTTCCTGACCAACGCCTCGTGGACACCCGACCTGCAGAGCGGCTGGTCGATCAGCAACTGGACGCCGATCTACAACATCAACTATTTCCTGGTGCACATGCGCGAGGCGAAGGGGCTCTCCGAAGCTACCTACAACCACTACGAAGGCACAGCCCGTTTCTGGCGCGCCTGGCAATACTTCGAGAAGGTCAAGACCTTCGGCGCCGTACCCTGGTACGACGAGCCGATCGACCCCGAGGACATGGTGGCACTCTACAAACCGCGCGACAGCCGCGAATACGTCATGGAGCGCGTGCTCGAAGACCTGGACTTCGCCTGCAAACATTGCTACACGTCGTCGGAATGGATCAACTGCGCCCGCATCAACCGGTACATCGCCCTGGCCTACAAGGCCCGCGTCTGCCTGTTCGAAGGCACCTACCGCAAATACCATTCGGTTGACCCGTCGACGGGCAAGGCGTGGGAAGACAAGCAGGCTTCGGAGAAATTCCTGCGCGAATGCGCCGAGGCATGTGAGGAATTGATGGCGGCCGGCGTATACAGCATCGTGAACAACCCCGCCAACGTCAAGACCCAGTACCGGGAGCTCTTCACGCAGGAGGCCGTCAACACGACCGAGGTGATCTGGGCACGCCAGATGAGCGTCGGCATGACCACGTTCCACGACCTGACGTGGCGTTACACGTCGGGCAGCTACGGACAGCGCTGGTCGCTCGACCAGGATTTCGTGAAGACCTACCTCAACCTTGACGGTTCGCGCCACACGGCGACCGGCGAGGAGTTCACGACCGAAGTCGAAAACCGCGACTACCGTCTCTCGCAGAGCATCATCACGCCGGGCTACACGAAGCTGGTGGGCGGCGTTTCGACCGCGACACCCCCCGATTTCACGGTGACGCTGACCGGCTACCAGGTCATCAAGTTCAACATCGACGACAAGGCATACGAGTCGGCATCGGTTTCCTACAACTCGCTGCCCATCATGCGTTACGCCGAGGTACTGCTCAACTACGCCGAGGCAAAGGCCGAGCTGGGCGAATTCAGCGACGACATCTGGAACAAGACCATCAAACCGCTGCGTGAGCGCGCAGGCGTCGACGGTAAGCGCCCAACGTCGGCAGACCCCTATCTGCAACAGTACTACGGGCTGAGCGACAGCGACCTGCTGGAGATCCGCCGCGAGCGCGCCATCGAGTTGCTGCTGGAAGGGTTCCGTTACAATGACCTGATGCGCTGGCATGCGGGCGAGCTGCTGAACAAGCAGTGGTACGGCATCTACATCCCGGCCATGGATACCTCCTACGACCTCAACGGCGACGGCATCAACGACGTCTGCGTGATTTCGGGCGAAGCCGGCAACGAACCCGGCGTAACGTACATCGTACTCGACGACAGCAAATATTCGCTGGAGAACGGCACGACCGGACGTCTGCTCTATACCGTGGGCCGCAACTTCGAGGAGAAGCGCTACCTGCGCCCCATCCCCAAGACGGCGCTGAACATCAACCCCGACCTGGGACAAAACTACTACTGGAGATAAACAAGGAGGAAACGCGCCCCGGGCGGGATTTTCCCGGGGCGCGCATCCCGATATAAACCTTAATTCAGCATACAATGAAACGATACATATTTATCATCGCCGCACTCACCGCCCTGATCTTTACCGGGTGCTCGAATGACGACGACCGCCCGGTAAAGACCCCCATAGATCCGCTGACCGACATCTACGGAGTGGTGACCGACAACCAGGGGAACAGACTGCAGGGAATCGTCGTAAGCGACGGATATACCTGCACAGCCACCGACGAGAACGGCGTCTACCAGCTTACGGCCGGGGAATTCTCCTATCAGGTGTACCTTTCGATCCCCGCGGCATACGAAGTCCCCATGTCCGAAGGGCTGCCCTGCTTCTGGCAGAAACTGACCGAAGGGCGCAAGCGCTACGACTTCACGCTGACCCCGCTGGCCGGAGGTGCCGAGAACGAGTTCAACCTCTTCTGCGTGGCCGACCCCCAGTGCCAGAACACGACCAACATCGCACGTTTCAACAACGAAACGGTACCCGACATCGCCGCGCAGGTCGCAGCCTCGACGCTGCCGTGTTACGGCATCACGTTGGGCGACATAGGCTGGAACACCGAGAATACGGACTACACGAACGACGTATTCCCGCTGATGAAAAAGGCCATGCAGATGGACAAGGTCGGGCTGCCGCTCTTCCAGCTGATGGGCAACCACGACAACAAGGTGATCGCCGTCAGCAAGAACGACTATACCGTGGCACACGACATCGCCGCACAGCGGAATTTCGAATACATCTTCGGCCCCGTAAATTATTCGTTCGACCGCGGCAACGTGCACATCGTCGCCATGGACAATATCATTTTCCCGAGCCACAAGGATTATTCGCTCGGATTCCGCGACGACCAGGTCGAGTGGCTCCGCCAGGATCTGAGTTATGTTTCGAAAGACAAAATGGTGATCTTCTGCGTACACATCCCCATGCGCGCCAGCAACAACCAGAACGTACAGGCGGTACTCGAACTGCTCAAGCCGTTCGCCGAGGTGCATATCATGTCGGGACACACGCACTATGCCGAGAACAACACCTACGACAGCCACTACGAACACGTGCACGGCGCAGCCTGCGGCGCATGGTGGCATTCGACGATCAATACCGACGGAACGCCCAACGGCTATGCGATCTACAAGGTCAAGGGCGCGACGATCGACAACTGGGTTTATAAGGCCACGGGCTTCGACCCCGATTTCCAGATACGCCTCTACCGCGGCAGCGACATCTTCATGGAAGGGTATACGCCTTCGTACCAGTTCTATTACAAGGGCGACGACCAGATCGTGGCCAACATCTGGAACGCCGACAAGGACTGGAAGATCGAAGTCTATGAAAACGGAACCAAGACCGGGGAAATGAAGCCCTACGAGAGCAATGCGACCAAACGCGACGCATGGGCATCAGGCTACCACTGCGGCGTACAGGGACGCGCCCCGAGCAACTACGACCGCACCAACACGAGCCACCTGTACTACTACACGCTCCAATCGTCCACGGCTTCGGTCGAAGTCCGCGCCACGGATAAATTCGGCCAGACTTACAGCCAGTCGAAATTCACTACGGGCCTTGCCGAGGATTTCCCGGTCGGCGAGTAGATTATTACGGAAAAATTCGTAACTTTGTGAATTGCGATTCAAAAGCAGAAACGAAATGAAACGACTGATCTCGATACTCGTCGCCCTGTCGGTCTGGGGCATTGCCTGCGCACAGCCCTCGGTACGCATTGCCCACGGGCCCTACCTGCAACAGGTCACCGACGACGGCTTCACCGTGGTATGGACGACGACCATGGACGCCGCGTCGTGGGTCGAAGTAGCCCCTGACGACGGATCGCATTTCTATGCCGCCGAGCGGCCGAAATATTACGATTCGCACATCGGCAAACGCCGCATAGGACGCCTGCACCGCGTACGCGTGGAGGGGCTGGCTCCGGGGACGACCTACCGTTACCGCATCATGCAGCAGGGCGTGCTCTGCGACCAAGGCAACAAGCGGGTAGTCCTGGGCGAAGGTTACGGGAGCGACATCCTCAAACACAAGCCCTATACGGCCACTACGCTAGACGGGCGGAAAGAAAAAACTGAATTCTGGGTCGTGAACGACATTCACACCCAGGATTCGATCTTCCGGTTGCTGCTGGAAGGCGTCGGGAAGGCCAAACCCGATTTCGTCTGCTTCAACGGCGACATGCTCAGTTCGATGGAGTCCGAGAAACAGCTTTTCGAGGGTTATCTCAATTCGGCGGCCGAATTGCTGACACCCGCGGGAATCCCGATCTTCGCCACGCGCGGCAACCACGAGAACCGCGGCTCCTTCTCCCCGAGATTCCTCGACTACTTCCCGACCTCCACGGGCGAGGTATACTACACGTTCCGGCAGGGCCCGGCCTATTTCGTCGTACTGGACTGCGGCGAGGACAAACCCGACAGCGACATCCGCTACTACGGGTTGTCGACTACCGACGCCTACCGCGAACAGGAAGCCCGCTGGCTGAAGGGCGTGGTCGAAAGCGAGGAATACCGCTCGGCACCCCTGCACATCGTCGTGCTGCACATGATCCCGGGCGGGAAAAGCAGCTGGCACGGCGAACAGGAACTCCGCAGGCTGCTCGTACCGATCCTCAACGAAGCTTCGGTCGACATCATGCTATGCGGGCACTACCACCGCTACCAGTGGATCGACGACGGGAGCCGGGGCACGAACTTCCCGATCCTCGTAAATTCGAACCGGGACAAGCTCGTGGTGAAGGCCGACCGCAGGGGAATCGACATCGACGTCGTGAACACGGGCGGCGAGGTCATCAAACGCCACCGGATCGACAAGTAACCGCCTGCAAGGAAACAGAACAAGGACAAAGGCGCTTCCGGGCGCCTTTGCTCTTGGAACAAACCGCAGAGAACCAACAAAACGCAATATGAAAACATCCAGACTACTGACCGCCTTCGCCACCGCCGCCCTGCTGCTCGGATGCGCCCCGGGCGGGCAAAAGGCCGAAGGGCCCTACTACATCGACATCAAAGACCGCGCACAGCTGCACGAGTGGTTCCGCTATTCGCCCGAGCGGCCGGTCGTCATCAGCGGCCACCGCGGCGGCATGGTGACGGGATTCCCCGAAAACTGCATCGAGTCGTTCGAGAAGACGCTCACGATGATGCCCTCGTTCTTCGAGATCGACCCGCGCATGACCAAAGACAGTGTGATCGTGCTGATGCACGACGCCACGATCGACCGTACCACGACCGGCACGGGCAAGGTTTCGGACTACACCTACGCGGAGTTGCAGCAGTTCTTCCTCAAGGATCGCGAAGGCAACGTCACGACCTACAAGATCCCCACCCTCGAGGAGTGCATCGCCTGGAGCCAGGGCAAGACGATCCTCAACCTCGACATCAAGGACGTCCCGCTCGAAGTGATGTCGCAATTCATCAACCGCCTGGCACCGGCCAACGTGATGTATACCGTGCGCAACGCCAAACAGGCGCGCACGTATCTCGACCGCGACCCGCAGGCGATGTTCTCGTGCTGGTGCAAGAACATGAAGGAGTTCAACGAATATGTCGGGGAGCGAATTCCCTGGTCGCAGGTGATGGCCTACGTCGGCACGATGATGCTGCCCGACCAACAGGAGCTTTACGACAACCTGCACCGCAACGGCGTGATGTGCATGATCTCGCTCGCCCCGACGCACGACCGCAGGGCCACCGACGCGCAGAAGATACAGGGCTATGAACTCGAAATCCCGACGGGTTGCGACGTCATCGAAACCGACTACCCCTACTTATTCCAGAACCTCAATCTCAACCGCAAGTAAACAAATGGCTGCATTCGAAAAATACCGCTCGGTCTACACGCACGACGAACTGATGGAACACCTGCGCCGCATCCGGCACGTGGCGCTCGACATGGACGGCACGATCTACATGGGCATGTCGCTCTTTCCCTACACCAAGCCGTTCCTCGCGGGGCTCAAGGAGATGGGCATCGGCTATTCGTTCCTGACCAACAACCCGTCGAAGTCGATCGCCGACTACCTGCACAAACTCGACGTGCTGGGCATACGGGCGACACGCGACGAGATGTACACCACCGCACTGGCGACGATCGACTACATCAGGGAGCATTACCCTGCGGCCAAACGGCTTTTCCTGCTCGGCACGCCGAGCATGATCTCGGAATTCGAGGCCGCAGGTTTCGAATCGGCCGCAGATTCGGCGGACGACGTGCCGGACGTGGTGGTCGCGGCGTTCGACATGACGCTGCAGTATGACCGCCTGTGCCGCGCCGCATGGTGGGTGTCGCAGGGCGTGCCCTACATCGCCACCAACCCCGACCGGGTATGTCCCACCGACCAGCCGACGGTACTGGTCGACTGCGGTTCCATTTGCGCTTGCATCGAACATGCCACGGGAAGGCGGCCCGACATCACGCTCGGCAAACCCGATCCCAACATGCTCTCGGGCATACTCTCGCGCCACGGCCTGCAACCCGACCAGATCGCGATGGTCGGCGACCGCATCTACACCGACGTGGCGATGGCGCACAATGCCAAGGCCATGGGCGTGCTGGTGCTCTCGGGCGAAACGACGCTCGACGTGGCGGACAAGGCCGACCCGCAGCCGCACATCACGGCCGACAGCATCGAAGTGCTGGGCGCGCTGATCCGCGAAGCGCACGGCAAATAACCGGACGCAGCATGCCGTCCGGCTGACCGGCAGCACCGCACCGCCGCATCGGCATATCAGCGCTTGGGCGCACAAATGCCTGTCGGAAACAGCACTCCGAATAGGCGGAGGTTATACTCCTATCAGAAAAACCGGGCTCGCAAGGGCCCGGTTTTTTACGGTGTTCACCGGAAAAGCACTATCTTTGCAGAAGATAAGTTGCACCCGGGCATTTGAGAGCAAGCTCCCTTGCCGCCCGTTTGCACCATCATCGCGGCGATAGAGCCAGATAAACGAACGGTAAACCCTATGGAACACAATATCCTCATACCCTTGCTGCTGACGCTGGGCGCCGGACTGGCCACCGGCATCGGCAGCGCCATCGCTTTCTTTGCCCGCCGCACCAACAAGCGGCTGCTGTCGTTCTCGCTGGGCCTGTCGGGCGGCGTGATGATCTACGTATCGTTCGTCGAGCTGTTCCAGCAGGCGCACGCCACCCTCTCGGACGAATGGGGCGCACAGACGGGGATCATCGTCACCGTCGCCAGCTTCTTCGCCGGGATACTGCTCATCGGCATCATCGACCGGCTCGTCCCCTCGTTCGAAAACCCCCACGAGGCACACATGGTCGAGGAGATGGACAAGCAGCCCCGCAACCCGAAGCTCATGCGCATGGGCGTAATGACCGCACTGGCAATCGGCATACACAATTTTCCGGAAGGTATCGCCACGTTTACCTCGGCCGTGGACAACATGGCCCTGGGCGTTGCCATCGCCGCGGCGATCGCCATCCATAACATCCCCGAAGGCATTGCCGTCTCGATCCCGGTTTACTACGCCACGGGCGACCGCAAAAAAGCCTTCAAACTCTCGTTGTTGTCGGGGCTCGCGGAACCTGTCGGGGCGGTGCTGGCCTACCTTGTGCTGATGCCCTTCATGACGCCGACACTGATGGGCTGCATCCTCGCGGGCGTGGCGGGAATCATGGTATTCATTTCGATCGACGAACTGCTGCCAGCGGCCCGTGAATACGGCGAAGCGCACATCTCGATCTACGGCGTAGTAGCCGGCATGGCACTGATGGCCGTAAGTCTCATAATGCTCGGATAAAACAATGGACATCCTGTTACTACTCGTCGGCCTGGGGCTGATCCTCGGCGGCGCAAATTTCCTGACGGACGGCTCTGCGGCGGTAGCCCAGCGTTTCCGCGTCCCGGAATTCATCATCGGCCTGACGATCGTCGCCGTCGGCACCTCGATGCCCGAACTGGTGGTCTCGGTGCTCTCGGCTGCGGCGGGCAACAGCGACGTGGCGATCGGCAACGTCGTCGGCTCGAACATCTTCAACGTCTTCGTAATCCTGGGAATCTGCGCGCTGATCCGGCCGCTCGTGCTTACGAAGGAGAACATCCGGCGCGACATCCCGTTCGGCATGGCCGCGTCGCTCGTGCTGCTGGCGGTCACTTCCGACCGCCTGGTATGCGCCGGGGCAACGGACAGAATCGGCCGCCCGGACGGCATCGTCATGCTCGCGCTCTACATCGGGCTGATGTGGTACATGATCCGCACAACCAAACGCCAGCGCAGCATGCCCGGTGCAGCGGGCGGGACGATAATCCCGGCATCTGAAGCCGGAGCCATCGTAAAAAACGGGGTGAAGCAAGCCGAAGTGACTAAGAAACCGATGGCGTTGTGGCTGGCGGGGGTGATGATCGCAGGAGGGCTCGCGGGACTGATCTTCGGCGGCGAGATGTTCCTGAAAAGCGCTACGGCGATCGCCCGCACGCTCGGAATCAGCGAATCGGTCATCGCCATCACGCTCGTGGCGGGCGGCACGTCGCTGCCGGAACTGGCTTCGTCGGTGGTATCGCTGCTCAAAGGCAAGGCCGAAATGGCGCTCGGGAATGTCATCGGATCGAACATCGCCAATATCCTGCTGATCCTGGGCATCAGCGCCACGATCCACCCCCTGACGATGGGCGGGATCACGCTGACGGACATCCTCGTGGTCGTGCTGAGTTCGCTGCTGCTGTTCATGGCAGCCTTCACGTTCCGCAGCAAAAAGCTCGACCGGTGGGAAGGCGCTATCTTCCTGGCGATTTACATCGCTTACATCTGGTATTTGGTCAGGTAACGGTCGACCAGCCGCGGCAGGGCATAGCCGCCCAGCGCGGCGGTTTCCACGGACGGGAAAGCGGGCATGGCGTCGCATTCGATGCGGTGGAAAACCGCATGCAAAAGCTGGTGCGAAAGCTGGTGTCCGGGCATCGTGACACTGCGCCGCAGGTGCCACCTGCCGTTGCCGAGCAATTCGCGGAACGCCGCCGTTGCAGCCAGCTCCGCGAAATCCGCAGCCTTGTCCGTTTCGATAAGCGGAAATTCATACAACCCCTGCCAGATATCGCCTCCGCCGCGACGGTGCAGCAGCGTCTGCCCGCCGCAGGTCACGTGCAGGTAGTTGAACCAACGGTCGCGCATCTTCCCGCGCCCCTGTTTTACGGGACGCACGCCCACCGTGCCCGCAGCCAGAGCGAGGCACCGTCCAGCCAGGGGGCAATCCCCGCACCGGGGCTGCGCGGGGGTACATTGCAGGGCCCCGAAATCCATGATCGCCTGGTTGTAAAGTCCCGGACGGGAAGTATCCAGCTGCGACTGTGCCAACTCGGCGAACGCCCTCTTCCCGGCCGTCGTATCTATCGGGATCCCGATATCGAAAAGCCGTGCCAACACCCGGTATACATTCCCGTCGACCACCGCGCACGGGGCGTCGTAAACGATCGAGCAGACGGCCGCCGCAGTATAGTCGCCCACGCCGGGCAGCGCGCGCACCTCCCCGTACGTGGCAGGGAACACCCCGCCGAACCGAGACACGACCTGCCTCGCGGCAGCATGGAGGTTGCGGGCACGGCTGTAATAGCCCAACCCCTGCCACAGTTTGAGCACCTCGTCCTCAGGCGCGGCTGCCAGTGCGGCGATGTCGGGGAACCGCTCCGTAAAGCGCAGGTAGTACTCCAATCCCTGCGCCACGCGCGTCTGTTGCAGGATAACCTCCGAAAGCCATATCCGGTAAGGGTCGCGCGTGCGACGCCAGGGCAGGTCACGGCCTTCGCGGGCGAACCAGGATAGCAATATGTCGGAAATGTTCTCCATCTTTCGGATGCAAAAGTACTAATCAAATCTAACTATATGATAGACAGTATATGACAAAAGTCGAGGTAATGATTTGTCAATTCTGAGGGCTGTATCCTTTGCATTCCATTCTAACTTGTCAAAGACTCCGATACAAAGATAGGAAATATGCAGAAAATAGGCAAAAATCTTTTAGTATTGGAGTGATTTACTCCCGGCATAATTTCTGAACGCCAGAGTTGATTTTACAACTTACCTATGCTTTCATTACTCCGACTGTTTCCGGATAGCCTGTCCTATTCGTTTATAATAGGGGCTGTCTAACAAGTTTTAGAGCGCCTCTTTTTCATGCGAATTCGGGTCATTCGAATATTTCAGAAGATTTTTTTGTAAATTTTTCGGATAAAAGTTGTCAGATCAAATAAAATATACTATGATTCGATAAACGAAAGATACGCAGTCTAAACTGTTTATCTTAGCAAGGGACTTTCAAAAGCAATAATCATCGATAAGCAGTCAAGGCTACGTGCACATGGTGCGCGGACCTTGGCCGAGATGGTTATTGCAAATTAGTACAAGAATGGTGTCCCTTGCTAATCGCATTAAGATCCGCGCATTTTTTTGAAAATGTATTATTCAAAATAAATGCCGGATTATGAAACGACAATTAAGAGTACTGCCCATCACCAAAGATAAGCAACCTTTCTCGAACACTCGATTAGAGCCGGAATGCCGGTTTCGATTCGGAGAGTTATATCTATTCCATCGTACAAATTATCGTTGTCCCGCTATTTCTTCTTTGTGGGGAATTTTCAATGACTATAAAGAAGGTCGATTGTTTTTGGAATCGAGCAGTCGGGATCTTCGCACTTTCCGCCACTGGCATATTGTACCGAAAGAGTATCGTTATTGCCGACGTGCCAGTCGGCATGAGTTACGCGATTATATATCGGGATTGATTTATAATGAATGTCATACCCGGTTATCCGCCTTACATCCACCTAACCTGCATTTTGCCATGAAGAATCCTCCTTTGTCAAGGGAGGGGCAGTGACGCGACTCATTGCAGGAGGAAGGGGCAGTCGTCGGCCCCTTCCGTTTTTTTGCGAGGGAGGGGGAGAGACGGAAGGTTTTTATGCAGAAAAGCAAGATGAAAATTTTTGTTATACGGTAAAACGGTATCCTGCACACCTACCGCGGAGGAAACAACAGCCGCTCTCATCCTCGCCAGATGCTCAAGATTTGAGCAAATGTTTGTTTCGACGAAAAATGCTTTTGATTTTCCTTTTTGTGTGCCGCCTCCGTTTGAAGATCAGGCGGCAAACGACGCCTTTGAGTTGGACTCCGCCCGTATTGGTGCGCAACAGCTCCGCATAGCGATACAGTATGTAGAGATAGGCCGGTGTTCTGACGACAGACGACGCATGTTGCGCAGCCGCCAATGCATGGACAGACACCGGCGGATCTGCATCCGGTTGGTGTCGATGACCTGAAAACGGTAACGGCCGCCACCGTTCATTCGCTCGGTTTTGTACAGGATGTTTCCTATATTCAAATCCTTATGCTCTACGCCGGCCAGTGCATCCGAACACGAAACTCAACTACACCATCAAGCACGCTTTTCGCCTCGTCCCGTCGCATGAACAGTTCGGTCGCAGGGCCTGTTAAGTACACATCCACCTGCGCTTGATGGAATTCCCAACGGCGGGGTATTCCCATCTTGTGGAGCGGTAAGTCAGTTCTTGTTTGTTCTTTGCGGCGTAACCTGCTTATTTCTCAATATCACGGATAAAACCATTGCGACAATCAAGGCCAACACGGCAATTCCAGCGAAGGACATGTGCAGGCCGTAATGTTTCCCGACGAAACCTATAATGACAGGCCCCAGCAAAAGGCCGGAATATCCCAACGCATTGATTAGACTTATGATGTTATGGACAGCCATGCCTTGAATACCTGCCGCAAAGGATATGAGCTGCGGAATTATGTTGGCCGCGCCCAGACCGACAAAGGCAAACCCAACTGCAGCAGCAAATATGTTGTCGATCAAAGCAACCATGAAAAGCCCTGAAGCAATCATGAGTGCGCCATATACCACAACCCGTCTTTGCCCGATTTTTTCAACGATACGGTCTCCAAGCAGCCTCATCGCAGTCATGGTTACTGCGAATGCCGTGTAAAAGAATCCCGCTACCGACATGTCGACACCTCTCTCCTGACTGACAAATATGGCCGACCAGCTCATTACGGCACCTTCCGACGCGTACATGATAAAGCAGACGAGCCCGATCACGATGACCATCGGCGGTATATGCAACCGATTGCTTTTTACCTCTTTTGTTCTGTCGTTCTGAAGCAACTCCTCTTTGGGCAGGAGATCTCGACACCCCGTCACCATCGCAGCCAATACCGGAACCATACAGGCGACGACCGCCCAAAGCGGAATGACGCCGAAGGCAAACAATGCGCTCATTGCCCCTGCACCGATCAAGGTTCCTATCGAGTAGCCCCCGTGAAATCCGGACATCAGCCGCCGTCCTGTCCGTGTCTCCATCGCCACGCCGTTGAGATTGGCCGCGACGTCTATCGTTATCGTACATGCTCCGAATAGCATCAACATCCCTCCGGTAAGCCACGGATCGACCATAAGGCTGATGACGAGGAGTGCCGTCGCCATCAGAAAACCGGAGATATAAACGACCCGTTTCGCCCCGAACTTCACACACAGCCATCCGGAAACCGGAAGCGCGAGTATAGAGCCGAGGCCCGAACAAAGCATCAGCACTCCCATCGTCTCTTCATCGAGGCCGAACGCACTTTTGACATACGGCACCAAGGGAGCCCATGCCGCTTCAAGACAGCCGATTACCCAGAATGCGGTGCGGTTGGCTATTATCGGGTGATTGTGATTCATACTGTATAGTATAGGTAGATTGATTATTTATGCCGTTTGCGGTATTTCGTCGGAGACATGCCGTATTCTGCCGTAAAGAGTCTTACAAAATGAGGCACATCGTTGAATCCGACCGTATAACAGATTTCGGACACCTGTTTATTCGAATTTTTGAGAATCCCGCACGCGGTGTCGAGCCTGTATTTCGTGACGAATTGCGTGAATGTCATTCCTTTTTGCTTCCTGAAATAGGAGCAAAAAGCCGAGCGGTTCATTCCCATCTCCTGTGCAATATCATCCAGCGTGATATTGTGTATATAGTGCGCCATGACATACTCCGTGATATGCTGCATTCGGCGGACATCCTTTTCGATACGGATCGGTTTGCCGGCAGGGATATAATCCGTTTCCCTGAATACGGCAGGCAGCAGGGTGAACATCTCGCATAGGCGCCGGATGTCGCTCATCTCGTTCATGCGCGATAATACGCTTCCGATGGAGCGTGCGGCTTCCCGCCCGAACTTCAGCGCTTCCGTAGGAAACGAGATTCCGTAGAGAGCATTTCTCAACTCCGGAAAATCCTCCATGCAACGCATGATGAACGAATGAGAAAAGGCGACCATAAGATAATGAACGAATCCGTTGCCATCGGCCGATGCGGGATCATATTTCCATCTATGGTGCATCCCGGGAGGAATAATCAACGCATCTCCTTCTGAAAAAGTCATGGTCGTATCACCGGCGACTCTGATCCCCTTTCCTCTTACCACATAATAGATTTCCCACGCATCATGCTTGTGCAGTTTTGCTTCGAGCTCATAATGAATATGTTGGTCTATGAAGAAAAAGGAGTGGTTTTGCTCCTCCGGCAGCGAATAAGGAATGATCGATTCTTCTATCATGGCTGCTTTATTTTGCGCAAATATACAACAAATATATATCACGATAAAACAAATAAGGCACAAAGACAACTCTTAACTTTGCATTTGAAAAATAAAACATAACTAACAAACATCGTAATATGGATTTCTATGAAGTATTGGAGAAACGCCGCACATATCGTGATTTCTCCGACCGTGAAGTAAGCGACGAGATTTTGAAAAGAGTAATCGGTTCGGCATTCAAAGCGCCGACTAACGACCACCTGCGCCAGTTGGAGTTCGTCGTGGTGCGTGGCCGCGAACACATCGCCAAGGTAATCGCCCCGCTTGCCAAGAACATGGCGGCGTTCAAGGAACTGGTGGCAGAGGTGGACGAGTCCGATGACAAGGACAAGATGGCGATGTTCGCCGACGCGCTGCCCAAACAGCAAAGGATGCTGATGCAGAGCGGGTTGCTCATCATCCCCTTTTTCCGCCAACTGACATGGCCGTTGCTCAAGCCTGTGGAACAAAGTTCGCTCAACTATTTCGCTTCGGCATGGTGTGCTTTGGAGAACATGCTGCTCGCCGCCACCGCCGAAGGGCTGGGGACGGTGTTCCATATTCCCGTAAGCGACGAAGCGGAGAAGATCAAGGAGATCGTAGGGGCTCCCGAAGAGTATGAGTTCACCTGCCTGCTTACGATGGGCTACCCAGCCGAGAACGCATTCCTGCCCAAGCAGAAGGTAATCGACGTGGAAAGCAGAATACACATCGGCATCTGGTGAAACGGGCTGCATGAAAGGACACACCCTCATATTGGCAGCGAATATCCTGTTCGGCGTCAGTATGCCGGTATTCAAATACCTGATGAACAGCGGCATACAGTCTGAGGCCATTGCCTTTCTTCGGGCAGTCGTGACATGTGTCCTGTTTTGGCTGTTGTCCCTTTTCCTGCCTCGGCAGCGGGTGACACGCCGCGATTTGGGGTTGCTGGCCGTGTGCGGTATCTGCGGCGTGGGCATCAACCAGCTCTTGTTCGTGGTGGGGCTGAGGATGACATCGCCGGTCGACGGTTCGATCATCGCCTCTGCCACTCCGATATTCGCCTTGTTGCTTGCCGCCGTCATTCTGCGGGAGCCTGTCACGAAGAGAAAGTTGCTCGGCGTGATGCTCGGCGTGGGTGGCGGGCTGCTGCTTGTATTCGGCACAACGCATGCCGCATCGGTCGGGAGCGGTTTCCCCGGCGATGCGATGATAGCCGTCAATTACATGGTGTATGCCCTTTACCTCGTGTTGTCGCGGTCCTTGGCCGGGCGCTATTCTGCCGTGACGATTATGAAGTGGATGTTCCTCGTGGCGACCGTGGCGTTATTCCCGTTTTCAGCCGGGGAGTTGGGGCATATCGCAACGTTTCATGCGTCGGCATTCCGACCGATGCAGCTTTACGGGCTGCTCTATGTTACGGTAGGCTCCACATTCATCGCCTTTCTGCTTGTCACCTGCTCGCTGAAAAGCCTCCGGCCGACAACAGTAAGCATGTACAATTACGTCCAGCCGATGGTAGCTTGCGCCATTGCGATAGCCATCGGTCAGGACGTGTTTTCAATCCTAAAGCTGGGTTCGCTGTTGCTTGTATTCACGGGTGTGTATCTCGTCACGACAAGCCGCCGCAAGCACGAACCCGTAACAATCGAAAACTGATTTATTATGGAATTCTATGAAGTAATCGAAAAACGTCGTAGCATCCGCGAGTTTCAAGACAAACCCATTGCACGGGATGTGTTGGAACGCATCCTGAACGCCGGGCTGAAAGCCCCCTCGTCGAACCACCAGCGGCAATGGGAGTTGCTGACCCTAACTGATAAGGAGGTCATCCTGTCGGTCGCAAAAATAGTCAAACCCTATTACTGCCGCATCGCCGAGCCGAAAACACCCCAGCAGGAGATGTTCAAGATAGCCTATCCGCTCCAGCGGAAGATGATCGAGGAAGCCGCAGTAGTCGTGTTGCCCTATTTCAAGTGTAAGTATGACCTCAAGAGCGAAACCAACAACTATGGTCTGATGGATTTCGCCGCGGCGTGGGCATTAGTCGAGAACCTCCTGTTGGCAACCACAGCCGAGGGGTTGGCGTCCGTAGTTCATTTTCCGGTCAAGAAGGAGCCGGAACAGATAAAGGAACTTCTTCAGGTTCCCGACGGCTACATGCTGCCCGCCTTGGTGATGCTCGGTTATGCCAAAGAGGGTGCATCGGTTCCCCGTCAGGTTCCTGCCGCCGTAGAAAACAGGGTCAGATGGAACAAATGGTAACCATTCGCGACATCGATGTCGAAAGCGTGTTCGCCAAGTCGAACCTGCCGGTCTGCGACTATTCGGTCAACCCCCGTATGCGGGTTGTACCCATGCCTGCAAATACCGACCGAGAAGTAATAAAACTCGAACAGTGAAGCATCATATCTGCGAACGCATCATTTTCGTCTTGGATTGAACGCAAACGAAGAAGGCAAGTTTGATTTCCGGTTATCCGAAAACTGCTTGCCTTCTCTTTTCGCCTATAATATCGTTTACTCTTCCTCGTCTATTCTTTCCAACTTGAAGATGACAGGACGCGTGCCGTCATTGCAACACGTTATCATCATTTTCTCGTCATTCGTCCATCCGCGCATAATGGAACCACCCTGCAAGGCCGTATAGACATAGCGGCTGATGCAGTCCCATGCCTCGGAACAGAACTTTCCGTCGAGCATGTGAAAGAAATTATCGCCGTCCACCATGATCTCCTGTCCCTCATGGAAAAACGGACAGGGGCCCGATTTCGGATCTGCCAGATACTTTTCCTGCAAATCCCCGTAACACTCCCGTTTCAGGACTGTAATCTTACATTTGTGTTTCATAACCGAATTGTTTTCAGTCTCGATTTATCTATCATAAAACGAATGAAATATCAAAACATGAACATCGAAATAGTACTTCGATGTGAGATAGGGACACGCCTTTTCTAGCATTCTTTAATCCGATGCCGCAAAGATAACGGATTCCGGATAAAATACCTTGATCGGGACATGTGTTGTAATATCAGAGAACCGGAATATTCCGGTTTTAAAAGATCTGTCATGTTATAACATAAATTATTTAAACAACCAGATCGGCACAAAATTGTTTCCCAAAAAGACAGAATAATAAAATAAATAGACTACATTCGCAGGACGGAACTTTTCAGCATTTCATTATAACATGAAAATACGATAAAATCCAATAGCCTTGTTATATAGAAATATTGCTTGAGAATTTTTCGATCGTCTTTTTATTCCAAAAAGACTTCACGCAAAAATAACTATTTCCTAATAAGTCCCAAAAAATAGCGGAGATTTTTTTATCGTCCGACTTTTTTGTTAGAAAATCCCCGCTTATTATTAATGATTGATAGCAAATCCAGCTATTTTGCTTGCGATTTCAATATCTATTCGACAAAAGGATTACAAGCTATTGCGGCATTTTTTCGTTCCGGAATGCTGTGTCGAAAGCCATGCTTTATCGCTGCACAGCGTATCGATACGTTTGGATAAATGCTCCATTTCGGAATCGAGTCTGGGACGGGTGACCGTAGCATAGATTTGTGTCGTACGGATATTGGTATGCCCCAGCAAACGGCTGATCGTCTCCATGGCTGCCCCCTGCGATAAAGTGATCGTCGTGGCGAAAGTATGGCGTGCGGTGTGGAATGATACCCGTTTGTCGATACCCGCAAGCAACATGATCTTATTCAGGCACTTGTTGCACCAACAGTTCGTCGGCAGTTCGAATATTTGTATCCGTGCGGAGACCGTCGCATAACGTGTCAGAATGGCTTCCGGCAATGCAAAAAGTCGGATGAGAACCATAGCCCCCGTCTTTCGGCGTTTGGTGCGAATCCATGTCCGGTTCGTTTCTTTCAGTACATTATCCGCCGTAAGGCCGCATATGTCGATATAGGACAGTCCCGTCAGGCAACTGAACAGAAAAGCATCCCGCACGATTTGCATGGTTCTGTTCCGGGGCTGGAATCGTATCAGCCGATTCAACTCTTCGATGGTGAGATAATTCCGAAACACACTTTCGCTTTTCAACCGGTAGCCGGCAAAGAGATCCTTGGCCATGTAGCCCCGGCTTCGGGCCAATGACAAAATATGCTTTAACGCAATCATATAGACCCATCCGGTATTGTTTTTCCGACACTGCTCCTGCAAAATGAAAGTGTGGAATCCCGGAACAAACTTTTCGTCGAGCTTCCGGAACGGCAAATCCCGGCATCCGTATCGGTGCATAATATAGGATTCGAGGTGTCGGCAAACGCACTGATATTTATACAGGGTGCTTTTGCTGCGGCTGATTCCGATCATCTGTTCGAATTCCTCGTTATGGCGTTTGAAAAATGCCACGACCATTTCTTGGTCGAAATTCAACCCGCGGTATGCCTCTTTGACCATTACCGGAGTAATGGCTCCGTGTTCGAACGAAAGCCGATTATAACATAGTTCGATCCGCAGCCGAATTCGTGTGAGTTGTTCGTTGATGCGCGTTGCAAGGGCGCTGCGCCCCATAACGCAGCTGAATGATACATTCCATAATTCAGGCTGCACGGAAAGTTGTGTAGCGAACTGCGTGCACTGCCCGTTGATTGTAATCCGCCCCATGATCGGAACATTCCCGTTTCGCAACGGAGCCGTTTTCTTGATGTAAAACAATACCTTGAATGTGTTTCTCATACCCATCATAACCTTTTACGACATTTCGATACAAATGAATAGATTGACCTTACGGTAACGATTAAGTAATGGTCAAAAACATGCTAATCCGGCCAAGTATCATGGCATTAAATGATTAGCACCATAATCAAGGTTATGACTTGGAAACGTGCGATTGGCGGTCACAAGTCTATTTGCATGCACTATGCACTTGGAATCAATGAAATAGGAGTTTTTATGTGCATAATCCCTCTTATTTCCTCCATTCGTTGATAATAAATTGTTTATCCGTTTTTCACCATTTAAATTCTTTTTGGAATAAAAAGAATTCAAAGACTGTTCCGATCGTTTCGGAATTCTTGTGCAAGGAAAAATACTATTAATTAAAACGCTTATGGTATGAAAAGCATCTACTCTGTTTTTCTGTTCGGCTGTGCCGTCTTGTTTGCAGCGTCGTGTTCATCGGGTGGTGGTGACGACACTCCTCCTTCCACGGGAAAGACAATTACGCTGTCTGCCGACAGAAGTTCGATTCTCGCCGACGGTCAGGATGCCGCTGTCTTGACTCTTATCGATAATGTCACCCATGAAGATATTACGTCGAAGGCTTCGTTCTATGCCGGCGAGCAGTTGTTGAACGGCACGTCGTTCACGACCGAGGTTCCGGGAACCTATACGCTTAAGGCCGTCTTCGGAGATGTTACGTCCAATACGGTGGAAATCAAAGCCGTATCGGGCGACATCGATGCCGAAGGAATCACGCTTTCCGTATCGAAAAATATGGTCTTCCCCGACGGAGGCGATTTCGCCGTGCTCACGCTGACGGACGCCGACGGTGCGGACGTTTCGGATCTGGGCGAGTTCTATGCCGACGGAAAGGCGCTCGAAGGACGACGCTTTTCGACTACGAGCGGTTCGGCGGCACCGATTACGATCTCGGCCACGATCGGTGGTCACGACGTGGAAAATACGGCGGAAATCATCGCTACGAGCAATATCAATTTCACCAGCCGGTTGTTGTTCGAAAACATTACCATGACAGGGTGCCAGTACTGTCCTTTCGTCAAGACGATCATCCGAGATGTCGAAAAAGACGATCCTGCACAAGTGATCTGCTATTGCATCCATAACAGTGTCAGCACCCTCTACCAATCGTCCCAGCTCTCCCAGACCACGCTGGATTATGCCAACGTCTATTGCGACTTCATGTTGCCCGACGAGTCCGACCGCCGGAGGGCTGCGCCCAAGTCGTTCGTGAACCGAAACAAAGAGAATCATTCGTATGATAGCAAATACATCCAACCCGACAATCTGCGTACCTTGGCTCGCCAGCAACCCAAGAACGTGGGTATCGCCATCGAAAGCGCATATACGGCTTCCGAAGTGACGGTACATGCCAGTATCGGCACCAAGCAGAGTTTTTCGGGCCGGGCCGTCGCGGTTCTCACGAAGCGGATGTCTTGGGAAAGCGATTCCTACAAATATCGCGTGATGCTTGCCTATGCTCCTTCGGTCGAGGGACAGGAGCTCTCGTTCGAAGCCGGGAAAGCCGCCTCGTTCAATGTTACGTTCGACCTGACGAAGCTCGGTTCAGTCAATCCCGACGAATGCGAGATCATCGTTTTCGTACTGAATGCCGAGGGTATTTGCCAAAGCGTGCAATACGCCGGAGTCGGAGAGGCAAAAAGCTATTGATATGTTGCGGTATCCGGTATCCTCATTTCTTTCCGTCCTGCTGCTGTGCGCGGTACTGCCTGTCGTCGCACAACAGCAGGACGACAAACCCAAACGCGATTGGGGGAAACTCAGCGGCAGTGTCGAGTCGTCGTGGGGCGTCTACATGAAGGACAAAGTCCTGGGAATTGACGAGGTGGAACAAAGCTACGGCACCAATACTTATATCAATCTGAATTACGCCATCAAGGGCTTCCGCTTCGGCCTTCAGTACGACATCTATGAAAAGCCGATGTTGGGTTTCGATGCCAATCTCGAGGGCAACGGTCTGCGCGGCGGCTTCGCCGCATGGTCGAACTCCCGGTGGGATATTACGCTGGGAACATTCTACGACCAGTTCGGCAGCGGCCTCATCTTCCGCGCTTACGAGGAGCGAGAAATGGGCATCAACACCTCGCTGGCAGGAGCCAATATCCATTGGCAACCTACGGACTGGCTCTCGACCAAAATATTGGCCGGCATGCCGCGCCGGTTCATGACCTTTGCCGACAGCTGGGTCTACGGCGTCGATGTCGAACTCGCGTTGCTTCAGGCACTGGTGCCGTCGAGCGATGCTGCGTTGCAGATCGGGGGTTCGTGGGTGCTGCGCGACGACCGCAGCGACAACCGCAAAACGGATGCTCCGGCTGCCGTCAGTGCGTTCAGCGGACGTCTGGACTTCACCAAAGGGGCCTTTTCGCTCGGCGGCGAATGGGTGAGCAAGGGCGAATCGATGCGCCTTGACCCCGAGGCGGGGATCGTCGACACGGGTACGGGACGCGCCCTGCTGCTCAATGCCGGTCTCGACCTGCCGGGCTTCGGCATCTCCGCGACATGGCGCTCTATCGAGAATATGTCGTGGCGTCAGGACGACTCCTCGGATCCGTCCATGAACCTGAACTACATTCCGGCGCTCACCAAGCAGCACAAATACGCCCTCTGTTCGCTCTTTCCCCACGAGGTTCACGATTTCGGCGGCGAGACGGGCGGCCAGATCGACGTATTCGGAGAAATCCCCGTCGGCGGCAACCCGCGGCGGCCTCTGCGTTTCGCCGTCAACGCCTCGATGTACCGCAACATGGAGCGCAACGGCGACACCTACCGGTTCATGGGTTTCGGCGGAGATCTCCTTTTCGCCGAAGCGGGACTCGAACTGGAAAAGAAGTGGGGCCCGGACTGGAAAACGATCGTCGCAGGGACGTGGCAGCGACACCCCGAGACCAGCCGTTACGGATTCGGCACGATGGAGATGAACACGCAGATCGTCGTCGGAGATGTCCTTTGGCAGATGACGCCCAAGACTTCGCTGCGCGTGGAGCTGCAGCACGCCTGGAGCGATTCGAAAGACGACCAGCGCTGGGCAATGGGTCTCGTGGAGCTGGGATTCGCCCCCTCGTGGATGGTCTACATAAGCGACATGTGCAACTACAAGAGCTACGGCGACAACATCCATTACTACGATGCCGGCGTAAGCTATGCCCGCAAGTTCCTGCGGGCGCAGCTTTCCTACGGCCGCCACCGTGCCGGTGAAACCTGCTCGGGCGGCATCTGCCGCTACGTTCCCGAATACACGGGATTCAACATCGAGGTATCCATCATTCTCTAAATATTGATACCCATTTTTATTAACTAAAAAACAATCGCTATGAAGAGTATCTTTACCCCAACTTGGCGATGGCTCGCGGCCGTCGCACTGATAGCCGGACTGGGCGCATGTTCGTCGGACGATACCGAGCCGTCGCTTGCAGTCAAGGCTCCCGACGGCGGCCTGACGTTCGGCACTTTTTCGCTGACGCCGCAGACGATCACCGTCGATGCGAGTACGGACTGGACTTTCGAAGTGTCCCCCGAAGGCATTTTCGAGGTGACGCGCTCCGATGACAATAAAACGTTGTCGGTAAGTCCCGTGGCTCCCAACTACGACAATACCGAGGCCACGGCTACGGTGGCCGTGAAGGCCGGTTCTCAGACGGCCTACATCGCGCTCAAACAGTCCGCCAACGCCGCCACGTTCCTGCGGCTCAACGATGCGGAACTGACCGGCGACCATCCGATTCTGATCGTGGAAACCGGCGTGAGCGACGACGAGGGCACCTACGAAATTCCGCTCCTGACCAACCACACGATCTCGATCCGCAAATCGACGGATCAGACCCTGCCCGCGACCGATGCGCAACAGGCGGCATCGACCCGTGCGAATGCGATCGAGGGCGTCGACTGGCTGACCTACGATCTGAATCAGGAGATCACCGAGGAGGGACCCGTGACGACGCTCGTGCTCCGTTACAATTATTATGACAACCAATCCGAACAGCGCCATGTCAACATCGACATCGTCGCCAACGCTTCCGGCGAGGGCAACTCCACCGCAACGGTAAGTCTGAGCGTCGTCCAGATGGCCGACACCCCGACGATCATCATCAATCCTACGGACGGATTGCAATACGATTTCGATCCTGCACAGCCCCAGACGGTTTCAGTAGCCGCCAATGTGGATTATAGCATCGCGATTTACCCTGAAACGAGCAGAGAGTGGATTACGGTCGACACCGAGAACGTCGAAACCTCGGCCAACGGCAAGGTGAAGACCTACAAGGTGACCGTAACGCCCAACTACGACACGCGCACCCGCACGGGCGGCTTCTATGCGATCCAACAGAACGCTTCGGGCGAACCGCTTCGAGCGAACGTGCAGATCACTCAGGCCGCCGCTCCGAACGCACAGGTTTCCATCGCGCAGAAGAACATTATTTTCGCAGCCGAGGACAAGGAGAAACTCGTGGAGGTCACCTCTACCTTCGGTGCCTCCACCGAGTGCGAGGTAGTCGGTGAGGACGGCCAGCCCGTAGATTGGATGACGGCCGAATACAACGCCGACGCACAGTTCGTGACGCTCAAACCCGTGGGCGCACTTCCGTCCCAGAACCGTACGGCCACGCTGAAGGTTTCTTGCGGCGCAGGCGACAATACCGCCACGGCTACGGCTACCGTCACCCAATTGGGTACGGAACCGACGCTGGTACTCGATCCCGCAAACCTCGGAATCGACCAGAACGGTACGGCACAGGTAGTGACGGTGCTGACCAACCAGGATTCGTGGTCGATCGAGCAGAGCACGGTTCCCTCGTGGGCTACCGTAACGACCGATGCTGCGAAGAATACCATCACCGTATCGGCACAGCCCTTCGACGAGACGGGTTCGCGCGACTTTAAGCTGACGGTCAAGGCCGGCGATCTGACGGCAGAGCTGACGGTCGTTCAGGCTCTCACCTACAAAGTGGGCGACATCTACATGAAGGACGGCAAGGCTCTGGGCGTCGTCTACGCGGTGAGCGATGGTGGTATGCACGGTAAGGTGTTCAGCTTCAAGGTCTATAACAAAACCGATAAGGTCATAAAGACCTACAAGTCGGCCGCATTCAACCCCGCTCCCACCAGCACGACCGACGGTCTGGCCAACCAGCAGGCCATCCGCAGCAACACTGATTGGGAAACGATCTGCACTGCCGAGAAGTATATCTACGACATTTCGACAGAGGACGGCGTGAACTGGTATATCCCCGCCATCGAGGAGTTGAAAGAGCTCATGAGTTACATGTGCGGCGGCTATCCGTTCGTCACCGACGACGAATTCGCCAACTCGATCTGGTGGTACTTCTGGCGTGAGAGTTCGACGGGTATAGGCTTTGAAGAGGGCGAGAAAACATGGACGAAGAACCCCAACCCCGCTGTGGACGAGGCGACCGTTACGGCCCAACAGCAGAAGATCCGCGACCTCTATAAGCAGTACACTGACGACAAGTACTATTGCATGTTCTTCCTCTCCCAATATGCGATGGTTGAAGGTGTGGGCGAGACTGAAGAGATCATTCAGGGCGACGAGCGTGAAAATTGTCAATGGAACGATGATTTCCCGCCGGTTCTTCTCTCCCATGGCGACGACTTCGGCACCACATGGTACTCGTCCACCTTCACGAGCGACGGACGAGAGACAACAATGCTTCAATCCTACATCAACAGTGTCTCTATCGTAGACACATGGTCGCTCAGCAGCGACTGGGAGGATGAATGGTATTACTCGGCCTTCGGCAGCATCCACCCGATCATGCAATTCTAAATGACTCTCAATCCCTTGTTCAGGTACGAGACCGTACCTGAACAAGGGATTTTTCTAACTCAAATTTATTTAATAGTAAGGTATAACTTTATATGAACACGGCATTTTTTTGCCAGAATAACGGGAAGATCTGCAAAGGATTTTTCCTGTTGTGTCTGCTGGTCGGCCTGTGCGCTGCCCCCTTCGCGGCGAAGGCCCAGCAAAGCAAACCGCGTGTAACAGTTACGGGAACCGTCACCGATACGGGCGGGCTGCCCGTTCCGGGCGCCTCGGTCGTCCTTCACGGAACCACGATCGGCATCTCGACCGATGCGAACGGAAAATTCAGACTCGAATTCGAAGAACGTCCCAACATCATCATCGACGTGTCGTTCATCGGCATGAAGAAACAGGAAATCCCCGTCAAACTTCGCGGCGGCAAAGCTGACATCAAGGTCATTCTCGAAAGCGACACCGACATCGAAGAGGTCGTCGTGACGGGTATCTTCACCCGGAAAAAGGAAGGATATACGGGTTCCGTATCGACGATCAAAGGCGAGGACATCAAGAAATACTCCACGACGAATATCGCCAAGGCGATCAGTGCCGTGGAACCGAGTTTCCGTATCATGGATAATTTCGAGATGGGTTCGAACCCCAATGCGCTGCCCGACATGCGCATGCGCGGCACGTCGACGCTTCCCGGAGGTGCCGCCTCGGGCGACGGGCTGATCTCGTTGCAGGGCGAGTACGACACTTATCCCAACCAGCCGCTGCTGCTTTTGGACGGCTTCGAGATCGACGTGCAGACGATGGCCGACCTCGATCCCGACCGCGTGGCATCTATCACCATTCTGAAGGACGCCTCGGCAACGGCGATCTATGGCTCGAAAGCCTCGAACGGCGTCATCGTGATCGAAACGCTGGCCCCGAAGCCCGGTACGATCAATGTCACATACAGCGGCAACGTGCGCGTCGAAATGCCCGATCTCTCGTCGTACAACCTGATGAACTCCGCGGAGAAGATCTATGTGGAGAAACTCGCGGGGCTCTATGCCGAGAACGACCTCGACGCCCAGCGCGACTACCAGTCGCGTCTGCGCGAGGTGAAACGGGGTGTGGATACTTACTGGCTTTCGAAGCCGTTGCGTACTTCGGTGCAGCATCGTCACGCACTGACGCTCGAAGGCGGCTCGAACGAACTGCGCTACAAGCTCTATGCGGGTCTGAACGAAACGCCCGGCGTAATGAAAGGCTCGAAGCGCAGCACGCAGACCGTATCGCTCGATCTGAGTTACCGGTTCAAAAAATTCCTGCTCAAGAACAGCGTCACGGCCGACAATGCCGTAGGTACCGAGAGCCCCTACGGTTCATTCAGCGACTATGCTTCGCTGAATCCCTACCTGCGGCCTTACGACGAAAACGGCAACATCAACAAGATCATGCAAACATGGAACATGTCCTACAGCGGTGGTGCCGGAAACCGATATGAAGTGGCCAATCCGCTCTACAATACGACATTTCATAGTCTCGATCGCGATACGGACTTTACCGTGCGCAACCTTTTCAAACTCGAATACCGTCCCTCGGAGGCGTGGATTCTTCAGGGGAACGTTTCCATCAGCAAAAACACGGGCAAAGCCGAGGTTTTCCGTCCGGGCTATCACACGGCTTTCAACAACGTGACCGACCCGTCGCTCAAAGGCGACTTCACGCGCACGCAGTCCGAAGCGTTCAACTATGCCGTGGATTTCACGGTGATGTACAACAAGGCGATCCGCAATACGCATTTCATCACGGCGAATCTCCGCTATTCGGTCGACCAGACCCGGAATGAAGCCTACGGGGCCAAAGTCACCGGATTCCCCAACGATGCCATGGACCACATCCTTTTCGGTCAGAAATACAGCGAGAACATGTCCGGCTCGGAGAACACGTCGCGCAGTATCGGCGGTGTGCTGGCCGTAGGTTACTCCTACAAATACCGTTATTCGTTCGACGCCAATATCCGCGTCGACGGTTCGTCGCAGTTCGGCAAGGACAACCGGTTCGCGCCTTTCTGGTCGGCGGGCGTCAAATGGAATATCATGAACGAGGAGTTCATGAAAGGTCAGAAAACCTGGCTCGACGATCTGGTGCTTTCGGTCACTTACGGCATTACCGGTACGCAAGGTTTCGCTCCGTACCAATCGCGGCATGTATATTCCTATTCGAACCTGATGCGTTACTACCTCTCGTCCGACGCCACGGGCGTCGAGCTGGTAGCCTTGGGCAACGACCATCTGAAATGGCAGCAGACCGCGACGTGGAACACGCGCCTCGAAGCTTCGTTGTTCAAAGGCCGGCTGACCGCACGCGCCGAGTACTATATCAAAAACACGAAAAACTCCGTGACGCAGATCACGCTGGCTCCGTCGCTGGGCTTCTCCTCGTTCCCGGAGAACATGGGCACGCTCGAAAACCGGGGTGTCGAACTGAACCTTGCGGTGATTCCCTATCGCAACGATGCTGCACAATCCTATTGGGTCGTCTCGGTCAACGGTTCGCATAATACGAACAAACTGACGAAAATCTCCGATGCGCTGCGCCGTCAGAACGAACTGAATGCCTCGGCGGAGTCGATCTCTCCGCTGCCGCGCTACGTCGAAGGCATGTCCACGACAGCGATTTGGGCCGTAAAATCATTGGGTATCGACCCTGCGACGGGCGATGAGATATTGCTTAAACGCAACGGATCCATCACCTCCGAATACGATGTCGTCGATGCCGTGGTATGCGGCGACACGGAACCTAAATGGCAGGGAACGATCAACACGGCTTTCCAGTACAAAGGTTTCGGCGCCAATCTCTCGTTCACCTACCGTTTCGGCGGCCAGATGTATAACGAAACGCTCGTGTCGAAGGTCGAGAACGCCGATTTGCGTTACAATGCCGATCGCCGCGTACTGACCGAACGTTGGCAGAAACCCGGCGACCGTGCGCAGTACAAACGCCTGACGAACTCCGCGGACGGAGCCAATACACAGCAGACATCACGCTTCGTGATGGATGAAAACACGCTTCAGATGGGTTCGCTGTCGCTGACCTACCGTATGGACAGTAACAATGCTCCCTGGCTCAAAAAACTCCGTATTTCGTCTATGAAGTGGGGCTTTACCATGGAGGATGTCTTCTACGCTTCGACCATTAAACGCGAGCGCGGTACGATCTATCCTTTCTCGCGCCAGTTCGCTCTTTCGCTCAATCTCGTCTTCTGACAAATACCGTATGAAAAAGATATTTTACCGCACCATATTGCTTCTGGGGCTTGCAGGCACACTTTCTTCCTGCGGAGAGTGGCTCGATGTGCAGCCCAAAACCTCGATCGAGCAGGACGATCTCTTCTCCCAGGAATACGGCTTCAAGGACGCATTGACGGGTTTCTATATCAAAATGGGGGAAACGGGTCTTTATGCCCAGAATCTCACCTACGGCTACCTCGATTTGCTGGCCGGCCTTTACACCAGAGCCTCGATTCTGGGGATTTACGACATGTCGACGCTCTATGCTTTCGACGGTGCCTACCAAAGCACCGTGAACCAGATCTACGCCGAGATGTACAACATCATCGCCAACATCAACAACTTCCTCCACTTCATCGATGTCAAGCGCGATGTCATCACGACCCCTGACTATTATGAAACGATGAAGGGCGAAGCGCTGGGGTTGAGAGCGTTTCTCCATTTCGACCTGTTGCGCATGTTCGGACCCGTCTATGCTGTACATCCCGAAAGCAAAGCCGTTCCTTACCGCACGCAGTTCAACCATGAAGCTACTCCGATTCTTTCGGCGCGTGAGGTGCTCGATCTCTGCATCGCCGACCTGCTCGAGGCCGAAGAGTTGCTCGAAGAGCACGACAGCCAGATTTTCAACTACGACGATACGGCCGATCCGTTCACCGAGATGCGGCAGATGCGCATGAACATCTGGGCCGTGAAAGCAATGCTCGCCCGCACGTATCTCTACAAGGGAGATGCCGGCAGCAAAGAACTGGCGCTCGACTACGCCTTGCAGGTTATCGAAAGCGGCAAGTTCACATTGGCTGACCGAAGCATGATCGGAGCCTACCCGAACATGCCTTCGGAGCATATTTTCGCGCTCTCGATCTTCGATTATTATTCCATCGTCGACCCGATCTTCGTCGACCCGGATGTTTCGACCATCCTTTCCGCAACGAAAACCCAGGTCGAGACATGGTACGAAGGGAGCGTCGACAGTCGCCGTCAGGTCATGGCTCCGAGACTCGATCAGGGAGGACAGGATATGGTGGTGCTGACGAAATACGATCAAGGCAAATACAGTTCCGCACGCGACAACTATTCCGGTTACGATGCGCAGCCGCTGATCCGGCTGTCGGAAATGTACTACATCGCCGCCGAGTGCGAATCCGATCCGGAAACTGCCGCCGACTATTTGGACGAGGTGATCTCCCTGCGCACGGGAAGGTACGATGTGACACTGACTCAAGGATTCGACCAGCGGGATACCCGTCAGATCTACGGCATCACTACCGGTCAGACCGTACGCACGAACGAATTGATGAAAGAGTATCTCAAAGAGTTCTACGGCGAAGGACAACTCTTCTATTTCTACAAGCGCCATAATTTTACAACATTCTCGAACTGTCCGCTGACCAATACCGACATGACATCGCATTATCAGATGCCGCTGCCGGACGATGAATACACATTCGGAAACAATAACTAAACGACTATGAACAAAACGATCATAACGGCACTGTGTATCGGCACGATCCTCATCTCCGGTTGCAAGGAAAACGACATCGCATACTACGGTGAAGAATCCCGTCTGGAGTTCTCGACCTACATTTCGTGCGCGTTCAACGACCAAAATTATTTCGATGCCTTCATTGCGGACGAGAAGATTACAAACGTCGATTTTCCGGTCAAGGTCAACCTCATCGGGCAGCTGTTGACCGGGGAGCGTACTTTTTGCCTGCAATGGAGCCAGGACGAAAAAACGGATTACGACATAGCGATTGCATTGGAGAATCCCTATACGTTTCCTGTGAGTACAGAAACGACGTCAGCAAAAATTAGTGTCGCATGTCCTGACAGAAATTGCATCTCGACGGCCAAATCTCCGCGCCAAGGGCGTGCTTCGATAACTTTCGATGCGGAAAATTCCGCACACCAGTTCGGTCTGGGCCGTGAGGAGAACCTCACGGGGGAGGTTCATGCGACCCTGAGTATCCAGCCCTCGACATGGAGCAACGAATGGTGGGGTTCGTACAGCAATTCGAAATACATCCTGATGATGGAGTGTTTCAAGACCACGCACGACGCCATCGCGAAAACGCAGGCAAACCAAGTCAAAATCAGGACCTATTATACACAGTACAAACGAGAACACGGCCCGCTCTACGGCGATGATGACGAGAGCAGTACCGAAATTTCATTCCCGCTGAACAGTTAATGTGAGAAGACATGAAACAGTTATTTAAATTTTTGTGTGTCACGAGTTCATTGTGGTTAGCGTCCTGTTACGAAGACAAAAGCAACTACGACTACCACGAGATCAACGACATCGAGATCGTAAGTTCCTCGTATGTATATACCACGCCTCCGGAAGGTATGACGCGCGAGATCTTGATCGAGCCGACCATCACACAGACGATGACCTCCGGGAGTGAAAATCTCGCTTACGAGTGGAAACGCCGTGTAGACGGTCTCTCCTGGAGTGTCGTGGGACACGAGGCGACCTACAAACTGGTCGTCACATCGAATGATACGCAGGATATCTACCTGCGTTTCGCTGTGACGGATACCGATCAGGACATCATCACCTACGAAGAGATCGTCGTACGACCGATATTCGCATTCAATCAATGCTGGTTCGTCTTGCAGAACGAGAACGATCAAGCCGTATTGGGAAGCGTCGATGGCGAAGGTGCCGTCCGTGTCGTCACGCACGATATCTATAAGCAGGAAACCGGACGATCGTTCTCGGGAAAGCCGACCGGACTGGGGCTCCATCCGTTCATGCGACTGAACGATTTCCTTACAGATCCGGGCACTCCGACCTATGCGGTCTTACTCGGGGTATTCACGGACACAGAGCCCTACATACTCAACGGCTCGACGCTTGAGAATTTCAAGTGGAACTACCAGCGTCTGCTCTATGAAAAACGGATCAAAGGAGATGCGACTTTCGCCCCTTGGTCGATGATCGGCTGTCGGAACAATCTTTCTATCGTCGATGATGGAAAACTGTGGATGGCGTTCTGCGATTCGTTCGGCCTCTGCTATACGGCCAAACTCGATCCTGCGCTGGGCGGCGAATTCGATTATCAGGCAGCATTACTGGGATACGGGGTCTTAACATTAGGCCCCTCGAATGTCATCTACGATAGCAGGGGCAACCGTTTCCTCTTTCACCAAATGACCGATGCTTTCTCGATGGGAATTCACGACCGTCAAGCCATCGCCAACGGCAACGGAGATCGGGACAACCTCTATACGGAAGACCGGTATAATGCCGGTGGAACGCTCGTATCGCTGGCCACCATGTCGGAAGAGGCCAAAGTAAGCTCCGCATTCGACCCGGATCATCTGCCGGGCGATATCCGAATGGATTATATGGGGCTGATGAACAGTCAGCTCACCTACAACGCGACGCTGGCTGTGGGGCACAACTCCTCGAACAAGCTCCACGTTTACGAGTTCAATCAGGACGTACTATCGGGTTCCATGAGCGATCTTCCTTTCTGCAATGCTTACTGGAACATCCGGGCCGAGGGCGATGTCTCCGCCCTCCAAGCAGGAGAGCTGCCCGTGGCGAGCTCTCTCTTCTTCAACCGGATATTTTTCTATGCCGCCGGCAACAAGGTATATCGCGTGGATATGTCATTCTCGGAGCAGATACCGACCGTGTCGCTGGTCTATGAATATCCCGATGCCGATTCGAAAATCACCCATATGAAATTCAAATCCGATTGCTATGACATCATAGAAAACGGCACTAACAAGGAGATTCAACGTCACTTGGGCCTTATCGTCGAGGATGCCGGGGGAAATGCCTGCCTGGTGGAGCTTCTTCTGACCGTCGCCGGAGAGATCGAACGCGACAGACAGACGGATCAACCCATCGTCTATACGTTCGACGGGGATTTCAAGCATGTCGTGGATTTCACCTTCTCGTTCCGTGAAACGATTTGAGGTCATACTTTTTGCCGCGGTTTTGCTGCTGTCGCTGAAAGAAACGGCGACAGCGGCAGAGTCCGGGGTGAATCTGTCCGGGGTGCCGAACGGGATGATCTCGGTGCATACGGACGGGGACCGGATTCTGTGGACTCTGCCCGATACACTCTCCGGCCGTGAAATGGGCCTTTTCGTCACGCTGCTGGATGCTCCCCTGCAAACCGACCGGGAGAACAAATACGGCTATCGGGGCGACCGCTACGGTCCGATGATCCTGCGGTTCGTCCGCAGCGGGCAGGACGTGCATCTGGAGAGCGCCGTCGGGCATTGGTTGGTGGACGATGACGCGGATTTTGTGTCTTTGCACAACGAACGGGAGGGTTGGAGCATCGTGCGGGATTTTCCCGTCGTCGGAAACGAAGCCGAACGCGGCCGCTTTACGATCGACGTCACGGAATGGCTCGGTGACAGTCGGTTCTTCGGACTGGATCCCGTTTCATTCCTGTTTCGGCTGGTCGGCGTCGAGAGCCGTTCGTGTCTGTCCGAAATCCGAACGCTGAAGGATCAAGTGATCGTCCGTTCGGAAATTACCTGTATGCCGTCGCCGTTTCCCATTCCGGGAGCGCGACGCGACACTACGCGCTGGAAAGTCGGTACAACGCTGGCTCTGTTGCCTGTCGAGCCCCGGCGTCCCCGCTACGACGACCCGCACGTCGGATTTTATTCCATTCCCGCAGTCCGTGCCGATTCCGGGGGAACGACGGCGCTTCCGGCCCGGGTTATCAAACGCTGGCGGCTGGAGGTCGCACCCGAAGATTCGGCCCGTTATCTGCGCGGCGAGGCCGTCGAGCCTGTCCGGCCGATCCGATTCCGTCTCGATACGGCGTTCCCCGAACGCTGGAAGGTCCCGATGATCCGCGCCGTACATAACTGGCTGCCTGTTTTCGAAGCGTGCGGATTCCGCAACGCCCTCGAAATCCGCGATGCGGAAAACGATCCCGACTGTACGCTCGACAATGTCCGTTACACATGGATTTGCTACAAGGAATCCCCGATGGAAAACGCCTACGGAAGTCCGCTTGCGGACTTGCGAAGCGGAGAGATCGTAAGCGCCCACATTTCCGTATTCAGTTCGGTTTTCAACCTGTTGCAGGAATGGTATATATCCCAGACAGGAAATACGAACCCCATTCCCGACGACATGACGGAGGCGCTGTTCGAAACGGTACTGACCCACGAAATCGGACATGTGCTGGGATTGGAACACAATTATTACGGCAGTTCGCTCTACGACACGGCGCAACTGCGCGATGCGGAATCGATGCGGTGCACGGGAGCCGGCACGTCGATCATGGACTATATGCGTCTGAACTATGCGGCGCAACCCGAAGACGGATTCGCACCGGCCGACCTCGTGCCGCATATCGGTGCCTACGATTATGCCGCCATCGACTGGGCCTACCATGAGTATCCCGGACTGGATTTCCGGACGGAATGCGACTCGGTCATCCGGAAGGCCCGGGCAATGGCCTCCCGCCGGGAAACCCGGTTCATGACGCTTTCGAACGTCGATCCCCAGGCTCAGCGCGAAGACATCGGCCGCGAACCGCTGGAAAGCGCCCTTTTGGGAATGAATCACCTGAAAAGAGTATGTGAAAGAATTGCGGCACCGAACGCCGCCGGCACGGATACGGAGCAGTTGCAACGGGCCGTTGCCACGCAACTGGGATATTATACGGAACATGCCATGACCTATGTCGGGGGAATCCGCCATGACTTCGACGGTTCCATGCCGTCTGTCCGGGCGATCGGGGCGGACGAACAGCGCCGGGCGCTGGAGTTCCTGCGATGCTACGTCGTGGAGCCTCCCGCATGGCTCGCGGATGCGCTTCCCCGCCGGAACGGAACCCGGATTGCCGAACGGATGACGGAACGGTTCCCGTTCGTCCATGCGGCCGAATTGCGCGGCGGAAGCGATTATTCCGTAGAAGCGTATCTTGACGACATGCAGCGGATTTTCCTCGGCGATACGACAGATTCTTGTCCTTCGCCGGAGCGTCGGAAGCTGATCGACAGCTACACCGGGGCGCTCGTGCGGCGGATGCATGACGACGAACCGGGAACGGTCGGTATCCGGATCGCCGTTCGCTTGCGACTCGAAGCGCTCTATCATGCCGTTGCGGAATACGACGACGAATACTGGGTCCGCTGGCGGGAACGGATGAACGAAACGCTCGGAATCAAAAACGGAACAAAATGAAAAGATCCATTCCAACAGGATACATGGGGGTTTTGACTGCACTGTTGCCCGTTTTCTTTGCATGCACAGCCGTGCGGGCAGCTGCGGAAGCAGACACCCGACGTGTCCGGCAGACGGTACACGGAGATTCATTGGTGTTACGCGCCGAAGGCCGGCTCCCGGTTTACGAATGCAACGGCCGGATCTATCTGGAACTGCCCCGAGAGGGTGTCGAGGTTACGGCGCAGATCGACCGCGGACAGGGGATTCGAAACCGCGCATTGCCGGTGGATTCGACTCTCTCGTGTTTTACCGAACCGGACAAAATGCGGACGATACATGCCGGAACATCCGACCGTCCGCTGGTCGATATTACCGACCCTCTGCTCTCTGTTGACGGCTGGGCAAACCCTGCGGGTGAAGTAGGGACTCCCGATACCGGACGGAACGAGCTGCTCGGCGTCGAACCTTTCGGGGAAGGAGTGTTGTTCCGGCTTCGCAACCGTTACAAATATACGAACGGCGAAACCATGGTGACGATGGCATTGCCGTCGGGGGTGCAGCCGGTGGAATTCTCCGTGGCCCTGACCTTGCGCGGCAAAGTCCGCCCCCGAATACTGATTGCGGGTTCGACACTTCCCGAAACGTATGCCCGGCTGCTGAATCTCGCCGTGAAACGCTACAACCGGGCGCATCGCAAGAATCGCGTCCGTCTGGCGCAAGGCAAGGAAATCGTGGATGCCCGTCACCCTTACGCCGCCTCCTACGATCTCTGCGACAAATTGCTGCGGACAGAGATTTCCGGCAGCGAAAACGGCGGGAAAGCATCGTTTGCGCGCATCGGGTTCGGAGCATGCGACGACGCACAGGACGTGTTGCGGCATGCGTTGCGTACGGCCACCTCGGCATCCGGGCTGTGGGAGCTTTTGTCCGACGAAATCGGATGCCGGGAAGCATACCTCGGCGAACGGCTCGACCGGACTTTGCAGGAGATATTCGACGGAGTGCGGCAACCGGATCCGGCCGCCGGTTCCGGAGTGCAGATCACGACCGCCATGCAGGAAGCCGATCGGCAAATGGCTCTTTGGGCGGAGTTCGTGCAGCAGGGCGCCACCAAGGAGAGGCGGGAAAAACTGGCCCGAATCGGCCCCCTGATCTACTCGCTCGCAGAGGAATATTACGCGGAGATTCTGGACAGAGCGGTCGGCGTATCCGGGAAACGGGAGGTCTTGCAATGGATCGCCGCCAACCTAACCGCCGACGCTTCAGGACGCTTCGATACCGGTTATCCGCAACGGACACAAGTCGCAACGGCGGAAAGCCATGTCCGGAAGGTCTGGCGCAGGCTCTTCGAAACCGCACCGCCCGCAGCATTTACCGCCGTGACGGAAACATTCGCAGGCATGACGGAGGCGCACTCGGCATCCGAGGCGGCGTTTGCAGTACAGGATGCCTGCGTCCATGCACTGAACGGAATTATAGGGGAGCGGCCCGAATTCGCGGAATTCGCCGCGGCACTCGCCGATTTCTATGTCCGGGAAACGGAGAGTCCCGATTTGCGGAGAAAGACATTCGCGAAACTCCAAATACAACGACTGAACGAAATACGAAACCGATAAAACCAAAAACAATTCGACCGATTATGAAAAAATTGCTTCTTGTCTGCGCAGCCTTGCTGTTCGCCGGTCAGACTTTTAGTCAGAACATTCCCGAAAATACCGTACTCAAGCGCCTCGACGGTTCCGAAGTGAAGATGAAAGACGTACTGAAGGACGACGTGGTGATCATCTCTTTCTGGGCCACATGGTGCAAGCCGTGCCATGCCGAGCTGGACGCCCTGTACGACATCGAAGAGATGTGGCGCGACAAGGTGCGCATCGTCGCCATATCGACCGACGATGCCCGCACCACGGCCAAGGTACGCTCGTTGGTAACGGGGAAACGCTGGCCTTACGAGGTGCTGCTCGACACGAACAAAACGCTGTTCAAGGCCCTCAATCTGGCGTCCATTCCTTTCGTGATGATCGTCAAAAACGGCGAAACGCTTTATTCCCATACGGGATATACGCCCGGCAACGAGCGGCTCGTCGTTCAAAAAGCGCTGGAGTACATCAAATAACCGGCTCACCGAAAGAAAATCCGAACACTTGTTTATCCAAACCGACTGCTGTCATGAAAAGGAATCTCTTGTTTTTCTGCCTGCTTCTGACGATATTGCCGGTCTCGGCCCGGCAGAACCGGCCCCAGCCCGACTTTACGAATCCGGAAACCCGAATCCCCGTCGATCCGGATGTCCGCACGGGACGGCTGGATAACGGGCTGACCTATTATATCCGCCATAACGAAAATCCCAAAGGACAAGCCGATTTCTACATCATACACAATGTCGGAGCCATTCAGGAAAACGACTTCCAGCAGGGGCTGGCGCATTTTCTGGAGCATATGGCTTTCAACGGCACGAAGAACCTTCCCGACAAGACGCTCATCGAGTATCTGGAGAAAATCGGCGTGAAGTTCGGTGCCAACCTCAATGCGGCGACGAGCTGGGATCAGACGGTCTATAACATCGCCGAAGTGCCCACATCCCGTGAAGGAATCATCGATTCGTGCCTTCTGATCCTGCACGACTGGTCGCATTTCATCGCATTGGAGTCCGAGGAGATCGATTCCGAACGGGGCGTCATCATGGAGGAGCTGCGCTCGCGCGACGGTGCCGCATGGCGTTCGTCGCTCGAAATGCTCAAGGCCGTCGGACGCGGAACCCGCTACGAGCACCGCAATCTGATCGGCTACCTCGATTTTCTCGGGAGTTTCGATCATCAGGCCTTACGGGATTTCTATCATACATGGTATCGTCCCGATTATCAGGCCGTAGTGGTCGTCGGAGATCTGGACACGGACATCGTGGAAGCCAAAATCCGCAAGCTGATGAGCGACATTCCGGGACCGGCGGCCGACGCTCCGAAAAAGGATGTCATCGTCGTTCCCGACAACGAAGAGCCGATCATCAGTATTTTCACCGACAGGGAGATGCAAGGGTCCCGCATCCAATTATTCATCAAGCATCCGAGACTCCCCAGAGAGCAGAATGAACGCGTAAAAGCCGAAATGAAGTCGATTATCGAATATTATGTCACTGCAATGGAGAATGCCCGTCTGCAGGAAATAGCCATGCGCCCCGCCGCACCGTTTCTGGCAGCCGACGTGGGCACCGGCGGCATCGGGCTCATCCCGACGCTCGATGCCGTGGCGTTCAGCGCAGCGACCCGTGACGGGGAACTGGCCGGAGGGTTCGAAGCGCTACTCACCGAAATGGAACGGATGCGCCGCTACGGGTTTACACAGGGTGAATTCGAACGTGCGAAACAGGAACTCATGCGCTCCTGTGAGCGCAGGTACGCCACCCGCGGGGAGCGCTACAACTCGGAATTCGTCCAGGCTTGTCTGGCACACTATCAGCATAACCGCATGATGCCCGATGCCGAAACGGAATGGAAAATGGACAGCACGTTGTTGCAGCACATCGACCTGAAAGCGGTCAACGAATACGCAGCGCGTTGCATTACGCCCGCTAATCAGGTGATCGTCGTGGCTGCGCCCGAAAAGGGGGGTGTTCCCGTCCCGACTGCCGGGGAACTGCTTGCGATTCGCAACCGGGTCGCCGAGGCTGAAATCGCTCCGTTCGAGGATACGGCGATCGACCGGCCGTTGATCCCTGAGGGAACCGACCTGAAAGGCGCACCCGTTCGGAAGAGCTCGTTCGACAAGACATACGGCACGACGGAATGGACGCTTGCCAACGGAGCCCGCATCATCGCGAAGCCCACGACGTTCAAGACCGATGAGATTCAGATGGCAGTGGTGTCCGACGGCGGCCTCTCCCTGCTCTCCGACGAAGAGTATTGGACCGGGCAGCTGCTCGAATCCGTCGTTTCATTCTCCGGAGCAGGTGACTTTTCGGCTACGGAACTGCAGAAAGTTCTCACTGGGAAAGTCGCCTCGGTGGGCGTTTCCATCGGCGATTATTCGAACGGCGTGGGCGGCTTCTGCTCGCCGCAGGATTTGGAAACGATGCTGCAACTCGTCTATCTGAATTTCACGCAGCCGCGTTTCGACGAGGAGGATTTCGATACCCTGATGTCGATGCTGCGAACCCGTCTGGAAAATGCACAGTCCGACCCCGGATACGAATACCAAAAACGCATGCTGAAGCTTGTTTACGGCAATCATCCCCGGCGGCAGACGCTCTCGCCCGAGGTTCTCGAAAAGGTGAGCTTCGCGGCGCTCCCGGCCTCTTACCATAAGCTTTATCCGGGAGCCCGCGGGTTCACCTTCATTTTCGTCGGCAATATCGACCTCGCGGTGTTGCGCCCATTGGCCGAGAAATATATCGGATCGATTCCCGATCAGAAAAAGGCGTTGAAATATGCCGACGACAAAGTCCGTCCCGTGTCGGGCATGCACACGGAAGAGTTCGGGATGCCCATGCAGCAGCCGAAAGTCTCCGTAGCCTGTCGCTTCTCCGGCAAGATTGCCAATACGCTCGAAAACCGGCTGACCTTATCGTTTCTTTCGCAGGCACTCACCGCCCGCTACCGGGAGTCGATTCGTGAGGAGAAGGGCGGAACCTACGGCGTAAGCGTTTCCGGTTCGGTTTCGCATACTCCGGTCGACAGATACGGTCTGCAAATCAGTTTCGACACCAACGAGGAGATGGTCGAAGAACTGCGGGACATAGTCCGGCAGGAAATACGGGAGATGGCCGACAAGGGGCCCGACGGCGAAACGATGGAGAAAATCCGCGGCTACTTGCGGAAGAACTGGGAAAGCGGACTGGAACAGAACGGCAACTGGCTCTCTTTCATCAGCGACTGGAAATTCGAGAATCTCGACTATGTGAGCGATTATCTGCCGGCACTCGAAGCCGTTTCTTCGTCCGACGTGCAGCGTCTGGCAAAGAAGATCCTCGCCGACGGCAACCTCGTGAACCTCGTCATGCGTCCCGAAACGCCCGAAGTCCCGGATACGAAGGCGGAGCAACCTGCGGAAACCGCATCGGACGAGCCGTTCGACATCGAAGAGTGCCGCAAGGCGGCCGGCGAGGGCGACGTCGCTGCATGCAGGACTCTGGGAGAATATTACGAAAACCCAAAAGATGAATCCATCCAGCCGCGGAATCTTTACGCCGCACAGAACTGGTACCGCAAGGCGGCAGATTCGGGGGATTCCGAAGCAGAATATCTGCTCGCATGCAGCTACCTGAACCTATGCGAGGATTTGGAGGAACCGCGGCCGGATGATCTTCGGAACGCCCTGCACTGGTTCCGCAGGGCGGCCGGACAAGGACATGCCGGAGCGCAGGAGAGACTTGCGGCACGGAGCGGCGAAGTTGCGGCTGTCACGGCGCAGCCGGACGCACCCTTATCATGCGGTCGGGGCAAAGATCGGTCCGTAATCGACGACTATGCGAAACTGCTCAATACGTTCGACGCGGCGATGTCTCACGGTACCCGGCTGGTGACCTCTCCTAAAGACAAAGGCGTGATTGTCGGCCGTACCCGGTACGAGGAGCTCCGTAAGGAGCTGTTGACGGGCGATCGTTACGGGGCGGCGACTTATCGTGCCGCGCTGGACTCGTTGCAGGCGCACCATACGATTCGGTCGTTTCAGGATATGGCTCGGGATTATATGTTCACGATGCTGCGAAAGTTCTACGACGAGCGGCCGATCGAATGGAGCCAGCCCCGAAAGACCGGAAAAGGATGCTACGAAATGACCGACATGAAAACCCTGTTTATATATGTGATAGAGGAACGTGAAGAGGGTATCCGAATCTGCCGCAAAGAATCCGGCGAAGAATGAAACCTGTAAAAAGGAGATTTTTCGATATGAAAAACGATATGCTGCAACCCGGATACACTATATGTCGGATCCGAAGATCGGGGTAAAACCGCGACTCTTTTTATAGCATGTCTGCAATTTATCGTGACTGTTGGATGTCGCATGTTCTTCCGACTGCCGGTTACCGGGTGGGATGCATATTTCATCATTACATTAACAACAAAGGGACAATGATAAATATTCTTACCACAAGTAAATAAAAAGTTCAAATCAAATTTTTCGGGAATATTTATCGAAGGGGGGGGGCTCTTTTGGGCAATGGTTTATTTTCAGTTTCGGCCACTAAAATACCGCATTTTTGTACAATCATTCACTTATTTTCTTCCTCTCAAAGAAGAGTTCGGGCAATATGATCTTTATCTCTTTTGCAGCTTTCTCGCTCTGCCAATAGACAATGAAATTTACCATTGCACGTTTTAATTCGTAGCCTTGTCTGTGCAGCCTTTCATAATGTTCCGACATGAAATTTCGAGAAAATTTCAACACGGATTGTCCGTTTCCATCCAAGCATTCGTCTCCCCTGACATACAAAGTATCACCGCTTCTGAGTCGAGCGATCTGCGGCTGTCGATCAATGAAATAATCCAGCCATATATTACGGTGAGTCAAGTGTATTGCCAATTCTTCCGGCGGCAGATAGTCATTTATATCTTCAATATGCTCGACATCTTCTGAGGATAGGCCGTCGAGGAAATCAGAATTCAGGTGAATTGTCAGTTCCCGTCGTGCCCTTGTCATGGCAACGTACAGTTGTCGGGTTCTTTCGTCAGAAGACAAATTGAAGTTGTTCAGCATCAAAAAAACATGATCGAACTCTTTGCCTTTTACCTTGTGGATCGTCGAAACGAATATTGTCTCTCCGCTTTCACCAAAGAAATCATTCAGTTTAGACTCTCTGATAAAAAGCTCCAAATCGGACTTGTATCTTCTTTTAGGATTAATCGTTTCAAAATCCCGAATTAAGTTTAAACAACTTTCTATGTTACTACTGTTTTGAAATACGGACTGCAACTCCCTCTTCGCCTGATCCCATACATCATCGTCAATCAGGAAAATATCTTCCACTGAATGCAACCGAGAAAGAAAAAAATTGATTTCATCAAGTTTCAACAAGCAGAATTCGCTGTTATTCTGAATCAACCGTGCCGGCATCCCGTTTTTAAGCAGAAGCCCTGACACCTGCAAAGCCTCGTCATTCGTATGTGTAAGCACACAAACGCTTCCGCGAAGTTCGGTGGATAGAATATCTTTCACCAACGGCTCAATAAGATTTTCACTCTTATAACGAACCACTTTAATTTTTCCGTTATCAGTCTGTTTGGCGATAATCGAATTTTCTTTCAGTCGATGACGAATGCGTGTAACGAATTGATTCGTAAAATCGACGAGATTGCTTTTGCTACGAAAATTCTCAACCAGTTCGTATTTCGTGGCTCCGTATTCCCGAATAAGCCTTTTGAAATATTGGGCGCTCGCATGCCGGAATTCATAGATACTTTGGTCATCATCCCCGACTGCAATAATCCGCATATCGTCGTTATGCTTTATAAGAGCCTCAATCAGCGAGAACTCGTCTTCATTCATGTCCTGCGCTTCGTCGATGACCAATACATTTTTTGTAATGCGACTCAATTCCACATCCCCTTTTCCGATGCGTTCGACGGCACATTTCAAAACATTGTCTACTTTTTCCAGACTGCCGATCTGCCCCAGCAGATCGAAGCAATAGGAATGGAAGGTCTTTATCTCGATGAAATTGGCGGCGTTGCCGATCAGTTTGAGCAACCGTTTCTTAAATTCGGTGGCCGCTGCCCGTGAAAAAGTAAGCATAAGCAACTGCTCGTGCTTGACATCCTCCATGAGCATCAGGGATGCCAATTTATGTACCAAAACCCGGGTCTTACCGCTTCCGGGGCCGGCTGCAACTACGATATATTTCGATTCCTGATCCCGAATAATTTGTAATTGCGCGGGAGAGAGTTCGCCGAAAAGTTGCCTGTATTTGGCAGGAGTGATATTCCGTTTTATCTCAGATTGCCGACTGCCTTTGAAATACAAATTGAGAAACGACGCATAATTCAATGCGAAATAATCGTCCACAAATTTAAGCGCATCCTCCGAACCGGCAATCATCTTTTGGGCATATTCCCCGACGATATGAATTTGCTGAATTTTGTTTTCATAGAACCGCAGGAGCTTCTGGTAATCTTCGAGTTTGTAGCGTTTCTTGTTGTCTTTTTCAAGCCGTTCGATCGTCAGTCTGTTGTAGACGACCAAGAAGCCGCCCTCGATTTTGAGCGCTTCGATTCGGGAAAGATAGAATAACGCGTCTTCGACCTCTTCCAGAGAGATTTTTCGCCCGAAAGCTTCGATCGATCTTTCGAAAGCCTCTTTGAGTTCGAGAACAGAAAATTCTATGAGAGCCTCCTCCTTGTCTGCCCCTGTATTTTCAGTGCTTCTGTCATAAAGAAATCCGACGATGAATTTCGCCAAATCATGGCGCAACTTCATTTTGTCCCGGAAAGTCTCTTTCGGCTGCATCCATGTAATCAGTACTTGATCCTTGGAAAACGCCGGACTTTTACGCTTGATCCAGTTCTTTATCGCCCAAAAATTGAGTATGACTTTTATCTTGTTCAGGGTGATATTTATCTCTTTCAGAGCCGCATCGTGTATCGCAGCCACGGCTTTTTCGTTGATTTCTTTCAGGTAAAAGACTTTCTCCGGATTGTCGAACATGTCGAGCAGGAAACTCTCGATCCAACAAGCCTCCTTTACGATCAGAAGAGACCGATTGCGGGACTCGCTTCTTTTGATGAATGCCGTCAGGTCTTTTGCATCGGCCAAAATCTCCTCTTCACGCATCAGATTCACTGCGCTTATCACCTCTTCTTTCTTAATTCCCAGATGGTCGCTGATATAATCGATCCGCGATTCCGCTACCTCGTCATCGGATTGCTTGCGGCTTCTGCTCGAAAAGAGCTTTTTGATAATCCGCACAGCATATTCCTGCCGTTTCCCGTCGAAACGTGCGGATGCCCGTATTTTCTCAATCGCCTCCTGCGCTGTTTTCGAGCGAATGCTGTTGGCAAAAACTCGCGGCATGTTCTGGCCGCGTTTCAGATAGCCGGCATCTTCCAAGGCCGAGATTGCGGTGGTTACCCGAGTTTCGATTTCCGGAACGCTGTCATCCCACCCCGCTTTGCGTGCAATCTCCAATGCCGAATTCGATACCGTGGAACGGAATCGGGCGAGCTCCTTAATCGCTTTCCAAACCTGCTGAATCTCTTTGAAAGAGAGTTTGGTCTGATTGAGAAGAACAAAGTGTTTATTCAAATCGTCTTCGTTGAACAGGACATAACATTCCGCCTCGATGCGTTCATTACGTCCGGCCCGGCCTGCTTCCTGAATGTAATTTTCCAAAGAGTCGGATATGTCGTAATGAATGACCATACCGACATCCTTTTTATCGACGCCCATTCCGAAAGCCGAAGTCGCGACCATAATCTGAAATTCACCGGCTATAAAGGCATTTTGATTCGCCGTTTTCTCCCGGGTGTCCATCCTGCCATGATAGGCCCGGGCCGGGAATCCGTCCCGGGTCAAACATCTCGCCAACTCCGTCGCCCGATGCGTCCGCGATACATAGACGATCGTCGGGCAACTCTTAGCTTCGAGCAAGCACCTCAAAGTCTGATATTTCTGCGCCGCATCCGTCTGGGCCAATACTTTGAAGTGCAGATTCGTCCGGGAGGCTTTCGAAGCGAACACTTCGAATTCGAGCGAAAGTTTCTCCCGAAAATAACTTCGGATGTCCTCGATGACCTTTTGTTTCGCCGTAGCTGTAAAACAGGAAACGGGAATCGGCTCGGCCATATTCTTCTTTTCTTGAATCGATCGGATAAAATCGCCGATATATAGATAATCGACGCGGAAATCTTGTCCCCACGCAGAAAAACAGTGCGCCTCGTCGATCACGAATCGCACGACATTCCGCCCCAGAATCAACCGTTCGATCGTTCGCGAACGCAGCGATTCGGGAGAAATGTAAAGAATGGATGCCGATCCGTCTTCCACCCGTTCGAACGATTTCGCCCTTTCGATCGGATCGAGCAACCCGTTGATAGTAACAGCATCGGTAATCTCGACTTTTTCCAAGTTATCGACCTGATCTTTCATAAGCGATTGTAACGGCGATATTACGATCGTCAAACCCTTGGCGTTTTCTCCGCTCATCAGGGCCGGGAGTTGAAACGTAATCGACTTTCCGCCGCCGGTCGGAAAAACAGCCAGCAGGGATTTGTTATCCACAGCGGCTCGAACCGCATTCTCCTGCAGAGGTTCGCCGGCATAACATCGGAAAGAATCGAATCCGAACCAGTGTTTCAGTCCTTTATGAATATCCAGTGCGCTATTGCAGTACGGGCAACCTTCGACACAAGGAGTATTGCGCAGCCGGAACATGATGCGCTCGACATGCGGATAATTTTTCAAGACCCAAGGCGGAGTAATGGAATGCATTTTCCGATGACGCACCAGAGAATCAATCAATGACAGGCAATAAGCCAATTCAATCGGATGTTTTGCGATCATTCCTGCCAAGTCGGCATGTATGCAGATTTCCGCTTCGAATTTCTGACGGATCAAATTTTCGAGATCTTTTTTTTCAGAGGCATAAGAAATAAAACGGAAAAAGGCCTGAAACTCCGGCGTATCCCCCAGCAATCCGAAAAATATCTGTTTAAGAAGATCGTCTTTCCACTGAAAAGCCGTGATTTCGTCGTGGAATAAATACCGGGCTTTGACCGAATCGTTCAACGGGTTATTGGCCTCGTCCGTTTGCAGTTTGTCGTCTTTCAGGAGTGCATGGTAAGGTTTCGTCGGAAAAAGCAACGGGGAGAGAGGCAAGGTGTCGATGACATCGGCCGGATTTATTCCTGCGTCCTGTAAAGCGCTGCCGATATATTTTATATCATAATTGAGGATATTATGCCCACAAACGAATTGGGTGCCGCTGAGAAACGCTACGAACTCCGAAAAAGATTTTTTGTGGAATTCGCATCCGTCGCTTCTAACACCGCCGATATCGAGTATTTGTCGGCTCTTCGGCTCGATCTCGGTATCGATAAATGCAATCGGGTATTTCATTTTATGAATTTTGTGATATCCTGCCCGTCCTACGAAAAGTAAAAACGCAAGTTTATCCAAATATAGTGAAAATGATTCATTTTACAAGACGTAAACGGCCTATAATAAATAATTTATTGTACATTTGCAGTATAACTACTATTTTTACTCCATGAAATCGCGCCTCAAAAAACTCCTTAAAGGAGTTATTGTTTCGTCCATGGCGACTTTGGCGAACACTTACGGAGCCGAAGCAATGCCGACCTACCAGTTTTCGGACAATCCGTCCGATGATGCCACGGATGAATACGGAGAATCGTCTAAAAACGGAAGCATCAAGATGTTGCTGCATCTGAATTCGGACGATACCTATGCGTTGTCAGGACACCGAAGCCACAGTTCACATCGCAGTCATAGTTCGCACAGATCACACAGTTCTCATCGGTCGGGATCGTCCCATTATTCCCATTATTCGTCCGCTACTACATCCGGAAATACGTCATCCTCCTCCGTATCGCCAGCCAATTATACCCTCGGATCGAGAACCCTCTCAATGAACACCTACGGGGCGGATGTCAAAGCACTGACCGATTTATTGGTTAAGCACAAATATATTGCACGATCGGCTGTCGGTACGAATTATCTAGGTTATGTAGTCTATGATGCGGATGTCAGAAATGCCGTTAGGGCTTTTCAGAAAGATGCGGGTTTGTCGCAGGACGGTATTGCCGGAAATGCCACGATTGCTAAATTGCAAACGTGGGTTCCCAAGGTTTACAATCTGGGAGACCGGGTATTGAAAAAAGAGATGCGGGGCGCAGATGTAACCCAACTGAAAAATATCTTGATCGACAAGGGATTCCTCGAAAAACCGTTTGTCAAGGGTGAAACACTGTTCGACACAGCGATTGAAACGGCGTTGAAGAGATTTCAGGATAGTATCGGTATCGATACGACGGGAAAAGTCGATGCACAAACGTTTTATTTTCTGAAAAAGCAAAATGATCGACATTGAATTGAATCCACAAGGCGACGTTATACTCAACGTCGACAAGTCGATTTACGACGAATCCGTCATCGATAAAGTCCTGTATTGGTGGGCGGGCGATTATGTAATCACCCGGCGAAACACCCCGGGGACGAGCGTACAGACGATTATCGTCTCGGCTTCGAATCCGATCACACAGGAGGCATTCGATAGGATGCGAAAGAAACTGAGCGCAGATTTTGTCGATTATAAAAACAGGGCGCTCATCGCTTCGGAAACCCGAGACCTGCGGAACATTCTTTATGCCAAGGCTTTCGCCAACAGCGACGATTTTGTCGAGTTCGAATTCAAAGATTGACGATGTATTACCTGCTGCCGTTCCGGTTTCATGTTTTCCGCAATCAGGAGTTGCTGACCAATGACCTTGGGGACTACCTGCTGTTGCCCCGTGGCAGCGTACAACGCATCGTCGATCGGAAAGTGCTCCCGGAAGAGGAATTGTACAAGAATCTGACAGCTTCATTCTTTATTCTTGAAAAACCGTTGCCCCGGCTGATTGACACGATGGCGATCCGTTTGGCTACCCGCAAGGCATTTCTCGATCATTTTACTGCGCTGCATATCTTTGTGCTGACACTTCGCTGCAACCAGAACTGTATTTATTGTCAGGCATCCAGTCAGGAAAGTTGCCGGGATGAATATGATATGAGCGAACAGACGCTCCTGCATGCCGTCGATCTGATGTTTCGTTCTCCGTCCCCTTGCCTGACAATGGAGTTTCAGGGAGGCGAGCCTACGTTAGTCCCGCATCTCATCCGCCGGGCCATTGAATATGCCGAAGAGAAGAATCTGACCGAAAACCGCAAACTTACCTATGTAATTTGTACCAATAGCGTCAATCTGACGGACGAATTGCTCAATTTGTGCAGACAATATGGCGCGGTTATCTCGACTTCGCTTGATGGCCCGCTGTACCTGCACAACCACAACCGGGGAAAAACGGACAGCTATCAGCGCGTTGTTGCCGGAATTGCGAAGGCTCGCGAAGAATTGGGCGAAGGCCGGGTTTCCGCATTGATGACGACCTCGGAGTATTCGCTCGGCTTTCCGCGGGAGATTATCGATGCTTATCGGGAAAACGGATTTCACAGTATCTTCATCCGGGCGCTCAATCCTTACGGACTGGCGAAAGACAATGCCGATTGGACTGCTTATTACGACCGCTTCGTTGAGTTTTACAAGCAGGCATTGGATTATATCATCGAACTCAATAAATCGGAAGAGGTGTTCGTCGAAGAGTTTGCGACACTTATTTTGCGCAAAATTCTGACACCTTTTCCGATCGGGTTCGTCGACCTGCAATCTCCGGCAGGAATTATCAACGGTGTAATCGTCTATAACTATGACGGATATGTCTATGCTTCCGACGAATCCCGAATGCTGGCCGAATTCCGGGATTATACATTCCGGTTGGGATCGGTAACGGATCGGTACGAAGATTTGTTCTACGGCCGCAAAGCGCAGGAGATTTCCCGCCTGTGGGCGACAGAGTACATTGCCGGTTGTGCCGATTGCGCTTTTCAGTCGATTTGCGGGGCCGATCCCGTGCGGAACTACTCCACGCAGGGCGATATGTACGGATTCCGGCCGACCTCGACCTTCTGCCGGAAACACAAGGCGATTATCGAACACATCTTCGGCCTGCTGGCGGATCGTAGGGAAGAGGTGCTGCCGATTTTCAAAAGTTGGATCACGGGAACACGGGGATAATGAGAGATACGATCGACATAAATTCCAACGACAACGCGCTGTTCATCACTTCACAGTGCAACAACCGCTGCGTCATGTGCTGCCAGCCGCCTTTGCTGCGAAACGATCTCGACGGCTATTTTCAGAAAAACATGGCTCTGATCGACTCCGCTCCGCGGGAACTGCGTTCGATCGGAATTACGGGAGGCGAACCGACCCTGCTCGGCGACCGGCTGTTCGAGCTGCTTCGCCATATTCGTACGAAACTGCCGGAAACCGAAATTCACCTGCTGACGAACGGACGCGCATTCGCCGACAAAGAGTATGCCCGAAAACTCGCCGAATGCGGCGAGGAAAAGATACTTCTCGGCATTCCACTTCATGCCGATTATGCGGGCGGCCACGATGCTATCACGCAGGTCAAAGGCTCTTTCGAGGAAACAATGCTCGGCTTGTATAACCTCGGACGCTATGATATCGGAATCGAATTGCGGGTAGTCATTACCAAGATGAACTATCTCCGGTTACCGAAGTTGCCGGATTTTATCTACCGCAATCTGCCGTTCGTCGAATTCATATCGCTGATGGGACTGGAATACACAGGATATACGATCAAAAACCGTGAAGCAGTCTGGATCGATCCGATGGATTATCAGGCAGAACTCACGCAGGCGGTTTTGGAGTTGCGGGACTGGCGTATGGACGTTTCAATCTTCAACCTGCCGCGGTGCATTCTCCCAGAAGCGCTATGGCCCTTTGCCCGCAAATCCATATCCGATTGGAAAACCCAATACCTCGATATTTGCCGGAAATGTGTCGAGCAAGCGGAATGTTGCGGATTATTCGCAACCTCTCGAGTGCAAAGTCGAGGAATAAAAGTAATCAAAAACGAATTAAATAAAGACTGTACGAAGTCTATGTGAATAGAACGGTATTGGATATTTCTTTATTACGAGATAAAGAAAACAACTCGTATTTTTGTATCATTAACGACTTCACAAAAATAAAAAATTCCTGCAAAATTCACCAAAAAATCGAATCGGATAATAGACTTTTCGTCGAATTTTCAGAACGGCGTAACGATGCTGTCGGCTTTGTCAATGCGGCGGACTTTTGGCTCGTCCTGGCAGATGTGCGTAGTTTTTTCGGAGACATAGCCCAATTCCTCTCTGATAACCGACATAGGAATGTCTTTGCGACGCGCACGGCTTGCCCACATATGCCGCGCCATGTTGAACGTAAAGTTACGCTCCAGATCTAACTGCCGGAGAGACGGTACAGGTGGTGCAGGTACTCCGCATGAAACTCTCCATGCAGGCATCGACATCCACACGTCCGTATCTGTCGAAGGGCTCCAGCATCTTCTGCCAATAGAGTATCTCGGCTTCATCCCGGTCTACTTTCTCCTTGTTGTAATACAGAGCCCCTCCGGGTGAGGAACCCGACTTTATATTCGTAACCACTCCTTAGCCTGTTTTGCAAGGTTGAGAATCTCGATGCTCAGGGCTTTCAACTCACGCGTCCGCTGCTCCAGCATGGCGATCTGATGCGGGATCGTGATGTTGGAAAAGTGCGTATTTACGGCTTTTACAATCTGGTTGTAGTTATTTCCCAACTTCTGAAACTGGAAATAAAAGTCATTGAGCCGCGCGACGAACTGTACTTTCGAAGGGTCGCGGCGAATGACAATGAACTCCTCGCCGAAGATTCTTTTGACGATAAAACGACTGCGGTTATGCTCCAGTCCGGCCTTACAGAGCAACTCGTTGAAGCGGATATTCTGCTCTTCATTGAGACGGAAAGAGTACTTATAACTCGGTGTTTTGGGCTGCTGTGTTCTTTTTTGGTTAGTATCCATAGTTTCGGGTTAGAAAG